>Ga0315910_10002076_pt1 | contig 17906 bp, 10 predicted proteins | sample EdamamesoilMG_FD_204470 | JGI IMG/M metagenome (GOLD analysis project Ga0315910, IMG submission 204470) | Garden soil microbial communities collected in Santa Monica, California, United States - Edamame soil | ecosystem: Environmental > Terrestrial > Soil > Garden | place: USA: California... | reverse complement strand
CTCCACGCTGACGCGCATGCGCTGCCCGGGAGGCCGCGCTCCCGCGCGGCCGTGCATGCGCGTGCGCACGGCTTTTCGGGAGACCCGGGCGGCGCGGGACGCGCCGCGCCACCCCGGACTGCCGGCGGGTGGGCGGGCTGGTCTCCAGCCCGCATCGGGCTGCGTGGACCGGTGGGCTCGAGCTCAAAAAAAGCCCGCGGCACCTTGGGGTGCCGCGGGCTTGAAGTATTCAGATCGTGGAGGCGGACCGGATCAGGCGGTCGGTGCTTCCTCGGCGGCGGGCGCCGGGGCGGCCTTGGCCTTCTCCTGCGCTTCGATCTCGGCGAGGGCGGCCTTGCGGCTGAGGCGCACGCGGCCCTTCTCGTCGATGCCGACGCACTTGACCACCATCTCGTCGCCCATCTTGCAGACGTCCTCCGTGCGGCGCACGCGGAAGTCGGCGAGCTCGGAGATGTGCACGAGGCCTTCCTGGCCGGGCAGGACCTCGACGAAGCAGCCGAACTCCTTGATGCCGCGGACGACGCCGCGGTAGATCTTGCCTTCCTCGATCTTCGCCCCGACGGCGGAGACCTCGGCCACGGCGCGGCGCATCGCGTCCATGTTGTTCGAGTAGATGTAGACCTTGCCGGAGTTGTCCTCGTCGATGTCGATCTGCGCGCCGGTGATCTCGACGATGCGGCGGATGTTCTTGCCGCCGGGGCCGATGAGGGCGCCGATCTTCTCGGGATCGATCTGGACCGTCTCGATGCGCGGCGCGTGCGGGCTGAGCTCCTTGCGCGGCGCGGCGATGGCGGCGGTCATGTTGGCGAGGATCTGGAGGCGGGCCTCACGCGAGCGGGCCACGGCCTCGCGCACGATGTTGAAGGGCAGGCCGTTGATCTTGAGGTCGAGCTGGAAGCCCGTGATGCCCTCGGTCGTGCCGGCGATCTTGAAGTCCATGTCGCCGAAGTGGTCTTCCTCGCCGAGGATGTCGGTGAGGGTGACGAACTTCGTGACCGCGCCGGAGGCGTCGCGCTCGGAGACGAGGCCGACGGAGATGCCGGCGACCGGGGCGATGATCGGCACACCCGCGTCCATGAGCGAGAGACAGCCGCCGCAGATCGAGGCCATCGAGGTCGAGCCGTTCGAGGCCATGATCTCGGAGACGATGCGGATCGTGTACGGGAACACGTCCTCGGTTGGGACGACCGGGAGGAGCGAGCGCTCGGCGAGGGCGCCGTGGCCGATCTCGCGACGACCCGGGCTGCCGAAGCGGCCGGTCTCGCCGGTGGAGAAGGGCGGGAAGTTGTAGTGGAGGACGAAGGACTTGCTTTTCGGGCCGCCGGTGAGGCCGTCGAGATCCTGGGCCTCGGCGGTGGCGCCGAGCGTGGTGATGACGAGGGCCTGGGTCTCACCGCGCTGGAAGAGCGCGGAGCCGTGCACGCGCGGGAGCACGCCGACCTCGGACTTGAGCTCGCGCAGCTCGTTGGTGCCGCGGCCGCCGGAGCGGTAGCCGCTGTTGAGGATGAGGCCGCGGTAGGCGTCCTCCTGGAGCTCCTCGAAGGCGAGCTCGACGTGGAAGGGATCGAAGTTGCCCTCGCCGAGTTCGGCTGTGAGCGCGGCCTCGGCCTCCTCCTTGGCGACGCCGACGGCGGCGTTGCGATCCTGCTTGTTCTTGGCCTTCACGCCCTCGGTCACCTTGGCGCGGGCGACGCGCTCGATGATCGAGAAAACCTTCGGGTCGCAGGTGTGGAGTTTGATCTCCTTCTTGGGTTTGCCGTGCTCCTTGGTGAGCTGCTTGATCGCGGCGATGATCGGCTGGATCGCCTGGTGGGCGAACTCGAGGGCGGCGATGAAGCGCTCCTCGGGGACCTGGTCGCCGGAGCCTTCGATCATGAGCATCTCCGTCTCGGTGCCGACGTAGATCAGGTCGAGGCTGGATGAATACATCTGCTCGATGGTGGGGTTCACCACGAACTTGCCGTCGATCTCGCCGACGCGCACGCAGGCGATCGGGCCGTTCCACGGGATGTCCGACATGGCGAGGGCGGCGCTGGCGCCGTTGACCATCGCGATATCGGGCTCGTTGGTCACGTCGGTGGAGAGGAGGAGGCCGACGATCTGGACCTCATTGAGGAAGCCCTTCGGGAAGAGCGGGCGGCAGGGGCGGTCGCAGAGGCGGGAGGTGAGGATCTCCTTCTCGGAGGGCCGGCCTTCGCGCTTGAAATAACCGCCCGGGAAACGGCCGGCGGCGGAGAACTTTTCGCGATAGTCGACGGTCAGGGGGAACCAGGTCTGGCCCGCCTTGAGCTTTTCGGCGACGGTGGCGGCGACGAACACGATGGTCTCGCCGATCTGGACGGTGACGGAGCCATTGGCGAGGGCCGCGAGGCTGCCGGTGGAGAACGTGATCCCGGCGCTCGGGACCGCGAGTGAGTACTTCTGATTCATTACGATCTAGTGGTGGTGATGTGCCGCCAGCCAGACCCGGGGTTGAGAGATTTCCGCGTGCCTCCGGGGACTCTCCGGAGTGAGGAGCGACCGGCCGGGACGGCGGTCGCAGGCGGGGGCAGGCGGAAATGTCTCAGCCCGACAGGGAGCTGGCGACGAGGTTTAGCTTAACGGAACAAACGAACGGGCTGACCCAACAGACATTCGACGGCGAGGTCGCGCCCAAAGTGCGGATGCGGAGGCTTCGGCTTGAAAATCACGCGCCCGACCGGCGGTTCGCGCCGGCATCGCTTCGAGCGACACCGGCCGGGACCGCACGCGGTCGGGCGTGCATGATACAGACAAGCGCGAAACAGGTCAGGATCGGTGAACCCGAACCCACGAACGCGACTCCGGGAAACAACTTCAACGACGCAGGCCGAGGCGCTGCAGGAGGTCGTTGTAGCGGGCGAGGTCGTGCCGCTTCAGATAATCCAGCAGCTTGCGACGGCGGCTCGCGAGGGCGAGGAGGCCGCGGCGGGAGTGGAAATCCTTGCGGTGAACACGCAGGTGTTCGGTGAGGTGGCTGATCCGGGCGGAGAGGAGAGCGACCTGCACTTCGCAGGAACCGGTGTCCTTCTCGTTGACCTTGTACTTCGTGATTACTTCTTGTTTGTTAACGATTTCTGACATGTTTCGGTGTTTTGGTTACTGCACCATCCCCGACTCCGCACCAGCGGAGCCGCAGAGCCAGCCGAAGCCGGTCCTGCCGTTGGCCATCCGCGGGAGGCGGATGGGGACGTGGAAGCAGATCGAAACCGACGATTTGCTTCTAACGTAAGGGCAGATGTTCATGAGCGGGTTTTCAGTCCGCAAGAAGAAAAGCAGGGCGCGGGCCACGCGTCAGGCCGGGGAGCTGGGGTCGACTCCTCATGGGGCAAATAGCGTGCGGAAGCTTCGTGGTCCCGAATCTCACGGCAATGTTCAAATCGGCGTTTCGGCGTGAATCTTGTGCGTCGATCGCGTGACCTTGCGGGGATGCCCGCCGCCCCGGTCGCGATCGATGTCTCCCAGGCCCGAAACTTCGTGCTTCGCCGCCTGCGGGTCGACCGGCCGTTCGCGACGGTCGGTGAGGCGCTCGACGACCTCGGCTACGTGCAGCTCGACCCGATCCAGGTCTGTGGGCGCATGCACGACCTGATCCTGCGCAACCGTGTGGCCGGCTACCGGGAGGGCGACCTGCTGCGCCACGCGCACCCGGGGGACGGCCGGCCGCGGGTCGCCTTCGAGCACTACCTGCCCGGGCGCGGGATCCTCGTGGTTTTCCCGCTCGGCTTCTGGCCGTTGATCGCGGCGGTCACGGCGGCGCGGCGGGCGGGCCGGTCGCGGCACTGGACACCCCGGCCGTGGACGCGCGCGGAAGGCCGGATCGCCGAACGTGTCCTCGCCGAGATCCGCGCGCGTGGGCCGCTCACGTCCGACGACATCGAGCACGACGGCCGGGCGATGACCGCCTGGGGCACGCCGGGGCGCCTGGTGAAACACGTCCTGGAAAAACTCTTCCAGCGCGGCGAGATCCTGATCTGCGGCCGACGCGAATTTCGCCGGGTCTACGACCTGCCGGAGCGCGTCATCCCGGACGCCGTGCGCGCCGCCCCGGCGCCGCACGAGGACGCGGTCCTGCGCGAACTCGCGCGGCTCGAGGTCCGCCAGCGCCGGCTCGTGGTCCTGCGCCGGCGGATGCGCGACCTGCTTGGCGACGAGGTGATCGACGTGACGCTCGGCGCCGGCCCCCGTCTCCAGATCCTGCGGACCGATACCGCCGTGCTGGAGGAGGCGCGCGAACATTCCAGTGGGATGGGCCCGGCGCGGCTGCTCGCGCCGCTCGATCCGGTGATCTACGACCGCGCGGTGACGCGCCGTGTCTGGGATTTTGACTACACCTGGGAGGTCTACACGCCGCCGGCCCGGCGCGTGCGCGGCTACTACGCGCTGCCGGTGCTCTCGCGCGGCGAGATCGTCGGCCACCTCGAGCCGCGGGCCGATCGCGAGGCCGGGCGCCTGCGCGTGCTCTCGCGAAGCGTGCGCCGCGGGCACGTCACACGCGACGCGGTGCGGGAGCTCGCGGGATTTCTCGGACTGCGCGCGCCGGGTTGATCGGCGTTTGCCTCGCGGCGGAGAAACCCCGAGGGTCCACCCGCGTCTCCTTCGTCCAACGGATCCATGCGCGCCCTTCGTCCTGTCACCTTTGTCGTCCTCCTCTGCGTCGCGTCCCTGGTGGCGCAGGCCCGGGTCTTCACCGTCGCCGTCTACAACGTCGAAAACCTCTTCGACGTCGACGGCGTGAGTCTCTTCGAGGACTACGCGCCCGACCGCTACGGCCCGCAGCACCTCGCGCGCAAACTCGAGAACATCTCGCGGGTGCTTCAGCGCTTCAACGGCGGCGACGGGCCGGACATCGTGCTGCTCAACGAAGTCGAGGCCGACCAGACACCGGAGACCTCGGTCACCGACATCGATGCCTTCCTGAAAAAACATGCGCGGACGAAGGCGAAGACCCTGCTCACCGCGAAGGATCGGCTCACGCCGGAACTCGCCGGACTGCCGGCGCACGTGTGGCTGCTCAAGCAGCTGCGCGACGACCGGCTCTCGCCCTACCGCGCCGCCGTCGGTCGCTGGCGCGTCGACCCCACCGGCCACACCGTCGCGCAGACCACCGTGGTGCTCACGCGTTTCCCGATCCTCGAGGAGCGCACGCACGACACCGACGGCGCGCGCGGCATCCTCGAGGTTGTGCTCGTCATCGACGGCCAGCGGCTCCACGTCTTCAACAACCACTGGAAATCCGGCGCGGGCGACCCGGCGACCGAGCCGGTGCGCCTGGGCAACGCCCAGGTGCTGCGCGATCGCCTCGACGAGATCCTGCGCGCCGATCCCAACGCCGACGTGATCCTCGGCGGCGACTTCAACTCCCAGTACAACCAGAAGCAGCGCTACCCGCAGATGCCGCGCACCGCGATCAACGACGTCCTGCGCTCGCAGGGCGACGAACTCGCGCTCCAGCTGCCCGGCGGCCCCGACCTCTACAACCTCTGGTTCGAGCTGCCGAACGAGCGGCGCGGCAGCGACGTCTACCAGGACGAATGGGGCACCCTCATGCAGATGATGGTCACGCGCGGGCTCTACGACTTCCACGGTATCCAGTATCTGGACAACACCTTCGCCGTCGCAGCGTATCCGGGATTCAACGCCGACGAGACCTCGCGGCGGCCGGTCCGCTGGCAGTTCGCCGAGGGCGGCTCGGGCTTTTCCGACCACTTCCCGATCTTCGCGATGTTCCGCACGGTCGAGGACGGGCGGCGCGACGAGTGGTCGATGCCGTCCAACCCGAGCCGCACGCCGACCGGGCCGGCCGAGGCCGTGCCGGCGCCGCTGCCGCTCGAGTCGGCCACGGCGGTGGCGAAGATCCCGGCGGGCGTGGAGTTCCGCGTCGGGGCCAACCTCGGGAAACTCTTCCGCGTCTCCGGCACCGTGAGTTCGGTGAAACCCTTCCGCCTCGCCTGCGAGGGCTCGACCGGCGGCGAGATCACCCTTTGGGTGCGCGACCCGAAGGTGCGCGCGGCGTTTTTCGGACGGCACAAGGTCGGCGACCGCCTCGAGGTCGCGGGTGAACTCGGTCAGTACCGCGGGGAATGGCAGATCGTCATCCCCGACCGCGCCGTGCCGGCGAAGTAGGAACCGTTCCGTTCAGGCGGATTCGTGCAGTCGGTGCCTTGGGGCCGGAGCGGAACAACTGGCACGGAAAGTTGGACGCGCCTGTCCCCAGGCGCGTGGTGAGGGTGTCGCGCCGCACGACGAACGCGGGGGACACCCGCACGAGAACGGCCGTGGGACACGGTCGGCCACCTCGGACTGCGCGCTTCCGGTTCAGACCGAGCGGGTGATCGCCTCGGCGGCGCGGCGCAGCGCGGCGGCGAGGTCGTCGGGGCGGGTCGGCTTGCTCAGGTAGTCGTCCATGCCGGACTCGAGGCACTTGTCGCGGTCGCCCTGCATGGCGTTGGCCGTCATGGCAACGATGCGCACCTCGCTGCGCCGCGGATGGCCGGCGAGGCGGCGCGCGGTATCGTAGCCGTCGAGCTCGGGCATCTGGCAATCCATGAAAATCACGTCGTAGGCCACGCGCTCGAAGGCCTCGAGCACCTCGAGACCGTTGCAGGCGAGGTCGGCCTCGTAGCCGAGTTTCTTGAGCTGGATGCGGGTGAGGCGCTGGTTCACCGGGTTGTCTTCGGCGACCAGTATACGCAAGACGGGGAGATCAGTCGCGCCCGGGGCGGCGGCGTCGGTGGGACGGGAGCGATCCGGCGCGGCCGCTCCGGCGTGCACGACGCGCGTCACCATGCCGGTGAGTTCGCGCTGGCGGATCGGCTTGGCCATCGACGCCGTGATGCCGAGCTCGGCGAGTTCGTTTTCGGTGAAGCGGCGGTCGACCGAGGTGAGCAGGGCGAGGCTCAGGCCGCCGAATCGCCCGTCGGCGCGCACGGCGCGGGCGAGGCCCAGGCCGTCCATCGCCGGCATGTGGTAGTCGAGGAGCGCGAGGCGGAACGGATCGCCGGCGGCCGCCGCCGCGCGGATCATGCCGAGCGCCTCCGCCGCGCTCGAGGCGAGGTCGAGCCGCACGCCGGTGGGCTCGAGATAGTACTGGAGCACCACGCGGTTGACCTCGTTGTCGTCGACGCCCAGCACACGTACGCCGCGCAGCGCGCCGGGCAGGGGCTCCGAGGCCACGGGCGTGCCGCGGGCGAACTCCATCGTGAACCAGAAGGTCGAGCCCTGTCCGGGCTCGCTGTACACGCCGATCGAGCCGTGCAACTGCTCGACGATCTGCCGGCAGATGGCGAGGCCGAGGCCGGTGCCGCCGTACTTGCGCGTCGTCGACACGTCGGCCTGGCTGAACGGCAGGAAGAGCCGCTGCTGCGCCTCGGGCTCGATGCCGATGCCGGTGTCGCGGACCTCGAAGCGCAGCACATGGCCGGTCCGGGTCTCACGCTCGTGGCTCACGCTCACCGTCACGGTGCCGCCTTCGGTGAACTTGATGGCGTTGCCCACGAGGTTGAGCAGCACCTGGCGCAGGCGGCCCGGGTCGCCGCGCAGGCGCTGGGGCAGCGTGGCGGGGATGATGGCGGCGAGCTCGATGTGCTTCGACGCGGCGCGGGCGGCGAGCAGGTCGAGCGTGTCGTCGACCGCCTCGGTCAGCTCGAAGTCGAGCGTCTCGAACTGGAGCTTGCCGGCCTCGATCTTGGAGAAGTCGAGGATGTCGTTGAGCACGGTGAGCAGGGCCTCGGCGCTGTTGCGGATCGTCAGGGCGAAGTCGCGCTGCTCGTGGCTGAGATGCGTATCCAGGAGCAGGTTACTCATGCCGATCACGCCGTTCATGGGCGTGCGGATCTCGTGCGACATGTTGGCGAGGAAGGCGCTCTTGGCCTGGGTGTTGGCCTCGGCGGCGTCGCGGGCGCGCTTGAGCTCCTCCTCCACGCGCTTGCGCTCGGTGATGTCGCGCGCGACGCAGAGCGCGCCGGTCACGCGCTCGTCCTCGACGAGGAAACGCATCGCGACCTCGGCCCAGATGAGCGTGCCGTCCTTGCGGCGGAACCGGGTCTGGAAGGGCTGGATCTCGCTGCCCGGGTGGGCCTTCGCGAGGGCCGTGCGCAGGCCGATGGCATCGCTCTCGTCGATCAGGTCGTAGATCGACAGCCGTGGCACATCGTCGCTGGTGTAGCCGGTCATCGCCTCGCCCGCGGGATTGAAGAGCGTGAAGCGTCCGGCGGGATCGAGCATGAAGATGAAGTCGCTGGCCTTCTCGATGATCTTGCGCTGGCGGTCCTCCAGTCGGGCCTCCCGGATCAGCTGGCGGCGGATCTGCCCGGTCTGGTGCTGCACGCGGCGGCGCAGCGCATAGGCCCAGCCGAAGGCGAGGGCGACGATCACGCCCAGGCCGCCGGCGAGCATGCGGGCCCGGCGGGCCGTGAACCAGGATGGACGCTCGATGGACACAACGTCCGCCGCGCCGCGCAGCAGGAGGCTGAACTCGTCGGTGTGCTCGGCGTCGGTGCGCTCGAGCCGGTAGACGCCGGTGAGCTCGAGAAGGGCGCCGGGCAGAAGGTGCTCGAGAAGTTCCGGCGTGGCCTGCGCGGCGGCGAGGGTCGCGTGGAAGGGCAGGCCGTCGCTCGACATGCGCAGCATGAGGCGGCGGTCGTCGCGGATCGTGTCGACGAGGCGCGCCTGCACGCGCACGAGCTGGAAGTCGAGGTTGCCGTCGGGTTTCACCGTCTCGAGCGCGGTGGAGGCGACCGGAGCGGCGTGATCGACGATGCGGTGGCGCGCCTCGCGCAGGGCGACGCGGGTCGCGCCGTGGCCGACGAATCCGACAAGGTCGATGGTGCTGCCGATCGGGGGCAACCCGGGTTCGCTGAGGAACACATCGATGCCCTGCGGATTCTCGCCGAACGTCTCCCGCACCACGAGGCCGTCGCCCGGAAGGTGAGCGATCACCTGGCCGCGCACCCGCGCGAGGCCGATGCCGCGGCGCAGGCCGCCGAACGAGCGGAGCGATTGGATTGACTGGAGTGTGCCGTCCGACGGATCGTGCAGCGGCTTGTCGACCTCCTCGATGTCGGTGAGCAGGTTCAGGTGGAGCGTGATCTCCTCCACATCGTAGGTGTCGCCCCGGGTCGTGGCCTTGCACACGCCGGTCACGCGGACGACTCCACCGCGAAACTGGTCGGCGGTCGGATCATGCGGCAGCGACGCGCGAAAGCGCAGGCCCTCGGCGCCGACCAGCTCGAGCACGGTCCAGCGCGGTGTGCCGCCGACGGAGACGTGGCTGACGTCCCGGACGTATCCGGCGAGCTTGATGCGCTGGGCGTCTTGAGAGCCGGTCCGCGCCTGCTCGACCGTCGTGAGCGGCGGGTCATCGAGGATGCGACTCGTCTGGAGCGCGATCGAGGTGGCCTGGACCTGTCGAGTCGCGCCGTCGTTGGCCGTGAATCCAGTCACCACGACGATCGCGCCCGGCGAGAGCGCGGCCGACGAGTCTCCCGGGGGACGTGTCACCTGGATGCCCGCCGAGGCGTCGCGGATGAAAAACTGCGCCGCGTGCGGACTCGACCAGGTGACCACGCCGGTCAACTTGACCGGAAGACCTCCGGCTGCCGCTGAGGCGCTCAAGTTGAGGACGTCGGCTGCGGAGCGGTAGGTGGATCGCACGGTGGGGCCATCCAGTGCTGTCGTACTTTCCAGTATGGACAACTCGCGCAGGACGGGGCGCGTCAGCGTGAAGCCCACGCCGTCCGTCGCCGGATAACCCCAGGCTTCGATGCGCGTGTTGATCGCCCCCGGGATTTTCTGGGCCGTCTGAATCGTCACCCGGTCGGTCCTGTCCTCGATTGTCACGGACTTTCCATCCCGGACCTCGCGGATGGTCCCGACCAGGTGCACGGGTTGATCCTTGGGCGATGTGGGGAGGGTTTCGATAAACGTGGGTGCCACGGCGAAACGTGGGTCGCGCGCGAGCGGCGGTCCGGGGTCGATGGAGGACAGTCGGCCCACCCAGAGTGTCGCGCGGAAGTCGTGGGCGCCGGAACGCTCCGCGGAGAGGATTCCCTCGAGGGTGACAAAATGCCCCGTGAAGTTGGCCAGGCGATCCAGCTCGTAGGTTCGGAACCTCGCGACCACGGGGAACCCCTCGACGATCATCCAGAGCGCGCCGTGGTACGGGCCGACCTCCTCCTGGCGTTCGACCAGCCCGGTGAGCCGCACCATCTGGCCCTCGTGCGCGGGATCGGTGAGATTGCCCTCGATGACCACCGGATCGAAGGGTCTGCCGGTGGCGAGGGTCTCGACGGTGACCGCCGGATTGATGACGAAAGCGCCGGGAACGGGACGTACGAGCCCGGAGACCCGGATGACGTCGCCGGTGGCGAAGTCGACGTCGCTCCGTCGGATGTTGACGAAGGCCATCTGGCCGCCGCTTTCGGCCCACATCACATCCCAGCCCGGATCGCAGTAGCCGACATGCATCTCGAAGCTGAAGCGATGCAGCCACCGCTGGCGGTCGGTCGGCACGTTCCAGTAGTCCTGTATGGTGGCGAGCAGCGGGAGTTGTTCCGGTGGAATCGGCTGGTCGATCCCGGCCGCGCCCGCGGGCTGATCTCCGGCCGGGGCGGGGGCGACCAGGACCGAAGGCGATGTCGCTTCGGGGCCGGACGGTGTGACCGGGCGGATGATGGGGCGCTCCAGACGCCAGCCCCGGGGCGTGAGCATGGGGATGCCGCAGACCGCGATCCTCTGGTCACGGCCGACGCCGAGTGTTTGGGCGGTGGATACGCGGATTCGTCCGGTGGCGTCGGTGAGGATGATGTTCCGATCCGTTTCGATCGAGATGACCCGGCCCTCGATGTGGACCCAGGGGATGCGCCGCGAGGACCCGACCTCGGCCTCGACCGCGTATCTCGCGAGGTCGGCGATCGGGGTCACCGGCAGCTCCGTGAAGCGGACGTCGTCCGTCGCGCGCCCCCAGGAACGGATCGCATCCGGACCGCCGACGAAGAGCCGCGCGACCGCGGCCGCCTGAGGCTCGCGCTCGGGAACAAGGAGCCCCTCGAGGGTCAGCCGATGACCGACGAAGTCCGGGACGGGGGCGTCGGGGTCGAGCAGCAGCACGCCGTGAATGCGATGTGTGCCGGCGACGAGATGCAGGTTCAGGTGGGACTCGTCCTCGAGCGACTGTCCTTCGACGAAGGCCTCGAGCTGGACCAGCACGATCTGAAGGCGGAGAAGCGACGCGAGGTTGTCCTCCACGATGATCGCGCGAAGCGGCCGATCGGTCTCGATGCGCGTGGGGCTGAGGGAGGCGAGCGTGAACGGCGACCCGGGACGGATCATGCCCGTCAACCGAGCAACATCCCGCATCCGCAGCTTGGGTACGGGTTTGCCCACGTCGACGTATTGCGGCGGTGCGTCGCCGCTCACGACGTAAGCCATGTTCCAGGCCGGGTCGATGTAGGCGATCTGCGCCTCCATGTCCACGGCGTGGAGCTCGTTCCGCATCGCGGGCGGGACCGCGTAGATGTCGTTTATCGATTGGAGGACGGGCAGGGTTGGGTCGACCACGGTTTCCGCGGCCTGGAGGCGGAGTCCTCCCGTGACCGACACGACCGCACCTGCCCAAAGCGAATACGCGATGAGCCACCGGATCCGACCGCGGGCGCGGCGGAGGAGCGGGGGTGAGTGCGAGACCATGATCCGTGGCGCAGGAGCCTTGATATCTTTTTATCGACCCCGGGCGTCTCCGCTGGAATACGGATGATGCCGGAGGCCGACTCGGGTCTTCACCTCAGCGCGGGTGATCGTGAGTCCGGGTCCGGCGGGCACGAAAAAACCGCCCGGCGGACCGGGCGGTTTCGAGGATGGACGGAAGGTCGGGGCGCGACGCTCAGCCGAGCTTTTGCGCGGCGGCGACGACGGACTCGGGCGTCATGCCGAGTTCCTTCATCACCACGGCAAACGGCGCGGACAGGCCGAAGCGGTCGATCGCGAGGATGCGGCCCTCGGGGCCGACATACTTGTGCCAGAGGGCGGACACGCCGGCCTCGATCGCGATGCGTTTCTGGCACGACGCCGGGAGCACGCTCTCGCGGTACTCCTTCGGCTGCTTGTCGAAGCGCGCCATCGACGGCATGGAGACGACGCGGGTGCCGGCGCCGAGCTGCTTCGCGGCGGCGATGGCGTGCTGGAGCTCGGACCCGGTGGCGACGAGGATGCGCTCGAGCGCGGCGGTCTCCTTCACGGCGACATAGGCGCCCTTGAGCACGCCCTCGCGGCGGGTCTGCACGGGGATGTCGTTCTGGTTCGGCAGAGCCTGGCGGGTGAGCGCGAGCATCGTCGGGCCCTCGGTGTTTTCCAGGGCGGCGGCGAAGGCGGCGGCGGTCTCCTCGGGGTCGCCCGGGCGGATCACGTCGAAGCCCGGGATCAGGCGCACCGACGAGATCGTCTCGACCGGCTGGTGCGTCGGGCCGTCCTCACCCACGCCGACGGAGTCGTGCGTGTAGATATAGACAACCGGCAGGCGCGCGAGCGCGGCGATGCGCATGGACGGGCGCGAGTAGTCGGCGAACACGAGGAACGTCGCGCACGAGGGGCGGAAAACGCCGTCGTAGGCGATGCCGTTGCTGATCGCGGCCATGCCGTGCTCGCGGATGCCGTAGCGGATGTTCCGGCCGGCACGGCTCGTCTTGTCGAAGTCGGGCGACGCGGCGATGTAGTTGAAGGTCGAGCCGTAGAGGTCGGCGCTGCCCGACATGAGCAGCGGCATCTCGGCGGCGATCGGCTGGAGCACGTCGCGACCGGCGGCGCGGGTCGCGAGCTTGGCGTCGGCCGGGAAGGCCGGGATCTTCGCGAGCAGGTCGGTGGCCGAGGGCTGCGCGGTGCGCTGGTTAAGGAGCTCGGCGAGCGCGGGGTTGGCCGCGCGCCAGGCGGTGTAGAGCTTCACCCACTTCTTGTAGTTGCGCTGGCACTTCTTCTTCTGCTCGGCGAAGTACGCGTAGACGTCGTCGCTGACGAAGAAATGCTGGTCGGCGGGCAGGCCGAGGCCGAGGCGCGCGCTGTCGCCGAACTTCGCGCCGCCCTCGCCGTGGCCCTTGTTCGTGCCCTGCACCTCGGGGATGCCCTTCGCGATGACCGTCTTCGCGATGATCGCCTGGGGTTTTCCGGAGGTGGCCTTCTTGGCCTTGGTGACCGCCTTGAGGATCGCGACCATGTCGTGGCCGTCGGGGAGCATGATCACGTCCCAGCCGATCGACTTGAAGCGCTTGGCGGCGTCCTCGCTCTGCGTCTTGTCCGCCATGGCGTCGAGGGTGACGTCGTTGGCGTCGTAGATCATGATCAGGTTGTCGAGGCCCTGATGCCCGGCGAAGGCCATCGCCTCCATCGCCACGCCTTCCTGCATGCAGCCGTCGCCGGCGAGGCAGATCACGTGGTGGTCGAAAATCTTGTGCTCGGCGGTGTTGAAGCGCGCCTCGGCCATCTTGCCGGACACGGCCATGCCGACGGCGTTGCCCACGCCCTGGCCGAGCGGACCGGTCGTGCACTCCACGCCGGGTGTCTCGTGAAACTCCGGATGGCCCGGCGTCTTCGAGTGGAGCTGGCGGAACGCCTTGATGTCGTCCATCGAGACGGCGTAGCCGCTGAGATGGAGCCAGGCGTAGAGAAACATCGAGCCGTGGCCGGCGGAGAGGATGAAGCGGTCGCGGTTGAGCCAGCGCGGATCGTCGGGGAAGTGCTGGAGCGCGTGGCCGTAGAGGACCGCGCCGATCTCGGCCGCGCCGAGGGGGAGGCCGAGGTGGCCGATGCCGGCCTTGTGGACCGCGTCGATGGCGAGGCCGCGCGCCTGCGCGCAGGCTTTGGCGAGGATGTCAGTGTTCAGAGCCATGGCTTTTCTTCGAGGGAAGGGATGCTTGGGGACACGTGTCGCGTCCACGAAAGGCGCCACGCAAACCCATGGGCGCGGTGAAGGGAAATAAAAAGGGCGGTCCAACAAAGGACCGCCCATGAAGAGTGCTGATGGATGGGATGAACGCGGCTCGTCGTGAGGCCGGCGGGGGGCCGGGTCAGGACGCGGCGGCCGGGACGGCGGCGGCGGCCTGCTCGAGGCGCTTTTCCTTCACCTGGACGGCCTTCTTGCCCACGCGGTCGCGCAGGTAGTAGAGGCGGGCGCGCATGACCTCGGAATCGCGATCGATCTCGATCTTTTCGATGTTCGGGCTGTTGACCGGGAAGACGCGCTCCACGCCCTCGCCGTAGGAAATGCGGCGCACGGTGAATGTCTCGTGGATGCCGTGGCCCTTGCGGGCGATGACGATGCCGGAGAAGACCTGGACGCGCTCCTTCTCACCTTCGCGCACCTTGGTGTGCACGCGGACGCCGTCACCCACCTTGAAAGCGGGGAGGTCAGCCTTGAGCTGGTGCTTGGTGATCTCGTGAATGAAGTGGTTCATGTTGATGTCCTTGAAGTAAATCGGGTCGGAGGCGCCGGGTTTTCTCAAGGGACTGCTCGAGCCTCCAGCGCTCGATGAGCGCGTGATTGCCGGAGAGCAGGACCTCAGGAACCTTCCACCCCCGGAAATCGGCGGGCCTCGTGTATTGAGGGAAGTCGAGCAAATTGCGGGTGAAGGATTCGTGCGTCAACGAGTTTTCTTCACCCAAAACTCCGGGGATGAAACGCGCGAGCACATCGACCACCACGGCGGCTGCGATCGTGCCATTGGTCAGCACGTAGTCGCCGATGCTGATCTCCTCGTCGATGACGTGGTCGCGGATGCGCTGGTCGATGCCCTCGTAGTGGCCGCTGAGAAAGATCAGGTGCTGTTCGCCGGCCAGTCGCTGGCCGAGCGCGGGGCTGAGCGGGGTGCCGTCCGGCGAGAGGTAGATCGTGCGCGACCCGGGCGTGCGCAGCTGCTCGATCGCGGCGAAGACGGGCTCGGGTTTGAGCACCATGCCGGCGCCGCCGCCGAAGGGCCGGTCGTCCGCGGTCTTGTGCTTGTCGGTCGACCAATCGCGGAGGTTGTGGATGCGCAGGTCGAGGTGGCCGCGCTCGCGGGCCTTGCCGAGGATGCTCTCGCCCAGCAGGCCATCGAGCATGGCCGGAAAAAGGGTGAGGAGATCGATGCGCATCGGACGGACGGGGAGCGGAGTCAGGTCACAGAGTTCACAGAGGGGACACAGAGGGCACAGAGTCGGAGGGTCTTACAGGAGATCGCAGGGAAAGCAGTGAAAGGCAGGATTGGGATCTCATCTCCGCTTCCTCTGCGATCTCCTGTGGAACTCAGGACGTTTATCAATCAGAACTCCGTGACCTCTGTGGTTTTGCCTAACTCAGATCGTCGCGCTGGTGGTCGCCCAAGAAAAACAAAGAGGCCCGGCGCGGGCCGGACCTCGGGAGCGATCAGGGACGTTTCGGCGGACGCCGCGGCGAGCGCGTGGGCCGCCGGCGAGTGGTCCGCTTACTTCGCGGCCGCGGCGGCCTGGGCCTTCGCCTTCTTGATCAGGCTGCGGACCGTGTCGGTCGGGACGGCGCCCTTGCTGACCCAGTAATCCGCGCGCTCGAGGTCGATCTTGAGCGGGAGCTCCTTGGATTTCGGCTGGTAGGTGCCGATCTGCTCGGTCGCCGCGCCATCGCGGCGGTAGCGCGCTTCGGAGACGACGACACGGAAGGCAGGCGTGTGGACGGCGCCGACGCGGGACAGTTTGATTTTCAGAGCCATGGTCTTGGTGCGATTCTCTCGGAAAGGAGGTTTCTGACGAAAAACCGGGCATCGTCCGGTGAAGATTGCTCTTGTCAAGCCCCTTAACCGGGACCGAAGTTCCGCGCCTTTTCCGCACCACCATGCTCCGCGCCGGTATCGTCGGCCTACCGAATGTAGGCAAGTCCACGCTCTTCAACGCCGTCACCCGATCCCGGAAGGCGGAGGCGGCCAACTACCCGTTCTGCACGATCGAGCCGAATGTCGGCGTCGTGGTCGTCCCCGACGATCGCCTCTACGTGCTGCAAAAGATCGCGAAGACCAGCGTGGTGATCCCCGCCGCGATTGAGTTCGTCGACATCGCGGGCCTGGTCGCCGGCGCCTCCCAGGGCGAGGGCCTGGGCAACCAGTTTCTCGCCAACATCCGCGAGGTCGACGCGATCATCCACGTCGTCCGCTGCTTCGTCGACGACGACATCATCCACAACATGGGTGGCGTCGATCCCGTGCGCGACATCGAGGTGATCAATACCGAGCTCATCCTCGCCGACATGGACGCCTGCCAGAAGCGCCTGGAAAAAGCGCAGAAGAAGGCGCGCGGCCAGGACAAGGAGGGCATCGCCGAGGTCGCCCTGCTCGACAAGGTCATCCCGCACCTCAACGCCGGCAAGCCCGCCAACACCCTCGAGCTCGACGATCAGGAGCGCGTGATCCTGAAGAGTTTCTTCCTGCTCAGCGCCAAGCCCGTGCTCTACGCGTGCAACGTCGCCGAGACCGACATCGCCGATCCGTCGAAAAATCCCTACGTCGCGAAGGTCGCGCAGTTCGCGCGCGAGCACCACGACGCCGGCAGCACGGTGATCTGCGCCAAGCTCGAGTCCGACCTCGTCGACCTCAGCGCCGAGGAGGCGAAGGAGTACCTCAAGGAGTACGGCGTGACCGACTCCGGCTTTTCCGCGCTGATCCGCGGCACCTACGACCTGCTCGGCCTGATGACCTACTTCACGGCCGGCGAGAAGGAGGTGCGCGCCTGGACGATCCACAAGGGCTGGAAAGCCCCGCAGGCCGCCGGCGTGATTCACTCCGACTTCGAGAAGGGGTTCATCAAGGCCGAGATCGTCTCGTATGAGGATCTCTCGCGCCTCGGTTCGGTCGCCGCCGCGCGCGAGGCCGGCAAGTATCGGCTCGAGGGCAAGGAATACGTCTTCCGCGATGGCGACGTCGCGCTCTTCCGCTTCAACACCTGAGGCGGACTCAAGGGCGCGTCTTCGAACCTCAACTCACGAGTGGAGGGCGTCGCTCCCGCGGCGCCGCGAACACGCACCGATGAGCGTGTGCCGCTCCACGATCGCGGCCGGGCAGGAGCCCGGCCCTCCACTCCGGACAAGACGCGAAGGGCGGACGAAAGGTTGGAAGACACGCGAACGCCGTCAGAGGTGGCCGGCCGTGTCCCACGGCCGTTCTGAAGCGGGCGTCCTGCGTGTCCGTGGTGCGGCGCGGCGCGCTCACCACGCGGCTAGGAGCGGGTGCATCCGCTTCTCCGTGTCGAGTGTTTCGCTCGACCGGAGCCCCGATTGCATGAGTCCGGCATGAGCCCGGTCGAGGCCGGCCGGCGGGGTCACCGGACTCACGGCTCGCAAATCCGGCGGGTTGATTAACGTGTCGGAGATGTCGTCGATCGACTCCGATCCGCCGGAGGCGCCGGCCGCCGTCCCGGCCGGGATGACGGAGGTCGGCTGCTTCCCGACCGAGCGCGAGGCGGCCGAGCACGGCCTGGTCGTGCTGGCGATGCGGCTGGGCTACTGGATCGAGCCAACTCCCGCGGGTTACAGCCTGTGCGTCGCCGCGCCGGCGGCCGACGAGGTGCGTGCGCAGCTCGCGCTCTTCGCGCGCGAGAGAGTGAACTGGCCGCCGCGACCGCGGCCGCTCGGGCGTCTGCGCTTCCACCCGGCCCTGCCGCTGGCGTGGATGTTCGCGACCGTCGCGGCATTCCGTTCGCAGGTCCGCGCGCCGGGCCGGCTCGAGGACGCCGGCTCGCTGCGCGCCGACGCGATCTTCGGGCAGGGCGAGTGGTGGCGCCCGATCACCGCGCTGTTTCTCCATGCCGACCTCGGGCACCTCGTGGCCAACCTCGGCGCGGGATTCTTTCTCTTCGGGCTCGTGCTCGGTCAGTTCGGAAACGGGCGGGGCGGACTCGCGCTC
>Ga0315910_10002075_pt1 | contig 17908 bp, 16 predicted proteins | sample EdamamesoilMG_FD_204470 | JGI IMG/M metagenome (GOLD analysis project Ga0315910, IMG submission 204470) | Garden soil microbial communities collected in Santa Monica, California, United States - Edamame soil | ecosystem: Environmental > Terrestrial > Soil > Garden | place: USA: California... | reverse complement strand
GCAACCCGCTCGCGATGCGCGCTGGCGTCGAGACGCTGCGCATCATGGAGGAGGACGGCCTGCTGGCGAATGCCGCGAAGGTCGGCGCGGCGCTGAAGGACGGCCTCGCGCGCGGGCTCGCGGGCGTCGCGGGCGTGGTCGAGATCCGCGGCCAGGGCCTCATCCTCGGCATCGAGCTGGCCCGGCCCTGCGGCGAGCTGCTCGGCCGCGCCGCCGAGGCCGGCCTGATGCTCAGCGTGACCGCCGACAAGGTCGTGCGCCTGGTGCCGCCGCTGATCCTCAGCGCCGACGAGGCGGCGCAGATCGTCGCGATCCTGGTGCCGCTGATCAAGGCCTTCCTCGCCGAACCGGCGAAGGACGCGGCAGCGAAGCCATGAAGCCCGGCATGAGCCTGATCAAGCACTACCTGCAGTTCAAGGACCTGCGCGCCGAGGAGTACGCCTACCTGTTCGAGCGCACCGGCATCATCAAGAAGCGTTTCAAGAACTACGAGAAGTACCAGCCGCTGGTCGACCGCACGCTCGCGATGATCTTCGAGAAGGCCTCGACGCGCACGCGCGTCAGCTTCGAGGCCGGCATGTACCAGATGGGCGGCTCGGTGGTGCACCTGACGACCGGCGACAGCCAGCTCGGCCGCGCCGAGCCGGTCGAGGACAGCGCGCGCGTGATCAGCCGCATGGTCGACATCGTGATGATCCGCACCTACGAGCAGGCCAAGCTCGAACGCTTCGCGGCGCACTCGCGCGTGCCGGTGATCAACGGGCTGACGAACGAGTACCACCCCTGCCAGATCCTCGCCGACATCTACACCTACATCGAGCAGCGCGGCTCGATCCAGGGCAAGGTCGTCGCCTGGGTCGGCGACGGCAACAACATGGCCAACACCTGGCTGCAGGCGGCCGACATCCTCGGCTTCACGCTGCACGTCAGCACACCGAGCGGCTACGAGATCGACGCGAAGGTCGCAGGGGTCGTCAACCCGACCTGCCTGAAGACCTTCCGCAGCCCGATGGCGGCCTGCGAGGGAGCCCACCTCGTCACGACCGACGTCTGGACCAGCATGGGCTTCGAGGCCGAGAACGAGGCGCGCCAGAAGGCCTTCGCCGACTGGTGCGTCGACCGCCAGATGATGTCGCTCGCACAACCGGACGCGCTTTTCATGCACTGCCTGCCGGCCCACCGCGGCGAGGAGGTCGAAGCCGAGGTGATCGACGGGGCGCAGTCGGCCGTCTGGGACGAGGCCGAGAACCGCATGCACGTGCAGAAGGCGCTGATGGAATACCTGCTGCTGGGGCGCATCGGCTGACAACCGGCGCGCGCGTCGCATGAAGATCGCTCTGATCACCGACCTGCATGCCAACCGCGAGGCGGTCGAGGCGGTGCTCGGGCACGCGGCGAGCCGCGGCGCGATCCGGCATGCCTTCCTCGGCGACTTCGTCGGCTACGGTGCCGACCCGGGCTGGGTCGTGGATCGCGTGCGCGAGTTCGTGTCGCAGGGTGCCGCCGCGGTGCTGGGCAACCACGACCAGGCGGTCGTGCAGGGGCCGTTGCCGAGCATGATCCCCGAGGCGCGCCAGGTGGTCGAGTGGACGCGCGCGCAGCTGAGCGGGTCGCAGCTCGACTTCCTCGCGTCGCTGCCGATGACCGCCGGCGGCGGCGACCGCCTCTACGTGCATGCCAACGCGTATGCGCCGGGCGAGTGGGGTTACGTGACCGGCCGCATGGAGGCGGTGCGCAGCCTGCAGGCGACGAACGCACGCTTCACCTTCTGCGGCCACATGCACGAGCCGCGCCTGTACCACCTGACCGGCACCGGCAAGAGCGGCGACTTCGTGCCGATGGCGGGCACCCCGATCCCGCTGTCGATGCAGCGGCGCTGGCTCGTCATCCCCGGCTCGGCGGGTCAGCCGCGCGACGGCAACCCGGCGGCCTGCTACGCCCTCTTCGAGACCGACAGCGCCACCCTCACCTTCCACCGCGTTCCCTACGACGTCGCCGCGGCGAGCGCGAAGATCCGCAGCGCCGGGCTGCCGCCGCGCCTGGCCGACCGCCTGCACCATGGCGAGTGAGGCGCCGGCCGCGCCGCCGACGCGACCGCCGCTGGAGCCTGGCCAGGTCGTCGACGGCTACCGTCTCGAGGAGCGCACCCACCAGGGCGGCATGGCCAACCTGTGGCGCGTCGTGCGCGCCGGCGCCGACGCCCCGGCCGAGCCGCTCGTCATGAAGGTGCCGCGCATCAAGGGCGGCGAGGACCCGGCCTCGATCGTCGGCTTCGAGGTCGAGCAGATGATCCTGCCCGCCCTGAGCGGCCCGCACGTGCCCCGTTTCGTCGCCAAGGGCGACTTCACCGGCCAGCCCTACATCGTGATGGAGCGCATCGCGGGCGACTCGCTGAAGGCACGCTTCGACGTCGCGCCGATCCCGCTCGACGAGGTCGTGACGATCGGCTGGAAGGTCGCGACCGCGCTGCACGACCTGCACCGCCAGCATGTCATCCACCTCGACGTGAAGCCGAGCAACGTGATGCTGCGCGAAACCGGCGAAGCGGTGCTGGTCGACTTCGGCCTGTCGCGCCACGACCGCCTGCCCGACCTGCTCGAGGAGGAGTTCGAGCTGCCGATGGGCACGGGCCCCTACATGTCGCCCGAGCAGGTGCAGTTCGTGCGCAACGACCCGCGCAGCGACCTCTACGCGCTCGGCGTGATGCTCTACCACCTCGCGACCGGCGCGCGGCCGTTCGGCGCGCCGACCTCGGTGCGCGGGCTGCGCCGGCGCCTCTGGCAGGACCCGGCGCCGCCGCGTGCGCTGCGCGCGGAGATCCCGCCCTGGCTGCAGGAGGTCATCCTGCGCTGCCTCGAGGTACAACCGGCGCGGCGCCACCAGAGCGCGGCGCAGCTCGCGTTCGAGCTGCAGAACCCCGACCAGGTCGTGCTGACGGCGCGCGCCGACCGCACCGCGAGCAGCAGCCGGCTCGCGCAGCTCAGGCGCTGGTTCGACGCGATCGGCGCCGAGCCCGCGTCGACCGGCGGCGCGACGACGCAGACCGCGCGCAGCCCGATCCTGCTCGCCGCGCTCGACGTCGGCGGCGCCGACCCGGGCCTGCTCGAGGCGGTGCGCGACACGGTGCAGCGCCTGCTGCAGACCGAGCCGGGCGCACGCCTGGCCTGCCTGGCGGTGATGAAGACGAACCTGATCGGTGCCGACGACCTGCTCGAGGCCGACGGCAGCAGCCGGCACGTCAACCTGCTGGTGCAGCTCAAGCACTGGGCGCATCCGCTGATGAAGGCGCTCGACCTGACCGGCGACCAGCAGTCCGGCCGCGTGACCTTCCACGTGCTCGAGGCGAGCGATGCCGCGGGCGCGATCGTCGACTACGCACGCAAGAACCGCGTCGACCACATCGTGCTCGGCGCGCGCAGCAGCGGCAGCCTGCGCCGCTACCTCGGCAGCGTCTCGTCGCAGGTCGCGGCGGAGTCGGACTGCACGGTGACGGTGGTGCGGACCTAGTCGGGGATCACCGCGGTCGCCTCGATCTCGACCTTCGCCCGGTCTTCCATCAGCGCGACCACCTGGACCGCACTCATCGCGGCGTTGTAGCTGCCGATCAGCTCGCGGAACACCGCGCCGACCTCGCGGCCGCGCGCCAGGTACTCGTGTCTGTCGGTCACGTACCAGGTCATGCGCACGATGTGCTCGGGCTTCGCACCGGCCTCGGCGAGCACCGCGACGATGTTGGCGAGCGCCTGGCGCGTCTGCGCGACGAAGTCGTCGCTCTCGAAGCGGCAGGCCGCGTTCCAGCCGATCTGGCCGGCGACGCAGACGGTCGTGCCGCGTGCCGCGACACCGTTCGAATAACCGCGCGGCTTCTCCCAGCCTGCGGGTTGAAGGACCTTCAGCATCATGTCTCCTGGCGCAGGCGGAAGCGCTGCAGCTTGCCGGTCTCGGTGCGCGGCAGCGTCGCGCGGAACTCGATCGCGCGCGGGTACTTGTAGGGGGCGATGGTCTGCTTGACGAAGTCCTGCAGTTCGCGCACGAGCGCGTCCGACGCCTCGTGTCCCGGCCGCAGCACGACGACCGCCTTGACGATCTGGCCACGCTCCTCGTCGGCCTGGCCGATCACGCCGCACTCGGCCACCGTCGGATGCAGCAGCAGCGCGCTTTCGACCTCGGGCCCGGCGATGTTGTAGCCGCCGCTGATGATCATGTCGTCGGTGCGCGCCTGGTAGACGAAGCTGCCGTCGGGATCGAGCCGGTAGGCGTCGCCGGTCAGGTTCCAGCCGTCCTGGACGTACTGGCGCTGGCGCTCGTCGGCGAGGTAGCGGCAGCCGGTCGGGCCCTTCACCGCGAGGCGGCCGACGTGGCCGGGCGGCAGCGGCCGGCCGTCGTCGTCGAGGATGCAGGCGACGTAGCCCGGCACGGCCGTGCCGGTCGCACCCGGCTTCGCATGCGCCTCGTCGTGCGAGATGAAGATGTGCAGCATCTCGGTCGAGCCGATGCCGTCGATCATCTCGATGCCGCTCGCGTCCTTCCACAACTGGCGCGTCGCGGCCGGCAGCGCCTCGCCGGCGCTGACGCACTTGCGCAGCGACGCGAGGTCATGGCCGGCGAGCAAGGGTGCCATCGCGCGGTACGAGGTCGGCGCGGTGAAGCAGACCGTCGCCCGGTACTTCGCGATCGCCGCCGGCAGCGCATCGGGGCTCGCCTTCTCGAGCAGCACCGTCGAGGCGCCGACCGACATCGGGAACAGCAGCAGCCCGCCCAGCCCGAAGGTGAACGCGAGCGGCGGGCTGCCGAGGAAGACATCGTCCGCGGTCGCGCGCAGCACGTGCTTCGGCCAGCAGGCGCAGGCCGCCATCACGTCGCGGTGGAAGTGCATCGTGCCCTTCGGCTGGCCGGTCGTGCCCGAGGTGAAGGCGATCAGGACGGTGTCGTCGGCCGCGGTCGCGACGTTCTCGAAGCTCGCGGGCTTCGTGGCGGCACGCGCGTCGAGCTGATCCGGCGCCGGGTCGTTGAAGTGCAGCACCTGCCTCAGCGTCGGACAGCCCGGTCGCGCGAGCGCGAGCTCCTCGGCGAGCCGCGCGTCGCACAGTGCATGCGTGACCGCGGCCTTCGCGACGATCTGCGTCAGCTCCTTCGCACGCAGCAGCGGCATGCTGCCGACGGCGATGCCGCCGGCCTTGACGACGCCGAACCAGCAGGCCGCGAGCCTGGGCGAGTTCGCGCCGCGCAGCAGCACGCGGTTGCCGGGCACGAGGCCGAGGTCCTCGACGAGCACACGCGCGATGCGATTCGACTCGGCCTGCAGGTCGGCATAGGTCCAGCGCACGCCGCTGCCCTGGATGCAGAGCCGGTCGCCCTCGCCGGCCGCGACGCGGCGGTCGAGCAGTTCGGTCGCGCAGTTGAGCTGTTCCGGAAACTGCAGGTCCGGCCCGTCGAAGAGGAACTCCGGCCACTGGTCGCGCGGCGGCAGGTTGTCGCGCGCGAAGGTGTCGACGTGCGCCGTCGCCATGGTCAACGTCCTTCCTTCACGAGGTCGCGCCCGATGATCAGCTGCTGCACCTCGGTCGCGCCCTCGTAGATCCGCAGCGCGCGGATCTCGCGGTAGAGCGACTCGACGACGTTGCCGCTGACGACGCCGGCCCCGCCCCACAGCTGCACCGCCGCGTCGATGACCTGCTGGGCACCTTCGGTCGCGGCCATCTTCGCCATCGCCGCCTCGCGCGTCACGCCGCGACCCTGGTCGCGCTGCCACGCGGCGCGGTAGGTCAGCAGCGCGGCGCTGTCGATCGTCGTCGCCATCTGCGCGAGCTTGCTCTGCGTGAGCTGGAAGTCGCCGAGCGTCTGGCCGAACATGCGGCGCGAGGTCGCACGCTGCAGGCCTTCGTGCAAGGCGCGCCGGCCGAAGCCGAGCGCCGCGGCGGCCACCGAGGTGCGGAAGACGTCCAGCGTGCGCATCGCGACCTTGAAGCCCTGGCCCGGTTCGCCGAGTCGCTGCGACTTCGGCACGCGGCAATTCGTCAAGCGCAGCCGCGCGAGCGGGTGCGGTGCGATCACGTCGATGCGCTCGGCGATCTCGAAGCCCGGCTGGCCCGCCTCGACGATCAGCGCGGTGATCCCGCGGGCGCCGGGCGCTTCCCCGGTGCGCGCGAACAGCACGTAGAAGTCGGCGATGCCGCCGTTGCTGATCCAGGTCTTCTCGCCGTCGAGCACGTAGGCATCGCCGTCGTCACGCGCGCTGCAGGCCAGCGCGGCGACGTCGGAACCGGCCTCGGGTTCGGAGAGCGCGAACGCCGCGATCGCCTGGCCGCTCGCGACCTTCGGCAGGTAATGCGACCGCTGCTCGACCGTGCCGTGCAGCGAGATCGCACCCGAGCCCAGGCCCTGCATCGCGAACGCGAAGTCCGCGAGACCGTGGTGGAAGGCGAGCGTCTCGCGCAGCAGGCAGATCGAACGCGTGTCGATCACGTCGACCGCGCCGCCATGCGCCGTGCCGCCGACCGCGTGGCGCAGCCAGCCGGCGTCGCCGAGCCGGCGCACGAGGTCGCGGCACTGGCCGTCGACGTCGCCGTGCGTGTGCGCCGCGAGTTCGCGTTCGCACCATTCGTTCAAGGCCGCCGCGAGTCCGCGATGGCGCGATTCGAAGAACGGCCAGTCGAGGTGGTCGAGCTTCATCGTCAGTCCCCCTCGAAGACCGGCTTCTGCTTGCCGACGAAGGCGTGGTACGCGCGATGGAAGTCCTGCGTCATCATGCAGATCGCCTGCGCCTGCGCTTCCGACTCGATCGCCTCGTCGACGCCCATCGCCCACTCCTGGTGCAACATGCGCTTGGTCATCGCGTGGCCGAAGCTCGGGCCGGTCGCGAGTTCGGCGGCCCAGTCGAGCGCGGCGGCCCCGACCTGGTCCGGATCGACGAGGCGGTTGTAGAAGCCCCACGCGAGCGCCTCGTCGCCGGGCAGCGCGCGCCCGGTGTAGAGCAGTTCCGACGCGCGCCCCTGGCCGACGATGCGCGGCAGCAGCGCACACGCGCCCATGTCGCAACCCGCGAGGCCGACGCGCGTGAACAGGAACGCGACCTTGCTGCGCGCCGTGCCGACGCGCAGGTCGGAGGCCATCGCGACGATCGCGCCGGCACCGGCGCAGACGCCGTCGATCGCCGCGACGATCGGCTGCCCGCAGGCGCGCATCGCCTTGACCAGGTCGCCGGTCATGCGCGTGAAGGTCAGCAGGTCCGGCATCGACATCTTCGTCAGCGGGCCGATGATCTCGTGCACGTCGCCGCCCGAGCAGAAGTTGCCGCCGGCACCCTGCACGACCACGGCGCGCACGTCGTCGGCCGACGCGAGCAGGCGGAACAGGTCGCGCAGTTCGGCGTAGGACTCGAACGTCAGCGGGTTCTTGCGCTCGGGCCGGTTCAGCGTGATCACGCCGACGCCGCGTTCGACCTTCCAGCCGAAGTGCAACGGCTGCAGGTCGGCGGTCGTGCGCCGGTTGCCGCCCGCGAGGTGCTCGTCCATCGGACGTGTCATGTCTGTGACTCCTTGGTCTTGCGTTTCGCCGCCGTCGCGGCCGGTGCAACATCCAGCGTCGCGAGATGCAACTTCAGCGTCGCGAGCAGGCCGTGCACCTGCGCCTTCTGCTCGGCCGACCAGCCGTCGAACAGTTCGACGATCCAGCCTTCGTGCGTCGCCGCCATGCGGCGGAACTGGCGCCGCCCCGCCGCGGTGAGGCAGACTCGGTAGGCGCGCCGGTCGCTCGGATGTTCGGCGCGCACGACGAGGCCCTCGCCTTCGAGCTGGTCGGTGATGCCGGTGACATTGCCGCCGGTCACCATCAGGCGCTGCGAGAGTTCACCCATCGTCAGGCCCTCGGGCTCGCGTTCGAGCTGCGCCATCAGGTCGAAGCGCGGAAGCGTCGTGCCGAACTCGCTGCGCAGGCGGTTGCGGATCGTGCTTTCGACGCGCGTCGTGCAGGCGAGCAGGCGCAGCCACAGGCGCAGCGCCTGGTGGTCGCTGGCGGCGACGCGCGATTCGAGATCGATGCTGGCGAGGTCCATGCTGTCGTCGCCCCTAGACGCCCTGCGCGAGGTTGGCCTGCTCCTGCGGCGACAGCCCGGCGTTCTGCGCGGCGAGCTGGCGTTCGCGTTCGAGATTGCGCTCGAGCTGGTTCTTGCCCGAGAGGTACTGCACCGGCCAGTCGGCGCCGATGCCGCTGGTGTGGCCGATCCTGGCGGCCTCGAGCAGCGTCCAGGCTGGGTTCGCGAGGTGCGGCCGGGCGATCGCGCAGAGGTCCGCGCGCCCCGCGGCAATGATGCTGTTGACGTGGTCGGCCTCGCTGATCGCGCCGACCGCCATCGTCGCGATGCCGAGTTCGTTGCGGATGCGGTCGGCGAACGGCGTCTGGTACATGCGGCCATAGACCGGTTTCTGCGCCTTGCTGACCTGGCCCGACGAGACGTCGATCAGGTCGGCGCCCGCGGCCTGGAAGGCGGCTGCGATCGCGACCGCATCCTCCAGCGTGTTGCCACCGTCGACCCAGTCGTGCGCCGAGATGCGCACCGACATCGGCCTGTCGGCCGGCCAGGCCGCGCGCATCGCCGCGAACACCTCGAGCGGCCAGCGCAGCCGGTTCTCGAGCGAGCCGCCCCAGGCGTCGGTGCGCTGGTTGGTCAGCGGCGAGAGGAAGGCCGAGAGCAGGTAGCCGTGCGCGCAGTGCAGCTCGAGCCAGTCGAAGCCGGCCGCGGCGGCGCGCTTCGTCGCGGCGACGAAGTCGGCGGTGACCTGCGCCATGTCCTCCTGCGTCATCGCGTGCGACCAGGCGCTGACGCCGTCGAGGTACTGCTGCGGCGAGGCCGAGATCAGCGGCCAGTTGCCGGAGGTCAGCGGCAGGTCCTCGCCCTCCCACGGCACGCGCGTCGAGCCCTTCGCGCCGGCATGGCCGAGCTGCATCGCGATCTTCGCGCTCGTGTGGCCGTGCACGTAGTCGACGATGCGCTTCCAGGCCTGCATCTGCGCGTCGTTCCACAAGCCCGGGCAGCCCGGCGTGATGCGCGCCTCCGGCGAGGTGCAGGTCATCTCGCAGAAGACCAGCCCGGCGCCGCCCATCGCGCGGGCACCGAGGTGCACGAGATGGTGGTCGCCGGGTATGCCGTCGACCGCGCTGTACTGAGCCATCGGCGAGACGACGACGCGGTTCTTCAGCGTCGTCCCGCGCAGCGTGAACGGCGTGAACATCGGCGGCACCGGCGTCGCGGCATCGAGCCCGCTGCGCTGCGCCAGCCAGCCTTCGACCGCGCCGACGTAACCCGCGTCCCGCAGCCGCAGGTTCTCGTGCGAGATGCGCTGCGAGCGTGTCAGCAGCGCGTACGCGAACTGATCGGGGTCGAGCTTCGCGTGGCGCTCGACGGTCTCGAACCACTCGGTCGAGTTGCGCGCCGCATTCTGGATCTTCAGCACCTCGACGCCGCGCTGCGCCTCGTAGCCGGCCAGCGCCGTCGTCAGGTCGCCGTTCGCGGCCTGGATGCGCGCGGCGAGGTCGATCGCGTCCTCGAGCGCGAGCTTGGTGCCCGAGCCGATCGAGAAGTGCGCGGTGTGCGCTGCGTCGCCCATCAGCACGACGGGCGCCCGCCCGTTGTGATGAACCCAGCGCTTGCAGACGACGCGCGGGAAGCGGATCCACGACGCCGAGCCGCGCAGGTGCGACGCGTTGCTCATCAGCGCGTGGCCGTCGAGGTACTTCGCGAAGAGCTTCTCGCAGAAGGCGATGCCCTCCTCCTTGCTCATCTGCTCGATCCCGGCGGCGCGCCAGACCTCCTCGGGTGTCTCGACGATGAAGGTCGAGGTCTCGGCGTCGAAGCGGTAGGCGTGCGCCTGGAACCAGCCCCACTCGGTCTGCTCGAACGCGAAGGTGAAGGCGTCGAAGAGCTTGTGCGTGCCGAGCCAGACGAAGCGGCAGCGGCGCTGGTCGATGTCGGGCTGGTAGGTCGCGGCGTACTTGCTGCGCAGGCGGCTGTTCAGGCCGTCGGCGGCGATGATCAGGTCGGCGTCGATGTCGGCGTCGTCGGCGACCTCGGTCGAATAGCGCATCGTCACGCCGAGTTCGGCGCAGCGGTCCTGCAGGATGTTGAGCAGGCGCTTGCGGCCGATGCCGCAGAAGCCGTGGCCGGACGAGCGGATCGTGCGGCCCTGGAAGTGCACGTCGATGTCGTCCCAGTGGTTGAACGCGTCGAGGATCAGCGTCGCCGTCTTCGGGTCCGCCTTCTGCAGCGCGCCGAGCGTCTGGTCAGAGAAGACGACGCCCCAGCCGAAGGTGTCGCTCGGCGCGTTGCGCTCGATCAGCGTGACCTCGTGGCGCGGGTCCTGCTTCTTCATCAGCAGCGCGAAATACAGGCCGGCCGGGCCGCCGCCGATGCAGGTGATGCGCATGCGCCAGTCTCCTCGAATGCGCCCAGACTTTAGGCCTTGATATTTTAGATGTCAAGCATCTAGAATGTCGGCACAGCCCCTGCCCGCCATGAAGAAGCTCTGGGACATCTCGCCGGCCATCGGCGTCGGCTCGCCGGTCTTTCCCGGCGACGAGCCCTATGCCCAGCGCTGGACGGCGCGCATCGGGCCGGGCTGCCCGGTCAACCTGACGTCGATCACGCTCTCGCCGCATCTCGGCGCGCATGCCGACGCACCGCTGCACTACGCCGACGACGCGCCCGCGATCGGTGCGGTGGACCTGGCGCCCTACCTCGGCCCCTGCCGCGTCGTGCACGCGATCGATTGCGGCCCGCTCGTGCGCATCGCGCACCTCGAACACGCGGCGCGCGACCTGCCGCCGCGCCTGCTCGTGCGCACCTGCACGACCGCACCGACGGCCTGGTCGGACGCGTTCAGCGCCTATGCGCCCGAGACGATCGAATGGCTCGCGTCGCGCGGCGTGCGGCTCGTCGGCATCGACAGCCAGTCGGTCGACCCGGCCGAGAGCAAGACACTCGACAGCCACCAGCTGCTGCTGAAGCACGACCTGCGCGTGCTCGAGAACCTCGTGCTCGACGCCGTGCCGGAAGGCGACTACGAGCTGATCGCGCTGCCGCTCAAACTCGCGACCGCCTGCGCCAGCCCGGTGCGCGCGGTGCTGCGCGAACTCTGAACATTGCCATGCCCATGACCCGCCAGGACACCGTCGCGTTCGACGCGCAGGACCCGCTCGCGCCGCTGCGGGACCAGTTCACGCTGCCCGACGGCGTGAACTACCTCGACGGCAACTCGCTCGGCGTGCTGCCGGCCGCCGCAGCCGCGCGGGTGGCGCAGGCCGTGTCGGCCGAATGGGGCGATGGCCTGATCCGCAGCTGGAACAGCGCGGACTGGGTCAACCTGCCGCAACGTGTCGGCGACAAGATCGGCCGCCTGATCGGTGCGCGTTCCGGCGAGACGCTCGCCGGCGAATCGACCTCGGTGAACCTCTACAAGGTGCTCGCCGCCGCGCTGCTGCTCGTGCAGGCGTCGGGCGATGACGCCCGCCGCGTGATCGTCTCCGAACGCAGCAACTTCCCGACCGACCTCTACATCGCCGAAGGACTCGCGCGCCGGCACGGCTGCGAGCTGAAGCTGGTCGAACCCGACGAGATCGCGGCGCAGTTCGACCCGAGCCTCGCGGTGCTGATGCTCACGCACGTGAACTACCGCACCGGCCGCATGCACAACATGGCGGCACTGACCCGATCGGCACACGCCTGCGGTGCGCTCGTGGTCTGGGACCTGGCCCACTCGGCCGGCGCCGTGCCGGTCGACCTGAACGCGGCGAACGCCGACTTCGCGGTCGGCTGCGGCTACAAGTACCTCAACGGCGGCCCGGGCGCACCGGCCTTCCTGTGGGTGCATCCGAGCCACCTCGATCGCATGGAACGCGAGGACCTGTGGCAGCCGCTGTCGGGCTGGTTCGGCCATGCGGCGCCGTTCGAGTTCTCGCCGCAGTACCGGCCGGCCCGGGGCATCGCGCGCTTCGCCTGCGGCACGCCGCCGGTGCTCGGGCTGACCGCGCTCGAGACCGGTGTCGACACGGTGCTCGCCGCCGAGGCGTTCGGCGGCATGGCGGCGCTGCGCCGCAAGTCGCTCGCACTCACCGATCTCTTCATCGCGCTGGTCGAGGAACGTTGTGCCGGCCACGGCCTCGCGCTCGTCACACCACGCGAACACGCGTTGCGCGGCAGCCAGGTGAACCTCGCCCGAAGCGAAGGCGGCTACGCGATCGTGCAGGCGCTGATCGCGCGCGGCGTGATCGGCGACTTCCGCGCGCCCGACATCCTGCGCTTCGGCTTCACGCCGCTGTACACGCGCCACGTCGACGTCTGGGACGCGGTCGAGCACCTGCGCCAGGTGCTCGAGAGCGGCGCATGGCGCGAGGCGCGCTTCAACCAGATCGCGGCGGTGACCTGAGATGAGCGATACCTCCAAGATCGTCGCCGACGAAGGCGCCAAGCTCGACTTCAGCCGCGACATGAGCTACGGCGACTACCTGCACCTCGACGCGGTGCTGAACGCCCAGCACCCGCTCTCGCCCGACCACAACGAGATGCTGTTCATCGTGCAGCACCAGACCAGCGAGTTGTGGATGAAGCTGATGCTGCACGAACTCGCCGGGGCGATCGAGGCGATCCGCGCCGACCGGCTCGGCAGCGCCTTCAAGATGCTCGCGCGCGTCAGCCGCATCATGGAGCAACTGGTGCACGCCTGGGACGTGCTCGCGACGATGACGCCGCCGGAGTACTCGGCGATCCGGCCGTATCTGAGCAACAGCAGCGGCTTCCAGAGCTGGCAGTACCGCTGCGTCGAGTTCCTGCTCGGCAACAAGAACGCCGCGATGCTGAAGCCGCACCAGCACCGCCCGGAGATCCTCGCCAAGGTCGAGGCGGCCTGGCGCGCACCGTCGCTCTACGACGAATCGCTGCGCCTGCTCGCGCGTCGCGGCATCGCCGTGCCGCAGAGCCACCTCGAACGCGACTGGACCCAGCCCTATGCGAGCGACGACGCGGTCGAGCAGGCCTGGCTGACGATCTACCGCGCGCCCGACACGCACTTCGACCTCTACCAGCTCGGCGAGGAACTCACCGACCTCGAAGACGCGTTCCGTCTCTGGCGCTTCCGCCACGTCACGACGGTCGAGCGCATCATCGGCTTCAAGCGCGGCACCGGCGGCACGAGCGGCGTCGGCTACCTGCGCAAGATGCTCGACGTGGTGCTGTTCCCCGAGATCTGGAAGCTGCGCACCAGCCTCTGAACGATCAGCCCAGCGGCACCGGCACGAAGATCGTCTCGCCATCGCGCTGCACGAGCAGCGCGACGCTCTTCGGCTTGCCCGCGAGCACGCCGCGCACCTGCTCGATCGACTGCACCGGCCGGCCGTTGACCGCGAGCAGCACGTCGCCGGCCTCGATGCCGGCACGTTCGGCCGCGCCGCCCACGTCCTCGATCACGAGACCCTGGTCGACACGCGCGGCGCGCCTCTCGTCGCGGGTCAGCGGCCGCAGCGCGAGACCGAGCTGAGCACCCGGCGCGGCCTCGGACACGCCGGCCGCGACCTTCTCGACCTCGACACTGCCGAGCCGTGCGTCCAGGTCGCGGGCCGCCTTGTCGCGCCAGACCTTGAGCCTGACCCGTTCACCCGGCGTCGCCAGGCCGATCAGGCTCGACAGCGACCCCGAGCGCTCGACCGCCTGGCCGTTCACCTCGACGATCACGTCGCCCGGCTTCAGCCCGGCGGCTTCGGCCGCACTGCCCTTGCCGACGCTCGCGACCAGCGCACCGTCGGGCCGCTTCAGGCCGAACGACTCGGCGAGCGCGTGGTTCAGGTCCTGCACCGTGACGCCGAGGCGGGCATGGCTGGCCTTGCCGGTCGCGACGATCTGGTCCTTGACCTTGAGCGCGACGTCGATCGGGATCGCGAACGCCAGGCCCTGGTAGCCGCCGCTTTGCGAATAGATCTGCGCGTTGATGCCGACGACGGCGCCGTTGCCGTCGAACAGCGGCCCGCCCGAGTTGCCCGGGTTGACCGCGGCGTCGGTCTGGATGAACGGCACCACCGCGTCGCCCGGCAGCGAACGGCCCTTCGCGCTGACGATGCCCTGGGTCGCGGTCTGCTCCAGCCCGTAGGGCGCGCCGATCGCGAGCACCGGGTCGCCGACCTCGAGCTGCCTCGGGTCGCCGAGCAACACCGTCGGCAGGTCCTTCGCGTCGATGCGCAGCACCGCGACGTCGGTGACCGGATCGGACCCCAGCACCCGGGCGGCGTACTCGCGCCGGTCGGCGAGCTTGACGGTCACCTCGCGCGCCTCGCGCACGACGTGCGCGTTCGTCAGGACCAGCCCGTCGCTGCTGACGATGAATCCCGAGCCCTGGCCGCGGAACGGCTGCTGCGGGTTGCCGCGCGAGCGCCCCTCGAACCCGGGCATGCCGCGGAAGAACTGGAAGTAAGGGTCGCGGTCCGGACCCTGCTCCTCGGCGGAGGTCCGATGCGTTCCGGACACGGTCACGCCGACGACCGCCGGGCCGAACGTCTTGACGATGGTCCGGTAGTCGGGCACGCGCGCCTGGGATGCGACCATCGGCACCGGTGCCGCCGCGACGGCGGCGACCGGGGTGGTTGTCGCCGGCACCGCGTCGCGCTTCAGCCAGTCGGCGGGGTTCAGGCTGAGGGCTCCGGCGGTGCCGGCGGCAAGCAGGCCGGCCGCGACCAGCGCGGCCTCGAGGGACTTGATCTTCATCTCGGCTCCTGGATGTTCGTGGTGCAGCGCATGCGGCTGCGATGCCCGAACCTTAGGCGCGCACCGTTAGGACCCGGTTAGCCGAACGTGAAGCGAAGATGAAGACGGGCCGGTTCAGCCGGCCCCGGCGGCAGGCAGCCGCACCTCGACGCGCAGCCCGCCGAGCGGCGCGTCCCCGAGCGTGACTTCGCCGCCATGGCGCCGCGCCACCGCGTGCACGATCGCCAGGCCGAGGCCGCTGCCGGTGTCGTTGTCGCCGCGCCGGTAGAACCGGTCGAAGACACGCGCGCGGTCGGCGGCCGGGATGCCGGGGCCGCTGTCGTCGACGCGCAGCAGCGCCCGCGCGCCGCCCTCGTGCCTGACCTCGACCTCCACCCGCGCGCCGCGCGGCGCGTGCTGCAGCGCGTTGTCGACCAGGTTGCGCACCAGCGCGGCCAGGCCGGCCGCCTCGCCGTCGAGCCAGACCGGCGCCGCCGCCTGCAGGCTCAGGGTGCTGCCGCGGCTGGCCGCCAGCGCGGCCAGGCCGGCCAGCGTGGTGCGTGCCAGCTCGGCCAGGTCGAGCCGCACGCGCGCCGCCGGCGCATCGGGTTCGCTGCGCGCCAGCGCGAGCAACTGCTCGACGAGCCGGACGGCCCGTTCGATGCCGCCGGCGAGCTGCGCGGTCGCCTCCGCCCGTGTCGACGCGTCGGTCGAGCGGCGCAGCAGCTCGAGCTGCAGCTTCAGCGCGGTGAGGGGCGAGCGCAGCTCGTGGGCGGCGTCGGCGACGAAGGCACGCTGTGCGTCGAGGGCCGCGGCGAGCCGCTCCAGCAGCGCGTTCAGCCCGCCGACCAGCGGCACCGCCTCGTCGGGCAGCCCGGCGGTCCGCAGCGGGGCGAGCGATCGAGCGTCGCGGGCTCGCAGTTCGGCCGACAGGCGGCGCAGCGGCGCGAGCGCACGCGTCACGAGCCACCCGGCCAGCAGCAGCATCAGCGGAACGACGACGAGCAGCGGCGCGACGCTGCGCAGCGCCGCGCTGGCCGCCAGGCGCTGGCGGATCGCGAGCGGCTGCGCGACCTGGATGACGCGATCGCGCGCCGCGACGCTGAAGGTGCGCCAGGTGCGCCCGCCCGCGCCGATGTCGGCGAAGCCGAGCAGCGCGCGCGACGGCAGCTCGCTGTGCTGGCGCGACGCGTAGATGGCGCGCCCGTCGACGCTCCAGATCTGCACGACGAAGTCGAGTTCCTCGTCGGCGAACGCACCCGCCTGGTCGGGAGCGATCTCGCCCTGGTCGCGCAGCGACAGCGCCATCTGGCGCAGCTGGTAGTCGAACAGCGTCTCGGTCTCGGCGAGCACGTTGCGGTAGGTGACCAGGGCCATCAGGCCGGCCGCGACCGCGAGCATCGCGAGCAGCGACAGCAGCAGGCGCGCGCGGATCGAGCCGACGCCCTTCACTTCGGTCCGGCGCCCACGTAGTAGCCGACGCCGCGCACGTTGCCGATGAAGTCGGCGCCGAGCTTGCGGCGCAGCTGGTGGATGTAGACCGAGACCGCGTTGCTCTCGATCTCCTCGCCCCAGCCGTAGAGCCGGTCCTCGAGCTGGGCGCGCGACAGCAGCGCGCCGGGCCGCGCCATCAACGCCTCCAGCACCGCGAACTCGCGCGCCGACAGCAGCACCGGCGTGCCGTCGCGGCTGACCTGGCGCGTCGCCGGATCGAGCGTCACCGCCCCCACGGTCAGCCGCGGCGCGGCCCGGCCGCCGTGGCGCCGCGCGACGGCGCGGATGCGCGCGTTCAGCTCGTCGAGCTCGAACGGCTTGACGAGGTAGTCGTCGGCACCGGCGTCGAGCCCGGCGACGCGGTCGCCGAGCCCGTCGCGTGCGGTCAGCACGATCACCGGGGTGGCGTCGCCGCGGCCGCGCAGCTCGCGCAGCACCGCGAGCCCGTCGCCGGGCGCTTCCGGCCGGGCGTTCGGCGGCGGCGCCAGGCCGAGATCGAGCAGCACGAGGTCGTAGCGTTCGCTCGCCAGCGTCGCGGAGGCCGCGGGCGCGTCGCGCACCCAGTCGACCGCATGGCCCTCGAGCCGGAGCGCGGCGCGCAGCCCGTCGCCGATCATGCGGTCGTCTTCGATCAGGAGCAGGCGCATCGTCGCGCGTAGTGTGCCTGCTCCGATGTAACCTTTGCCCGACCTGTGACGAATGGAGCGGAGAGGCCGCCGTGCGCTGCGGCCTCGCCACCCCCGCATCCACCCGCAAGGAGTTCCTCCATGTCACAGATCGTCCACCCCTCGTCCGCCGCTGCGCTGGCCCTCGCGCTGGGCACGGCCCTCACGCTCGTCTCCGCCCCGGTGCAGGCGCAGAACGCCGACAAGGAGAAGTGCTACGGCGTCGCGATGAAGGGCAAGAACGACTGCGCCGCCGGCCCCGGCACGACCTGCGCCGGCACCTCCAAGATGGACCACCAGGCCAATGCCTGGTCGTACGTGCCCAAGGGCACCTGCGAGAAGACGATGTCCAAGACCTCGCCGACCGGCCACGGCCAGCTCCAGACGTACATGGAAAAGAAGAGCTGAGGACACCCCGATGACGGCCGCGCTCGCCGGCATCGGCCTGAAGGATGAACACATGCTGCCGCTGCTCGACGGCGCGGCGGCGGTGGACTTCCTCGAGGTGCATGCCGAGAACTGCCTGGTCGCCGGCGGCCCGCGGCTGCGGCGGCTCGAGCGGCTGCGCGCGCGCCTGCCGCTGTCGGTGCATGGCGTCGGGCTGTCGATCGGCGGCGCGGCGCCGCCGGACGAGCGCCACCTGGACGCTCTCGATGCGCTGCTGCAGCGCTTCGAGCCGCGCTGGTTCTCGGAGCATCTCGCCTGGTCCGGCCACGGCGGCGCCTGGTTCAACGACCTGCTGCCGCTGCCCTACGACGCGGCGACGCTGGCGCGCGTCTGCACGCACGTCGATCGCGTGCAGACGCGGCTGCGCCGCCGCATGCTGCTGGAGAACCCGAGCACGTACGTCGAGTTCGAGCGATCGACGCTCGACGAGGGCAGCTTCCTGGCCGAGGTGGTGCGCCGCACCGGCTGCGGCCTGCTGCTCGACGTCAACAACGCCTACGTCAGCGGCGTCAACCACGGCCGCGATCCGTGGGCGCTGATCGAGACGCTGCCGGCCGGCGCGATCGGCGAGATCCACCTC
>Ga0315910_10002074_pt1 | contig 17910 bp, 20 predicted proteins | sample EdamamesoilMG_FD_204470 | JGI IMG/M metagenome (GOLD analysis project Ga0315910, IMG submission 204470) | Garden soil microbial communities collected in Santa Monica, California, United States - Edamame soil | ecosystem: Environmental > Terrestrial > Soil > Garden | place: USA: California... | reverse complement strand
GCCCTCCTTCAGAATCGCGATGATCTGCTCTTCCGAGAATCGACTCTTGCGCATGGCTCCTCCGGGAAAGGTTGTACCCGGGAACCACAGGTTCGCGTGGACCGACTCTCGGGGAGAGGCTCAATGCGGCTTAAGGACCGCTACGAGCGCGAGAACATCGAGATGCCCTTTCCGCAACACGTTGTTCATGGCGCCCTCGAGCTTCACCGCGTTCCACGGGATCGGCCCCTCGTTTCCGGCGATGTCCGCCTCGAAGGAGCTCGACAATGACCTCGGTTCTTCCCTTCGAGTTCAAGGATTGCGCCTTGATCGTCCTCTCCACGGGGAAGTCCGCCCGGGACCTGCGCGAGTTGCGCGAGCGGATCTCTCTGGTCCCACACGAGAGCCTGCTGCACCATTTCCACGAGGCGCTGCTGCGTCCTTCGTTCGACGATCCGGAGTATCCCAATGACTTCGCTTTGTGAGGAGCTGGGAAGCCGGCTGGCGACACTCTCCACGGGCACGACTTTCTATCACTTCGTCGACGCTCGCCGGCGCAACCCGGGAAACGTCGACGACTTCACGCTCTGACTCGCGCGCTTCGGGGAGCCATGGAGATCCGCCGGAGCGCGTCTGAAGACGGTCGGGTTCCACCACGGCTCCTTGACTGAGATGCGTGAGCGTATCGTCGATTGCCTCGCCTGGACATCGGATCTGCAGGGGGTCCACGCGATGGGCTTTCTCCCCCATCCCTGCTCTTCGTTCGCGAGAACTTCCTGCTCACACGCCACCTGCGCGAGTACATTACGCTGATGATCGGGCTGGCGGCCGGATTCCGCGAGCGCATCGTGCTCGACGGAGGAAGGTGATGATGAGCGTGGACCGCCAACTTGAGCATCCGTACGTCGTGCCCGATTGCCTTCCGCGACTGGCTCCAGCCGAGGACAGATCACCGTGAACCTCCTGCGCAAGATACCTGGCATGTCCAGGCCGCTGATCACGCGAATCACCATCGGCTCATCCTGTGCCTCGTGGCGGTCGTGGGAACGGTCGCCGCCGCCGCTGCCGTACTGCAAGTGCGCAGCGAGCGCCACGCGCAGGAGAGTGAGCTGTTCCGCCGCTCCCAGCTGCTCGCGGAGAGCCTGCGGGAAGCGGTCGCACCTCTGCTGCTCCTCGGCACTACCAAAGAGCTACAGCAGCTCGTCGAGAGGTTCGGGGACCGGGAGCGTCTCGCCGGCGTCGCCGTCTACGGTGCCGATGGGAGTGCAGTGGCCGTAACGAGCAGCCTTTCTCCCCTCCCGCCCGGGCGCCCGGCGGCCGTCAGCAAGGCCCTGGAGTCAGGGGTGGACGGCAGCGACCTCGATCGCTTTGGTGAGCGCGACTTGCACGTCTACGCCCTTCCGCTCCGGACGACGGAGCGGATCGTGGGCGCGCTGGCAATCCTCCATGACGGTGCGTACATCGAGGAGCATCTCCGGGGAATCTGGAGTCGCACGTTCTTCCGCGTCCTGGTGCAAACCGTCCTGATCGCGCTCGTGACGCTCTTGGTCGTTCATTGGAGCATCGTCAGCCCCATTGCCAGGATCTCCGACTGGATGAGGCGACTTCGGGACGGAGAGGCTCCGCATCCTCCGCCCTTGCCCAAGGGCGATCTCTTCGCGCCGCTCGCCCGCGAGGCCGAGACGCTTGCGCGCCACCTTTCCAGTGCACGGGCCGCCGCCGAGGAGGAGGCGCGGTTACGCCAGTCCGGGGAGGCGTTGTGGACTCCGAGCCGCCTGCGCGAACACGTTCGTGTGAAGCTCCGGGGGAAGCCCCTGCTGGTCGTCTCGAACCGGGAACCATACATGCACGTCAACCAGGGCCGGAAGGTGGAGTGCATCGTTCCCGCGGGAGGACTCGTGACCGCCCTCGAACCCGTGCTCCGCGCATCAGGAGGAACGTGGATCGCACACGGGGCCGGCGACGCCGACTGGGATGTCGTCGATGCCGAAGCTCGGATCAGGGTGCCTCCCGAAGACCCGCATTACACGCTGAAGCGCGTGGCCCTGACGAAGGAAGAGGAGCACGGCTACTACTACGGCTTCTCCAATGAGGGCCTCTGGCCCCTTTGCCACATCGCTCACACGCGCCCGGTGTTTCGGGTCGAGGACTGGGAGCATTATCGGGCCGCCAACGAGAAGTTCGCGCTGGCCACGCTGCAAGAGCTCGAGAGCCACGAAGATGCGTGCGTACTCGTTCAGGACTACCATCTGGCCCTCCTGCCTCGCTTGCTCAAGGACAAACGCCCCGACCTCCGCGTGGGGATCTTCTGGCACATCCCTTGGCCCAATCCCGAGGCCTTCGGCATTTGTCCATGGCAGAGGCACCTGTTGATCGGAATGCTGGGCGCTGACCTGATCGGGTTCCACACGCAATACCACTGCAACAACTTCCTGGAGACGGTGGATCGCGGGCTGGAGTCGAGGGTGGACTGGAATCAGTTCACGGTCGAGAAGGAAGGCCATACGACCCTGGTGAAGCCCTTCCCGATCAGCGTCGCATTCCCTAACGTCTTCCAGGACGTCTCCGAACAGGCGGAGATTCCGGACAGAGCTTCCGTCCTGCGCGGGCTCGACATGCAGCTCCGGTTCCTCGGCATTGGGGTCGAGCGAATGGACTACACGAAAGGAGTGCTGGAGCGATTCCGGGCCATCGAGCGTTTTCTTGAGAAGTACCCCGCCTATCAACGTCAGTTCTCATTCGTGCAGATGGCCGCTCCCAGCCGCACTCACATCAAGCGCTACCACGACTTCCTCGCCGAGGTCGAAGCGGAAGCCGAGCGGATCAACCGGCGCTACAAGAAGGCCGATTGGCGTCCGATCGTATTCCTCAAGAAGCATCACAGTCACCAGGAGATACTGCCGCTCTACCGAGCCGCGGATTTGTGCATGGTCACCTCGCTTCACGACGGGATGAATCTGGTCGCCAAGGAGTTCGTCGCGGCCCGAGAGGACGAGAGCGGGGTGCTCGTCCTCAGCCGCTTCGCTGGCGCAGCGCTCGAGCTGCGGGATGCCCTCATCGTCAACCCATACGACACTGAGCAGATGGCCGACGCCATCCTGTACGCTCTGGAGATGGGCGCCGAGGAAAAGGCCGCGCGAATGCGTCGCATGAGAGAAGTCGTTCATGAGAACAACATCTTCCGCTGGGCCGGCAGCCTGACAGAATGCCTGGCGCAGGTGTCGACGGAGAGGGTTGCCGCGAGCACAAGTTCGAGTTGAAGCGAGGTCGCCTCTGCTGTCCGAAGGAGAAACATGGACGAGCGTCCACGACAAGCTCGACTGCCCGGACACCTTCATCGCCCGCTGGAGCAAGCGCTTCCTCGCGGAGCGTCTCGCCGGGCTATTCAGTCGGCACGCCGGCCTGGCCTTCGCCATCCTTGCCGTGGTGCTGCTCAACGCGGTCATGGGCTACATCCAGGGGTCCCGCAAGCGGAGGCCGCCGTCACAGCCCTGCGGGCGGTGTCGGCGGCTGAGACCACGGTCGTTCGCGATGGAGAGCGGAGGCGTGTGCTGGCCGCGGAGCTTGTTCCCGGCGACGTGATTATGCTCGAAGAAGGGGACACCGTACCCGCCGATGCGCGCCTGGTGGAGTCGACGGCGTTGCAGACGGCCGAGGCGGCTCTGACCGGCGAGAGCCTGCCGGTGTCCAAGGATACGCGGCCGATCATTGGGGATGTCGAGCTCGGAGACCGTCGCAACATGGTTAGGTCCGTCGTGCCGCTCCTTGGATCGATGGCGGAGTGGTGGAGGAAGTACGGCAGCGACATACGGAGCGCTGCGAAGCGGCGGGAAGGCGAGCCTTGACGCGCTTCTTCCCTATCGGAGCGATGAGATTCGTGACCTGGTCTACGTACACGCATCCGACCATGGCCGAAGGCCTCAATATCCTGCTCGCGAGCGTGCAGACATGAACGTCGGCGAGGAGCGCCGTGCCCTGGAACGTTGGGAGAACGAAGGCGGGCGCGCCGCGGTTGTCCAACAGCCGCACTTGGAGCCGAGCTCGATGATTCTCGAGAAGGCTTCCCGCATGTCGAGTGTCATTCCGGTCGGCCGAACGCCAGGCCTGGGCGCGGTCGGAGCGCACTCGCCTCCTGCCATGAGGGGCTGGTTCTCTCGGTACTTCAATCTGAGGCCTCGAACGAGGCCGCGTCAGCGACTGGTCCGCTTCATGTGCGGTGAGGGCCTCTCGCTCGGATGTTCTCCGACCCTTGCCGACATCGAGGACCTCGCCCGGAAGGCCGGCCTCCGGTCCTTGGTGAACCTGAACACCGAGGGCGAGCCCGGAGAAGTCATGTCCCCGAACGTGGAGGCGAGCTGGGCGCATGCCTTTGAGCTGCGACACGAACGGGCTTCCTTCGCCGCCGACCTTCCGAGGGTCGAAGACGTGGACCGATTCTTGCGAGCGCTTGTCAGCGTGCCCAGGCCAGTCTTCGTCCACTCGCAGCAGGGGCGCCGCGCGGCAGCAATGATCCTCGTTTACCTCGGGCTCGAGCAACGGATCTCGGGTACGGCCGCCGTGCAGGCGGCGAAAGGCCTCGGAGTCATCTGCACGCTCGACTCGTTACGACGCTTCGCGGAGTCCGAGGTCGACCGGCGGATTGCGGTTCCGCCAGACAACCACCGCACGAAGGTTGGAGGAGTACCGCGCACGCACAAAAGCTACTATAGTCGCGCCTGATGGCACGACATACGGCCACTGGATCGCAGACGAGGAGCCCTTCATCGTCAGCCTTCGCTTCCATTGGACGAGCTCGAAGATCAGTTGGTGCGAAGCAGGTCTGCGAGGATGTGACCGGGCGTGGTTATTACCGGCGACCTTGTTCAATCGACGCGATGATCGCGAGGATCGCCTCCTTCAGCGGGAACGAGAGAGACGGCCATGCTCGAACGACCTCTGCAAGATCAGGGTCGCGCACTTCCTCTCGCAACCTCTCGCACCCTGCCGCACCGGCTCGCTGCTGACGTGCTGGGGAATCTGCTGACTCTCGAAGAGGCGGCGTCACAAGTCCTTTGCCATCAACACTTGCGGCGCCCGAGCAGGCGTTTCCTAAAGACCAGGTCGCAGGTTCGAGCCCTGCCGGGGGTACCACCTCCGCGCGGTCGGCCGTGCCGAGCCAGAGGGGACGCTGAGCCATGGCCAGCGTCTTCAGGAGGAATGGCGCGGGGCCTTGGCTGGTCGAGTACTTCGACCAGCACGGACGGCGGCGGCAGAAGTCGAGCCGGACGACCGACAAGCGCGCCGCCGAGCGCATCGCGCAGAAGGTCGAGGCCGACGTCGCGCTCCGGCGCGAGGGGGTCGTCGACGCGCGGCAAGATCGCTTCGCCGAGGAGAACCGGAAGCCGCTCGCGCAGCACGTGCGCGAATACATCCAGCACTGCCGGAGTCGTGGCCTGGCTCCGATGGGGATCGTCGACAAGGAGCGCCATCTCAACTGGATCATGGAAGAGACGGGCGCCTCACGCCTCGTCGACCTCCGCCTTGAAACCGTCGAGCGCGCGCTCGCCTCTTTCAGGGAGCTCGGCCGGTCTCCGAGAACCGTGAACACCCGCCGCGAGACGCTCCGCGCCTTCGGGAACTGGTGCAGGAAGACGGGACGGGTCGAGACGCATCCGCTCGAGTTCCTGCCGAAGCTCGACGAGACGCATGACCGTCGGCGCATCCGCCGCCCGGTGACGGACCAGGAACTCGAGCGCCTTCTCGAGGTCGCGGCCGAGCGCGGACGTCGAGGTTGGTACCTCGCGGCAGTGCTCGCCGGACTGCGACGTTCCGAACTGACGAGGCTGAAGTGGTCTTCGGTCGACCTGGATGCCGGGTTGCTCACGATCCGCGACGGCAAGGCGAAGCGCGAAGACGTAGTGCCGCTCCACCCCGAGCTCCTCGCGGAGCTGAAGGCGGGACGGCCTGCCGACGCCAAGCCCACCGATCGCGTGTTCCCGACGGCGGTCACGAACCTTACGCGCAAGCATGACTTCAAGCGCGCTGGGATCCCCGAGCTCGACGAGCAAGGCCGCGTCGCGGACCTCCACGGTCTGCGCGCCACGCTCGGCACCCGTCTCGCACGCGCCGGCGTCGCGCCGCAAGTCGCACAGCGCATCATGCGCCACGCGGACTACCGGACGACGTTGAAGCACTACACGATGCTCTCGCTCGCCGACACGACAGCGGCGATGCACCGGCTTCCTGGTGGCGGCGGAACCTCGGCACCGAGGGCACAGGTTTCCGCCGCTGGGGAACAGGCTCCGGTTTCCGGCGACGGAAAATCCCGCCCTCAGCAGATTCCCCAGCAGTCGGAGCACGATTCCGAGCGAGTCCGCGCGACGACGTGCGATGACGCAGTCGGGTCCGACGATGACGACCCCAGTTCCAAGCTCGCGCTCTCACGGGACTTGCGCGACGAGGCGCCGCGTCCTGCGAGACTGTGCAGCGTCCGCGGCGCTCGCCGAAAACACGACAGGTTCAGCTTAGGAAACGACAGCACGGGCGCCGTAACTGTTGAGGGGAAACGACTTGCGGAGGTGTCTTCTCGACCCTCAGCAGATTCCCCAGCAGTCACACAGCGAGGCCGCGCGAGGATGCGCGACGACTGCGCTTGGCCGCGTCGCGGAGAGTGCAACTTACTCCAGATGGCTCTGCGCTCACGCGACCGTGTTACGCGGCAGGTGCACGACGCGCGTGCCCAACTGGTAGTAGCGGAAGTGCTCGGCGGACAGCGACTGGAGAAAGGGCGCTCTTCGGCGAACAGCATCGACGGAGCTTGAGCTCTCGCCCTGAAGCAGGGACGACACGGCCGACTGGAGCTTGCGGCTATCGCTCCTCCAGCGCTGCCTGGAGCGACTCGGCTACTTGAGGGGGTCCGTGAACGGAGCGAGCAGAAGCGGTAACAGAACGGGGAGGGAAAGAGCATGCGGCTCTCCCCTCCCCGTCCAAGGCGCGCCGCGCGGGAGGAATCCCTAACGGGCGAGTGGCCGGTCGGTCCCGAAGGTCACTGCTCGGCCGCAGCCTTTACGGGAGCCTTGGCCTCCTCCGTGTCCGCGCTGCGGGTCTCGCCCGGCTCGGGGCGGAACCAGCTCGCGACGCGGTCCCAGCAACTCCGGATCTTCCTGGCGCTGCCCTCCTGGCGGACGTCGCCGCTGAGGCGCGTGATGTCGTCCTGGAGCTCGGCGATGCGGCCGGTGCGCTCCTTGGGCACCAGCGTGGCGTAGAGGTCGAGCCGCGCACTGGCGAGCGAAAGGTTAGCCTTGGCGGCCTCGTAGCGGCCCTGCTCGACCATGCGCTCGGCGAGCTGGAGCGCGGACTGGGCCTCGACTAGCGGGCCGTCCTCCTCGTTTACCGCGAACGTGATGCCGCGCGCCTGGGCGAGCACCATCTCGGCTTGGGCCCGCTCGCGATCCTCGCCGAGCAGCTTGAGGGCGCGTTGGAGCTTACCCTCGACGTAGTCGAGCTCGAGCAGCACCGACGTGTGGATGAGCTGAGCGTCCGCAAGCTGGACGCCGCGAGCTGCGAGGTCGTCCTGCTTGGCGTCGGCAATGGGCTCGAGCACTTGCATCGCGACCGTGCCCTCGTGCAGCGGGATCCGGTCGTCCTGGACTCGGTCGACGTTGCGGTAGACCTCCTTGCCGCTGGCGTCCCGCACAACGGTAGTGACGACGGTCGTGGGAAGGATCTCCCTGATGACGCGCACGAGCGAGATTCCTTTCTCCACCTCCGCACGCGCCTCGTCGGCACGGTCGTGGCTCATCTGCCGCACGCCGTCGTTAAGGTGCATCACGATGCGCGACGCGAGCAGCGACACCTGCCGGAAGTCCTCCGCGGAGAGCTCGCCTCCGGGCGCGCGCTCCACGGTCGTCGTGTAGCGTTGTCCGCTACCGGTCTTGATGGTTGTCGCGGCTGTATCGCGCCCGACGGCCTGTGCCTTCGGCTCATCCCCCGCGTGGACGAAGGCGGCTCCGCCCAGGCAGGAGATCGCCGCGACCGCGATGACACAGGGCGCGAGCGCCCGCTTCCATCCGAACGTGACCTGGATTCCATGGGGTTCCATGTCAGTACTCCTTTCGTTCTGTTGGGTTTTCTTCTTTCTGTTTGTTGTTGAGATGCGATCGGGCGTGCCAAAACGGCGAGGAATCTCGGCGGGGCGCCTGGAGTCCTCGAGGTCGAGCACTCCCCTTCGAAGTCCACTCTGGGTATCGGCCCCGACAGAGACGCTGCCAGGGGCGAAGTCGGGGACCGTCCCACGCTGGGACGTTCCCGTGACGTTGTGCGCTTACGCGCCCGGCGTGCTTGAGTTGGCGCCGCGGAAAGGCTGCGGCGTGCAATCATCCGACGGAGACGGCTACCCCGACGAGGACGTCCAGCGCCTGTGCGCACAGATCACGACGACCCAGACGCAGCAGCCCACGGAGAGCTGCTTGATCGGCACCACTCCTTTGTGGTGCTCGGCCTCGGTGACTTCCGGTTTCACCAGCGCGGACAGCCTCATGGTCCTGTGCCGCGCGGGCGTCAGTTTCTTGTCGTGCCCTCCGGCCAGCACTTCGGGCAGCCCGCCTGTTTCATGCCCTTGGCGCGGCAGTCCGGGCACGGCCCGACCCAGGTGACGTCCTCGATCCGAGCGCTTGCCTTGGCCTTCGTCACGAGCTCGGCCACCTTCTGGTAGGTGGCCGGCGCGGACTTGGCATGCAGGCGCACGGCGAGGTGCTTCGCGCCCTCGTCGAACTCGGACGCGAGCGGCTCGATCGTGCCGCCCTCCTTGATAGCCTTTTCTAGCTCGGTCGCGCTGGCACTGGAGGGGAGGCCTGCGAGCGTCAGCTCGAAGTGCGCCGGAAGCATCAGCTTGTCACGGTCCACTCGCACCTCGAGGGGCTTGAGCGCGGACTCGAGGTCGCTCAGCCGCAGGCTGCGCCCAGCGCGGATCGTCAGGGACAGCGACCGGGCGTCCGCGTTCGCTTGAACATCGTCGGCGACCTCTTGCTTCTCGGCAAGCGTGTCCTTGCCGCAGCACTGGCCCTTCTCCGACTTCACCTTGCTGCAGCTCGTGCAGCGGTAAACGGAATGCTCGATGGCGGCGACGGCCTGGATGACCCGGGCGGAGTTGGCGCTCGTGATCCCCGTGAGCGGGATCTCGACCGGCTTCTCGGCCGGGTTCTTGGCGGTGGCCTCGACCGGCTTGGCCTTTTCGTCTTGCTTCGTGCCGGCCGCCTGGGCGAAGCCGGGTCGGGCGGCGAGAAAGAGCGCAGGGACGATGCAGAGCAGTGCCCCTGCAACACGAATCCGTTGGATGGGCTTCATGACCTGAACTGTCTCCGTCTTGATGGTTGATGGTGCCCGTCCTCATCCCACGGCCCGCGCCGGTCGTCTTCGCGGCCGGGAAGGCGCGTGGCCCCCGAGGTGGGCGATTCCCGGCCGTGCGGCACTACGACCTGTTTTCAATGGCGTTGGCCCGCGCCCGGGCTGCACCGCCTCACTCCGCGACGAACACGTGCAACCGGAGGAAGACGTTCCTGATCCCCACCTCGCGCAGGGAAACGTCGAGCTCTTCACCTGTCCGCACGCCGGAGGGGATGGGGATCCCCATGTGCTTCCGCACCAGGATCCGGCCCTGCCCCTCGCACCACAGGCAGACAAAAGGGAGCAAGAAGCCGCCGCACAGCCCACAGCGCTCCGGGATCTGCACCACAACCGGCACGACGGTCCCGCGCTGAGCTTCCACGGCCGTGAGCGCAAGGTCGACGTGCAGCGCCTCCGTCCGGCCGGACTTGGGCACTCCGAATCCGGTGGCGTTGGTGAACAGCACCTCGAACAGCGAGTCGAAGGACGGCGCGACCCACTCCGGCTCGACCACCATCGGCTCCGCCGGCCAGGCGGGACCGGGGGACGCGAGCGGCTCGGCCGCCATCCAGGGAACCCGCAGCGTGGCGTTGTACTCCCGCCGCCGCACCGGGTCCGAGAGCACCTCGTAGGCCTCGACCACGTCCTGGAAGGCCTCGGCTGACTCCGGCCCGGCGTGGTCGGGGTGCAACTTCTTCGCCAGCGCGTGGAAGGCCGCACGGATGCTGCGCCCGCTGGCGGAGCGGGGGATGCCGAGGATGACGTAGTAGTCCCTCGTCGCCACGGACGACCTCGAGCGAAGGACGCAGGGCGAGAGAGGTCGCTAGGTGGAGTTCACCCGGATGCGCCGGGGCTTCGCCGCCTCGATCTTGGGCAGCCGCAGGCGCAGCACGCCGTTCACGAGCTTGGCGTCGATCTGACCCTGCTCGACGGCATCCGTGAGCGCGAACTGGCGGAAGTACGTCCCGGACTCGAACTCACGCAGGATCGGGTGCTCCTTTTCCCCGTGCAACGCTTCGCAGTGGCCGCGGATCGTGAGCGTGCCCTCACGCAGGTCCACATGCAGGTTCTCGGGCCTCACCCCGGGCAGGTCAGCGAGGACGGTGAACCCGCCTGCATCCTCGCAAATGTCCACCGGCGGCCGGTATACGGGACCGGGCCGCGTCTGCTCGGCGGACGCGACGTCGCGCTTCTCTTCGTTCTGAACCTGCAATTCCTTGGTCTTGGTCATGACACACCTCTCGTGGTTTCTTTGGCGATTCTCGTCCTCATGAAGCTTGAACGGGGACCAGGCGCGCCTTGGCCGCATTCGTGAGCGGCAGCGCGACCGTCAGGATCCCGTCGCGATAACTCGCGGTCACCCCTTCGGCGTCGAAGACGGTGTCCAGCGTGAGCGTGCGGCTGAAAGCTCCTTCTGTGCGCTCCTGACGGTGGTAACTGCGCTCGCCGTCTTGTTTGCCGCGGGCGCTGGAGTCGGGCTGGACCTCGCGCTCGCCAGCGATCGTCACCTTGTTCCGCTCGACGCTGACCTTCAGCTTGTCCGGTTGGATGCCGGGCAGAACTGCACGTAGGTAATAGCGCTCTCCGTCCCGCGACACGTTCACAGGCGGAAAGGTCGTCCCCCAGGAATCCATCCTCGTGTTCCGGGAGACAGCATCAATCACTCGCTCCAGGTCCCGGATCAGAGCACCGGGGTCCGGCAGAGCGGTCGATGGCCACAGGCTGCGCATGTACATCGTTCACCTCCGGATCTGGTTGTCACAGCACCGCCCCCCGGGGCGGCGCTCGTCTATCCGAGCGGCCGCGCTCGCAACGTCCATGCCGGAGGAGACGCAGGCACTTCCGGCCTAGCGCTCGCGGCGGAAAGGCGCCGCCGAGACCGCCGTGTGCCGCTTTGACAGGGCACCGCTGAGATTACTGCCATTCTGACGCCGAGGCTCGAGAGTAACCCCGTCGGCGGGCAGTGCGCCATTGAGCTTCGCTCTGGAATGCAACTTGCCTGGCGGCGCCCGGCCTCCGCCGTTGGAGGCCATGGACCGCGCGCGGGCGTGGCGCCCCGTGCGCAGCCCAATGCGGACGCGCCACGGAAGCGTAAGGTGAATCATGCTGAACCTCATTCCCTGGAAGAGTCCTCCTCAGGTCGAGGAGCCCCGCGTCCCCCTCACCGCCTTCCGGCGGGATATGGACCGGCTGTTTGACCGGTTCTTGGGCGAGTTCTGGGGCGACTCGGATGGCTTCTTCGCTGACCCGGTGCGCATGGAAGTCTTCGAGACCGACGACGAGATCCATGTGCGCGCAGAAGTCCCGGGCATCGATCCGAAAGACCTGAACATCCAATTGGTCGGCGACGTGCTGGTCCTCTCGGGCGAGAAGAAAGAGGAGGAGCAGCGCGGTGCCCGCACCTACTCAGAACGCAGTTACGGAGCATTCCGCCGCTCGCTTCGCCTGAGCACGCCGGTCGATGCGGATCACGTCAAGGCCGAGCACCGGAACGGAGTCGTGATGATCCAGCTCACGAAGTCGGAGTCCGTGCGGCCGAAGCGGATCCAGATCAAGTCCAACTAGCCCGCCCGCGCGCCGCCGGGTCGTGAGCGCTTCGCTCCCGACCCGGCGCGAGTGCGTGAGCGGGCGGCTGCCTTCCTGCCGTCCCTCGCCATGGCTGCGCCGAATGTGACGCCATGTCCCGACTCTCGACCGGAGAGCATCTCGTTGTGAGCTGCTGCCTCTGGCTCGTGGTGATCTGCGCTCTAGTCATCGGTGTGCTCATCGGCGTGGCCCTCTCTGTCGAGTGACTCCGCCAGTGCCCGAGGGATCTTCCCCGAGAGAGTGGCATCCAGGATCCTCCGTCGACTGGCCGCACAATGCTCTCTTGGCTCTCTTGCGTTTCTGGTCCAACCAGCTTGGCATTCGCTCGTAAGCCGCCGCGGTTATCGCCCTAGATCATCCAGCCAACAGAAGGAGCTGCGTCATGAAGTCGGTTTGGGACTTCCCCAGTCGCGCCGCTGCCATCGAAAAACTCGGCGTAGAGGGATTCGTAGCCGCGGTCGTCCGGGAACATCAGTCGCGCTCAGGCAAACACCCCCCCCTGTTCCGTCGGACAAGACTGGAAAACATTCCCTTGCATCCAACTGGGACCGCATCGCTCGGCTCTGCCCGAGTACGCGTTCGCAATGGACCTTCGTCTGATGAACTCAGAAGTGGAGCCCTGAACCATGGATTCAAGCAATAAGAGCAGAACCTTGCCCCTCGAAGCGGAGCAGATCCAGAGCCGTAACGGGATGCCTCCGTGGGTCGTGGATCACCTCTACCAGCAGTTTCTGGACGACTATTGGTCAACCGGGGCCGGTGAGCTGTCGAACAAGCCGTTGGACGCCGAGTCAATGCCCAAGGAAGTCTACATTCGCGCGTTCGCGCAGAGAGTTGGCCGTCGGACGACCGAAGACCTCGTCTACCGACAGCGAAACGCACGACCACCGAGCAACTACATCACCACGAAGCTCTCCTCCGCGAACGAGACTTGTCGCGCGCTCGCGGGATAGGGTTGCCGTCTGGGAGGCCGCAGTTCCTCTTTGCATTCCCTTACAGCCAGCCACATTGGGACGGCACTACTCGCGGGCTCAGTAGTACCGACGGCACTCACCGCGACGCCGAGTGGTAACCCCGCGCAATGGATTCCGCTGCCCCGACCTGGCCTTTGCGTCGAGGGGTACCACGCGGGGTACCGACGCCTTCGTGAAGCCGCAAGTTCTGAGTGGCCAACGACCTCGCTCGGCGGCTGCGCCGACTTAGGATCCCGTGGAGCGATTCGTGCGGGTTCAAATCCCGCCTTCCGCACCACCGCTCGTGCAGCTCGTCCCCTTCTTGGGGCCCTTGCGCAACCAGCTCGCCATCGGGAGGTAGCATGTGCGGGGCATGTGGCTCGGCATCGCGCTCGTCGTCTGGCTGTGGGGCGTCGCGCTCTATCTTGTCGTCTACTACGCGGCGCTCTTGATCCTCGGCGCATCGCGCCTGTATGAGCTGCTCGGCCAAGACGTCTACAACGTGCACGTGCCACTCGGCGGCTGGCGGCCGGCCTTGCGCGAAGGCTTGTCGCTCTTCGCGGTCGACGCTCCGATCCCCGCCGATGTCCAGCATCTGTGGGGCGGAGCCACGACGTGCACGCAGTATCTCGACGTTGTTCGAGTCGAGTCTCACGCCTGCTGGGTTCGCGAGGGTGTGCATCGCAATTGGCGGGTTCCTGCCGGCCTGCGCGTCGTGTCTCGTGATCCCCACCCGCCTGCGGCGGGTTGGTGAGCTGCGACCGGTCGACAAGCTCGAGCTTTTCGCCCGATCGGATGCGGCTCTGCCGACTTGCCCGTCCGGGAACAAGTGCAGCTCTCTTGGAATCGCATACACCGCATCGCTACTACGCAACCCGAGCTGCCGGTATCTCTCGTGCGTCAGCTCGACGTGGATCACCGTCCCGCTCGCGTCCGCGAGCTCGAGCTTGACCACCGGCCCGGCGGCATTCACGTGCGCGACGTTCGCGCGCAGACACGGCCCGTCGCGTGGCTCGAGCGCGAGATCGAGCCCGAGATGTACTCCGCCTCGGTCCAGGGCCGGGCGTGCTTGCCGAACGCGGCGAGCCAAGCGTCCAGCACCTCGGCCGCCGCTGCGACCCGCGACCACTCTTCCTGCCCGGCGAGCTGTGCGCCTCGCTGGAGAGCTTCTCGCTCCACTCAAGGTCGCGCTCATCAAGGTCGCGCTCAACGCCGACGATCACGCCGGACTCGAGCGTCTCGCGCGCTATCTCGCCCGCCCCCGATCGCGCGCGAGCGCCTCTCGCTCGCCGAGGACGGCCGCGTGGTCTACGCCCTGCGACGGCACCGAAGGATGAACGCACGCGAGGACAGGCGACCTGCTATCCTCCACCGCCCGCACCCACCGTACGAAGAAGAGGAGTTCCATGCCGACGTTCCTCGCGCTGATCACCGAGACCCAGGAAGGCGAGAGCAAGATCCGCGATTCCGTCGCCCGGGCGGCGTCCTTCCGTGAGGAGGCCTCGACCTTCGGTGTGAAGGTCAAGGAGCAGTACTGGACGATGGGCGCGTACGACGGCTTCTTGCTGCTCGAGGCGCCGGATGCGCAGACCGTGTCCGCGCTGCTCCTCAAGCTCGGATCCCGCGGCGCCGTGCGCACGCAGACGCTCCAGGCGTTCGACGCGCGCGAGATGGAGGGGATCCTCAAGCGCGCCAAGTGAGACTGCAGCGCGCGATGCCGGCTCGCCTCTAGCCCTTCACCACGGCCTTGAAGGCGCCGTAGGCCATGCGCTTCATGTCGAAGGGCATCTCCTTCGGCATGGGCTTCTTCTGCATCTCGGCCATGACCTTCTTGTTCACGGCCTGCTGGTGGGCCTTGTTCTTGTAGAGGATGAACGAGAAGAACACGGTCTCGTCCGCCTTGAGCTTCGCCAGCTTCTTGAAATTGCCGCACTGCGGGAAGCCCTTCAGGTTGTCGCCGGCGCACTCGTAGTACTCGAGCGCCCCGTGCTTCATCCACATGCGCTTGCCCCACTGCGCCATCTTGATGTACGCCTTGACCTTCTTCTTGGGCACCGGGATCACGTATCCGTCGACGTAGGTCATTGTCGTCGCCTCCTGGGTTCGTGCGTTCGTGCGTCCGCCGGCGTCGCGCCGGCGCTGGCCTTCACCGGGGGATCCTACCACTCGCCGCCCGGCGTTGGACGTGGGACGGAGCCTGGAAGGGCGGATGCAGTGCTGGCGCGCCGCCGCTCGCGTGCCCGCGTCGCCGACGGATGACACGAGAAGGTGAGGCACAATTCCGCAATGGACCAGGCACAACCCAAGCCGTTGAGCATCGTCCGCTACGACGCGGCGTGGCCGGCAAGATTCAGGAAGGTCGGCGAGGCTCTGCGTCAGCGGCTCGGCGAGCAAGCCCTCCGGATCGACCACATCGGATCGACTGCGGTTTCCGGCCTGGAGGCGAAGGACGTCATCGACGTCCAGGTGACGGTGGCCAGTCTCGACGCTGCCGACGAGTGGCCGGACGAGTTGTTGCCGAACCTGCGGAGGAAGTACCGGGGCACGGCGGACGACCACGTTCCTCCGCGAGCACTCGCCGACGCCCGCCACTGGACGAAGCACTACTGGTCTCAGCCTCTGGCGATCCACCTGCATGTCCGCGAGGCCGGGCGGCTGAACCAGCGCTACGCCCTGCTCTTCCGGGACTACCTGCGGGCGGACGTCTCCGCTGCGGGCGCCTACGGGATGCTCAAGCGCGCGCTCGCCGAGGCGGCGGGGGATGACCGGGACACCTACTACGCAGTCAAGGAACCGGCCTGCGATCTGATCATGGCCGGGGCGGAGCACTGGGCGCTACGCACGGGGTGGAACCCGGGGCCGACTGACGCCTGAGCCCGCGTTCGCCCACGTGGCGAGGTCGCAGAGCCAGGAGCTGACGAAATCGGCTCCACACGCCGGGCATGGCCTCAGGTTCTGCCGGTGAGCCCGCTGTTCTCGATGCGCTCCCACATCGAAGACGGATCAGGCTGATCCCGCTTCAGGATTGCCCAGCCCTTCGGCTGCAGCCCCTGTCAGTGAATCCGGTCGAACGACGTTCCGTTGAACTTGAACACGCCCTTCCCTGCCAACCACAGGTCGCCATGGCGATCCGTGTAGATGCCCAGGATGTCCGGGCTCGTCAGCCCGTCTGCGGCCGTGTAGTTCCTCAAGGACTTGCCGTCGTATCGCCAGGCACCGTGCTCGACGGTGCCGAACCAGATGTTCCCGGCACGGTCTTCTCCGATCGAGAACACCCGATGCATCGAGGGGGAACCGGCCGTCACGTCCCCGGGCTGAGGCGTCGTTCTCCCGCCGTGCCCCAGGTTGCCCAGCCCGTGCTCCTGCGTGAATCGGGTGGCGGCGTGTCCGTCGTGCAGGATGACTCCGATCCCGTTGTTTCCGATCCAGAGCCTTCCCTGGCTGTCCTCGAAGACGCAACGGACGTGGAGCCAGCCGGTGCTCTCGTCGAGCCCCAGGCTCTTGTCATCGATGACGGTGAAGGACTCGCCGTCGTATCCGAACACGGCGCTGTACGTCGCGAACCAGAGCCTTCCGCTCTTCCCCTCGGCGATGCATGTGGTCGCGTACGCACTGGCCCGGTCACGATCCGCGGGGGCTGGGTAGGCCAGGTAGGTGAAGGTCTTGCCGTCGTACCGATACACACCCGGCTGCCCTTCGAGCTCGGTTGCCCCGACCCCGCCCTCCTCCTTGAACCACAGGTCTCCCGCCTCCCGCCGCCAATCGTCCTTCGAAGCGTAGTTCTTGTTGAAGGGGGTGAGGATCCGCTCCCCGTCGAAGCCGCTGAGTCCGAATCCGCCCTCGAACCAGACGACTCCGTTGCGATCCTCGTGGATCGACCGGATCTGGTTGTCGCTCAGGCCGTCTTCCGCCGTGAAATAGGTGAGACCCTTGCCGTCGAAGCGGCAGACACCCTCGTTCCAGCTTCCGAACCAGTAGTTGCCCCGGCTGTCCTCGAGGATGGAGCGCACGGTCTCGAACCGGAGCCGTGCAGGCGGATCGACGGCGCTGTCGTCCGACCCCGAGCTCGTCCCGCCCGGCTTCGTCGTGCAGGAGGAGACGAAGGCGAGCAGGACGACGGCTGCCCGAGCCCCATGCACCGGACCGCGCCCCACCGGCTAGTAGTCGTGCCGCTCGGGCTCCGGCGGCACGGACAGGGCCTCGCCGCGCTCGCGCACGACCCGCCGCCGCCATTCCTCGCTGTAGCCGACGCCGCGCGCGCGGCCGTCGTCCTGCTTCACGAAGCCGTCGACGTGCTTCGTCAGGATCTCGTCGGCGAGCGCCCTCCAGTCGGCGAACAGCGCCTCGCCCGAGCCGACGGCGACCTCGGTCAGGTAGCGCGACAGCGCGCGCGGATCCTCGGCCAGCGCGGCCGCGGCCTGGTCGACGGCCAGCTGACGCTGCAGGAACCACTGCTCGTGCTCCTGCTGCTCCGCGAGCACGTCGGGCACGATGCGCGACCAGCGGTCGTAGGTGAGGTTGCTGACGGTGTTGAAGGTCCACCACGCCGAGTCCGCCGAGTACTCGTCGTAGGTGCCGCGCGTGTAGGCGGGCGGCAGCGCGTCGATGCCGCAGTAGAGCGGCAGGAAGCACGACGTGTACGGATCGTCGGGCGTGAACCAGTAGATGCCGCCGACCGCGTCCGGCAACCAGCCGCGGCATTGCGCCAGCATCACGAAACCGGCCTGCTGCGTCGCGATCGGCCGCTCCCAGCAGTAGGTGACGTCGTCGACCTTCCAGGAGAGCTCGCGGAAGCGTACCGGGCTCTGGAACGGTCCCGCGTCGATGCCCTGCGTCATGTCGAAGGGCGTGCCCTCGTAGTGGTCGCGCATCAGCGCCATGACGTCGCGCACGGCGAGCTTGCGGTCGGGTTCGACGAACAGCGGGTAGTCCTCGGCGCCCGCCACGCCGCGGTGCCAGTCCGTCGACCACTCCCGACTCGGCGCCGCGCGCCGGTAGATGCTCCAGATGCGCGTGCCGCATCCGCGCT
>Ga0315910_10002073_pt1 | contig 17919 bp, 17 predicted proteins | sample EdamamesoilMG_FD_204470 | JGI IMG/M metagenome (GOLD analysis project Ga0315910, IMG submission 204470) | Garden soil microbial communities collected in Santa Monica, California, United States - Edamame soil | ecosystem: Environmental > Terrestrial > Soil > Garden | place: USA: California... | reverse complement strand
TCTCCGACGCCAAGCGAGAGCTGGTCTACGGCCGGCTGTCGCGCCGCCTGCGGTATCTGGGGCTGGGCAGCTTCTCCGAGTACCGCGAGTACCTCGCGGGACCGGACGGTGAAACCGAGATCGTGGAGTTCACCAATGCCGTCACCACCAACCTGACGGCCTTCTTCCGCGAGCCGCACCACTTCGAGTACCTGCGCGAGAAGTTCCTTCTGCCGCGCCTGAACGATCCGAAGGCTTCGCGCCGCATCCGCATCTGGTGCGCCGGTTGTTCCACCGGCGAGGAGCCCTGGTCGGTGGCGATGACCGTGGCCGAAGCCATCCCTGAACCTGCCCGCTGGGATATCCGCATCCTGGCCACGGATCTCGACACGCAGGTGCTCAAGACCTGCACGGCTGGCGAATACGCCGCCGACCGGCTGCGCACCCTGTCCGGTGCGCGGCTGAAGCGCTTCTTCGATCCCTGCGCCGGCAGCGCATCCAGCCCGCGCTTCCGCGTGAAGCCGGAGCTCATGTCCATGGTCAGTTTCCGTCAGCTGAATCTCATGAGTCCGTTGCCGATCCGCGGACCCCTCGACGTGATCTTCTGCCGCAACGTCATCATCTACTTCGACAAGGACACGCAGCGGAGCCTCTTCCGGCGCGTGGCCCCGCTGCAGCGGCCGGGCGACCTGATGTTCCTCGGTCACTCGGAGAGCCTGCTGCAGGTATCCGATGCCTGGGAATCGGTGGGCAAGACCATACACATCCGGGGTAGCGCATGCTGAGCCTGCGCAAGACCTCTGAGGTCCGGCCCGAACCGGTCGCGGGATTCGAAGGCATCGCCTGCAACTGGGACCAGGCCCTGGGTCAGTGGGCTGCAAAGCTGCTGCCGGGCGAGTTCTACATCACCCGTTCGCGCGAGGCCATCACCACGGTGCTGGGATCGTGCATCTCGGCCTGCATCCGCGATCCGGCCGCGGCGGTGGGCGGCATGAACCACTTCATGCTGCCCGAGGACACGACGCAGGGCCGCAGCCGCTGGCTGGATGACGCCAGCATGTCCAACCGCTACGGCTCGTTCGCGATGGAAAGCCTGATCAACGGCCTGCTGAAGCTTGGCGCCCGGCGCGAGCGGCTGGAAGTGAAGCTGTTCGGTGGCGGCCATGTGCTCGACGTCGACATGAACGTGGGAGACCGAAACATCGAGTTCGTGCGCCACTGGCTGAGCGTGGAAGGCTACCGGGTCGTCGCCGAGGACATGGGCGACACCATGCCACGCCGCGTCGTGTATTTCCCGGCCACCGGGAAAGTCCGGGTGAAGCACCTGCGCTCGCGCGAGAACCTGGAGATCGTGCAGCGCGAGAAGCAGTACCTGCGCAGCACTGCGAAACCTGTGGCCGGCGAAATCGAGCTGTTCTGACCATGAGCGACACAACCCCGGCCCGCAAGACCCGCGTACTCATCGTCGACGACTCGGCGCTGGTGCGGAAGCTCCTCTCCGAGATCCTCGGCACGGCGCCCGACATCGAAGTGGTGGGCTCGGCGCCGGATGCCTATCTCGCCCGCGAGAAGATCAAGTCACTGAATCCGGATGTGCTGACGCTGGATGTGGAAATGCCGCGAATGGACGGCATCACCTTCCTGCGCAACCTGATGCGCCTTCGGCCCATGCCCGTGGTCATGGTGTCCTCACTGACCGAGGCCGGCGCGGAGGTGACGCTGGATGCGCTGTCGATCGGGGCCGTCGACTATCTGTCCAAACCCAAGGTCGACCTGGCCGCCACGCTGGGCGACTACCGCCAGGAACTGCTGGAGAAGATCCGCGCTGCCGCGCGCGCACGCGTGCGCGCCTATGAGCCCAAGCTCGACCGCGCCACGCCCGGTGCCCTCAGCGCCGACGCCGTGCTGCGCAAGACGGCACCCGTACGGTTCAGGACCACCGACCGGCTGATCGCGGTGGGTGCGTCCACGGGCGGCACCGAGGCCATCAAGCATTTTCTGGAAGGCATGCCGCCGGATGCCCCGGGCGTGGTCATCGCCCAGCACATCCCCAAGGCATTCAGCACGCCGTTCGCCGAGCGCATGAACCGCAGCTCCGCCATGACGGTATGCGAGGCCCATGACGGCCAGCAGATCATGCCCGGCCACGTGTACATCGCGCCGGGCGACCGGCACCTGCTGGTACAGCGCAGCGGTACGCGATGGATCTGCCGGCTCGACGACGGCTCACCCGTAAACCGCCACAAGCCCTCGGTGGATGTGCTGTTCCGCTCCGTGGCGCAGGAGGCCGGGCACAACGCCATCGGTGTGCTGCTCACCGGCATGGGCAAGGACGGCGCGCAGGGATTGCTGGAAATGCGCCAGGCGGGCAGCCCGACCATCGCGCAGGATGAGGCCACCAGCATCGTCTGGGGCATGCCTGGCGAGGCGGTGCATATCGGCGCCGCCGCCGAGGAACTGCCGCTGAACCGCATTTCAGGGCGGGTCCTGGAGCTGGCGGAAGCCATGGATGTGACCCGCCAGCCCGCCAGGGCGATGTCATGACGGATTTCCGACACCACTGTGTGATGCAGGTCACGGGATGGGGCGGGCACGCCTTTTGCTAATCCCATGACAGCCATGCCTTCAGAACAGCAACAGCAATCCACGCGCAGCGCCGCCATGCTCCTGCTCGCCCTGGGCGAATCGGAAGCGGCGACCGTGCTCAAGCACCTGGACGCGAAAGTCGTCCAGCGCCTCGGCACGGCCATGGCGCAGCTCAAGCAGGCCTCCCGCGAGGAGGTCACCGAAGTGGTCGGCGAGTTCGTGACGACCATGGACCGCCAGGCCGACATCAAGATCGGCTCGGAAGACTACATCCGCAAGGTGCTGACGGATGCGCTGGGCAACGAGAAGGCCAACGGCATCATCGACCGCATCCTGGTCGGCCGGAAGAGCAAGGGCCTGGATGTCCTGAAGTGGATGGACCCGCGGGCGATCGCCGAGGTGATCCGCCTGGAGCATCCCCAGATCCTGGCGATCGTCATCGCCTACCTCGATCCCGACATGTCGGCCAAGGTGCTGACCGAACTGCCCGCGTGGCTGCAGTCAGAAGTGCTGATGCGCATCGCGCAGCTCGAAGGCGTGCATCCCACGGCGCTGTCCAGACTGGACGAGACCATCGAGAAGCAGATCGCCGGCAAGGGCGCCAGCGTGTCGGCCAACCTGGGCGGACCGAAGTCGGCCGCCAGCATCCTGAACTTCATGCCCGCCGCGGCCGTGGAAGAGCTGCGCAAGGTCGACGAGGCCATGGCGCAGAAGCTGCAGGACCTGATGTTCGTCTTCGACGACATGGGCAAGATCGACGACAAGGGTATCCAGGCCGTGCTGCGCGAGGTGGACTCGGCGCGGCTGGTGGTGGCGCTGAAGGGCGCCGCACCGAGCCTGGTGCAGCACTTCCTGAAGAACATGTCGCAGCGCGCCGGCGAAATGCTCAAGGACGACCTGGACAGCCGCGGACCGGTGCGCCTGTCCGAGGTCGAGGCCGCTCAGAAGGAAATCCTCGCGATCACGCGCAAGCTGGCCGATGCCGGCAGCCTGATGCTCGGCAATTCGGGCGGTGAGGCCTACGTATGAGTGACGTCCTGAACCAGGACGAGATCGACGCACTGCTGCACGGCGTCGATTCCGGCGCGGTGGACACCGCGCCCGATCAGGTCGATCCGACCGTCGCCCGCAACTACGACTTCAGCTCGCAGACCCGCATCATCCGCGGGCGCATGCCCACGCTGGAGATGATCAACGAGCGCTTCGCGCGCCTGATGCGCCTGTCGCTGTTCAGCCTGATGCGCCGCTCGCCGGAAATCTCGGTGATCGGCATCTCGACGATGAAGTACTCCGAGTACGTGCCGACGCTCAGCGTCCCGACCAGCCTGAACCTGATCCGCTTCCATCCGCTGTCGGGCACCAGCCTGATGATCTTCGAGGCCAAGCTGATCTTCGCGCTGATCGACACCTACTTCGGCGGCTCGGGCCGCTACGCCAAGATCGAAGGCCGCGACTTCACCAGCACCGAAACCCAGATGATCGAGCAGCTGATGGAGCTGGTCACCGAGGCCACGGTCGAGGCGTGGAACCCGGTGCTCGACGTCAAGGTCGAGATGCTCAACCGCGAGATGAATCCGAATCTCGCCAACATCGTGAGTCCGACCGAGATCGTCGTTGTCAGCCGCATTCGCGTCGAGATCGACGGCGTCGGCGGCGAGATCCACATCACCTTCCCGTATTCCACGCTGGAGCCGCTGAAGGACACGCTGCGCGCAGGCATGCAGAGTGATCGCGCCAGCCGCGAGGAGCGCTGGTCGCAGCTGATGCGCAACGAGCTGGAGGATTCGGAGGTGGACCTGGTGGCAAGCCTGGGACACGCCCGCATCTCGCTGGGAAGCCTGCTGGACATGCGCGCCGGCGATGTGCTGCCGATCGAATTCGACGGCCGCGCCACGGTGCTGGCCGATGGCATCCCGCTGTTCCGCGGGGAGCTGGGACAGCAGCGCGGACGCCAGGTGGTGCGCGTCAACCAGCTGCAGATGCGCAAGACGGGCAATGCCCTGGACGCCTTCACAAGGAAGAACGCATGAGCGCGCCGGCACCCTCTTCGTCGGACATGATCCTGGACGTCAACGTGCGGCTGTCGCTGGAAATCGGGCGTGTGCAGATCCCGATCCGCGAACTGCTGAAGCTGGCGCCGGGTTCGATCGTGGAAGTGGACCGCCCCGCGGGCGATCCGCTCGACGTGCTGGTCAATGGCCGGCTGGTGGCGCATGGAGAGGTGGTCATGGTGAATGACCGCTATGGAGTGAGGTTTACCGAGGCGGTCGGCGGCGTCGAACGACGCTGATCGCGGGATCTGGAGCAACTTATGGGATCAGCTATCCGCTTTCTGGTCGTGGACGACTTCTCGACGATGCGTCGCATCATCAAGAACTTCCTCAACGAGCTGGGCTACAACAACATCGCCGAAGCGGACGACGGCAAGACCGCGTTGCCCGTGCTGAAGACCGGCGAGGTGGATTTCCTCATCACCGACTGGAACATGCCGGGGATGCAGGGACTGGAATTGCTGCGCCTGGTGCGCGGCGATCCGGCCACGAAGAAGCTGCCCGTGCTGATGGTCACCGCCGAAGCCAAGCGCGAACAGATCGTCGAGGCGGCGCAGGCCGGTGTCAACGGCTATGTGGTCAAACCCTTCACCGCCGCGACGCTGAAGGAAAAGATCGACAAGATTCTCTCGACCCAGGCCGCGGGTTAGTCGCATGGACGCGCCGGACTTCAGGACGCGATACCGCGGCGTCATGGCACGGCTGAACCATGCCTTCGCCGTGGCTGATGAGCCGTCGTTCGAGACGCTGATCGGCGAGCTGTATGCCGAGCGCGACCTGGACATGCGCACCGGCATCGCGAGGCTCTCGCAGTCGCTGGCCGACGCGTTGACGCGTTTCCAGCTCGACTCGCGCATCTCCTCGCTGGCGGAGAAGGAAATTCCGGATGCCAGGCTGCGCCTGGACCACGTGCTGAAGATGACCGAGGAGGCGGTGCACAAGACGCTCGACCTGATCGAGCAGGCCGCGCCTCTGGCGGAGGCCACCGCGCGTGATGCGAAAGTGCTATCCGAGACCCTGGATGACCGTTCGCACACCGACATCCGCCGCTTCCTGGGTGAAGTGCAGACCAATGCCGAACGAGTGCGGCTGAATCTCTCCGAGGTGATGCTGGCGCAGGGGTTCCAGGATCTCACCGGCCAGATCCTCAATGGCGTGCGCACGCTGATCGGCGAGGTGGAGGCCGTGCTGGATGAGCTCGCCAAGATGGCGGGTATTCCTGCGACAGTCGCGAGCCGCTACGCCGAGGGCACAGGTCCTTCGGGACCGGCCGTTCCCGGTGTGACCAGCGGCGCCGTGACGGATCAGCAGGACGTGGACAATCTCATTGCGGGACTGGGCATATGAAAGCCAGGCCCGCGCGCCACAAAGCCGTGAAAACGGCTGGTGCAAAGAAGAAAGTGGCGAAGAAGGCCGGTGCGAAGAGCGCTGGCCCGAAGCGCGCCACGCCGAAGATTGCGGCGGCCGCGGAGGCCATGCTGCCATCGGTGAAGGACAGCGCCGTCCAGGCTGAGCAGTCCCGGGCCGAAGAGCACGTTCCCGCCCCCGTGCATGCCGCGCAGGAGCCGGCGATCGCGGCAGCTCCCGCCGACAGTCCGGCAGCGACCAAAGCCCCTGCTGACTCGCGCCGCGCAGGACTCCGGCTCGAACCGAGCTGCACCCTGCGCGATGCGCTGGACATGCAGTTCCAGCTGCTGTCGACGGATTTTGGCGATTCCGACGTGCTGCTCGACGGCAGCGCCGTCGAGCGCATCGACACGGCCGGGCTGCAGATGCTGGTTGCCTTCGCGAAGCATCACGCGGTCAGCGGCAGGCGCATGCAGTGGACCGCAGCATCGCAGGAATTGCAGCGCGGCAGCCGCATGCTCGGGCTGGATGAGGCGCTGGGACTGAGTCCATCGCCCCCGGAGGTGTCCGGTGGGCATTGAGCTGGAGCAGTTCCACGAGGTCTTCTTCCAGGAGGCTGCCGAGGCGCTCGACGCCATGGAAGCCGCGCTGCTCAGGCTGGTGCCTGGTGCCGCGGATCCCGAAGTCATCAATACCGTCTTCCGTGCGGCGCACTCCATCAAGGGTGGCGCCGGCATGTTCGGCTTCAGCGACGTGGCCGGATTCACCCACGTGCTGGAGACCTTGCTGGACGAACTGCGCAGCGAGCGCATGGCCGTCACGGCTCCGATGTGCGATGGCCTGCTGCAGTCGGTGGACCAGATCCGCGCGATGCTGGGCTCACTGCAGAAGGGCCAGCACTTCGACTCCAGTTCGGCCGATGTGCTGCGCCGAGGCTTCGAGCAGATGATCGCCGACCACAAGAACGGCGAGAAGACCCGCTCCGCGAAGCCAGCGCCCGCCAGGCCGGCGCCTGCTGTCTCCGCTCCGGTCGCTCCCACGCTCGTCGCCGCTGGCACTCCCGAGCCTGCAGCCGTGGTCTCCGCCGACGCGTCATCCGACAGCGATCGCCGGCGCTGGAAGGTGGGCTTCCGTCCCCTGCCGGAGCTGCTGAGCCGCGGCAATGACCCGCTGCGGATGTTTGCGGAGCTGCAGGGACTGGGCGAGCTCACCGTCACGGCCGATGTCTCGGCCGTACCGGAGTTGGCAACGCTCGATCCGAACACCTGCGTCATTGCCTGGCAGCTCGAACTGCTGACGGACGCACCGCGCACCTCCATCGAACTGATTTTCGAGTGGGCCGAAGGTGACTGCGAGCTCAACATCGAGCCGCTGACACCCGCGCCGGCCCAGGCCGCGACGGCGGCTGCCTCCGCTGCCGTCTCGGCGCCAGCGCCGACTGCAGTTGCTGCCATTTCCGTGGACGCCGAGAAGGAAGAGCCCACCGGCACGATTTCCGCTGTTCGTGCTGCCCAGGGCGGCGGCGAGAGCAACTCCATTCGTGTCTCCATCGACAAGATCGACGAGCTGCTGAACACCGTCGGCGAGATCGTGATCACGCAGTCGATGCTGGCGCAGCTCAGCCGCCTCTTCGAAGGCATGCATGGCGACCGGTTGCGTTCCGGCCTCGGTCAGCTCGAGATGAACATCCGTGAGCTCCAGGAAAGCGTCATGCGCGTGCGCATGCTGCCCGTCGGCTCGGTGTTCAGCAGATTCCCGCGACTGGTACGCGACCTGTCGAACCGGCTGGGCAAGAAGATCCGGCTGCAGATTTCCGGTGAACAGACCGAGCTGGACAAGACCGTGCTGGAGAAGATCGGCGATCCGCTGGTGCACCTGGTGCGCAACAGCGTCGATCACGGCATCGAGTCGCCGGAGACGCGACTGGCGGCCGGCAAGCCCGAGGAGGGCACCATCCACCTGAACGCCTATCACAAGGGCGGCGCCATCAACATCGTGATCAGCGATGACGGCGGTGGACTGAATCGTCCGCGCATCCTGGAAAAGGCGCGCGCCAAGGGGCTGGTGGATCCCTCCGCCGACCTCACCGATTCGCAGATCAATGAACTCATCTTCCTGCCCGGCTTTTCCACTGCCGCGCAGACGACCGATCTATCCGGCCGCGGCGTGGGCATGGACGTGGTCCGCCGCAACATCAAGGACCTGGGCGGCAACGTCGAGCTGAAGTCGGAGCTGGGGCAGGGCACGACCATCGTCATCACGCTGCCGCTGACGCTGGCTATTGTTGACGGCCAGAGCGTGTCGGTGGGCACCGAGACCTACATCGTGCCGCTGGTCACGGTGGTCGAATCCCTGCAGCTGCAGCCCGGCGCCGTCAGCCATATCTACGAGCATGGCGAGGTGTTCTCCTTCCGCGGCGAGTACCTGCCGGTCATCCGGTTGCACGAGGTGTTCGGCGTGTTGCCGCGCAGCGACTCGCTGTACGACGGCCTGATGATGATCGTCGAGGGCGACGGCCGCCGCGCCGGATTGTTCATCGATGAATTGCTGGGACAACAGCAAGTGGTCATCAAATCGATGGAAACGAATTACGCTCGAATTGACGGAGTCGGCGGTGCCACCATCCTGGGTGAGGGTACAGTGGCCCTGATCCTGGATGTACCCGGTCTGCTGCGCATGACGCCGCCGGCCAGGCAGCGGCGCACGGGAACCTGAGCGGAACGCATGAAGAATCCCGACAACACAAACATCGAAGCGGCACGCGCGCTGGGCGCGGCCTGCGAACAGATCGAATTGGCGCTGCAGGAATCGCAGCCCTCGGTGGATGCGCTGGCCGAGGCACTGCGCAAGCTGTCGGCGATGCTGAGCACCTCCGGTGACCCCGATCGCCACGAGGCGCTGGTGGCCATGCGCGGCGAGATGATGCGGGCCATCACCTGCCTGCAATATCACGACCGCATGACGCAGCACCTGACGCATGTGCGCGACTATCTATCCGAAAGCGCGGGACAGCTCGCGGTGGAAGCCCACTGCGGCGAGCAGTGGAATGGACTGCATCGCAGGCTCAGCTCGGAGGCGGGACGGATGTATCCGTCGCGCGTGTCGCTGGCCAATCACGCGCCGCCTGGCGAGGTCGATCTCTTCTAGATCCGCATCCGCGGCAGCGCCGCCGGCGCTACTTGCGCCAGAAGGTGCGCGAGAACAGGATCAGGAACGTGAACAGCTCGATGCGGCCCAGGAACATGGCCAGCGTGCAGATCCACGTCTGCCGGTCGTTGAGCACGCTGTAGTTGGTGCCGGGTCCCACCTGGCCCAGGCCGGGTCCCGCATTGTTGACCGATGAGACGGCCGCCGTCATCGCACTGATGAAATCCATGTTGGTCGACAGCAGCGCGAAGGTCAGGATCAGCACCGTCATGAAGTAGACGAAGATGAAGGCCAGCACCGAGAAGACCACGCGGTTGGGCACCACCTGGCCCGCGATCTTCAGCGGCGCCACCGCCGACGGGTGCACCAGCACGAACATCTCGCGCACGAACTGCTTGATCATGATCAGCGCGCGGAACAGCTTGATGCCGCCGCCCGTGGAGCCGGTACTGGGCACGACGCAGCTCAGGAACAGCAGCCACATCGACGCGAAGATGGGCCACAGCGAGAAATCCTCCGTCACCAGGCCCGTGGTGGTAGCCATGGCCACGGTGGTAAAGGTGGCGTGGCGCAGCGCTTCGGTGAAGGTCGGGTACAGGCCGGCGTGTACCAGTTCCGCCGTCAGCAGCAGCACGCTGACGCCGATCCAGATCAGCACCCAGCGCGCCTCCGGATCACGCTTGTACGCCGCGAAATCACGGCGCCGCAGCGCCACGAAGTGCGTGGAGAAGTTGACCGCGGCCACCAGCATGAACAGTGACATCACCACTTCGACGGCCACCGAGCTGAACCACGCCACGCTGGTGTCGTGCGTGGAGAAGCCGCCCAGCGACATCACCGTGAAGGCATGGCAGACGGCCTCGAACGGCGACATGCCCACCAGCAGCAGCGCCAGGAAGCACACCAGGGTCAGGCCCGCATACACCAGCCACAGCATCTTGGCGGTTTCGGTGATGCGCGGCGTGAGCTTGGCGTCCTTCACCGGGCCGGGCGCCTCGGCCCGGTACATCTGCATGCCGCCCACGCCCAGCAGCGGCAGGATGGCCACCGCCAGCACGATGATTCCCATGCCGCCCAGCCAGTGCAGCGCGCAGCGCCACATGTTCACGGCATGCGGCAGGCTGTCGAGGCCGGTGATCACCGTCGAGCCGGTGGTGGACAGTCCGGACATGGATTCAAAAAACGCGTCGGTGAAGCTGAGCCACGGCGCGCCGTACATCATCGGCAGCGCCGCGGCCGCGGTGACCGCCAGCCAGCCCAGGCTGACCAGCAGGTAGCCGTCGCGCGGCTTCAGCTCGGTGCGGAACCGGAGCGTGGTCAGGAACAGCAAGGCGCCGAGGGCCAGCGTGCCTCCGGCACTGATTCCGAAGACGCGCAGCGAGTCGCTTTCGCCGTAGAGGGCCGCGATGCCGATGGGCAGCAGGTAGTAGACGCTGAACAGCGCCAGCAGCGCGCCAAGCACATTGACCACCGCGAGGATGGAACGCATGGAGGGTCAGTCGGGTGCGAAAAGTCGCGTGACCGCGTCGATCTGGCGCCGGTCCGACAGGAACATGATGACGTGGTCTTCGGGTTCGATCTTCGTGTCGTGGTGGGCGATGATCACCCGCTCGTTGCGCACCAGCGCGACGATGACCGCGCCCGCCGGCAGGTCGAGATCGCCGATGCTGCGGCCTACAACGCGTGATCGATCTTCCGGTCCGTGCACCACGGCTTCCAGCGCCTCGGCCGAGCCGCGCCGCAACGAGTGCACGCGCACCACGTCGCCCTTGCGCACATGCGCCAGCAGCGAACCGATGGTCACCGTCTGCGGCGACACCGCGATGTCGATGCTGCGGTTCTCCATCAGCTCGCCATAGGTCGGGCGGTTGATCAGCGCCAGCACCTTGCGCGCGCCAAGCCGCTTGGCCAGCATGGCCGAGAGCACGTTGGCTTCCTCGGAGTTCGTCACCGCAGCGAACACATCGGTGCTGTCGATGTTCTCCTCGATCAGCAGTTCCTCGTCCTGCGCATCCCCGTGCAGCACGATGGTGCCTTCCAGCCGCTCCGACACGCGGCGCGCGCGGTCCATGTCTCGCTCGATCAGCTTGACGTGATACTGCTTCTCCAGCAGCCGCGCCAGGCGGAAGCCGATGTTGCCGCCGCCGGCGATGATGACCTTCCGCACCTTGTCCTCGGCACGGGTGATCTCGTTCATCATGCGCTGGATGTGATCGCGCGCCGCGACGAAGAAGATCTCGTCGCCCTCCTGCACCACCGTCTCGCCGTCCGGCTCGATGAAGCGGCTGTTGCGGTAGATGGCGGCGATGCGCGCATCGGCATTGGGCATGTGGTCCTTCAGCGTGCGAAGCTGCTGGCCCACGAGCAGGCCGCCACGGCGGGCCAGCATGCCCACCAGCCGCACCCGGCCTTCGGCGAAGTCCACGATCTGCAGCGCGCCGGGATTGTGGATCAGCCGCTCGATGTACTCGGTGACCAGCTGCTCGGGGCTGATCCACACGTCGACCGCGAGCGCGCCTTCCTTGAACAGCTTCTCCTGGCTGGAGTATTCCGGCGCGCGGATGCGGGCGATCTTGGTGGGTGTGCGGTACAGCGCGTTGGCGATCTCGCAGGCCACCATGTTCACTTCGTCCGAACTGGTGAGTGCGATGATGATGTCGGTGTCGGCGATGCCGGCGGCCTCGAGGATGGCCGGGTACGAGGCATTGCCGGCCACGGTGCGTACGTCGATGCGGCTCTGCAGATCGCGCAGCACGCTCTCGTTGGAGTCGATGACCGTGACTTCGTTGTCCGGCTCGCGCGCCAGGTGGTAGGCCGCTGTACGGCCTACCTGGCCGGCGCCGAGTATCAGCACCTTCATGACAGGTCCTTTCCCGCCGGAACGGGCAGCACTCTCACCGCACGATCTCCAGGTTGGCGTACGACAGCATCAGCCACTTGGCTCCCTGCTGCTCGAAGTTTACCTGCACCCGTGCCTGCGGGCCCTGGCCTTCCAGGTTCAGGATCACGCCGTCTCCGAAACGGCCATGTCGGACCCGCGCACCGAGGCGGATGCCGGGCGCCACCGGCTCCGCCGCCGGTTCCCGGAAACGGGCGGCGGCGGGCGAGGGCCGGAAGCTGCCGATCACCGGGCGGCTCTGCTGGATGCGCGGCCGGACCTCTTCGATCAGCTCGGTCGGCACCTCGTCGATGAAGCGCGAGGGGGTGCCGTAGCTGTCCATGCCATGCAGCCGGCGCTGCTCGGCATAGCTGATGTAGAGCTGCTTCATGGCGCGGGTGATGCCCACGTAGCACAGCCGCCGTTCCTCCTCGAGGCCGTCCAGATCATCGATGGAGCGCTGGTGAGGGAAGAGGCCGTCCTCCATGCCGGCGAGGAAGACCATCGGGAATTCCAGGCCCTTGGCCGTGTGCAGCGTCATCATCTGCACGCAGTCCTCCCATTCCTGGGCCTGTCCCTCGCCGGATTCCAGCGCGGCATGCGCCAGGAAGGCTGCCAGCGGCGGCAGCTTCTCGGCATCGGCGCCGGCGCTGACGGTATCGGCATCGAAGCCGCGCGCGGCGCTGACCAGTTCATCCAGGTTCTCGATGCGCGCCTCGCCCTTGTCCTGCTTGTCCTTGCGGTAATGCTCGATGAGCCCGGTGTTCTGGATCACGTGGTCGATCTGCTCGTGCAGCGGCAGACCCTGCGTGTCCTTGTCGAGCTGGTCCACCAGCTGCAGGAAACCCAGCACCGCCGCGGCGCCGCGATTGCCCAGCTCGGCGGGTCCGGTGGATCCCGGAGCACCCGACAGCATGCCCGCGGCCGCCTGCCACATCGAGATGCCGTCGCGGCGCGCGTGCTCGCGCAGCACCTCCAGCGAGCGCGCGCCGATGCCGCGCACCGGCAGGTTGACCACCCGCTCGAAGGAGGGATCGTCGTTGCGGTTGGAGATCAGCCGCAGGTACCCCAGTGCATCCTTGATCTCCTGGCGCTCGTAGAATCGCAATCCACCGTATACGCGGTAGGGGATCCGCGCCGTCAGGAAGGATTCTTCAAAGGCGCGCGACTGCGCGTTGGAGCGGTACAGCACCGCAACCTCGCTGCGCGCGCCGCCATTGCGCGACCACTCGGCGATGCGCTGCGTGACGAAGTCGGCCTCGTCGCGCTCGTTGTACGCGGCGTAGAGGCGGATGCGCTCGCCCTTGCCACCTTCGGTCCACAGGTTCTTGCCCATGCGGCCGGTGTTGTTGGCGATCAGTGCATTGGCGGCGCCCAGGATGTTGCCGGTGGAGCGGTAGTTCTGCTCCAGCCGGAAGATCTTCGCGTTGGGGTAGTCGCGCGTGAACTGGTGCAGGTTCTCCACCTTTGCCCCGCGCCAGCGGTAGATCGACTGGTCATCGTCGCCCACCACGAAGGGGCTGCCTTCCGGACCCGCGATCAGCTGGGTCCACGCGTACTGGATGGCGTTGGTGTCCTGGAACTCGTCGATCAGCACCTGCGTGAAGCGCTGGCGGTAGTGGCCCAGCAGCTGCGGCTGGTCGCGCAGCAGCTCGTAGGCACGCAGAAGCAGCTCGGCGAAATCCACCACGCCGCTGCGGCGGCAGATCTCCTCGTATTTCTCGTACAGCTTCGCCAGCATCTGCTGGATGGGATCGTGGCCGGGTTTCGCCTGGTTCGGCCGCCGGCCGTCATCCTTCAGCTTGTTGATGTAGTACTGCACGTCGCGCGGCACGTAGCGCGTCTCGTCGAGCTGCTCGTTGCGGATCACCTTCTTGATCAGCCGCTGCTGGTCCTCGCTGTCCAGGATCTGGAATCCTGGTGGCAGGCCGGCAAGCTGGTGGTGCAGGCGCAGCAGCCGGTGCGCGATGCCGTGGAAGGTGCCCACCCACATGCCGCCGCCGGGCACGGCCAGCAGCTTCTCGATGCGGTGGCGCATCTCCGCCGCCGCCTTGTTGGTGAAGGTGACGGCGAGGATATTGTGCGGCGACGCGCCGAAGGCCGAGACGGCCCAGGCCACGCGGTGCGTGAGCACGCGCGTCTTTCCGCTGCCGGCACCGGCCAGCACCAGCGTCGGCCCCTGCGGGGCGGTGACGGCAGCACGCTGCTCGTCATTCAGCGGATTGAGTATCGGGGACAGGTCCATGATGCGGGCCGGCGAAACGGGCGCGGATTCTATCAGCGGCTGCGGCCCAACGTGCCCTCGGCGAAGCGCAGCAGTTCGGTGGCCAGCACGAGTATCACCGGACCGAGGATGAACCCGATCGGCCCGAAGGCGGCCACGCCCCCGATCACGCCCAGGAAAACCAGCAGCGTGGGCACGGGCGTGTAGCGCGAGATGATGACCGGGCGGATGAAGTTGTCGGACACCGACACCACGCCGCCCCAGGCCAGCAGGAAGATGGCCCAGCCGATCTTGCCCACCGCAAACAGGTACAGCACGCCAGGCACCCAGATCACCGCTGCGCCGCCAAATGGCAGCAACGCCATCACGCAGGCCAGCACGCCGAACACGATGGGACCCGACAGGCCCGTGATGGCGAAGCCGATGGTGACCAGCGTGCCCTGCACCAGTGCGGTCAGGCCGCAGCCATAGACCACGGCGCGCATCACCTTGCCCAGTCGCGAGATCAGTGCCTCGCGCCGCGTGGGCATGAGTGGCAGCAGCGACATCAGGCGCGCAAACCAGATCGAGCCGTCGCGCAGGACGAAGAACAGGATGAACAGCATCAGGAAGAAGCGCAGCACCGCGCCGGCCGTGCTCAGGAACAGCGAGCCGCTGGAGCGCGCCAGCTTGCCGGCGAGTGCCTGGGCGCCATCCTGCACGTACTGCTGCATCTCGGGGATGCTCATGTCCATGCGCATGGCTGCCCACTGGCCCATGCGTGCAATGCGCGGATGCTGCTGCGGATCCAGCCAGCCGGCGAGGTTGAACAGGTCCGGATTCTGCTGCAGGTTCGCGGCCAGCGCGGCCACCTGCTGCGCGAAGGCAAGACCGATGAGCGCCAGTGGCGCGATGATGGCCAGCGGCGTGAGTCCGGTGATGATGCCCGCGGCGGCGCTGCGCCGGCCATGCAGCCTGCGCGTCAGGGTCTGCTGCAGCGGGTAGAGCAGGAAGCCGAGCACCGCCGCCCAGGCGATGGGCATGCGCATGGGCCTGAGGATCTGCCACACCATCCACACGACGATGACCACCAGCGCGATGGCGAACCAGCGGCGCAGGTGGCGGCCGACGGTGGATTCGTTGGGGGTGTCCGCCTCGTTCATGTCACCAGTTGTTCCTGAGGCTGCGCAGGCAGATGAAGACTTCGCGCGGCGTGGGGTGCTCCGGCAGATCCGGAAAACGTTCGCGCAGACCGGCGATGATGCGCGGATTCTGCAGCCGCAGGAAGGTGTTGAACTGCCTTTCCTCGGCCAGCGTGGTCACGGGCATCTGCTCCGCGGCACGGTCCGCCAGCAGTTGCCGCAGTCCGGCGGCGACCGCATTGTCCGGTTCGCGGTCCAGCGTGAAGCCGAGATTGTTCAGCATGTAGTCGTGGCCGGCATGCACCTGCGTGTGATCAGGCAGCCGCGACAGCTTCGAGGCAAAGGTCTCGTACAGCGCTTCGGGATCGCCGCCATTGTGGCAGTTGCCGGCGCCGGCGTTGAAGAACGTGTCACCGGAGAACAGCGCGGGCTGTTCGGCATGCGCCAGCAGGCAGACATGCGACATGGTGTGGCCCGGCGTATCCAGGCATTCGAGCTCCACCGTGCGGCCCACGCGGATCACATCCCCCTGGGTCAGTCCCTGATCCACGCCGCCGATGAGTGAGGCGGCGCCGGCGTGCGCCAGCACCCGCGCACCCGTCGCGTTCCGTACTGCCTCGTTGCCGCCGATGTGGTCGTGGTGGTGATGGGTGTTGAGGATCTGGCGGATGTTCCATCCGTTGCGGTTGGCCGTCTCCAGCACCAGCGCCGCATCCCAGGGATCCACCGCCAGCGCATCGCCGGTTTCCCGGCACACGATCAGGTAGTGGTAGTTGCGCAGCCTCGTCCCGGGCCAGATGCGTTCGACGTGCATGGCCCGCTGCGCTCAGCCGCGTGGCGCGGTGGCGGGTGCCGGTGCGGGCAGCTTGAGCCGCTGGCGCTCCTGCGCAATCAGGAAGGCCACGAGCTGGCGGATCTCATCCCAGCCGGACAGTTCCTCCATGCGGACCTGGTAGCGGCCATTGACCACCAGGGTCGGTGTGCCCGAAACCTTGTAGTCATCCACGAGCTTGTCGGCGCGACGTATGGCCTCGGCCACCTTCGGCGAGCGCGCCGTCGACAGGAAAGTCTCCGCCTTCACCGATGCGTACTTCTGGTAGAAGCGCGCCGCATCCTCGATGGTGGGCAGGGGCTTGCGCGCGCCGCCGGTCTGCTTGTCGAGCAGCGGGAATTCACCTGTCTCCCAGATGGCGGTGAACATCTGGTCGTGCACGGCCTCGGCGACGCCCAGCGCCTGCGCCGTGTAGAAGGCCTGCTGCAGCATGGGCCAGCCTTCAGTCGGAATGAACGAGGCGTGCAGATACGTCATGACCGCGTCGGAAGGCAGCGAGGCCTTCAGCTTCGCGATCTCGTTCTTCGCCCGGTAGCAGTGGATGCAGCCGTAGGAGAAGGCCTCGGTGACCTCGATCTTTCCCGAGGGAACGCTGACCGCCCCGGCGGGCTGGATCAGCGTGTACTGGCGGCCCGCCTGCCAGCGCAGCTGCGCCTCGGCCGTGGCCGGCAGCAGCGCCATCAATCCCATGACCATGAACAGCGTATTGCGCAACCGCATCATCTGAAGACTCCACCTGAAAATGAACCAGGGATGTAGTGGTCGACCAGCAGCGCCAGGAAAAGCCACATCAGGTACTGCACCGAGAACTTGAACATGCGCATCGGCAGCTCGCGCTCCGGTGAACGCTTGAGCTGGATGGCCTGCTGCAGGAAGCGCGCATTCAACAGCACCGCCGCCACCAGATAGGGAATGCCGCTCATGCCGGTGAGCCACGGCAGCAGCGTCACCAGGCACAGGATGATGGTGTACAGCAGCACATGCAGCCGCGTGAACTCCACGCCATGCGTCACCGGCAGCATGGGAATGTTCACCTTGGCGTAGTCGTCACGCCGCGCGATGGCCAGCGCCCAGAAATGCGGGGGAGTCCACGCGAAAATGATGAGGAACAGCAGCAGCGCATGCGCATGCACCTCGCCGGTGATCGCAGCCCACCCGAGCACCGGGGGCGCCGCGCCGGCCGCGCCGCCGATGACGATGTTCTGCGGCGTGGCGCGCTTCAGCCACAGCGTATAGATCATGGCGTAGCCAATCAGCGAGGCGAAGGTCAGCACCGCCGTGAGCGGATTGACCAGCAGCCAGAGGATCAGCATCGACGCGACGCCCAGCGCCACCGCGAACACGACGGCCTCGCGCTCGGTGACCGCGCCGGTGGGCAGCGGACGGGTGCGGGTCCGGGCCATCTTCGCGTCGATGCGCTGGTCCAGGATCTGGTTCAGCGCGGCCGCACTGGCGGCGGCAAGTCCGATGCCCAGGTTGCCCCAGAGCAGCAGGTCCAGCGGCGGCAGGCCGGGTACGGCAAGCAGCGAACCCACGACCGAGGTCAGCATGATCAGCGCCACCACGCGCGGCTTGGTCAGTTCATAGAACTGGCGCGAGCGGCCCGATGCGGGCGGGGTCAGGATTTCGGAGTTGCCGGGAGACAAGGTGCAGAAAGCTTAACAGATCATGGGGTTGCGCCGGCCGCGGCGGACCGGGCAGCGCGCGCGCAAGCCCAGATCTCCACATGGCGCGCCCCGCCGGCGCGCAGGGCC
>Ga0315910_10002072_pt1 | contig 17920 bp, 19 predicted proteins | sample EdamamesoilMG_FD_204470 | JGI IMG/M metagenome (GOLD analysis project Ga0315910, IMG submission 204470) | Garden soil microbial communities collected in Santa Monica, California, United States - Edamame soil | ecosystem: Environmental > Terrestrial > Soil > Garden | place: USA: California... | reverse complement strand
CGTCCAGATAGGCGGAAAGAGCCAAATCCGCGGCAGCATCGCGGTCCCCGGCGCGGTAGGCGGCCAGGCTTTGGTCCAGCCGCTCGCGAGTAAGCGCCAACGAACCGTCCATGCGCGCCGTGACGGCTTCGGGATGACGACGCAGGTAGGAGGTAAGCGCGCTTGCCTTGTCCGGCCCGATTTTCGCTGCAAGCGTAGCTGGCGTGGTGCCGACCAGCGCCGCGAGATCGGGATAAAGCGAACGGATTGCCGCGTCGTCGCGCCACAGTCGCTCTCCTTCCCTCGCAGCGGCCTGCGGATAGCCGAACTGACCGACGTAGAGGGCCAGGCTCCAGCGGTCTGTTTCGGGCAGCGCCTCGAAGCTCTGCATCGCAGTGCCATCCAAACCTTGGGTGATGACCTGATAGAGGCCGAAGAGGCTGCGCTGATCCGCGCGGGCCTTGTCGGTGAAAGCGATCGGTGAGGGGTCGAGTTTGGCGGCGGCGGGGCCTTGCCCGTCCCCGCTGGTTCCGTGGCAAGATGCGCAATTTTGAACGTAAAGCGTGGCGGCGCGGGAGAGGTCGGGCGGAGAACTCGGCGCAAGCGGCACCGGATATGCCGCGAGCAAAGCGGAAGCCAGCGCTCGGGATTGCTCCGCCACCGCTTGGGGCGCCGCTTTGGCCGTTATCGCGCGCCGAAGCGATGCCGCTCGAAGCTGCAGATCGGTCTTGGCCGAAGTCGGGGCCAGCGCCTCGATCCGCGCTTCGACTTGTCCCGAGAATTCAATCATCTCGGCATATTCGGCAGGGTCTTTCGCCTTGCCACCAGAAACGGCGCCCGAATAGTCGACGGCGATATAGTCCAGCAAGCGCCACGTCGTTTGCACCTCGGCGTTGCTGGCCAAGGCTTTCGCCGGGAGCGTGAATATCAGCACGGCGAGAATGAGCGCGAGCCACTGCATTAGGGACCAATCTTCGCAGAGCACGGGTTGGTTGGGGTGCATTGGGAAAGCCTTGTTAAGAATCGTTCGCAGTTTACACCCTCTAGCAACTAGAGGGTCAAGCAGATTTGGGAGGATCCTCCCGCAAAGAATATTGGCGCGTTCGCCGCCCAATTCGTGCGGGGCATCGTCCGCGTCGCCGTTCGCAGTCCGGTCAAGCGCCCCGGATGGCACCAACGTCGCGGCTTCGTGGCTTCAAACCAGGTCAGACACTACGGAATCTACGTATTTGCTCACCGGTCGCCAGCACCCACCGTGCCACACGAAGCTGGCTACAAGGAGAACTGTCATGTCTAGATTTGCTCTGGTCGTTCCAATCATGGCCGGTGCAGGCTTGATCCTTGGGACGGGCGCGGTGATCGCCCAAACCCAAGGTGCAGGGCAGCCTGAGCCATGCACCTACGCGATGGGGCCTCGAATGATGGGCGGGTACGGTCCCGGCATGATGGGCAGGCCGGGCCAGGGAATGATGGGGTGGAACGGATCGCAACAGCGTGACCTAAACCTCTCGGTCGCCGACGCGAAGGAACAGCTCGATCGCTGGGTCGCGTGGATGGGCAATCCCCGTCTCAAGGCAGGCGCAGTCGTCGAGAAGGACGCCAGCACGATCACAGCCGACGTCGTGACTGCCGACAAGGACATTCTGGTCGAACGTTTCAACATTAATCGCAGAACCGGCTATTGGCAGCCGACGGAGTAAGCACGATGTGGGGGAACCTGCCCTGTCAGGGATGGAGCGGAGGGTGGGGGATGCCCTTCCACGGGATGCTCTTTTTCCTGTCGCTGCTCCTGACGGTCGGCAGTTTAGCAATTCTGGTTCATTGGCTGGCTGGGAGACGAGCGCGACGTGGCGACGAACTGGACCGGCCGCGGGGCCTCGATACGCTTGAGGAGCGCTACGCCAAAGGCCAGATCGAGCGCGACGAGTATTTGGAGAAGAAAAGCGATCTGAGTACCTGAACCGCGACGTGGGTTGGGATGATCGCAAGTCCCACAGATGTGAGTGCGTTGCTGCGCGTCATACTGCGGCTGACCGCATTTCCCGCATTGCGTGCACTATGACCTGCGCCCCTCCGCTGATGCCAAGCGCCGCCATGATGATCGCCACGATCAGATCGGGCCACGCGCTTCCCGTGCCGAACACGCCGACCGCCGCCAGCATCACCGCGACGTTCCCGATGGCGTCATTGCGCGAGCAAATCCACACCGATCGCATATTGGCGTCGCCCGTGCGGTATCGGTAAAGCAGCAAAGCCACCCCGACATTGGCGGCCAGCGCAAGCGCGCCGATTGCGCCCATCGCCGCAGCATCCGGCGCGGTGCCGTTCACGAAGGCGAGGATCGCACTGCCGAACACCCATGCCGCAAAGCCTAGCATGAAAAGCGACTTCAACAGCGCCGCCCGCGCGCGCCAGGCGAGCGCGGCCCCGACAACCGCAAGGCTCACGGCATAGTTGGCGGCGTCGCCCAGGAAATCGAGCGCGTCGGCCTGAAGCGCCCGGCTGTCCGCCGCCGCACCCGCGACCATCTCGACCAGGAACATCGCCGCGTTGACGACCAGCGCCACCCACAGCACGCGCCGCCAGCGCGGATCGGCCTTGGCCGTCTCGCTTCCGCAGGCGTTTTCACAGCAACTATCCGCCATCGAATATCCTTCTCGACAATCCGAGTCGGACACCTATCTACACCCTGTAGCAACTACAGGGTCAAGCGATGAAGATCGGCGAACTGGCAAGCGCAACCGCCACCAAGGTCGAGACGGTGCGCTACTACGAAAAGATCGGGCTGCTCCCGCCGCCCGCGCGCACGTCGGCCAATTATCGCGCCTATGGAGCGGAGCACCTGGCGCGCCTCTCCTTCATCCGCCGCGCGCGCGACCTCGGCTTCACGCTCGAAGCAGTGCGCGAGTTGCTCACGCTGTCCGACGACACGTCGCGATCATGCGAGGCGGTAGACGGGATCGCTCGCGTCCACCTGACTGAGATCGATCGCAAGATCGGCGACCTCTCCGCACTCCGCATCGAACTCGACCGCGTAATCGGCTCCTGCCGTCACGGCACCGTGGCCGACTGCAAGATCATCGAGACGCTTGCGCCCCGGCAAACTATTGCCGCGTTGTCCCGCGATCAGCGCCCACCGTCGTGCGGAAAATCGAAATCGTCCCGGTAAGCGTATTTATCACGCGCTCGGCGGCGATCTTGCCCTTGCAAAGCCGAGCCAGTTCCCGCTCAAGATAGCCATCAACATTGGGTTGGGTATCGGCCCTACCGTCCGCGATCTGGACGATCCGGAAAGCCTGACGCATCAGCCAGCGCGACTGGCGGGCGTAGTCGGCGATGATGACACTGCCACCGGGCCGCGCGGCTGCGAACATCGCCTCCAGTCCTGCGCGTTTCTCTGAGAGTGGAACCTGGTGGAACACGAGGCTGGAAACGACCTTGTCGAATTGGCCCAACTTGTCCGCGTCGCGAGCGAAGCCTGCGTGCCAATCGATGTGGACGCCAGCTGCAATTGCTTTGGCGGCGGCGATTGACCGGGCATCGTGGTCCGGATCGAGACCAACTATGGTTGCGCCCGGAGCGGTTTGCTTGAGCAACACCGCAAACGAGCCAGTGCCCGATCCGACATCAAGGATGCGCTCGCCGTCTCGTGGCTCGACGATACGCAGCAATGCCTCGCGCCAGACCCGTTCCCGCGTCAGCAAGGCCAGGAGGCGGTCGTAAGCAGCTGTGGGAATTATGCGCCCCGCCGCTGGAGTGAAATCGGGCTTGGTCATGCTGCTACCCCCGCGAGCCAGCAAGCATGATGGCGGCGGTGTTTCAAAACCAGAACCGGACGCCGATCACGAAATCGACCGCACCGGGATCCTCGCCCGCCAGCCGCGCATAGCGTGCTGTGTCGCCGGTCTTCCTGCTCCATTCGATTCCGACATACGGAGCAAATTCCTTGCGGATTTCATAGCGCAGTCGCGCGCCCAGTTCGAAATCCGACAGGCCCGAGCCGATGCCGATCGCTGGCATGTCCTGCGCCGACAGGTTGAACTCGGCGCGCGGCTGGAAGATCAAGCGCTGGGTGATGCGTTCGTCGTAGCTGCCTTCGATCCGGGCGCGAAAGTCGCCCTTGTCGGACAGGAAAAGCTGGCCGGTCACATGCAGCCAATAGGGTGCCATGCCTTCCACGCCTAGCACTGCATAGGTTCGCGATGGGTTGGGGACGATGTCGTGGCGCAGGCCGATATGCGCGTTCCAGAACGGCGAAATGGCGCGAGAGTAGAGCGCCTGGACTTCGAGGTCATCGATCGGCTCGCCGAACGTCCCTTCGCCTTCGGTCTTGATCAGCAGGCGATCGATATCGCCCCCGAACCAGGCTTCACCCTCCCACCGATAGCCGTCCCCGCCGTCGCGCACTCGGTATTCGGCGAGATCGAACAACACCATCGATCCGGTGAACGCGCCGTTTTCGCGCCGCAGGGCCTCGCGGGCGCGGGCCATTTCGGCAGGATCGAAGATCGCATCCGCCGCGTGGTCCTCGGGTGGTGCGGGTGCCGGAGCGGTGCCGATCTCTCCATCCCCAGGCGGCATGTCCTCCATGCTCATCGTGTGGCCCGAATGGTCCATTTCCGACGCGTCGCCTTCCTCCGACCCATGTCCGGTGTGCTTTGCTGTGTCCTCAGGCAGCGCTGTAGCGGGGGCTTCTGCATGGTCCGTATGATCGTCGCCCGGCGCTGCAGGCGTTGGCGAGGGCGCATGTGCGCCGTGATCCATTCCCACCATTGATTGCGCCGCTACGGCTCCGGGAAGTGCCAGCAACGTGGCGGCGGAAGCGAGCAGGATCGCCCTCATGCGGCTTCCTCTTCGTGGCGCACAGTCACGACGCGGAACATCCCCGCCATCATGTGGAGCAGCATGTGGCAATGGAACGCCCAGTCACCCACCCCGTCCGCCGTGAGGTCGAACGAGACCTTGCCACCCGGAAGCACGTTGACGGTGTGCTTCAGCGGATGATGGCCGGGGTTGCCGGTGACGACCTCGAAGAAGTGGCCGTGGAGATGGATCGGGTGCGGCATCATCGTGTCGTTGATCAGGTTCACCCGCACCCGTTCCATATGCCGGAATGGAATGGGGTCAGTATTCTCGTTGAACTTCTCTCCATCGAACGACCACATGAAGCGTTCCATGTTGCCGGTGAGATGAATGTCGATCTCGCGCGACGGCGGGCGCCCGTCGGGATTGGGCGCGAGTGACTTGAGGTCACGGTAGGTCAGGACGCGGTGATCGACATTCTCAAACCCCGTGGGACGCTCCCCGGTGCGATCCGTCGGCATCGGCGAGAGCGTCGCGACGCCCGGCCCCAGCTTAACCTGAGGGGCGACGGAGGGGTCGCGCATATTCATCGAGCCGTGATCCATCGCCGACATGTCGTGTCCCATTGCGGCGTGATCCACACCGTCCGCATCGTCGCCAGCCATTCCAGCCATTCCGCTACCGCCGGACATGTCCATTCTGCCCATTCCCATGTCCTTCATGGTGAGCAGTGGCCGCTCGCGGATATTCGGGATCGGCGCGATCATGCCGAGGCGTGGTGCCAACGTCGCTCGAACTTGCCCCGATCGATCGATTGATTCCGCAATCAGCCCATAGGCTTGATCGGTGGGCGGCTGGACGATCACGTCGTAGGTTTCGGCGATACCGATCTGGAACTCGTCGGTTTCGACCGGCTGGACGTTCTGCCCGTCCGCGGCGACCACGGTCATCGGCAATCCCGGAATGCGCACGTTGAAATTCGTCATCGCCGCGGCGTTGATGATCCGCAGACGCACCCGCTCGCCCGGCGTGAACAGACCGGTCCAATTGGCGCTGCTATCGTGGGCGTTGACGAGGTATTGGTAGGTGGAACCGGTGACATCGAGGATGTCGGTCGGGTCCATCCGCATCTCGGCCCACATCCGGCGTTCCGCAGCGGACTGGTCCTTGCCCGCAAGCAATCCTGCGAGTGTTTGGCGCTGCATGTTGAAGTAACCCGATTGCTGCTTCAGCTTCCGCAAGATCATGTGGGGATGAAGGAAACTCCAGTCCGAAAGAACCAGCACATGCTCTCGGTCATATGCGACCGGATCGGCCTGCGCAGGATCGATGACGATGGCGCCATACATACCCATCGCTTCCTGCATCCCGGAGTGGCTGTGATACCAATAGGTGCCGGACTGGCGCACCGGAAACTCGTAAGGGAAGGTTTCGCCGGGCTTGATGCCGGGGAAGCTGACACCGGGAACGCCGTCCATCTGAAACGGCAGGATCAGGCCGTGCCAGTGGATCGAACTTTCTTCCTTGAGCGTGTTGGTGACGGCCAGCCGGACTTTCTGGCCTTCCGTTAGCCGGATGATCGGGCCGGGCACCGTTCCATTGATGCCCACGGCATGGCCTTCGCGACCATCCACGCCGATCATTACGTGACCGATCGAAAGCGCGATGTCTGCGCCCGAGACGGTCGCCATGGGCGCGGCCAGACCGGACGTGCCGCTTTGTGCCCAGGCAGGAAGCGCGGATGACATGGCTAGCCCGCCGCCAGCCCACATTGCAGAACGGAGCATCGAGCGACGGTCGAGAACGATTTCGGGCATGAGGGTTTTCGAGTGGTTGGAGCGGCGTCGAAATTCATACGCAGCCCACCGGTTTAGCCCTCAGACTATTCGCCGAGCATTTCCTTGAGTTTCGACCGCGCGCGATAAAGGCGGGTTTCCACCGTCTTCTCGCTGACGGCGAGCACATCCGCCGCTTCCGCCTGGCTGAGGCCGTCAATTGCGCGCAGCACCAGCACCTCTCTTAAACGTGATGGCAGTTGCGCGATTGCGGCGGTAACGCGCGCCAGCTCCGCTCGATCGCTCACCTGCAGATCGACCGGGACACTGTCGTCCGAAACCGACCAGGCATCGTCGAGAGGCGCCGCGCGCGTGAAGAAAGAGCGCACCTTTCGCCGCCTTGCCCAATCGCGACATTTGTTGAGGGCGATCCGCTTGAGCCAAATCGCAAGCGACCGGGTCCGATCGTAGCGCGCCAATGCCGCGAAAGCCGAAATGAATACCTCCTGGGTGATGTCGAGTGCTTCGGTCGGATCGCCCGTGGTCGCGCGAACCAGCCTGAACACGGCTTCGCGGTGCCGCGCCAGCAATTCGCGATAGGCGTCCTGCCGCCCGGTCAATGCAAGCACCACCAGTTCAGCATCGCTGCCGTTGGACAGCGGGAGGTTCACCGCACTTGGGGGGCCAGGGCCTTGGCCACAGTCTTGTCGAACTTTGCGGCCTGTTCGGGCGTTAGGACGGCCCGCATGGCGAAAAGGTGTTCGAGCGTCTCCTTCTGGAGTTCGCCCATCACGTGGTGCGTGCGATCGATCGCTGCAGTGACCTTGGGACCGTAACCGTGTTCGGCCTCGATGGCTTCGGCGAGCCGAGCGTTGGCCGCGTGCATTTCGAGTTCGAGAGCCTTGCGCCGCATGGCGAAACGTCGCTCAATCGTGTGAATCTTCTCGGCCTGCTCCGCGTTCAAGTCCAGCTCGCGGTGAAGCAATGCGTGCAGTTCGGTCTCGTTCGATTGCTGCCGCGACGCGAAGATAGTCTGTCCGGCATACACGCCGCCCAAAGCAGCCGCGAAGGCCACCAACGCGACCACGACGAGAAGTTTCCAAGACCTCAAGGATGGACATCCAACAAGGTTGACGGCGCGAGCGGGCTGTCGGACGCGAACGGAGAAAGCGGCCTTGCGGTCGCCTCTACGCTACCGATCACTCCGCCTCCTGCCACGCCGATCATCAATGAAAACGCAGCGGTCCCCGCCATCAAGCGCCGCGAGACGAAAAGCTCTTGCCGCCTGCGCTCAAGCCCGGCGAACACCGCGTTATCGATCGCTGTCAGTTGCGAAGGCATCGGCATGTCGCCCAACCGCCGCAGGGCTTGGTCAAGATCGGCCACAACAATATCCTCCTGTCATCGCACATCATACGCAATCGACCGCGTGACCCCTCAGTAAAATCGAACCGGGGAATTGAGGGACGATGGGGCGTGCTGCGTATCGCTCTCGTAACGTTATTCCAAGGAGAACGCCGATGCGCGCCTATCTCAGCACTTTCGCTCTCGCCGCACTGGCGCTTGCGGTCCCTCAAATCGCCAGCGCACACACCGAGTTGGTCTCGTCCACCCCTGCCGCCAACGCCAAGGTAGCCGGTCCCACAAAGATCGTGTTGCGGTTCGAGGAACCGATCATCGGGTCCACCGCCCGCGCGCAAATCGCAATGACCGCCATGCCGGGCATGGCCAGTCATACGCCGACGCCGGTGACCGGCTTCACGTCGCAGATGAGCAAGGACAACAAGTCTATGACGCTGCAACTCAGGCGCGCACTCGCGGCAGGCACCTACAAGGTGACCTGGTCGGCAGCGGGTGACGATGCACATCGCGTGACGGGCAATTTCAACTTCACCGTGAAATAGGCGCGTGGGCGAACTTCCGATCATCGCCGTCAGGTTCGCGCTCTATGCCGACCTGATGGTGCTGATGGGCCTGACTGCCTTTTCGCTTTATGCGCTGACCCGCGAGGAACGGAGCGCAGGCTTGCTGCCTCTGGCCAAGCCCGCCTTCGTTTTATCCCTGCTCGGGCTGTTGCTGTCCGGCTTCGGGATGCTTGCGCTTGTCGCGGCCATGACCGGGACAAGCCTCGGGGCCGTGGACCTAGCGGTCCTGGGCGACATCGTCACCCAGAGCGCCATCGGCTCAGCCTGGATCGTTCGGATGGTAGCGATGACAATTGCCGTTTTGTCGGCTTTGGCGATCAATCGCAGTGCGGGAGCGCGCTACACCCTCCTAGCATCGACATCGCTGGCGATTGCGACGCTGGTCTGGACGGGCCACGCCGGTGCTACAGAAGGTTGGGAAGGCACTGCCCACCGGCTGAGCGACATCATCCATATGCTGGCGGCAGCGGTCTGGATCGGCGGGATTGCCGCCTTTTTCTTGATGCTTTCCCGGCCTGAAACGGCACGGTCGGGCTTGCATGTGTCGGTTGCCCACCGCGCGCTCGATCGATTTTCGCGGGTTGGCACGCTCGCCGTTGGGGCGATCATAGCGACCGGCATCGTCAATTGTCTGGCGGTTGTGGGTTTCCCGCATTTCACGCAGTTGCCGATGACGGAATACGGCAAGCTGCTGATTATCAAGCTGCTGTTCTTTGCCGCGATGCTGGTGCTCGCCGCGATCAATCGCTGGCGACTGACACCGTCCCTTGGGGTCGCGATCCGCAACGGCAATCCAGCCGCAGCGCTGACCGCCCTCAGGCGAAGCCTGCTGATGGAGGCTAGCGCCGCACTTGCAATCCTCGCCCTTGTCGCATGGTTTGGAACATTGGAGCCGTCCGGCGCGGCAGGATGACGCGATGTTTGCACCAGAGCGAAAGTTGATGAAGCTCAAGGATTTTCTTGATCAAGGCAGTTAAGTTCCAATCATCCAATTTGACGGAGGTGTCTTATGGCCGACCAAACCAATCAAAAACTGAGCGTAATTCGCGTCGCCTTGGCAGGTGCGATCAGCGCTGCCGCATTCTTTACGCTGTGCTGGCTGGGCGCGTTGCTGTCCATTGGGCCAGCATCCCACATGTATCTCAATCTATTCACCGTGGAGCAGGGGGCCTCGATCGCGGCACTCCTCGTGGGGATTTGCTGGTCCATCGCGTTCGGCCTGATCGCCGGGGGCCTCTTTGCCATCGTCTACAATGCATTGGCGTGGCTGGATCGCCGATAGGCAAGAAGCCAGCGCGATCAATTTAGGTGCAAGCGCGCGGTTCAGGTCTTGAGGTTTTAGGGTGCGCTCGGTTCAACCGCACCCTCGTCGATCATTTCGACCGCGAGGCGAGTTGACACGGTCGTGCGGTACACCGTTCGTCAGGAGGGAATCGAACGATGAATTCATCGACGCAGGCTTCGCTCAGGTTTCTGGGGGCCACCGGGACGGTCACCGGCTCGCGCTACTTGATCGAGGCGGGTGACCGCCGGATTCTGATCGATTGCGGGTTGTTCCAGGGCTACAAGCAGTTGCGGCTGCGTAACTGGCAGCCGTTCCCGGTCCCGCCCAAGACCATCACCGATGTGCTGCTGACCCATGCGCATCTCGATCACTCCGGTTACCTCCCCGCGCTGGTCCGGAACGGATTTCGCGGGAAGATTCACGCGACACCGGCAACGGTTGAGCTGTGCGGCCTGCTCCTGCCCGACAGCGGGCACCTGCAGGAGGAGGAAGCCCGTTATGCCAAGCGCAAGGGGTATTCGAAGCACAGCAATCCGTTGCCGCTCTACACGCTGGAGGATGCCGAGGTTGCGCTGGACCACTTCGAGGAAGTGGTATTCGATCAGGCACTTCACCTTGGTGAAGGGATTTCCGCGCGTTTCGTTCCCGCCGGGCATTTGCTGGGCGCGGCCTCGATCCAGCTGACCGTGCATGGCCGGATCATCCAGTTCAGTGGCGACATCGGGCGTGACGCGGACCCACTGATGCGCGGCCCTGCGCCGTTCGAAGGGGCCGACATCCTTGTCACCGAATCGACCTACGGCAACCGGCTCCATCCGGAAGTCGATCCTCAAGCGGAGTTCGCCGAAGTCATCAACCGCGTTGCCAAACGCGGCGGAGTGATCATCATTCCGGCCTTCGCCGTCGGGCGTGTCCAAGGAGTGATGCTCCAGATCGCGCGGCTGAGGAACAGCGGGGCCATTCCCTACATCCCCGTCCTCCTCAACACGCCGATGGGGACCGATGCGACCGACATCTATCACCGCTATCATGACGAGCATCATGTCAGCTGGGACGAATGCAAGGCGATGTTCGACCTCGCCGAGCGGGTCCGCACGGTCGAGGAGTCCAAGGCTGTCAACCGGCGCAATGGCCCCTTCATCGTGATTTCCGCCAGCGGTATGCTCACCGGCGGGCGTGTGCTGCACCATGTCGCCAGCTTCGGGTCGGACCCCAGGAACGCGATCGTGCTGTCGGGCTTCCAGGCGGGCGGCACGCGCGGAGCCGCGCTCGTGCGGGGAGAGAAGTCGCTGCGAATATTCGGGCGCGAGGTGCCGATCCACGCGGAAGTCATCCAGATCGAGAGCCTGTCGGGCCATGCCGATGCCGACGAATTGCTGGCCTGGATGGGCAAGGCACGCCCGCCGGAAATGACTTACGTCACCCACGGCGAACCCGAAGCGGCCGATGCGTTGCGCTTCCGCATCGAGCACGAACTCGGCTGGAGTGCGCGCGTGCCCGAGCACCTTGAGCTCATCGACATTGGAAGGCCTAAATGAGGGCGGACGTCCATTCGATCCCGCTGATCGCTGCTGGCATCGATACCTATCGCCAGCCGGTGGTCTATATGCACAAGGACTGCCATCTGTGCCGGGCTGAGGGCTTTTCCTCGCTCACGAGAGTCGGGATTTCGCTGCGCGGCAAGTCGGTCGTGGCGTCCCTAAATGTCATCACCGGCGCGCCATGGTTGACGCCGGATGTAGCTGCGCTGAGCGATGCGGCCTGGAACCATCTTGCCGCCAAGGATGGCGATCTCGGCACTTTCTCGCACGCTGAACCGCCCGCGAGCACCTCGGTGATCCGCGCCAAGGTCTATGGCAAACGCCTCGGCGAAGCGGAGTTCAAGTCGATCATCGGCGATGTCCTCGCCTATCGGCTTTCGGACCTCGACCTCGCCGCATTCGTCACGTCCTGCGTAGGGGACCGGCTGGATATCGACGAGACGATCGCGCTTACCCGCGCCATGCAGCAGGCCGGTCAGACGCTCGAATGGGGCGAAGACCTGGTGCTCGACAAGCATTGCGTCGGCGGCCTGCCCGGCAATCGGACCACGCCCATCGTCGTGGCGATCGTCGCCGCCGCGGGCTATCGCATCCCCAAGACTTCGAGCCGCGCGATCACCTCGCCCGCGGGCACGGCGGACACGATGGAAGTCATGACCCCGGTCGCGCTCAAGATCGCCGATATGCGGCGTGTGGTCGAGGCCGAGGGCGGGTGTCTCGCTTGGGGCGGTGAACTCGATTTGAGTCCCGCTGACGACCTTTTGATCCGCATCGAACGGCCACTCGATTTCGACAGCGACGGGCAGCTCTGCGCGAGCGTGCTCTCGAAAAAGGCTGCAGCAGGCTCGACGCATGTGTTGATCGACATGCCGGTGGGTCCGACGGCCAAGGTGCGCTCGACCGAGGCCGCGCAATCGCTGTCCGCGCGGCTCGCTGCGGTTGCGGTGGCGATCGGACTCAATCTTCGTGTCCACCGGAGCGATGGCTCGGCGCCGGTCGGACGCGGGATCGGGCCGGCGCTCGAGGCGCATGACGTGCTCAAGGTGTTGCGGCGTGCGCCGGATGCTCCTCTCGACTTGTGCAACCGTGCGCTGGACCTAGCAGGTGCCTTGCTCGATCTCGCCGAAGACGATGGCGGGAAGGGCCGAAGCCGCGCCGAACGCATCCTCGAAAGCGGTGAGGCCGAAACGAAATTCCTGGCCATCTGCGAAGCCCAGGGCGGATTCAGCGAGCCGCAGATCGCCCCTTACCATGCCGTCGAGATGGCAACGGTGGGAGGGACGATCGCGTCGATCGACAATCGCCGCATCGCGCGGATCGCCAAACTCGCCGGAGCGCCGGGGCGAAAGACTGCGGGTGTGCTGTTGCACAAACGCCCAGGTGACACGGTTGAGCGCGGCGAGCCGCTTTACGAGATTCATGCCGAGACCTCAGGCGAACTCGATTGGGCCCGCGATTATGCTCGCTCCGGTCCCTCCGCCCTTCAAATCGGCGAAGAGCCATGACCCTGTTGCTCGCATTTCCCGGAATGGAACCAGTGGCCCGGCAGTTGGCAGCATTGGCCGGGATTGAGGCGAGTGAGATCGCAATCCACCGCTTTCCCGACGGCGAGGGTCTCGTGACGCTTCCCGAAACCGTGGCCGGAAAGGACGTTGCGCTCCTTGCCACGCTGCACGATCCCGATCCGCTCGCGCTGCCGCTGCGCTTTGCCGCCGCCACGGCGCGGGAGTTGGGTGCGCGAAAAGTTGGCCTCATCGCCCCCTACCTCGCGTATATGCGGCAGGATCGCCGCTTCACCCCCGGCCAGGCGGTGAGCGCACCGATCTTCGCGCGCTTCCTTGAAGAGAGTTTCGATTGGCTGGTAACGGTCGATCCGCACCTTCACCGCATACATTCGCTGGACGATCTGTTTACGATTCCAGCTCGCCGGATCGAGACCGCGCCGCTCCTTGCAGAGTGGATCAGGGCCAACGTCCCCGATGCCGTGCTGCTCGGCCCCGATAGCGAAAGCCGACAGTGGGTGAGCGAGGTAGCAGAGCTGGCGGATCGACCCTTCGAAGTGCTCGAGAAGGTCAGGAGTAGCGACCATGGCGTCGAGGTCAGTGTGCCGCAAAGCGCGGCGCTCCTTGCGGGAACACCAGTAATCCTTGACGACATTGCTTCAACCGGTCGCACGATGATCGCTGCAATCGAGCGCTTGCTCGATGCGGGAGCGAAACCGCCCATCTGCGTCGTGATCCACGCGGTGTTCGCAGGCGAAGCCCATGCGGCGATTCTGGCGGCGGGCGCCGCGCAAATCGTGACCACCAACTCCATTCCCCATCCAACCAATGCGATCTCGCTGGCGGCGCTACTGGCCGATGCCATGCTATTATGATTGCCCAGTGCGGCAAGAAGGGTTGAGTCCCATGAACGATCACAAGCACCATCATCACGTGCCGGAAGGCCCTTCCTGCTACCATGATGGGCATGGCAGTGATGCACCGAAGGACGGGCGCTATGACACGGTGCCGGAAGGCTATTCCGGCCCGATCTACACCTGCCCGATGCATTCCGAGGTTCGACAAGTCGCACCGGGTTCGTGCCCAATCTGCGGCATGGCCCTGGAGCCGATGACCCCCGCGCTCGGTGACGGCCCTTCCGCTGAATATGCCGATATGAAGCGGCGGTTCGTGATCGGCCTCGTCCTCGCTCTGCCGGTGGTGGCGCTCGAAATGGGCGGACACCTGACCGGACTTCGTCACGTGTTCGGGGGAATCCTTGGCAACCGCATCCAGATGCTGCTGGCGACGCCGGTGGTTCTCTGGGCGGGTTGGCCGTTCTTCGAACGCGGGTGGGCCTCGGTTAAAACGCGCCAACTCAACATGTTCACCCTGATTGCGATGGGTACCGGGATTGCGTGGGTTTACAGCACGGCGGCGACGCTCACGCCCGGCATCTTTCCAGCGGCGTTCCGCGCGATGGATGGCTCGGTCGCGGTGTATTTCGAGGCGGCGGCGGTCATCACCGTGCTGGTCTTGCTCGGCCAATTGCTCGAACTGCGCGCCCGCGAGACCACCAGCGGCGCGATCCGCGCCCTGCTCGATCTCGCGCCCAAGCTCGCCCGCCGGGTCCGCGCTGACGGTAGCGACGAGGAAATTACCCTCGACCAGGTTTTGGTCGGAGACACGCTGCGCGTTCGCCCTGGCGAGAAGGTTCCGGTCGATGGGGTGGTGCTGGAAGGCCGCGGCACGGTCGATGAATCGATGGTGACGGGCGAATCCATGCCGGTGACCAAGGAAGCGGCGTCGAAGCTGATCGGCGGCACGATCAACCAGACCGGCGGCCTCGTGATGCGCGCCGAGAAGATCGGGCGCGACACCATGCTGGCGCGCATCGTCCAGATGGTCGCCGATGCCCAGCGCAGCCGTGCGCCGATCCAGCGGCTTGCCGATACCGTGTCGGGCTGGTTCGTTCCGGCGGTGATTGCGGTCGCGGTGATCGCCTTCGTCGTATGGTCTCTGATCGGCCCGTCCCCGGCGATGGGCTATGGCCTGATTGCAGCCGTTGCGGTGCTGATCATCGCCTGCCCGTGCGCGCTTGGTCTCGCCACCCCGATGTCGATCATGGTCGGTGTCGGACGCGGCGCGCAGGCCGGAATCCTCATCAAGAATGCCGAAGCGCTCGAACGCATGGAAAAGGTCGACACGCTCGTGGTGGACAAGACCGGCACGCTTACCGAGGGCAAACCGGCGGTCGTCGCGATCGAAACGGCCAATGGGTTCGACAAAGACGCAGTTTTGCGCCTTGCCGCCAGCCTCGAACGCAGCAGCGAGCACCCCCTGGCCCTCGCGATTGTCAGGGAAGCCGAAGCCAAAGGCCTCGCAATCAGCGAGCCGGGCGACGTCGATCAGCCGGTCGGGAAAGGCATCACGGGCATTGTCGATGGTCATCGCCTCGTTGCGGGAAACGCCCGCTTTCTCGATGAGCAGGGCATCTCGATCGAACCACTGGCCGAGCCAGCCGATCGCCTGCGAGGCGAAGGCGCAACCGCGATATTCCTGGGCATCGATGGCAAGGTCGCGGGTGCCATCGGCATCGCCGATCCGGTCAAGGCGACCACGCCTACCGCGCTCAAGGCGCTCGACCAGGCAGGCATCCATGTCATCATGCTGACCGGCGACAACCGCGTCACCGCCGAGGCCATCGCGCGGCGTCTCGGCATCGCCGACGTCGAAGCCGACGTCTTGCCCGATCAGAAGAGTGCGATCGTCAAACGCTTGAGAGACGAGGGACGGATCGTGGCGATGGCGGGTGACGGAGTGAACGATGCTCCCGCGCTTGCCGCCGCCGATGTTGGTATCGCCATGGGTTCAGGAACGGACGTGGCGATCGAGAGCGCGGGGGTCACCCTCCTCAAGGGCGATCTGACCGGGATTACGCGTGCCCGGCGCCTCAGTCATGCGACCATGGCCAATATCCGGCAGAACCTGTTCTTCGCCTTTGCCTATAATGTCGCGGGCATTCCGGTGGCGGCTGGCGCGCTCTATCCGCTGTTCGGCCTCATGCTCTCACCCATCATCGCCGCAGCAGCGATGGCGTTATCGTCGGTCAGCGTCATCGGCAATTCGCTGCGCCTCAGGAGGATACAGCTATGAACTTCGCGAGCAAACGTGCTTGGCTGCTGGCCGCTCTGTCGGCGGCACTCGTTGCTGCCTACCTGCTCTACCCGGAGCATCGACAGCATTTCTTCGGATTGCTTCCCTACGCTTTGCTGTTCGCCTGTCCGCTGTTGCACTTCTTTCACGGCGGTCATGGTCATGGTCAGCATCGGCAATCGGAGGAGCAACGTCCGTGAACTTCAGGCAGGTTTCCAAGGTGACGGGCGGGGCGCGGTGGTCCGATTGCCCGATTCGCTCCGGACGTGTCTAGGCTCGGTAGTGCCCAAGCGAAGAATTGACAAGTGTCGCCGATCCGCCCATTTTGTGGTGCAAATGAAAGTGTTTTTTCGCCATTTTCTGTTGTTCGGAGCCATCTTGGGGCTTTTGTGGCAAGGCGTGGCCCATGCATCGCCTCCCTGTGCGGAAATGCAGCCCGAACAAAACGCCGCGATGGCCAGTATGTCGGATTGCATGGATGCCGGGAAGGAGTCCCGCGACAACGCACCGCCGTGCAAGGACATGACGGCGGGCTGCTTTGCGATGGCTGGTTGCGCGTCGCTGGTTGGACTTGGCGCATTGCCGGTTGCCGTTGATCCCTCAGTAAACACTTCTTTGTCGTATTCTCGGGCTGCAAGCGCGGTCCTGATCGGGCGCAACGAAGCCCCTATACCCGATCCTCCTGCAATCCTTGGCTGAACCAACCTGCGTTCGGCGGCTTTGATGCTGCCGGACGCAAACCTGCTTCAACCAAGGAAATTCATCATGAAAACTCTTCTTTCGATCGCTGCCGCAATCGCGGCCCTCACCTCCGCGACGATTGCGTCTGCGCATGACGCACCTTTGGCCTCCGGCCACTATGAATGGCAATCGCAGCCCCAATCCGGCCCGCGCGCTTCACTGCGTGGACCCGTTCGCGTCTGGGTGAGCGATTCGCCTGCCGTCGCCGATTGTGATTGTGCGATGATGCGCGACACCGCGATGGCGGCAGACTGCATGGCGATCCCGCACAGCGGCGGAAAACCCGCCCGCGGATAATGCCCTGACCTGACCACGCCGATCGGCACGGCGCGCCCGCGCCCTGTCGATCGGCTGGCAGTCAGTTCGGCACCTCCCCCTTACTGGAACGGGGCGACACCATGCGATATTTGATCACCACGCTCTTGCTTATCGCCGCGCCGATAGCGGCCCAGGCCGAACCGCTGACCTTCGACGCGGCGCTTGAGCGGGCGGCGGCCAATGCTCCCTCGGTGCAGGCGAGCGAGGCGGGGGTTGAAGCCACGCGCTCGTCGGCCATCGCCGCAGGGCGACTCCCCGATCCGACCTTGTCGGTCGGCATCGACAATTTCCCCATCTCGGGGCCACCGGCGTTCACCTTCGACCGTGACGAGATGACGATGGCGCGCATCGGTATCGAACAGGCATTTCCCAATCCCGCCGAGCGCCGTGCGCAGCGCGGGCGAGCGCGGGCGGATATCGGTGTTGCCGAAGCCGATCTGGCGATGGAGGCGCAGAATGTCCGGCTCGAAACCGCGCTCGCCTGGATCGACCTCTATTACGCCAAGCAGCGACTCGCGCAGCTTGAGTTGCTCGATGAAAGCCTTGGCGATCTGCAGGCGACCGTCACGGCGCGGCTGGCGTCCGGTTCGGCGCGCCCCTCGCAAGCCCTTGAACCAGAGCAACTGCGCGCTGCGATCAACGACCGGCGCAGCGAAGTGACTGCCGATGTAGCCAAGGCGCGGGCGAGGCTTGCTGGCCTGACCGGCGACCCGGATGTCGATGTTGCCGGTGACCCGCCCCTTCTCGAAGTGGATGGTCCCGGATTGCGGATGGGGCTTGCGTCGCTGCCTCGCCTGCGGGTGCTTGACGCCGAGGCGCGCGTCGCGGACGCGGACATTGCGCTCGCTCGTGCAGACAAACAGCCGGACTGGCGGATTGGCACGTCGTATGGCCGCCGCGATCCCGCCTATGGCGA
>Ga0315910_10002070_pt1 | contig 17931 bp, 16 predicted proteins | sample EdamamesoilMG_FD_204470 | JGI IMG/M metagenome (GOLD analysis project Ga0315910, IMG submission 204470) | Garden soil microbial communities collected in Santa Monica, California, United States - Edamame soil | ecosystem: Environmental > Terrestrial > Soil > Garden | place: USA: California... | reverse complement strand
TGGTTCGGCCCGGTCATGGTTGGCTGGGGCTGGATCGGCGACCTGTTCCTGGACGCGTTGAAGATGACCATCCTGCCGCTGGTGGTCACGGCCATCATCAGTGGCGTCGCCCCGCTTGGTGCAACCCATTCTGTCGGCAGGGCCAGCGCCATTGCCGGTATCTTCATTGTCGCCAGCACCCTCGTTGCCACTTCCACCGGCGTCATCATGGCCGGAATACTTCAGCCCGGCGCCGGCGCGGGTGACCTGCCACCCGGGATTCCGGCAACGGCTGCCGGCACGACTGATACCAGTATTGAGAGCATCGTTCGCACCGTTATTTCCCCCAATCTCGTGTCCGCTGCCGCCGACGGCCAGATCCTGCCCGTCATGCTGTTTGCGCTGCTGCTGGCGCTGGCATTGGCAGGATGCGGTCCGCGCGGAAAACCCGTAATTGAACTCGCCGAGGGACTGAATGATGCGTTGATGCGCCTGATTGGCTGGATCCTGTACCTGTCCCCGATAGGCATCTTTGCGTTGCTCGCGGCGCGCTTTGGCGAACTTGGCGGCGAGGGATTCTGGCGCGAAGTAACCCGCGTCGGGCGCTATGTTGTCACTGTCGGCGCGGGGTTGGGCGTCCATTTCATGACACTGGCGGCGCTGGTCACGCTGGCCGGGTTCGCAGCCCACCGCTACGCCATCACATTCCTCCGCGCACTGGTCACGGCCTTCGGAACCGGGAGTTCCGCCGCGACGCTCCCCGTGGCCATGGACTGCGCCCTGCAGGCCGGCGTACGGGCGCCCCTGGTCAGGTTTGTGCTGCCGCTGGGAACCGCGCTGAATCGCAACGGCACAGCGTTATACCAGGCCACCGCGGCGATGTTCATTGCGCAGGTGTACGGCATCGACCTGTCCCTTGCCCAACAGGGGGCCGTGATTGTCACGGCCGCGCTGGCCGGCATCAGCACCGCGGGCGTGCCGCAGCACGGGATCGTCACATTGATGATCGTTCTGACCGCCGTGCATCTGCCGGCGGAAGGGATCGGCTTGATCGTGGCGGTGGACTGGTTCCTGGACCGGTGCCGGACCGTGATCAACGTGTGGGGAAACGGTGTCGGTACGGCGGTCGTGGACCGGCTGGCGGGGAATTAAAACTCCTTACAACAGGTCCTCGCGCAGGGTGACATCCGCCCGCTGACGCAATTCCTTAACGTAACGGGTCCAGCCGTTCACGGCCTTGAGTCGATCCAGTTCCTCGCGCACGGCGTCGAGATCGGCCTTGGTAAATGACTCCGGCGCCGGCTCGGAAACGTCCGTCACGATCACGAGGGCATAGTCGCCGGAGCCCATGGAAACGCCGGTGTACACCGGCGCGGCATCCCGGGGGCGGCCGGCACTGAAGGCTGCGCGCAGGATGGCGCGGTTGACGCCGGGATCGTCCCGCTGCACGTCATTTGAGGTTTGCCACTCAAGCCCCTCTTTACCGGCCAGCGCCGCGGCATCGGTCCCGGCCTGCAATTGCGCCAGCAGTGCCGCGCCGCGCTTTTCCATGGCCTCCCGGGCCTGGTCAAAGCGCAGGCGCGTGACAATGCGCTCGCGCACCTGCTCCAGCGGCATGACGCGTGCCGGCACATGCTCGGTAACCCGCAACACCACGGCCTGGTCCCCCTCAAGTTCAATCATCTCGCTGTTATTGTGGTTGACCAGTACTTCCTCGGAGAAAGCGGACTCCAGCACCTGTGGATTGGCCAGCAGTTCCCCCGGCGGGGCATCGCGACTGAACAACTCGCTCTCCTGGATACGGAGATCCAGTTCCTCCGCCGCTATGTCCAGGGTGTCGGGGTGTTCATAGGCGAGCGTGGCCAGGCGATCGGCCAGTTCCGCATAGCCCTTCGCCGCCTCGGCATGACGATAGTCACGCTCCACTTCGGCGCGCACGTCGGCGAAGGAATTGGCGGAACTCTGCTTGATCTGGCCAATCTCCACCACGTGAAATCCGAACTTCGAAGCAATCGGTCCGATTGACTGCCCGGCGGCGGCAGAGAATGCCGGCGCTTCAATCTCGGCATCCAGCACGCCGCGGCCAAGGAACCCGAAATCACTGTACTCCAGCGGCTCCTTCCCGGACTTGTCCTCTTCGGCCAGGATATCCTTCAGCTTGGCGCCGGCCCGGACGCGCTCCATGATTGCCTCGGCGCGAGCCTGCGCGGCTTGCGCCACGGCGTCCTCTGCGTCGTTCGCCACCGGGACCAACAACTGCCGGACCTCGCGCTGCTCCGCCACCGTGTAACTTGCGGTGTTGTCCTGGTACCAGGCCTCGAGCGTGGCGTCATCAACAGGCACTTCATCCGCAATCCGCTGCAGCGTGATATGCAGCCAGGCGAGCTTTACCCGTTCCGGCTCCTGGAACAGGTCCGGATTCCTGTCATAAAAATCCTTGATGTCCGCGTCGGAAACATCCGACCCTTCCTTCAGCGCATCGGCGGACAGGATCGCGTAGCGGATATCCCGCGCCTGCTTGCGCAGCGCCGCCAGGTTGCGCACCTCGTCACCGGAGGAAAACACGCTGCCGACGATGGCGGTCTGCAGTTGTTCGGCAGTGAGATCATCCCGCACCTGGGACTCGAAACCTGCGGGTGTCAGCCCCATCTGCGCGATTGCCGACTCGTATACCAGCCGATCAAATCCATTCGCGCCCCGAAAAATGTCAACACCCTCAATGGCGGTGCGCACCTGTTCGTTGCTGACCCGCAACCCGAGTTCGGCCGCTGCCTTGGACATCAACTCGCGGTTTACCAGGCTGTCCACGGTCTGTTTCTTCAGGATCTCGTCATCCACCGGGACCTTGCCCTGGGTGGCGGCAACCCAGCGCTGGCGCAGGTTCTGCAACGTGCGCTGATAGTCGCGCAGCGGGACGTCGCGATCATCAACGCTGAGGACACTGATCTCCGCGCCGCCGTCGAAATAATAATTGATGCCCCAGAATGCAAATGGAATGATCAGCAGCAACACGATGGTCGTTGCGATCCAGCCCTGCACCCTGTCCCTGATTGTCTGCAGCATATCTGTCTGTCACCCGGGCATGTTGTCCAAACCAAGCATTTTCATGTCCATGCAGGACTTGTCACGTGTTCCTTGAAAATAAAAACGGGCGCACCTTCCTGGAAGGCGCACCCGCTGATTTTGGCGGAGTGGACGGGACTCGAACCCGCGACCCCCGGCGTGACAGGCCGGTATTCTAACCAACTGAACTACCACTCCTGGGCTGTATCTGGTGGGTGCTGGGGGGATCGAACCTCCGACCTTCGCCTTGTAAGGGCGACGCTCTCCCGGCTGAGCTAAGCACCCAAAAATAGGCGCGTCAGTTTAGGGCATCCTTGAACGCCTTGCCAGCCTTGAAGCCCGGTGCCTTTGAGGCCTTGATCTTTATTACTTCGCCAGTGCGTGGATTGCGTCCCTGACGCGCCGCGCGCTTGCGCACCGAAAACGTTCCGAACCCAACCAGAGTTACCGAGTCTCCCTTCTTCAATGCCTTGGTGATCGCTTCCAGCGCACCGTCTACCGCCCGTGTCGCAGCCGCTTTGGAAATATCGGCCGCGTCAGCAACTGCATCAATCAGTTCAGCTTTGTTCATGAGTTTAATTCCCCTTAGCTTGAGATCCCCTTCGCGTGACGACCCTGCGGGATTTTGATTTCCGGATTTTTTTGGCGGGTGTGAACAACCGCGCGGAATTTATATCAGGCACCCCGAATCGCGTCAAGCAAATCGGGCTGAAAACCGCATGCTCTCGCGCTTTGTGCGCGCTGTGAAATTCTAGTGAGTGCGCAATGTATCCTGGTCGGTTTCACTGGCAACGTCGTCTTTCTTGACCACTTCGGCTGTCGCACCCGGGGTCGGGCGCGGCTCCGGTGCGCGCGTCAATGCCACCGCCAGCACTTCGTCTATCCAGCGTACTGCCCGAATATCAAGACCTTGTTTGATATTCTTGGGAATGTCGACAAGTTGCGGCTCGTTCTCCCGCGGGATCAGGACCGTCTCAATTCCACCACGCAATGCGGCCAGCAGCTTCTCCTTCAAACCGCCAATCGGCAACACCTCGCCACGCAACGTGATCTCACCCGTCATCGCGACTGTTGCCTTGACCGGTATCCCGGTCAGCGCCGAGACCAGGGCCGTGCACATCGCCACACCGGCGCTGGGTCCGTCCTTGGGTGTCGCGCCCTCCGGCACATGGATGTGGAAGTCGTGATCCTTGTAGAAGTCCGGATCAATTCCCAGCACGTTGCAGCGACTGCGCACCACGGTCATGGCGGCCTCGATGGACTCCTTCATTACATCCCCCAGGTGGCCGGTACTGGTGGCCTTGCCCTTGCCGCGCACGACCGCAGCCTCGATGGTCAGCAGGTCACCGCCGACCTCGGTCCAGGCCAGGCCGGTAACCTGGCCGACGCGATCCTGCTCATCCGCGCGCCCAAAGCGATGCCGCCGGACGCCGATAAGCTTTTCCAGCTGTTTGGGTGCCACGGTCATCTTGGCGGTGTCCGGCGCTTTCAGCAGGTTTTTCACCACCTTGCGGCAAATGTTCGCAATCTCGCGCTCCAGGTTGCGCACGCCGGCCTCACGCGTGTAGTAGCGGATGATGTCCCGGATGGTCTGCTCCTTGAGCACCAACTCCTCCGCCTTCAGCCCGTTGCGTTCCATCTGCTTCGGTATCAGGTATTTCTGCGCGATGCTGACCTTCTCGTCCTCGGTGTAGCCGGACAGGCGGATCACCTCCATCCGATCCAGCAATGCCGGTGGAATGTTCAGACTGTTGGCCGTGGTGACAAACATCACCTCGGACAGGTCATAGTCCACTTCAAGGTAATGATCGTTGAAGGCGTGATTCTGCTCGGGATCCAGCACTTCCAGCAGCGCCGACGCCGGATCGCCGCGAAAATCCATGGCCATCTTGTCAATCTCGTCCAGCAGCATGAGCGGATTCCTGGCGCCCACCTTGGCCATGCTCTGCAGGATCTTGCCGGGCATGGAACCGATGTAGGTGCGCCGGTGACCGCGTATTTCCGCCTCATCCCGCACACCGCCCAGGGACATGCGGACAAATTTCCGGTTCGTCGCGCGGGCGATGGAACGGCCCAGGGACGTCTTGCCCACACCCGGTGGACCGACCAGGCAGAGGATTGGCCCCTTCAGCTTCTTGACCCGCTGCTGCACCGCCAGGTACTCAAGGATGCGCTCCTTCACCTTGTCGAGGCCGTAATGATCCTCTTCCAGCACCTTCTCGGCCTGCTCTATGTCGCGGGAAATGCGGCTGCGCGCCTTCCACGGCACGTTTACCAGCCAATCCACGTAATTGCGCACCACCGTGGCTTCCGCCGACATCGGTGACATCATCTTCAACTTGTTCAATTCGGAGGTGGCCTTGGCGCGGACAGCCTTGGGCATGCCCGATTTCGCGATCTTCTTCCCGATTTCCTCGATCTCGTTCGGGGCATCGTCCATCTCCCCGAGTTCCTTCTGGATGGCCTTCATCTGCTCGTTCAGGTAGTACTCGCGCTGGCTCTTCTCCATCTGCGACTTGACCCGGCCGCGAATGCGCTTTTCCACCTGCAACAGATCGATCTCCGCCTCCATCAGGCCGATGAGGTGCTGCAACCGCTCGCGGATATCCACCAGTTCCAGCACGCGCTGCTTGTCCTCGATCTTGATTGACATGTGCGCGGCGATGGTGTCGGCGAGCCGGCTCGGATCATCAATGCCGGCCAGCGAGGACAGTATCTCGGGCGGCACCTTCTTGTTCAGTTTCACGTACTGCTCGAACTGGTTCAGGGCCGAGCGGCCGAGCACGTCCAGTTCGCGTTCATCAATGAAACTGGCTTCGAGCAGCTCCGCGGCGACCACGAACATCTCCTCGGTCTCCGTGAACTCCAGGATGCGCGCGCGCCGGGCGCCTTCCACCAGGACCTTGATCGTTCCATCCGGCAGTTTCAGCAATTGCAGGATGTTGGAGAGCGTGCCGATGGAATAGACCTCGTCAATCTTGGGGTCGTCCTCGGCGGCGCTCTTCTGGGCCACCAGCAGGATCTGCTTGCTCCCCTGCATGGCCTGGTCCAGGGCGCGGACGGATTTCTCCCGGCCCACGAACAGGGGAATGACCATGTGCGGGTAAACCACCACGTCCCGCAATGGCAGGACCGGGAAGATACCGGGCTGTTGCTGCTCAGTCTTGGTTTGCATGGGCACTCGACGAGTTTGGGTTTGGACTGCTGACAGGTATATGGGGACGCCGGCCGGCCGAGTCAAGCCCCGGCCTGCCTGCAGCAGCAGGGAGCGTCTTCAGTCCGAGGCAGCCTTGGGAATGTCCGTGCCCGCGTAAATGATTAGCGGCCGGCCATTCCCGACAATGACGCCTTCGTCTATGACGACCTTGGACACATTGCTCATGGAAGGCAGATCGTACATGGTATCGAGCAGGATGTGCTCCAGTATCGAGCGCAATCCCCGCGCCCCGGTTTTCCGCTCCATCGCCTTGCGGGCAACCGCGCGCAACGCATCCTCGCGAAACTCGATGTCCGCCCCTTCCATTTCAAACAGGCGCGCGTATTGCTTGGTGATCGCATTGCGCGGCTCGAGCAGGATCTTCACCAGCTGCGCCTCGTCCAGTTCGTCCAGGGTGGCAACCACCGGCAAGCGCCCGACAAATTCCGGGATCAACCCGTACTTGATCAGGTCCTCCGGCTCAACCTGGCGCAGCAGATCGCCCATGGCCTTCTTGTCATCCTTGCTCTTCACCTCCGCCGAGAAGCCAATGCCGCCCTTCTCGGAACGATCGCGGATGACCCGGTCGAGGCCGCCGAAGGCCCCGCCGCAGATAAACAGGATATTGGTGGTATTGACCTGCAGGAATTCCTGCTGCGGGTGCTTGCGCCCGCCCTGGGGCGGCACCGAGGCGATGGTGCCTTCTATCAACTTCAGCAATGCCTGTTGCACGCCCTCGCCGGAGACATCCCGTGTAATCGAGGGGTTGTCGGATTTGCGCGAAATCTTGTCAATCTCGTCAATGTAGACAATGCCCGTTTGCGCCTTCTCGACGTCGTAATCGCACTTTTGCAGCAGCTTCTGGATGATGTTCTCCACGTCCTCGCCGACGTAGCCGGCCTCGGTCAGCGTGGTGGCGTCGGCAATGGTGAACGGCACATTCAGCAGCCGCGCCAGGGTTTCCGCCAGCAAGGTCTTGCCGCTGCCGGTCGGTCCGATCAGCAGTACGTTGCTCTTTGCCAGCTCGACGTCGGATTTCTTGTTCCCCGTGTCCAGGCGCTTGTAGTGGTTATACACGGCCACGGAGAGAATCTTCTTGGCCAGTTCCTGCCCGACCACGTACTCGTCCAGGATCTTCTTGATCTCGTGCGGCGTCGGCAGGTTGTTGCCGGCGCCGGTCGCCGATTTCTCCTGCACTTCCTCGCGGATGATGTCGTTGCACAACTCGACGCATTCATCGCAGATGAACACCGATGGCCCGGCGATGAGCTTGCGCACTTCATGCTGGCTCTTGCCGCAGAATGAGCAATACAGAAGGCGGTCACCATCCCCACCCTTGGTTTGCTTGTTGTCAGCCATGGATGACTCCGGTCAGGGGTGTGCAGGCGCTGCGGCCGCGCTCACCCGGGGCTGGTGTCGTCTTTGACGGGCAATGAGACGCGCTCCGTCAACACAGAGTCCACGAGTCCATAAGCCCGGGCGTCTTCCGCGCCCAGGAAATGGTCCCTTTCCGTGTCCTGCTGGATCTTCTCCAGTGACTGGCCGGTGTGCCGGGCCAGGATCAGATTCAGTTTTTCCCGCGCCTTCAGGATTTCCCGCGTGTGGATTTCAAAATCCGACGCCTGGCCGTGGAATCCACCCAGGGGCTGATGAATCATTACGCGCGAATGCGGCAGGCAGAAGCGCTTGCCGGCGGCGCCGCCGGCGAGAAGGATCGCACCCATGCTGGCAGCCTGACCCACGCACATGGTGCTTACCTGCGGCTTGATGAACTGCATGGTGTCGTAAATCGCCAGGCCGGCGGAGACGGAACCACCGGGAGAATTGATGTAAAAATGCACATCCTTGTCGGGGTTCTCGGATTCCAGGAACAACAGCTGCGCGATGACGAGATTCGCCACCTGGTCTTCCACTCCGCCCACCAGGAAGACGACACGCTCCTTCAACAACCGCGAGAAAATGTCATAGGCACGCTCACCGCGGGCCGTTTGCTCCACCACCATTGGCACCAGGTTCAGCGCCTGTATCTCTTTGTTTGTCATGACTTTTACGCCGTGGCGTTGTGCCCTCCGCTCAGGCTATGCCGATTCAGTCTGCCTTTTATTGACCAACTCGTCAAACCCGACCTGCACCTCCCGGACCCTGGCGCGAGCCGAGATCCAGTCAATTACTTCGTCTTCGAGCACCAACGCTTCCACATCGGCAAGACGGGAACGATCCGCGTAATACCAGCTGACGATCGCCGCGGGGTCTTCATAACTCTTCGCGTTGTCTTCGATCATGGCGCGCACGCGGGCCGGGTTCGCCTTCAACTCCTGGCGGCGGACGATCTCGGCCACCACCAGTTGCACGGCAACGCGTTTCCTTGCCTGATCCTCGAATAACGCCGGATCGCGGAAACGCTCGTCACCGGCATCGGGCTGCACGCCATACGCCTTCAGATTGGCCTTGAGCTGCTCGCCGAGCCGATGTTTCTCGCGCTGTACCAGCACCACGGGCAGTGCGATCTCGTTGGACTTGTGGATTGCCGTCACAACCGAGTCACGCAACCGGTTGCGGATCACCACCGCCGCTTCCCGCTCCATGTGCTCACGCACCTCCTGGCGGAACGCATCCACGCCACCTTCCTTGATGCCAAAGGCGACGAAGAACTCCCCGTTCAATTCCGGCAACTGCGGTTCAAGTACCTGCAGCACCTTGACGTCGAAGGTAACGGGCTTGCCGCGCAACTCGACGACCCGGTAATCGTCGGGAAAGCGGAGGTCCAACTGGAATTCCTCCCCGCCCTGGTGACCAATCAACCCCTGTTCGAAGCCCTCCAGCAGTCGCGCCGAGCCCAGTTCCACCTTGAATTCCTTCGCTTCTCCGCCCGCAAACGCCTCGCCCGCCACACGGCCGCTGAAGTTCAGCTCCACGACATCACCCATCATGGCGGCGCGCTCAACCGGGTTCATACGGCGGTGCTGCTTGCGCAGCGTTTCCACCATGGTATCGACGTTGGCCACGCTGATTTCGCAGGTGGTCTTTTCGATCTCCAGTTTTTCCGGCGCCGCCGGCTCGAACTCGGGCAACACTTCGAATTTTGCCGTGTAGCGGATGCCATTCCCGGCATTGGCCTCCAGCGGGTTGATTTCCGGACCGGCGACCGGCCGCAACTGCTCCTTGCCGACCGCCTCGTAGAAACTCTGCTGCACCAGTTCGCCCACGACCTCCTGGCGCACCCGCTGTCCGAAACGCTGGCGCACGATACGCAGCGGCGCCTTGCCGGGACGAAAGCCCTGGATGCGGGTGGTGCGAACCAGGTTCTGCAGGCGGCTCTCGACAGCGCCGGAAACACGGTCTTCCGGCAGTTCGACGCGCATGGTGCGCTCTAGTAACCCGGTGGACTCTACAGATACTTGCATGGGAAGCCCTCAATCAGGCCAGGAATGAATTGGTGCGAAAGGAGAGACTCGAACTCTCACGGGTGTCCCCACAGGAACCTAAATCCTGCGCGTCTACCAATTCCGCCACTTTCGCCGCGCCTACCGGGACGAAAACGCGGCGCATTATATCGGTATTGAACATGATAACCGCATGCGATTGCCGGATTTGCCGCAATCACCCACTGGCATGGGCCGGGTGCTGGAATCCTTCCCAAAATTGCCGAACGCAGCCATTTTGAGGTTGGTCTTAGAAACACTCCTCGGCAAACTGCTTGCAGGTACGCCTGCACTTGCGTTGCATCCCGCCTGCCCCCTTGTTGATCAACAGGCAGTCCTCGCCCCAGCGCGCACATACAGTCATGCATTTCTCACCCTTGTTGTCCTGTCCGGGGGCCTCAGGAAGAATGTATGTCCCGGCGGGCATGACCTCCTGTGTTTCAAGGGGCTTGTCTTCTCCGAGCAACAGCACCTGCCCGGACTCCGGCGACTCCACTACCAGGGCGCGACTTTCCCCTGCCGGATCCCCATCCACGGCGCCGGCCGTGACACTGCAGAGCAAGAGTATTCCGACGCAAAGAGACTTTCCTGTTGGCACCCTATTCTTCCTGTCGCACTTCATCTCGAATTAGACCCGGGAAAGCAGTGTGGTTCCGGTAACTGACGGAAAATTTTATCAAAATTGAAGGGATTAGGGCTGGCAGATTAGGTACTGGGAGAAATATCCAGTCCTTGCCAATTGACCCCTTGCCATGAGCATGTTTGTTGCGAATCTGCATCAACCAGGCCCTCCTGGCATCGAAATCCTGCAGCCTTCCGGCCAAGACACCCATATTTCCCCGAGGAATATGGGACGACAAATTCAATCTACATTGGACTAACATAATCCCCAAGTCTTGAATCCGCCCCGGGCCACGGACTGGCAATGGCCGTGGTCCCCATTAAGATGTGCCAGCGTTGCACTTGCCTCCAGGAGAAACCGATGCCGATTTCCATGTTTGACGCCTGCGTACCCCCGATTTCCCACGCCCTGAAAAACCTTTCCGCCATCCTGCAAAAAGGGGCCGCCCATGCCGAGGCACGCAAGATTGATCCCTCCGTGCTGGTCAACGCGCGGCTGTTCCCGGACATGTTCCCGCTGTCCCGGCAGGTACAGATCGCAACCGACCAGGGCAAGGGCGGACCCGCGCGTCTCGCCGGAATGGACCCGCCGAAATTCGAGGACAATGAAAGCACGTTCCCTGAGCTGCTCGCGCGCGTTGATCGCACCGTGGCCTTCATCGAGTCACTGCGACGCGAACAGATTGACGGTTCCGAGGAGCGCAAGATCACGCTGGTTGCAGGTCCGCGCACGCTTAACTTCCTCGGCCTGCCGTACCTGACCCATTTTGTGCTGCCCAACCTGTATTTTCACTCCACCACCGCGTACAACATCCTGCGTCACAATGGCGTGGAAATCGGCAAGATGGACTTCCTCGGCAAAATCTGACTTTCAAGGACGCGGCCTGAATGGCACTGGCAGGGGAACAAGTCTTCTACACCGGGATCCTGGTTGGTCTCGGGATCCTGATCGCGTTGTTCGTGGCCCTGCTGGTGCGGGTCAACAAGGTCCTGCTGATCCTGCAACACGGTGAATCAACCGACCTGCGCCTGCCGTTCCAGCAGTTCGCCATCGCCGTTGCGGAAAACGCCGACCTCGCCAGTGTCTATTACCGTGGACTGCAGGGGTTCACCGGGTTAAGCGCCGAGGAACAGGTGCGTTTCTTCATGGTTGCCACGCTGGTATTCAACTACTGGAACGAGGTCTACGACCAGGCGAAGCAGGGCGTGGTTCCGCCGGCCACCTGGGAACGGATACAAAAAGTGATGCGTGACTTCCTGCGCTACCCGGGCATCCAGCAATACTGGGAGTATCGCCGGCACTGGTTTTCAGAGGATATCCAGAACATCGTCAACGGAATGATCCGCGAATCCGGACAAAATGCGCCTTCGTTATATCCGGAACCTTCGGCGTGAGTTATCCGCCGTGTGCGGCACGACCTTGCCCGGCTTGAGGGACGGCTGGGCCGGCGCTTTCACAGCTTCGTTCCCATTTGTGGCGCCCACGTTGGCCCCGGCTTCCTGCACCGAAACGTCGTCAAGGATTGCAAACAGGCGCTCCGCCAGCTGGCACTTGCGATAAAACTCGGGCGTCCACACCTTGTCCATGGCCTGGGGAAACGCCTCCGCTAATCCAAGACGGTGCGCGGCATCCTCGCGCAACATTTCCCAGAGCTCACCGGCAATCATGCGCGCCTTCTTGATTTGGCTGGCTAATTCCGTGTCTCGCACTGCAATTCCCCCGGGCACATGTCCCATCAGCGGGCATGCTCTGGGTATATGACACTGCCGAAGCGCGAAGGTGTCGCGGAATTTCATTTTTTTGTGAACAGCATCACGAACCAGACGAAATCTCCGACGCACGGTCGGACGAACGGTACCGTTCGCGAGATCCGGAGTAGTGTGAAGCGGAAGTTGGTGGGCCGTGGAGGAATCGAACCTCCAACCTTGGGATTAAGAGTCCCCTGCTCTACCAATTGAGCTAACGGCCCGGATGGACATGAAGTGATTGGGGTGAGCGATGGGCTTCGAACCCACGACCTCCAGGGCCACAACCTGGCGCTCTAACCAACTGAGCTACGCCCACCATAACAGCGGCTATACGAGACAAGAGAAACCTTCGTCGCGAATGAATTATTTCCTGCGGACAATGCCTTTCTTGTCACTTGTGAACAAAAAACTTTGGCGCGCCCGGCAGGAGTCGAACCTGCGACCTACGGCTTAGAAGGCCGTTGCTCTATCCACCTGAGCTACGGGCGCTTGAAAATCAGCCATAAGCACCAAGCCACAAGCTACTGGGAAACCATCTCCGGCTTAATACGCGACTCGTCCGGAGACTTCTCGCTTGTAGCTTGCCGCTGAATTTGGTCGGGGCAGAGGGATTTGAACCCCCGACAGCCAGCTCCCAAAGCTGGTGCGCTACCAGGCTGCGCTATGCCCCGCATGTGCCCCGCACAGGGGCGCCGATGATACGCGCCGGGCATGGGGGCGTCAAACGGGAACTGGCTGAAAATCAAGGGGTTTACGTCACTGCACCCGCGTCCAGATGGTCCCTTTCGGCCCATCCGACAGCTCCACTCCCTGCGCCAACAATTGATCGCGAATGCGATCGGCCTCGGCAAAATTTCTGGCTTTTCGCGCCGCCGTGCGCTGCTCGATGAACCTGTCGATGGCTTCGTTGGAAATCCCTCCGGCCGATCCGGACTGCAAAAAGTCACCGGCATCTGCCTGCAATAATCCAAGGATGCTGCCGAGATGCCGCAGCGTCGCGGCGATTTGGACTGCTTCCGGCACGCCCCGATCCGCCTCCTTGTTCAAGCGCGTGGCCAGCCCGTGCAACACGGCGATAGCCCGCGAGGTATTGAAGTCATCCTCCATGACAGTGTGAAATTCCGACTCCGCGGCAGAATCGCGCGCGGTGTCGGGACCTGTTGCGGGACTGCCGCGCAATGCGGTGTACAACCGCGTCAAGGCTGCCCGTGCCTCATCCAGGTTCTCGTTTGAGTAATTCAGCGGACTGCGATAGTGACTCGCAAGCAGAAAATAACGCACGACCTCGGCGGGATACGCGGCCAGCACCTCTCGAATGGTGAAGAAGTTGCCCAGGGACTTGGACATCTTCTCCTCGTCCACACGGATAAAGCCGTTGTGGATCCAGTAATTGGCGAAGGGCCGCCCGGTGGCGCCCTCGGACTGCGCTATTTCATTTTCGTGATGGGGAAACTGCAGGTCCAGTCCGCCGCCGTGGATGTCGAAATGCTCACCCAGGCACTGGGTGGACATGGCCGAGCATTCGATGTGCCAACCGGGCCGCCCCGGACCCCAGGGCGACTCCCAGCTGGGCTCGCCCGCCTTTGCCGCCTTCCAGAGCACGAAATCCAGCGGATCGTTCTTTGCCTCCTGCACCTCGACCCGGGCGCCGGCGCGCAAATCGTCCGGGTGCTTGCCGGACAACTTGCCGTAGCCGGGAAAGGCGTTGACCGCAAAGTAGACGTCGCCGTTTGCGGCCCGGTAGGCGAGACCGTTTTTTTCCAGCCGGCCAATCATGGCGATGATGGCCGGGATGTGTTGCGTGGCCCGCGGTTCCTGGTCCGGCTTCAACATTCCCAGCGCCGCGGCATCCTCGTCCATTGCCTGGATAAATCGCGCCGTCAGGGAGTCAATGCTCTCCTTGTTTTCCGCCGCGCGCTTGATGATCTTGTCATCGATGTCAGTGATGTTTCTTACGTAGGTCAACGCGTAACCCCGGTCACGCAGGTAACGACTGATCATGTCGAATACCAACAGCATGCGGGCATGCCCGAGATGGCAATAGTCGTACACCGTGATGCCGCAGACATACATGCGCACCTGTCCCGGGACCAGGGGTTTGAACTCCTCCTTTTGGCCACCGAGGGAATTGTGGATCATCAGCATGGGTGCAACGGGTTCCCGCCCTGGACAAAGACCGGGCATGGTAGCAAAAAGGCCCCGGCACGGGAGAAAGCCGGCGCGGTACCCGGGCCGCCTTTTGTTAGAATGTCCGCGCTGGCCCCTCACCGCAAAGGAACCCATCATGAAAGTCCGGCTGTCTACGTCCCTCGGCGAAATCATGCTGGAGCTTGAACCGAAGAAGGCTCCGGTCACCGTGGAAAATTTCGTCGCCTATGTGCGTGCCGGGCACTATGACGGCACGATCTTTCACCGGGTCATCTCGGACTTCATGATCCAGGGTGGCGGCATGGATGGCGAGATGAAGAGCAAGCCGACCCGGGCCGGAATCCAGAACGAAGCCGACAACGGTCTCAAGAATGAAACGGGAACCGTCGCCATGGCACGGACTTCGGAACCGCATTCCGCGTCGGCGCAGTTCTTCATCAACACCTCGAACAACGGCTTCCTCGATTTCCGGGCCAAGACCACCGATGGCTGGGGCTATTGTGTCTTCGGCCGTGTCACCTCGGGCATGGACGTGGTCGAACTGATTGAAGACGTGAAGACCACGCGCCGCGGCGGTCACCAGGATGTGCCGGACCAGGTGATCCTGATAGAGCGGGCCGAAGTCGTGGAAGGTTGAACACCCCCCGTTCCGCCGCGGAAACCATTTTTTTCTCGGACCTGCACCTGAGCCCGGTGCGGCCGGGGAAACTCCGGTTGTTTCAGCGCCTGTTGCAGGGACCGGCCCGCCAGGCGGAGTCGTTGTACCTGCTCGGGGACCTGTTTGAACAGTTCTGGGCGGGCAACGACGACCGCACGCCGCCGAACGGGGAAATACTGGCGGCCATGAAGGACTGCGCCGACGCCGGCCCGAAGTGCCACATCCTGCGCGGCAACCGGGACTTGATGCTCGATGCCGGATTCACCGCCCAGACCGGGTGGCAATTGCGTCCCGACAAATGCGTCATCCAGGTCTGCGGTGAGAAGGTGCTGATCATGCATGGCGACCTGCTGTGCACCCGCGATACCGGCTACCAGGCGTTTCGTTCCTTCATGGAAAACCGGTGCATCCGCCGGCTGTACCTGGCGCTGCCCTATTTCGTGCGCATCCTGTTGTCGCACGGATTGCGGCCACTGATGCGACGTTCCGCCGCCGGCAAATCGCCCGAGATCATTGATGTAGAGCCGGGCGCAGTCGGGCGGGAAATGGATCTTGCCGGCGTGACCAGATTGATCCACGGCCACACCCACCGCCCCGGCACCTTCCCGGTTGAACTCGCTTCCGGAACCGGTTCCCGTGTCGTGTTGGGGGACTGGTATGGCGACGGACAAATTCTCGTTTGCAACCAGGCACAATGGCGTTTGATGACTATTGAGGAGTACCTGCGCGAGCACGCAGCCATTTGAGCAGCCTGCCGTCAATGGCCAGGAGTCCGGTCGCGATCAGGGTCATGCCGAACATGTGATTTGCGGAAAGTCGTTCGTGCAACACCAGCGTGCCCAGCGCAATTGAAGTCACCGGCACCAGGAAGGTCACCAAGGTCAGGTTCACCGCCCCGGCACTGGACAACAGGCGGAAGTAAAGAATGTATGCCACCGCCGTGGACATGACCGCCAGTGCGAGGACTGAACCCCAAGCCGCCGGCCCGGGCATGGGGAGTTGCCAGGGCTGATCGACCAGCAATGCCGCCGGCAACACCAGCAGTGCCGCGCACGTCAGGGTCATCGTGGCGGTCGCCAGGTGACTGAATCCACCCGCTCTCTGCACGCCGCGGCCGGCCACGCCGGCAAAGCCATAGGACATGGCCGCACCCAACACCGCAAGCTGCGCCGGCACCTGGCCGCCGAGGTTGCGCAATGCATCGGTCCCGATCATGACCACGATCCCGGACAGGCCGAGCAATACGGCCACAACCCGCGGCGGCGACAGCTTTTCATCCACGGTCAGGTAATGGGCGATAACCAGCGTGAACAGCGGCGTGGTCGCATTCAGGATGGAAGCGAGTCCGCTGCTGATCCAGATCTGGCCCCAGGAAATCAGTCCGAAGGGCAGCGCGCACATGATCAGGCTGAGCGGGAAAAACGGCCGCCATTGTCGCCACGTGTGCGGCAAGGGGATCCCCAGCAATCGCACGACAATGTGCAAAGTCAGGGCTGCGCCACCGAGCCGCAACAGTACCAGCGTCAGCGGCGGCAGGCTGCGCACGGCCACGTCAATGAAGAAGAAGGATCCGCCCCAGAGCAGGGCGAGGGTGATAAGCATCCACCAGTCGCCCGCCGCCATGGGGCCGGGAGCGCGTGGTGGATCGGGACTCGAAGACCTCAGGTCAGCCAGCCGGCAATGGTCATAACGCCAAGTATGGTCAGCCACACCAGCAGCGTGCGATTGATCAGCGCCTGGACTTCCTCCACCTGGGTCGCAATGGCGGTGTTATCCGCTTCCCCGGTCCCGGACTTGCCCAGGGACAGGCTGCTCAATCCGGCGGCGCACAAGACCTGTTCATTGACCTCCGACGAACCGTCCTCCGCCTTGTGCCAGCCATCGACCGCATCCACGAGGTTGCCGGCCAGTGCAAATCCCAGCGCTTGCGCGCGCGTGGACGGCCAGGACAGGATCCCGTGCAACCTGCGACTCGCCTCCGCGAATGCGGTGGGCGCCTCTCCCACGCGCCGGCGCAGGCGCAAACTCATTGCAAACAACAATCCGCCGGTCATGCCGAGGACAATGAACCAGAACACCACGCCGAACAGCTGCTCGTGGGAACGGATGAACACCGAGCGCAACACGCGTTCGGCGCCGCTCTGGCCGACAATGTTCGGCACCTGCAACTGCTCTTCCACCAGGGCAATGGTGTTGTCGTCATCCGCATGCAGCGCCGCCGTGTAGCGGTCCAGTTGGGAATTGAGGTCCGCCCCGAGGGAGTAAAGGAAGATGAATGTGCCGAGCGCGAAAACAAAAATCACCGACGCATCCGCGAGGGCGAGGCCGAACACGGCCAGTCCTGCCAGCGGCAAGCCGATGGAAACCAGCACACCACCGGGGCCATCCCAGAAATGCCGCTCGCCGCTGCGCTGCTCCAGCCAATTCAGCCACCGGTCATACCACGACCAGTTGCGCAGGTGGTCCAGTGCGCCGAGAACGTATTCCAGGGCAAGGGCTACAAGGATGCTTATCAAAGTCATGGATGGGGTCGTACCGCAGCCTTGATGGTGCGGAATATTCTATCAGGAGCGGCGGTCGCGCAGTGATCGGACTTTCCGCCCTGGACCGGGATTTATCCCTGCCGGCAAGCCGCGACAGCAGTCCGGAATCGCTCCCAGTCGAACGCAGGTCCCGGGTCGGTCTTGCGCCCGGGAGCTATATCGCTGTGCCGGACGATACAATCCGGTCCGATGCCGGGCCAGGCACGCATGATTTCCGCCACCAGCGCGGCGCCGGTTGTGTACTGGACATCGCAGTAGGCGTCGTCGTCGCACCCTTCCAGTTCAATACCGATGGAAAAATCATTGCAGGCGCCACGTCCGCGATACTCCGACTTGCCGGCGTGCCAGGCCCGGCGTGACAACGGCACGTACTGCGTCACCGTTCCATGCCGATCCACAAGTAAATGCGAGGACACGCGCAGCGCCGCAATTTCCGCGAAGTAGGCATGCGCACCAGGGTCCAGGGAATTGGTAAACAACTCATCAATAAATGGTCCGCCGTATTGGCCCGGCGGCAGGCTGATGCCATGGATGACCACAAGACTGATTTCC
>Ga0315910_10002068_pt1 | contig 17945 bp, 16 predicted proteins | sample EdamamesoilMG_FD_204470 | JGI IMG/M metagenome (GOLD analysis project Ga0315910, IMG submission 204470) | Garden soil microbial communities collected in Santa Monica, California, United States - Edamame soil | ecosystem: Environmental > Terrestrial > Soil > Garden | place: USA: California... | reverse complement strand
GACCCGAGTTTGCCGCCGAGATCGTCGAGTGTTTCTTGATTTGGGCTTGCTGGGAAGCGGCCCCGGCGTCATAGCCAGGCACACCGAATCTGCCGCGGCCGCTCGAGAATCTACTAGGCCCCGAAATCGGACCCACCTCCATGCCTGCTTCAGACCTCCATTCGACCCAAAAGCTCGCGCCGCGCGCGCTCGTGATCGCCGTCCAAACTCCCTCCCAGCCCGACGACGACGTCGCGACGTCGCTCGACGAACTCGCTCAGCTGCTGAGCGGTTTGGGTATCCAGGTCGAGGCGAGCGTCGTGCAGCGCCGCCACGACAACCGTGACCTGCGCGTGCTCGGCACCGGCAAGCTCGAAGAAGTCCAGCGGACCTTGGGCACGTTCACGACCGGCGACGACGACGAACCAACGTCTGACTCCGACGCTTCCGAGAAACGCGCTGCCTCCAGGAAAGAGTCGGTGCCTGAAGAGCGCCCCTGGCTCGTCGTGTTCGACGGAGAGCTCAGCCCAGGCCAGCAACGCGCGCTGGCGCAAGCGCTCGACTCCGAGGTGGTGGATCGCACACAAGTCATCCTCAGTGTCTTCGAGCGACGGGCCCGCACCCGCATCGCCCAGATCGAAATCGAGATGGCGCGCCTCGAGTACGAGGCTCCGCGCATCCGCGACCAGAAGGGGCTCATGGATCAGCAGGCGGGTGGCGGCGGGCGCGGTGGCAAGGGGCACACCGGCGCCGAATTGAAGAAACAAGAACTGAGGCGTCGCCTCAGCACTTTGAAGAGCGAACTCGAACAGGCGCAGCGTTCCCAGCAGACGCGGCGCCAGCGCCGGCAACAAGTCGAGCGCGTGGCTCTGGTAGGCTACACCAACGCCGGCAAATCGAGCTGGATGCGGTTGCTCACCGGCGGCGACATTTACGTCGAGAATGCCTTGTTCGCTACGCTCGACACCACGGTGCGCGCGCTCTCGCCGGCGACGTCACCGCGCGTCGTCGTGGCAGACACCGTCGGGTTCCTGCGAAATCTGCCCAACCACTTGTTGGCTTCGTTCCGGTCGACGCTCGACGAGGCCCTCGACGCAGACCTGCTGCTGGTGGTCGTCGATGTCTCCGATCCGCAGTGGCAATCCGAGCTCGAGGTGACCCGCCGAGTTCTGGCAGAGGTGGGCGGCGAATCGATTCCGAGCGTGGTCCTGCTGAACAAGGCCGATCGCGTGGATCCGGTCGCGCTGGAAGCGGCACGAAATCAGGCTCCAGGCAGCGTCGTGGTCAGCGCCAAAGACCCTGATTCGCCGGCCCGGGTGCGCCAGGTCATCATCGACGCACTCGATGCCCAACGCGAACTCGCCGAGCTGCACGTTCCCTACCAAGCCGGCGCGATCTTCGGCAGCATTCACCAAGGTGCTCACGTATTGGCCGAACGTTTCGACGAACAGGGGACGACCTTCGAGCTGCGCGCCCGCGCTGAGTTCATTGCGGCGTGGCGCAAACAGATAGGGTGTGAGTGACTACGTAAGACCCGCTACCACCCTGACGTCTGGTCAGGAACGGGAGGCCGGGCGGCTTCCCGGCTGAGCGGCGCTCGATGGTACCAACAGCGCCTTGTCGCAAACGGCACGCGATCATCGTAGCATGCGCCCGGGTGCGTCGTGTGTACGCGCCCTTCGGAGGAGTCTATGAATACGCTTGGAAAGATTTCTTGGTTGGTGAGCCTGCTGGCGATTTCGTCAGTGACCGCTTGCGGGTCCGATGATGACGGAGATGGAGGAGGGGATGGCGGGGGCGCGCTCGACTCGGGCGTTGATCAGGACAAACCGGGCGAAGACCTGACCGAGGACGAGATCGAGGCGGTGTGCGAGGCCCAGTACGACTACGCCGAAAGCAAGGTCTCGGATGCCGACATGGCCAAGGCGATGTGCCGCTTGGTGGCCCTTTCAGCCGCCCTCTCGGTAGGGGGTGACGATGCTGCCATGACCGAGATGTGTGAAATGGTGGACGAAGCCTGCAACGATTGCCGCGATGACCCCGATGGCGACGGTTGCGACGCCTACGCAGACCTCGAAGAACCCGAAAACGACTGCTCGGAGACCGAGGTCCCCGATGATTGTTCGTCGACGGTGGGTGAGGTCGAAGCCTGTTTCAAAGCCCAGGTCGACCAGTTTTCTGCCATCATCGGCGATCTGCCGAGCTGCAGCGAAATCAGCGCAGATAGCGAGCCCCCCGACTTGGAAGCAGAAATCGAAGAGTGCGAGACAGTCGAAGAAAACTGCCCCGAAGCTCTGGAGTAGCCGCACCGAGCTGTTCGCTGCTGCAGCCGAACCCAGGTTTGGTTGCAGTGGCGAGCGCGTGAGTTAGAATGCTGGGTTCGGGAGATGCGGGCGGCGTTGGGCGCGGGAGCAACAGCGGCTTTCGTGCGGCGTGAGCATGCTGTCAGCTCTGCCTCTTGAAGTTGGGAGTATATGAAAACATTAGGAAAAGTTGTTTGGTTCGTGAGCTTGTTGGCAGTTGCATCCGTGACTGCGTGCAAATCGGACGACGACGGAGACGGCGGCAGTAACTCGTTCGGTACTGGCGTCGAGCCGGACAAACTGGGCGAGGATCTGACGGACGACGAAGTCGAGGCGCTTTGCGAAGCTAGCGTCGAGTACACTTCGGACAAAGTCGCGTCCGACAGTTTCAGGAAGGCGACCTGTCGCTTTGCTGCGGCGTACGCGGCGCAAACCCAAGCGCCCAGCGAGGACACGTTAGAGTCCTATTGTGAGTTGGCGTATGACCTCTGCATCGATTGCATGGAAAATCCCGACGCTGAGGGGTGCGAAGACTTCCCCGATCCCAGCGAAGACGAGCCAGCGGACTGTTCTGATGAGGAAGCCCCCGCGGACTGCACGTCGACCGTGGCCGAGATCGAAACCTGCATGAAGACGACAATCGATGACGGCATCGCGACCCTCACTAGTGTCCCCAGCTGTGACCGGGTCACGATGGATACCGAGTTGCCCGACGTAACGGCAGCGTTCGAATTCGCTGCCGAGTGCGAGACGGTGGAGGAGAACTGCCCGGAAGTTCTCGAGTAGCCAGCATCAGCGAGGCTCGCCGGGTGCAGCGGCGTCCTTCAGCTTGGCGAGTTCTTCGCGCAGTTGCTCGCTGGTGCAGCCGAACTTGTGTTCGGCTGCCCTGGCGAGCGAGATCACTTCGATGCGAGGGTCTCCCGCGATCCGGGCAAGGGCGCGGTCGAGCGCATCGGGAAGCATCGCTTCGTGCATCAAGAGCACTCCACCGCGGCGCGTCGAGTAGCGCATGTTGCCCAGTAGAAACCCGAGCTCTTTGCCGCGCTCCTGGTCAGTGTCGCGCGACCCGCCGTGCCAGAGGATGTTCAGCCAGCCGAGCTCCCGCAACGCCGCGTCGTAACGCCGAGCCGCTGGGCCTGGCGCCGAAAGGTAGGGTCCGCCCCCGGGAGGCCGCGAGTAGAGCACGCGGTAGGGCCCAGTGCCGGCACTGAAGCCGCGCTGCCCGAGCACTTGCGCGTGCCGCTCACGATACTCGCGCCAGTGGTCCCGAAGATCGTTCGATGACAAGAGCTGCCAGGCTCCGCGTTCGAAGACCTCAGCGTAGAGGGCGGCGAAGTCGTCGGGAGACTCGCTGAGCAGCGCGAGCTCGATCAGCATTTCCGTCACCTCGTGCTGACCGCGGATGTATTCGACGCCGTTGGCGTCGGCCCGAAACGCCATGGTCACATCGTGACTGTAGGAGTGTGAGCCCAGCAGGTGCCCCTCGGCCACGATGCGCTGTACCAGCGCATAGGTGCGCGGATTGATGGCCTGCCCCACCAAGAAGAACGTGGCGGAGAGTTGGTGGCGCGCCAGAAGTGCGAGGACGCGCTTGGTGTATACCACGTGCGGACCGTCGTCGAACGTGAGCACGACTTGGCCCGGTGCCCACGGATCGGAGCGATAGATGCCGTAGAACCCGTCGGGTCCGGGTGCAGGCAAACAAGCGCTAGCTGGCGCGGGCCGCAGCATGACGCTGAGGGCCGCGGTCGCAGGATGGCTTTGTCCGCGCGCTACGTGTGTGCGAAGGAACGCAAATAGTGTCACGAGAACCACGATCGAAAGCCGCAATCGGAACGCTGGGGTCACGGCCTGTGTACGGCGAAGCGTGACTTGTTGAGTGATGGATATGTGAACTGCGGTCCGTCGATCGCGACCGGTTGCCTCTGGCGTTCGGGTGGAATGCGGGACCCCGCGCGGGTGTGGGGGAGGGTGCCGCCGTTCGGTCAAATCGAGCTGTTTCAGGGCGCTCGGCGGCCCGACGAAAAAATCAGGCGCGCGCTGTCACGGTTTGGCGTATTCGAGAAAACAGCCAAGAAGACCTGAACCTGCCGCGATGAAGGAGAGCCCCGCTGAAGCTACGGATGCAGAGCTGCTGGCAAGTGTTGCCCGGCCTGATCGCGACCCGGAACGGTCACGTGACGCCCAGGCGCAGTTTTACGAGAGGCACGTGCGCTACTTGTACGGGGCGCTGCGCAAACGCCGACATCTGCTCGAGTTGGCCGGCGAGAGCCCCGAAGATCTGGTCCAAGAGACCTTCCAGCGCGCCTTCGAGCGTGCCCACACGTTTCGTCCTGCTCCCGAGCTCGACACGGAACGCCAGCGTCAGCGTACACGCGCTTGGCTCGGACGCGTCGCGCACTCGCTCTTGGTGGACAAGTTACGAGACGAACCTGCCAAAGCGGACTCGCCCTACCTCGAACGGCTCGGCGTCGAAGCCGACGCGGAACCCGAAGCGGTCACGCCGGCTCTGGAGCGTGTGGTGCAGGCGCTCGGATCGATGTCGGAGCGTGAGCAAGACGTGCTGCGCGTGACCGCGCTCTACTACAGGGCTGGTCACGATGCACAGCGGCTGCCGAACCGCGTTTCCGAGGAGCTCGCCGAGCGCTGGCAGACCACCAACGAAAACATCCGCGCCATTCGCAGCCGCGCGCTCAAACGACTCAAGGCGCTCGTGATGGCCCCTGGGCTCTCACCCGTGGAGGACGCATGAAATCCAAAACCCGAGGCCACGAGCAGCGCGACGAGGTGCTCGAGCAGCTCGCGATGGCGCTCGTCGAGCGAGGCGATCTGCTGCCCACCGACACTGCCAGCGTCGCGCGCGAAGAGGCGGAACTAGGCGCTTCGCTGGAGCTTCCAGAGCGCTTGCGCAGCTTCGAGCCCCGCCCGGCCGCGCGGGGGGCGGAGCCCGACGACCCAGCGAGCGAAGTCGTGCGCGCCCCGGCTCCAGTACGACACTTGGCGCCGCGCTCCCCGCGGCGGTGGCTCGAGTACGCTGTGGCTGCAGGCTTCGGTGCGGTGGCGGCGACGGCGTTCCTCTCATTGAGGCCGTGGCGCGATCGGGACCCGACGGGGACTGCGCCGTCTGGAGAACCTGCAGCCACGAGCAGCGCAGCAGTGCCCCCGACACCGCGCATCGACTTGACCACACCAGCGTGTGGCGACGGTTGCTGCGCGGGTGTCAGCTGTGCCGCCGCTGCGGCTGAGCAGCGTGATTGCCCCTCTGGCCGCGCTTGCATCCAGTGTGGCACGCCCTCGGGGGCCGAGCGCTTTCGTCTGAAGCTGGGCAGCCTGGCTCTGAGCTCGGAGGGAGCCGAGGCGCGTGACGCGAACGGTTGGAACGCGCTCGAGCTCTGCATGCGGGTGGGGAGCTCCGACTTCAGTTGCGCGCCTGCGCATCGCAACGGAGATACCGATCGCACGTGGAGCGCCTTGCCGCTGGTGGCCTCGAGCCAAGATGGCCTCGCGGGCTTCGAACTCGAGGTGAGGGCGCTCTCTGCAGCGAACCCGCAAGGCGCGCCAACGCCGGTGGCAAGCTGGCGTGGGCCTGTGGCCATCAATCCGACAGTGCTGTGCAAGGGCTTGATCTTGAAGCCCAAGCACGACGAAGTTTCCTTTGGCACCGTGTCGCTCTTTCTCGACGACACCCACTACGTCGAGCTCGCCCGCGGAAAGTCGCTGAGAGCGCTCACCGAATCTCTCGCTCGCTTCACCGGAACCGAGCGTCCGCACATCTTTCAGCGCACCGGCACGGAGCCTGTGTTCGCCCTGAGCGTGGGTCCGCTGAGCCAGGCGGCGGCGGAACGTCTGCGCTGGTCGGCACTCGAGCAGGGGGCGAACGACGTCCGAGTCGTGCTCGGGCTCGATTACGTAGATGATTCGCGCCCTTAGGTGAGGCGTGGCGGTGCGCCACGATGCCTGGTGGGGGGATTTTCCCCGCTCTGGCGTATCACCCGCATGCCGGAAGCTGAGCGAAGGCTCGTCCACAAGCCAAGCTGGTTGGTCCACTTCGAAGCCGCGTTGGCTCGCGCCATTCCGCTGCACCCGCATCTGATCTCGGGGGCCAAGCTGCTCTTGCTCACGCCGCTCTTCTACCTGGGGCTTTCGGGCCGCGTGCCCGCGTTGTCGTCGCCCTGGCTGCTCGTGCCGGGCTTCGGCCTGTTCGCTGCCCTCGACTACCTCGACGGGGTGGTGGCGCGTGGGCGCGGGCTCGAATCCGGCTTCGGGCGCGTGTTCGATCGCGTGACGGACTATCCTGTACTGTTGCTGTTCGCCGCTTATGCGTACGGAAGCGTTCCCCGCTTGCCGCTCTCGCTCAAGCTGGGCTGCGACCTCTTGTTGCTCGTGCTGTTCCTGCTCGGCCGCGGGTCGACCGAGAATCGTCTGCGCACCACCTTGAGCTACACGGCGCTCTTGGGGCTCTTGTTCGTGAGTCGAGGCTGGTTGCCCGAGCTGTTCACGGTGCACCTCGTCGGCGGCTTGTTGTGGCTGGGGGCCGGTTTTTCGGCTCTGGTAGCGCTGTACAACCTGCGCATCCTGCAGAAGCGCTTCATTGCCGATGGGCTCAGCGCGCTGAATCTCGGGTGCGGTGTGTGGAGCATCGTGCTGGCTTCTCAGGGTCAGTTCGTGGCAAGTCTCGTGCTGTTGATCGTGGGGGCGGCGTTCGACGGGTTCGACGGCGCCGCTGCGCGCCGCTGGGGCGGCACTCGCTTCGGTGTGTACTCGGACGACGTCGCCGATGGCGTGAACTACGGCGTTGCGCCTGGCGTCGCGGTCTACTTCGCGGTCGGTGGCTGGGAAGGTGTCGTGATCGGCGCCGCTTACTCACTCTTCACACTGGGGCGCCTCGTGTACTTCACGTTGAACAAGGCGGGCAGCGACCCCAACTACTTTGCGGGCGTCCCCAGCACCAGTGGTGGCCTCATCACCCTGTGCGGCGTGATCCTGTTCCGCGAGAGCCCGCTCGTGCTCGGCGTGCTCGTGGGCGTCGCCGTGAGCTTGATGGTGTCGTTCTCGAGCCAGTACCGCCACCCCGGGCGAGCCGCGGGGAAGCACCCACGGCGCGCGGCGCTGCTGGTGCCGCTCGGTTTGGGTGCCGTCCTCTTGGGCACGAAGCTCGCCGGTCCAAGAGGAGCTGCGGCGCTCATCCTAGGCCTGAACCTGGCGTACGGTTTTTGGCCCGTCGTGCGCTCGTTCCGGCGTGTGCTTTCCCGTGGTCAGAACGCCGCGAGCGAGACGGCCCCCGACCAGCCGCGCGCTGTTCTCGACACGCCGGCTTGATTCTTCGCGCGCGGGGCGAACTGCCCAGCGAACCGAGCTCGGGTAGCGACTGGTCGAGCCCGTGCGTGCTACCCTGCCCGCCACTAGAAAGCGGGAGAGTTTTATCATGACGTTCCGACCAAGGTTGTGTGCGGTGCCCCTCGTCGCGCTGAGCGCGCTCTCGCTAGGCTGCGCCACCGACGCACCCAAACATTGGAAGCAGCTCGAGCAGTGCCTGATCGGCGAGCCGCTAGCCAAGGACGAGAACGTGTTCGGGCGTCTCCGGGGGGTCCAGCTGGCCGAGTCGTTGGAAGCGACGGGTGGACCACAAGACTGGCCGACGCGCTGCGCTCAGTACGCCACCGACCTACACGCGAGCCTGTCCGAGGACGGCAAGGGAGGCATGATCAAGCGCGCGCTCTCCGAGCAGCTCGGGTGCGACGGTGCCTGCGCGTTTCCGGCCACTCAGCACCCGTTGCCGGCCGCCGACAAGTTGTGGGAGGCCGTCGAGCGCGCTGAACTCGGTGATGCCGAAGTGCCGGCGACGCCCAAGCCCAAGGCTCCTGTCAAGTCGCTCACGGCTGCGGAATGGCAACCGATAGCGAGTGGTCAGCTGCTCGCCGAAAAGTGGTCAGCCCAGGGAGACCTGTGGCTCTTGATCGAAGCTGACTCGAAGCTCAGCTGGTGCACGGTGAAGGGTGCCCAGGCGAAATGCGCGGAAATCAAGGGAGCTCCCCAGTTTCATGCGAACACGCCCCGTGGCTTTGCCCAGGACAGCTCGCAGCCGATCTTGGTGGGGGGTGTGTTTTCCGAGTCGAGTGGTCTCAGCCGCGCTGGCTTCGCTTTGAAGAACGCTGCCCCTGCCTCCGTGTTCGGCGAAGACGAGCACGAGGCATTCAACGGCATCGGCTTCGCCGAGAAGCAGCAGGCGACCGAGGAAAGGCCGAGCCCTGACGCTCCGCCCAAGGCCCCCGAGTTCGAGCTGGCGCGCATGGTCGAAGGTAAGCCGGCGGCGAAAGCCGCGCTGAAGCTGAGCGCTCGCGTGCGCGGTCCCGAGGTAGTCGACGACTGGTTCGTCTACGTCGACCGCAACACCGAGCAGAAGACGCTGTTCAAGGCGAAACAACTGGCCGAAAATGGCGCGGTGTTCGGAGCGGATGGCGTCGAGCACGTCGCGGAGTTCCCGGGTCCGTTCCAGGTCTGCCGCTCCAAGCCGGGCGCCGCGATCGGCTCGTACGTTGCGCCGGTGAGGCAGCTCGGCGCGCCGGCGAGTGGCAAGGCACCCATCAGCGTAGTGCTGCTCGAGGGCAAGTCGTGGCACGCTCCGGTGGTTGCCGATATCCCCAAGCAGGTCGGCCAGTTCAGCCACTGGCGCTGCGGCGCGGGCTGGGGTGGCCTGAGCTGGATCGAGCAGCAGAAGCAACAGCTGACTCTCACCGAGTTGGTCTGCAAAAGCTCGGGCTGCAAGACAGAGAAGGCCCAGTGGACCGAGCCGGATCTCAAGAACGTCCTCTTACTCGGCTACGTCCTCGACCGCGCCGTGCTGGTCTACGAGAGCACTGCTGGCGATGTGCGCACGCGCGTCGCAGCGCGCGGCGAGCTCGCCACGCAGAAGTCGCGGCTTGGGTTCGAAAGCGAAGAGTTTGGCGGCCTCAGTGCCGGGCAACCTCGCTTGATCGAGGGCGACCAGACCTACGTAGTGTTTCCCGAGGGTGGGGTCCGGCTGCTCTCGGTCGACGGCAACGGCGAAATCACGCCTGTGAAACGCTAGTCGAGCACGCGCCGCAGACAGGGTAGGGGTGCGCTTTCGCTCCGCTCAGAGTACAAAGTAGGCATGACCAGCCTACGGGACGAAATCGCGGACGGCGTCGAGCGGTTGGAACAGCTGCTCGAGAAGTTGCCTGACGTCGTGGCCCGCGGCGTCAAAGATCGACTCGAAGAGCTCCGGCTCTTGCTTTTGGAGCAGCGCCCGGCGCGCCTGGTTCTGGTAGGCCGGCGCGGCAGTGGCAAGTCATCGCTCATCAACGCCATCTTCGGACATCCGGTGGCCGAGGTCGGGCACGAGAAGGCGCAGACCGGTCGCGGTCGCTGGTGGACGTTTCAGGGCAGCCTCGGCGCCATCGACATTCTGGACACGCGCGGCTTGCAAGAAGGGTCGGCACCGGCCGAGGGGGACAGCGCGGCTTCCCCGCTGGTTTCGGTGCTGAAAGCCATCGACGAGAAGCTGCCCGACGCCATCGTGTTCATCGTCAAGGCCAAGGAGGTCGACGCAGCCATCGACCGAGACGTCGATCTCTTGCACGACATCTCGCACGAGGTGAACCGGCGTGGGCGTTTCCAGATCCCGATCATCGGTGTCGTCACCCACGCGGATGAGCTCGAGCCCAAAAACGTCAAGTTGCATGCCCCCCACGAGGAAGACGTACAGGACGTGGACGAGAAACTGGAGCGCGTGCGCGTTATCGAGTCACTCTTGCACAAACGGCTGCGCGATTCGCGCCTGAAGGACCAAGTCGTCACCGTGCACGCCGTATCCAGCTATCAGAGCTTTCGTCCTGACGGCAGTCGGCGCGCCGACGAACGCTGGCGCATCGAGGAGCTCATCCGTTTTTTAGTCCTCGAGCTGCCCCGTGAAGCGCGCGTCGAGACCGCGCGCTTGTCGCAGGTGCGATCGGTGCAACGCGACATCGCCAACACCTTGACCAATGTGGTCGCCTCACTGTCGGCCGGCATCGCGGCCATTCCGATTCCGATCGCCGACATCGCGCCGCTCACGAGCTTGCAAGTGTCGTTGATCGCGTCGATCAGCTATCTTTCCGGGCAGCGTTTCGGCACCAAGGCGGCCGTCGAGTTTCTCGCTGGCATGGGGCTCAACGTGGGCGCTGGCTTCGTGCTGCGCGAAGCGGCGCGAGGCCTCGTGAAGTGGGTATTCCCCGGTGCCGGTAGCGTGGTCTCGGCCGCCGTCGCCTACGCCGGCTCGTACGCAGTGGGGCGAGCGGCGAGCGCGTACTTCATCGATCACGTGAGCTTCGAAGAGGCGAAGTCACGCTTCGAGCGTGCGCGCGCAGAGGCTCAAGAGAGCGATTCGAGTGGCTCGAGTCCCCAATGAGTGCCCGAAACCCTCAGAACGTGCGCACCCGGTAGTACGCCTTTTTCGGTTGGTGGTTGACGTCGAACAACAGGGGAAAGTCCTGGCGCCAGGGCGCGCGCTCGGGTTCTGCACGCGCGAACCGTAACAGAGTTCGTTGCTAGGCCGCGTCAACGAATCGTTTCCGCGCTGTGCGGACGACGGAGGCAGACTCTAGTTGCGTTGACGTTCGTAGACCGCAACTCTTGGGGCATGGGGAACTTCGAACCACCCTTCACGCGTGAACGGCTCGTCGCTGCGATCGGCGGCGGCTTTCAGCCGAGCTACCTGTTTTTCTGGGGGCACACCGCGAAGCTCGGCAGCGAAGGCAAGGAATGTCTCAGCCAGTGGTATCCCGCGTCGTTCAGCGAGGACGGCGTGCTCTACCCCACCGCCGAGCACTACATGATGGCCGGCAAGGCGCGCTTGTTCGGTGACGCCGCTGCCCTCGAAGCCATCTTGGTGGCGCCCACACCCGCCGACGCGAAGAAACTCGGACGGCAGGTGCGGGGCTTCGTCGAGCCGCTCTGGAAACAGCACTGCTCGCGCATCGTCGTCAGCGCCAGCCTGCTCAAATTCGGGCAAAATCCGGCGCTCGGCAGCTTCTTGCTCGCGACCGGCGACAGCATCGTCGTCGAGGCGAGCCCGCGGGACCGAATCTGGGGCATCGGCATGTCCCAGAACAACCCCGCCGCCCGCGATCCCGAGCGTTGGCGCGGCCAGAATCTGTTGGGGTTCGCCCTGATGGCCGCTCGTCAAGAGCTCGGCTGAGAGCTGGGGAGCGATTGGGCTCGCTCCCCACCAAGTCTCTCTATCGGCAACTCACTCGGGCACGAGCATCACTTCGGGGGCGGCCCGTACAGCGAATCGCGATGCATCAGGTATCCGAGCGGGTCCTCGGACTGGTACGTCTGAACGATCTGGCCGCCATCGTCGACTTCGTAGATCCAGCTCGCGTTCGAGTAGGTGATGAGCGTGTTGCCGTTCGGCAGGCGTTGCACGTCACCCAGGCTGCCGCTGCCTCGGTTGGGGTTCTCGGCGGCGTAACGCCACACTTCCGTAGCTGTGTACGCAGTGAGATCCAGTGAGAACTCGACCGCATGGGACACGTTCGCAGAACCGCTGTCACCGTTGTTGTTGAAGAACAAGAAGTTGCCGTTGGGCAGCAGGTGATGCCCATGGTTCACGTTCCAGCTTTCGTCGATCTGGGGAATGGCGGGCTCGCGCTGGGGAGGCGGGTTGTTGCCGCCGAGCTGCCACTCCACTTCGCCGTCTCGCTTTATCTTGACGTACACGTTCGGATTGCGATCCGAGACCGTGAACGAGTCATCTTCGGGGTGATACAAGATGGCGTTCGGGTGGCATTGCATCGTCGGGGTGTAGATGGTGGAAACGTCCGGCACGATGTCGGTCACCGTCATGTCCGGATGGACTTCGATGATCGAGGCGCAGTTGCCGTTGGCGTGGATCAGCGCGGCGACCGAACCTCCCGGAAGGGGCGCGAGGTCGTGGTGCGCGTCGTACGTGCTCGGCAAGTTTTGCACGCCCGTGCCATCCATCAGCACGCGCCGCACTTGCCCGTTGCCCGTGGCCGTGGGGTTGCCGGTGACCATCCACAGCGCCTTGCCCTCGTAGTCCATGCGCACGCCGCTCGCGTTCCCGGGAGCAGGGCTCCACCACACCGGGTCGCCATCGGCGTCGAAGATGAACGCCTGCGGGTTGTCGGTGCTGTACGAGATGGTCACGTAGAACCCAGAGGATGCCTTCTCCGCGTTCGTGACGGTCCGCGTGATCCGAGGCACCGCGTTGGACGCCGGCCCTGTGGTGAGCGTGTACGTGTCGCTCGCGCACGCCTGGCCACCCGCCTGCGCGGCAATCTGAAACTTGTAGTCGGACTCCGGCTTCATGCCGAGCAACAGGGTGCGGTGGGTCGGGTCGGCGACGTCGACGGGCGCTGTCATCGTGAAGTCACCGCTCGCCGGACCAAACTTGATTTCGGCGGATTCGAGCGTGCTCCCCGCCGAGAATGTGACGATGCCGACGGTCTCGAGATTTTGGGCGAGCTCTTGGCTGTCGAGCGTGAGGCCGCAGTCCCCAAGAGGTCCGGTCGTTTGAGTGCCGGTCGTGTTCGCGCCGCCGCCCGATGTCGTCGGACTGCCGCTCGTCGGACCAGCGCTCGTCTGCGTGGTACCGCTGCTGGCGCCGCCACCGCCGGTCGTGTTCGTGGGGCCCGCGCCGGTCGTGTTCGTGGGGCCCGCGCCGGTCGTGTTCGTGGGGCCCGCGCCGGTCGTGTTCGTGGGGCCCGCGCCGGTCGTCGTACTGCCGGTGGTGCTGCTGCTCGGTCCCGTTCCCGAGTCTGAGGTGTCCGAGGACTTGGAATCGCTGGAGCACGCGCTCGCAGCCGCGACCATGGCCAGCACTACAGGTGAGGTAAGCAAGAAAGTTCGGAATCCATTGACTGCCACAATCGTTCTCCTTCGCAGCATGCCGAAACCTAACAGACCCATGGCTACGGGGCTTCTCGTGTCGCACCACGATCACTCGTGGTGGCTTCTGTGTAGAAAAAGTGACCACATCGCAGGCCGACAGGCACTGAGCATGAATCATTGAAGCCTCGCAGGAAAACTGCGCTGGGTTGAAAGAGCCGGGTTGTGCGGAACCCGTTTCGGCTTGGCGTCCTGCGCTACTTCGCATGCCTTTCCCGACACTGCCTGCGGAGGGGCGGACGGCGGCTTCGACAGCTCTCGCTGACCCGCCTTCGCCCAGTTCTCATCTGGATCCCATGGTCGGGTCGCCTGCCTCGGCCCGAGACGGGCGAGCAAGCGTGCGTCTGGTCGAAGCCCGTGACGTATACTGCGTTTGCGTATGCATCCGGCTTTCGCGCGCACCGACCATCGACCCTGGCAGTTGCCCGAGCGTGACTGGTCGTGGCGCCAATCGTGGCTCGATCTGTTGTTCGTGCATTGGCCGGTGCCGAAGGCGGCGCTGCGCCATCTGGTTCCGAGTGAACTCGAGATCCAGGAGTTCGACGGAACTTCGTGGATCGGCCTGGTACCGTTTCGGATGGAGGGCGTGATGCGCCGTCCGCTGCCTGACGTGCCCGGTCTGTCCGCCTTTCCGGAGTTGAATGTGCGCCTCTACGTCGAGGCCGAAGGTAAGGCCGGGGTTTGGTTCTTGAGCCTGGACGCGACGAATCCGTTCGCGATCTGGGCGGCGCGTCGCTTCTTTTACCTACCGTACTATCGCGCGGAGATGGCCCTCACGCGGTCGAGCGACACCATCAACTACGTGTCTGAACGTCAGGGTTCGTCGCTTGCGTTTCGCGGGGCCTATCGCCCTACGGGCGACGCCTACTGCGCGGCTCCCGGCACGCTCGAACACTTCTTGACCGAGCGGTATTGTCTCTACGCCAAAGCTCCGGATGGCACGCTGCTCCGCAACGAAGTGCATCACGTGCCCTGGCCTCTGCAACCCGCGGAAGCCGAAGTCTTCGAGAACACCATGTTCGCCCCGCACGCGATCGGCCTGCGCGCGAACGAGCCGCTCTTGCATTTCGCCCGGCGCATCGACGTCGTGGTGTGGTCTGCAGAACGCTGTCTCGGGACCTAAACGCCGTGCATTGGGAGCTCGCAAAGATCGATGATAGCGCGTTGTTGGCGCAGCTGAACTTCGAGCTGATCGCGGACGAAGGGCACCACAACCCGATGGACGTCACGGAGCTGGATGCCAGGATGCGCGGCTGGCTCGTGACGGACTATCGCGCCGTGTTGTTCCGGCAAGAAGAGCGAGTCGTGGCCTACGCATTGTTCCGCAGCGACGAATGGAACCGCGTCTACTTGCGCCAATTCTTCGTCGTGCGCGGCGCTCGGCGTCAGGGTATCGGGCGAGCCGCGATAGAGCTTTTCAAGCGCGAGGTGGTGCCGCCCGGTACCCCCGTCGTGCTCGAGGTGCTGATCAGCAACGCGGCAGGTCGAGCATTCTGGGCGGCTACGGGGTTTCGCGAATACTGCTTGGCGTTGAAATGGGAACCGGGCGACGGAGGAACCGCTACTCCCAAGCGCGAGTAGACTCACACCCGACGCCAGCGACGCTTCCGCCCCTCGTGTCACTTTCCACCAGAACGCTCCGTCTTCGATAACTCGGGGCTTGACGACACCGGTCAGTTGTTGCTCGTCTCTCGACAGGAGGCCTCATGTTGACCCGGTTCGCCGCGTTCCTGATTCCGCTCGTGGCTGTGAGTTGCGTGTTGAGAGACGTCGCCGTTCTCAAGCCCGAAGCCAAGAAGATCACACTGGTGCGGGAGGGAGACAAACCCATCGACTGCGATGCTGTCGCGAGCGTGTCTGGCACTTCCCGTGCGCAAGACCAGAAAGAAGCGCTGAAGGGTGCCGAGAACGACCTGCGGAACAAGGCCTCGGACTACGAAGCCAACTTCGTCGTCGTCGAAGTCGAGCGCACGAAGCAGGCCGGCACGGGGCCCTACAAGGAAGTGTTCCTGAGTGGCAAGGCCATGAACTGCACGACGCCCGAAATGGAGGCTGCGCAAGAAAAAGCCGAGGCCGAGCGCAAAGAGAAAGAGGAACAGGCAGCAGCCGAGAAGGCGCGTCAGGAAGAACTCGAACGCGAGAAAGAGGCGGCTGAAGCGGAAGAGAAAAAGAAGAAGAAAGACGCCGACGACGAGTAGGGTCGGGCCGCCCAAATTTCGATGCGAATCATGGAGACGGGACACTCGGGCAGGTGACGATGGTCACCTTCAAACGCTCCGTCGCGTAGCTCAGGGCAAGCGTCTTGGTCGCGGAAAACGGGTCAGTGGCGAGCCCATAGCTGGTCTCCGCGACTGACTCCGAAATCTTGAGCGCGTCTTCGGGGCTGCCAGAAAGCCCGGTGGGAAAGCGGCGCATGTACAGCTCCTGCGCGTCCGCATCGATCCAGCTGACGTAGAGCTGCGTGCCCACCACGTCGACCCTCGGTAGGACGTCGTTAGGCCCGAAGGAAACTCGCACCGGGGCTTCCGCCTCCCCGTCGGTATCGACGGTGGTCAAGTAGACGCCGTTTTCTTGCTCCCAGACCAGGGCGGCGCCCCCGGCCATCGGTGCTGCGCCGAGAGAGTCTGGTGCGGACGCGATTGGCTCCGCATCGGGCACTCCCTCGAGTGGCTCGACGCCACTCAGATCGGGCTCCGCCAGGGAGAGTTGCAACCCGCCGTCTTGGATGTACGCGAGCCCGAAGCGCCCGTCGAGATCGAATGGGGCTAGCGCTGCCACGGTGCCGAGCTCCGCGTCGGAGGAGACGTATACGGTGTCTTGGAACAGCGCCAGTATCCCCATGCCGTCGGCGCCGATTGCAGCCACGAGCGCGTCGGTCGAATTCCCCTGCATGGCAATGCCCACGACTTGCGGCGCCGTTGCGCCTCCGAGTGCCCCTGTGTCGCCCTCGAGCATGCCTTCGAACCCGACGGGGGTCGAGCGGTTCACGCCGATACTGGCGTCGCCGGACGCAAACTCGCCGTAAGCGACGAATGCGTACGCGCCCTGCGTTGCGATCACGGAAGTGCTGTGCGAACCGCTGTCATCGAGAACCGTCGGCGCTAGCACGGTGCTCCCGTTGGTGGCGTGCGCCGAGACATAGACCTTGTCGTTCTCGACCCAGGTGACGTCCCAGGGCCGCGTAGAACTGTCGCGGCTGAGCATGATCGCCGAAGGGTAGACTCCTTCGCTCCCGCTGGCGTCGAAGGTTCTCTTCACCTCGCACGCCGGACTCCCGCCGGTTCCGCCCGAACCGTTGCCCGCGTTTCCAGAGCCGCCCACACTCGTGGTCGAGCTCAGCGTGTCGCCTCCGGAAGCGCCAGTGCCGTCGCCTCCAGTTCCGCCCATGCCTGCGTCCCCGCCGGTGGAACCTCCGGTGTTGCTGGTGGTGTCACTGGCAGTGCTGGCGCCGCCGCTGCTGCTGGCACCGCCCGCGTTGGAACCCTCGGAGCTGCCGCTCAGCGTGTCACTTCCACCGTCGCCCGTCCCGCCGTTGCCGCCCTCACCGCCGGTGCCGGAGGTGGTATCGCCGAGGTCGGTGTTGGTCTCGCCCGCACCTCCCGAATCGCTGCTCGTCGAGCTGGTGTTGTCCGGGGCCAAGCTAGTGGCCGTCGTTCCTCCAGAGCCGTTCGAGTCAACTCCACTCGCGTTGCTCATACCTCCCGCGTCGGAAGCCGAACCCCCGCCGCCCGTGCCGTCCCCCAACGAGGTCGAGTCAGAGTCAGTGCAGTCCTCACACTCCCGGGGTTCGAAGCCCACGACCAGGCCACACGCAGGCGTTGCCAGCAGAGACCACAGCAGTACGCCACGCTGTCTTCGGCTCGCAGCACCGCCCCTCGCCATGCCAGCGAGCCTACCAGGGAGGCCGCGCACTGGGCAACGGAGGCTCGCGGCAGCCACGGCCTTTGCCCAGTGTCGACTCAAGTGGGCAACGGTGCGCAGACCCGTGAACCCAGCGCTGGGGCCGGCGAGCGCACTCCTGCCGTCGAGGTAGCGGTCCCGGCCAAGCAGTGTTCGGCCCGGGCTCCCCGGCCTGTTTCGCCAGGTGCCCGCACGCGCTGGCTAGAAAACCTGGCCCATTTCGAAAAAGCAGAGCCTGGGCGACAGCGACCTTGACAGGGCGCCCGGCGCGGCTACCCTCCCGTCCCCCAATAAGGGTTTGCGTACAGTTATGCCCACGATTCAACAGCTTATTAGAAGTGGCCGGCAGGCAATCAAAACCAAGACCGCCTCGCCCGCTCTCGATTCGTGCCCCCAAAAGCGGGGCGTCTGCGTTCGCGTCTACACCACCACTCCGAAGAAGCCGAACTCCGCGCTTCGTAAGGTGTGTCGCGTGCGGCTGACGAACACCATCGAAGTCACCAGCTACATCCCCGGTGAAGGCCACAACCTACAAGAGCACAGCGTGGTGCTCATTCGTGGCGGCCGTGTGAAAGATCTCCCCGGTGTTCGCTACCACGTCGTGCGCGGAACGCTCGACGCTTCTGGTGCAGCGGGCCCCAGCAGTACCAACAAAGCTAATCGCAATCGCAAGCGTTCGAAGTACGGCGTCAAGCGCCCGAAGCAGTAAGAAGAGGAAAGCATGCCCAGGCGTCGCGACGTTCCCAAGCGCAAGATCACTCCGGACCCCAAGTATCGGGACAAGCTGGTGGCCAAGTTCACCAACTCTCTGATGCTGGGCGGCAAGAAGTCCGTGGCAGAAGGCATCCTGTA
>Ga0315910_10002067_pt1 | contig 17947 bp, 16 predicted proteins | sample EdamamesoilMG_FD_204470 | JGI IMG/M metagenome (GOLD analysis project Ga0315910, IMG submission 204470) | Garden soil microbial communities collected in Santa Monica, California, United States - Edamame soil | ecosystem: Environmental > Terrestrial > Soil > Garden | place: USA: California... | reverse complement strand
ACAGCCGCGGCTGCGCCACCCCCACAGAGTAACGCGATTTTTGTCTCGTGGAAGAGGTGCGGCCGGATAGAAACGTAAAATTAATGTCAGCGAGTCTTATGACAGCTGGCTGCGGGGCAGCGGCGAAGCGCGCAGGATTCCACGTCGATTCACGCTATGCTTGTCCGATCGCACTGGTGCAACACCGTGACACAAATCGATTTCACTATTAAAACGCTTGTCGCGGGTGTCGACGAGGCCGGCCGCGGTCCGTTGTTCGGCCCGGTGGTCGCGGCTGCCGTCATTCTCGACCCGGCGCGTCCTATCGACGGGATAACCGATTCCAAACAATTGAAGGCCGCCGAGCGCGAGCGGCTTGCGGTGGAAATTCGCGCCCATTCGTTGGCTTGGGCGGTCGCGTGGGCCGATGCCGGCGAAATCGATGCCCTTAATATCCTACAGGCAACGTACCTGGCGATGCGGCGGGCACTATTAGGGCTTCGAATCGCACCGACGCATGTGCAAGTGGACGGCAATCGCTGTCCGCGCGTCAACGATTTGCCGTTTGTCTGCAGCGTCGAAGCCGTGGTGCGGGGCGATGCGCTGATTCCTGCTATCGGTGCTGCGTCTATCTTGGCAAAGACCGAACGCGACTCGATGTTGATCGCGCTAGACCGAATCTACCCGGGCTACGGGTTGGCTGACCACAAGGGCTACCCAACGCCCGCGCACTACGCCGCCCTTCAGCGCCTGGGGGCGACGCCATTGCACAGATTTAGTTTTGCCCCGGTAAGATTGGCGGTGCGCGCCACAAGTCCGGATACAACGACCCGGCGTCCGAATTCCGAATCCAGCGTTTCTGTCGACGAATAGCCGAATGTCCTTTATCCATCTGCACTTGCATACCGAATACTCGCTGGTCGACAGCGTAATTCGTATTGCGAGCGAATTTGACGGCGAGGGCAAGCGGACGGTGTTGGGCGTCATGGACGCTGCGGCCGAGGCAAGAATGCCGGCCGTCGCGCTCACCGACCAAAGCAATTTGTTTGCGATGGTGAAGTTCTATAAGGCGGCACAATCAAAGGGCTTGAAGCCCATTATCGGTGTCGATTTATTGGTTGCCGATCCCAACGAGCGTGATGCCGCAAAGCACGAGCCGTTTCGATTGGTGCTGCTGTGTCAAAACGACGCAGGCTATAAGAATCTTGCGCGCTTGGTGAGCCGCTCCTACCTCGAAGGGCAGCGTCGCGGCATCGCGATGTGTGAGCGAGAGTGGCTCACATCCGCAACCTGCGAGGGGTTGATTGCGCTGTCCGGCGCCAGCGCGGGCGATATCGGCCGCGCTCTTATCGCCAAGCGCGTCACCGATAGCCGCTCGTTGCTCGAATCGTGGCTGGCGGTGTTCGGTGATCGCTTTTACCTCGAACTGCAACGCACAGGTCGGCCGCATGACGAAACGCACATCGCCGGCGCGTTGCAGCTGGCGGTGGAGTACGGTGTGCCCGTGGTAGCAACCAATGACGTGCGCTTTTTGAATGCCGATGATTTCGAGTCGCATGAGGCGCGAGTTTGCATTCATGACGGTGCGCAGTTGGGCGATGTCACCCGGCCGCGCCGTTACAGCGAACAGCAATATCTGAAAACACCCGACGAGATGCGGGCGCTGTTTGCCGATTTGCCCGAAGCGATTGAGAACACCTTGGAGATCGCTCGCCGCTGCAGTCTAGAGCTCAAATTGGGCAAATCCGTACTACCGGACTATCCGGTGCCGGCCGGCGTCACTATCGACGATTTCTTACGTCAGGAATCTCTGCGTGGTTTGGAAGAGCGTTTGATGCAATTGCGCGCCTATCCGCCCGCAGGGGCGCGCGTTGTGTCGGAAGAAGAATACCGGGCACGCCTGAACACCGAACTGGAAGTGATCTGCCAAATGGGTTTTGCAGGTTACTTCCTCATCGTAGCCGACTTTATCAAGTGGTCGCGAGACAACGATATTCCCGTCGGTCCGGGCCGCGGCTCCGGTGCAGGCTCATTGGTGGCGTATTCGCTGGGTATTACCGATCTCGATCCATTGCCGTACGACTTGCTGTTCGAGCGTTTCTTAAATCCGGAACGCGTATCGATGCCGGACTTCGACGTCGACTTTTGCATGGACGGCCGTGATCGCGTCATCGACTATGTAGCGCAAAAATACGGCCGCGAGCGCGTGTCGCAAATCATTACTTACGGCACGATGGCGGCAAAAGCCGTGGTGCGCGATGTCGCGCGCGTTATGGGGCTGAGTTATGGCTTTGCCGATTCCATCGCCAAACTCATTCCGTTCGAGTTGGGCATCACATTAAAAGACGCGTTGGAGAAAGAAGAGGAACTCAAACGCCGCTACAAGAACGAAGACGAAACTCGCGAGCTCCTCGACATGGCGATGTCGCTCGAAGGCTTGGTGCGTAATGCGGGCATGCACGCCGGCGGCGTGGTGATCGCACCCTCGGTCTTGACCGATTTCGCGCCGCTCTTCTGCGACGAGAACGGCCAGAGCGTCGTGACGCAGTTCGATAAAGACGACGTCGAACAAGCGGGCTTGGTGAAATTCGATTTTCTGGGTTTGCGCACGCTCACCATCATCGATTGGGCAGTGAAAAATATTAACGTCGAACGCGCGGCCAAAGGTCAGGCGCCGCTCGACATGAAAGCGTTGCCATTGGACGATAAAGCGACTTTTGCCTTGATGCAGCGAGGCGACACCACAGCCGTGTTCCAGTTGGAATCGCGCGGCATGAAGGATTTGATACGCCGACTGCAGCCCGATTGTTTCGAAGACATCGTTGCATTGGTGGCGCTGTTCCGTCCCGGTCCATTGCAATCGGGCATGGTGGACGATTTCATCGATCGTAAGAAGGCGGCGAAGAGCGCCGCCGGCGCAGGCAGCATCGATTACTTGCATCCGGATCTTAAGCCCGTGCTCGCGCCGACCTACGGCGTCATTCTGTATCAAGAGCAAGTGATGCAAATCCCGCAGGTGTTGGCGGGATACACGCTCGGCGGCGCCGATTTGCTGCGCCGTGCAATGGGTAAGAAAAAGCCGGAGGAAATGGCCAAGCAGCGATCGGTGTTTATTGAGGGCTCGACACAGCGCGGCGTCAACGGCGAACGCGCGGCCTTCATATTCGACCTGATGGAAAAATTTGCCGGTTACGGTTTCAACAAATCGCACTCTGCCGCGTATGCGTTGCTCTCGTATCAGACTGGATATCTCAAAGCGCATTACCCGGCGTCGTTTATGGCCGCTGTGTTGTCGTCCGATATGGATAAGACCGATAAGGTTGTGGGCTTCATCGACGAAGCGCGCCGTATGAATCTCCAGGTGGAGTCGCCCGATGTCAACTCATCGTCCTACATGTTCACCGTCAGCGGGCCGCGCTCGATTCGCTACGGCTTAGGCGCCGTAAAAGGCTGCGGTCAAGCGGCAGTCGAAAATGTGATGACCGAGCGCGCGGCAAACGGACCGTTCAAGGATCTGGAGGATTTTTGCCGGCGCGTCGACGCCAGCGCGATTAACAAACGTGTTTTGGAAGCATTGATCAAGTCCGGCTCCTGTGATCGCATCGGCGAGAATCGTGCGACGCTGATGCACTCTCTGCCGGCGGCGTTGCAGCTAGCGAGCCAAGGATCTAAGGCAGCCGAAGCAGGCCAGGTGGATTTATTCGGGTTGGCGTTGCCGTCGGCCGCAACGCAGACCAAACCTATCGAGACATTGCCCGAATGGAGCGAAAGCGTGCGCCTAACCGGCGAACGTGAAACGTTGGGTCTGTTCTTGACCGGGCATCCCATTGCCGAATACGAAGGCGTGATCGCGCAAATCACCAGTGGACGCATAGCCGATGTTGCCGGCGCGAAACCGGCCAATGCAGGTGAAGAGGGCGGCTTCCGTTTTAAAGGCAAGCCCGCAACCATTGCCGGTTTAATTTTGGATATTCGCAAGCGCGGCAATCGCACTACATTGATGCTCGACGATCGCAGTGCGCGCTTGGAAGTGTCGATGTTTGAGGAAACGTTTCAACAATACCGCACCCTCATTGCCAAGGACGCGATTGTCGTGATCGAGGGTAGCCTGCGTTTCGACGATTTCATCGAGGACTGGCGGTTGAATGCCAAGCGCATTGTCGACATCGAACAAGCTCGCGAGCAGTTCGCGCGGCGCTTGGTGATTCGCTGGCCGGAAAACGCAGCCAACGGTGCGGGCGGAAAATTCATCAACAATTTGGCGCAAGTATTGACGCCATATCGAAAAGGCCAGTGCGGCATCGCGGTCCACTATCGCGGACAAGAAGCACGCGCTGCCTTAACGCTGCCTGAAGAGTGGTCGGTGCGGCCGACACGCGAGTTATTGGAAAAGCTGCATCAGCTCGTGGGTCGCGACGGCGTCCAAATTCTCTATTCGCCGCGTTTAGATTCGTAAAAAACACCGCTCTATCGTGGCTCCCGATATCGGCCGGTGATATCCTGGTGCGCGTTCGTTTTTGCACGACAATGCATTTGTTGGCGTGTTTGATCCTTACTATTTATGCGGGGAAGGCTATGAAGATGTTTGCAAAGTCGATGTGGGTTGCGGTCATTGCGGCACTCAGCATGGCGGCTCATGCGGCTGACGTGACCGGCACGTGGAATATGACGGTGGAATCGCAAGCAGGAACCGGCTCGCCGGTATTTACGCTAAAGCAAAACGGTGAAGCCGTTACCGGAACGTATAAAGGTCAGTTTGGCGAAGCGCCGGTAACCGGTACGTTCAAGGCCAATGTACTGACATTGACGTACAACATGAGCGCGCAAGGCATGGATCTAAAGATCACCTACACGGGTACCGTGGATGGCAATTCCATCGCCGGCAAAATGACCCTGGGTGACATGGGTGAAGGTACGTTCAAGGGCACTAAACAGTAAACGTTCGAATTTTTAGTTCTCAAGGGCGCGCCATTTTCCAAATGGTTGCGCCCTTCTTGTTTGTGGCGGGTTCGACCGCAGGGTGGGAGTCAAAGATACGTTAACTCTTGGCGAGTTTTGACAGAGTGCCCTGACGGTCTAAGAAACCCAAGTAAGCTTCGACTGCTTAAGTGAGTCACCGATAACTTCACTTCATCAAAGGGTAATCAGATGCACAAGGTTCGTCACGTATTTTTCGCCGGCGCGGTTGCGATGCTGACTTCACTCAGCGCTTATGCCGCCGATGTTTCCGGCAATTGGAATCTCACCGTTGAGTCGCCGCGCGGTACGCAAAATCCAACCATGACTCTCGCGCAAAAAGGCGAGGCGGTTAGCGGCACTTATAAGAGCGCGCGCGGCGAACTGCCGTTGACCGGTACGCTCAAGGGCAACGATCTAAAGTTGAGCTATACGGTCGATATGGGCGGCAACTCCATGACGGTGGGCTACGAAGGCGTGGTTAACGGCGATAGCATCGATGGCAAGGTAAAGTTCGGCGAAATGGGGGAGGGCAAGTTTTCGGCTAAGAAAGCCCCGTAACGCCTCCCACTTCTCGTTATGCAACGCCGCATGCACTCCAGTGCATGCGGCGTTTCTGTTTGCGGGGTCGGCTGACGTAGACTACCGGCAGCTCGCTCCCCAGCGAAAGTCAAAGTCGTCACAGGTCAAACCATGTCGTTACCCGCCTACGAAAAACTCGGCGCTTTCTATCTTGGGCGCACGGTCGATCCCGCGAGTGGTGCGGACACCAATGAGTTAGTGATGTATGACTCGCGTGACCTGACAACCCACGCAGTGTGCGTCGGCATGACGGGCAGCGGTAAGACGGGGTTGTGTTTGGCATTGCTGGAAGAAGCCGCGATCGATGGCGTTCCGGCAATTGTGATCGATCCAAAGGGTGATCTCGCCAACCTGTTGCTGACGTTTCCTGAATTGCGCGCGCAGGATTTCCAGCCTTGGGTTGATCCTGCGGATGCGGCTCGAAAAAACCTCTCGCTTGAGGCATATGCACAATCGACCGCGGATACGTGGACGAAAGGCTTAGCCGACTGGCAACAAGACGGCGCGCGTATTCAGCGTTTGCGCGATGCGGCGGAGGTGGCCTTATACACGCCCGGCAGCAGAGTTGGCCGTCCGTTGTCGCTTTTGCGATCGTTCGATCTGCCCGACGAAGTCACGCTCAATGACAGCGGTGCACTGAAGGAGCGTATTGGCGCCGCAGTGGGCGGATTGCTCGGCTTAGTCGGAGTTACGGCCGATCCTCTTAAGAGTCGCGAACACATTTTGCTGGCGAATGTACTGGAACAAGCGTGGCGCAATGGTCGGGCGCTCGATCTTGCGGGATTGATCGGTGGCATTCAAAAGCCGCCGTTCGATAAAGTGGGTGTGTTCGACGTGGAGACCTTTTTTCCCTCCAAGGATCGGCTTGAGTTGGCGATGGCCATTAACAACTTGCTTGCCGCACCGGGCTTCGATACCTGGCTCGAGGGTGAAGCGCTCGATGTTCAACGGTTGCTATACACCGACGCCGGCAAGCCTCGGGTCGCTATCGTCTCGATTGCGCATCTCAACGATGCCGAGCGCATGTTCGTCGTTACCTTGTTGCTCAATGAAGTCGTGTCATGGATGCGGCGGCAGTCGGGTACATCCAGTCTGCGCGCCATACTCTATATGGACGAGATCTTCGGCTACTTTCCGCCGACTGCGATGCCGCCGTCGAAGATCCCATTGCTTACGTTAATGAAGCAGGCGCGTGCTTTCGGGCTCGGCGTAGTGCTCGCGACGCAGAATCCCGTCGACCTCGATTACAAAGGATTATCGAATGCCGGCACTTGGTTTATCGGACGCTTGCAAACAGAGCGTGACAAAGCGCGCGTGATCGAAGGTTTGTTGAGTGCCGCCGGCGGTGGATTGGAGCAAGCGGCATTAGAGCGATTGATGTCGCAGTTGGGCAATCGCGTGTTTCTCATGCGCAATGTGCATGAGGATGCACCGATTCTAATGCGCACTCGCTGGGCATTGTCGTATCTGCGCGGACCCTTGACGCTTAACGAAATGCAAAAGGTTACTGCGGCAACTGCGGCAACGACTGCCAAGCCTGCCGCCATGACGAAAACCAAGGCTGCGAGCGTCAAGCCGATGATTCCTGCAGGTATCGGCGAACATTATTTCGCAGGTATTGGCGCCACGTATGTGCCGTACATCTTCGGCAGCGTGCGTGCGCACTTTGTAGATGGACCGAGATCCGTGGATGTCTGGCAAAACCGCGCATGGCTGGCGCCGATATCCAATGACGGCTCAATGCCGGATTGGAGTGCGGCGCAAACGGGCGAAGGCGTGAAAGATAAATTGTCCTCTGCGCCGCTGCCCGGCATCGACTATGCCGAGGCGCCTGCCGCGTTACTGCGAGCGCAGAACTACGACGTTTGGAAACAAGAATTGGCCGATCACGCCTATCAGACTCTGGTCTGCGATTTATTGCGATGTCCGTCGCTCAAGCTCAATTCGAATGCAGGTGAAAGCGAGGGTGACTTCCGTGCGCGAATCGCGCAAAGCTTGCGTGAGAAACGCGACGCAGAAATCGACAAGCTGCGCGCCAAATACGCGCCGCGCATTACGACACTTAACGATCAGGTGCGGCGAGCGCAAGAGCGTATCGCGCGCGAGCAATCGCAACTCTCGCAGCAAAAGATGCAAACGGCGATCTCCATTGGTTCGGCCTTGCTGGGTGCATTCCTGGGGCGCAAGGCAATTAGCGCAAGCAATGTGGGCCGCGTCGGAACCGCCGCGCGGTCTGCCGGTCGTATCTCGCAGGAAAGCGCGGATGTGTCCCGTGCCGGTGAGAACGCAGAGGTATTGCAGCAACGACTGGCGGATCTACAAGCCGAGCTGGAAAATGAAACTGCGCGCTTGCAGGGAGAGCTGGATCCGGCCGCAGTCAGCATCGAAACGACATCGATCAAGCCGCGCAAGGCTGAGACGACAGCGTCTACGCTGTCGGTGGTCTGGGTGCCCGTGTAATGGCGTTCATTCGCAGGTGTCGGAGAGCGCATATGCGGCGAATAGATTTTACGTCGGCCGTATCGGCAGTTGTTTGTTCATTTGCCGCTGCGGCGTTGTTAGGCAATAAACCGCTCCATGCGGCTGAGTTGGTCGTGCTCGCCCCGGTGATGGCCGGTAAGGTGGCGGTGACGAAAGCCGGTCCGAAGGGTGGGGCGGACGCGCCGGTGGTTCGGCGCGCAACGAACGCGCTGGCCCAGGCGCTAATAAAAGAAGGCGCGCGTGGCACCGTCAAAGTCATGCTCGAACTGGATGAGCGCGCGCAGCGCATTGTCGGTAGCGCCAAGCCCACGCCGACTTATCTATTTTTGTCTGCCGAGGAAGGCGGATTCGCGCGCCGCGGATTTTGGCTAACCGGTGCTGACAACAAACTCAGCTGGCGCGACGATCCGTACGTGGACATGTCGGTCGATAAACGGCTGCTCGACGATGGCGGGTTTGAGGAGGAGTTTGCGCATGAAATGGGGCATGTCTTGTTGCGGCGATTGCTTCCGACACTGCCGAATGGCATGTCGCGTACGCCGCACTCCAGTCTCGCCATTACGGATTATCCGACCGCGTTCGACGAAGGCTTTGCGATTCACTTTCAAGGGCTGGCAAGGCATCTGACGCAAAATTCGGCGCTCAAAGCGCTGGACAAGGGATTTAAGTTCAAACCTTTCCTGCCGTATTGGCAAAGCGATCTCGATCGGGCGTTGCGTGTCCGCGGTATGCGCGAAAATCTATTTGTGCAGCAACAATTGCCCGTCGCGCTGCAGGTCGGTGACGCGACGGCGCTGCACGATTTGACGCATTTCAAAAACGGACAGCAAATGATGTCGTCCGAAGGGGTCATCGCAACGCTGTTCTACCATTTGATGGTGGACCCGACTGACGATGCGGTGAAGCGTCTGGATCGTTACAACGCGTTGCTAACGTCAATTCGTGGCTTTAACTCGCAGAAAGTGGGCGCCGATGTACCGATCTTCTTAAGCCTAGTGCGCGTGCACGTCCAGCGATTGCCTGCGGAACGGACGCGATGGTATGAGACCGTATTGGGTCTAACCTACGGAGCGACGGCGAGCACATCGGTGCTGAAGGAAATGACGTCGTTGTCCGCGCTAGGGCAGGAAGGTCGTACGGAAGAATTTTCGGCGGCGCTGAAGAAATCGCGCGCGGCGTTGTCTGAACTCACTGCGCAGGTTGTTCGCAGCCCGCAAAGGTTGAATAGCGCAGTCGGACCCGAACTTTGGATTGCCATCAAGAAGGATGACGGTACCGACGTTACGATCAATCTGAACACGGCGGAAAAAACCACCTTGATGAATGCGCTTGGATTTGAACCGCTGGACGCGGATCTACTTTTGTCCGACCGCTGGTCCCGCGGCCCGTTTAAAGATGTCGACGATTTCGTTACTCGGCGCAAGGCTTCCACGACGCTGCGCCAGCGTCTGATCGCGGGTCAAGCACTGGCCGCGACAATCGGCGGATATCAGCGGGAGTAGTGGAAATTCCGCTCACCCTGAGCCCGTCGAAGGGTTCTCGTATTTCGAACGGAAGAACCGTCGATAGAGCCAGCGGATATTAGCAATAGGCTGGGGTAAGGAACGTTATCTGACTTACACGCATGTAGGAAATCCCGGCATGTTTGGGAAACATCGCCGGCCAGCATTCCGTTGCAACTGCTCTGGATTTCTCTACGTTATAACCCAGCCTACGTCGACAGAAACCGAGTGCGCTGTATGTTGGCAGCGAAAACCTCTAAGCAACCAACCATTTCCAACTCGCTATTGCTTCTCTCGAGCCGCGTCCAATGCTTCCTTCAACTGCTTGGCCCAGCCTGCCAGCGCGCGCTGCGCTTCTGCGCGATTCCATACGCTGTTTGCCCACTCCAGCCGGCCGGTTTCTTGGCCGCGCTTTCGGTCATTGGCACGAAACAAAGTTTTGCCGGTCACCGCGTCGCGCAGTGCCATCGCCAGCTTCATTTCTCCGGCGCTCATGACATAGGTGCGCGAGCGGCCTGCCTCCATTGTGTCCGGCGCATTCACATACAGGTCTACGATTTGCGCATCGAGTTCGAGCACGCCTTCGCCGGGTTCGGTCACAAAGGTGTAACCGCCTTCGGTCAGTACTTTGCGAAAGGTTTCGTCCGCCAACGTCGCAAGGCCCGTGCGGATTTTTTCCACGTCCTTGGTGCTCAATCCGAACGTACCGCCGTAGTCGCGCGGATCCCAACTTTTGCTGAAGGCGACGCTCACGGGTTTGAACAGCAGCTTGTTGTAGCCGCTTAAACTGGCGCCGGGTAATTTGTATGCTTTGTCGATGTTTTTTACCTTGATCGGCACAAGTCCATCGTCGGTGGGCGCGGCATCGGCGCTAAATGCGGGCGACGAGACGAATAGGGCACCGGCAATCGCAATGAAACGAAGCGAACGCAAAGTCATGGGGCCTCCTGAAATGTTACCGCGCGAAGTCGGCATTGCAGTTATGGACTGTAAAGGGGCGGGCGGAATAGTATAAGAGGATTGACTGGGATTGGCTGAACGTTGCTACTCATATCGCTTTGTGCACTGCACGGCTCCCGCACCCAAACCGCAAGTACTCAATATGAAAACCAAACCTATCTATCTCGTGCTGGCGGCAACACTGGCGCTAATTCGGCCGCTGCACGCACCGGCACAATCCGCGTCAGCGGCAGGCAAGACCGTGCCCGTTACCATCGATAATTTCAGCCGCGCCGAGAGCGATCTTTATTTTGGCGGTCTCATCAAAGATGGCGGCGGCATCGGTAAGTTCAGTCATCGCCGCGAGCCTGCGAATATTGACCATCAGACCGTGATCCGGCTGAACCGCGATACGTTGTACTCGTCAGCCCTGTTCGACCTCGACGCCGGTCCGGTGACGATCACGATGCCGGATCCGGGCAAGCGCTTCATGTCGTTGCAAGTCATCAATCAGGACCACTACGTGCCGATGGTTGTGTACGGTAAAGGCGCTTACACGCTGACGAAGGAAAATGTGGGAACGCGCTATGTCGCGGCTGCCGTGCGCACGTTAGTCGATCCGCGCGACCCGAAAGATATCGCGCAAGTGCACAAGCTGCAGGACGGCATTCAGGCCAGTCAAAACGGCACCGGAAAATTCGAGGTTCCTAACTGGGATCAAGTAAGCCAGAAGAAAGTACGCGATGCGCTTCTGGTCCTCTCGGCGACGACCGAGGGCTTCACTAGAGCATTCGGCACCAAGGACGAAGTCGATCCCGTGCGTCATCTTCTCGGCACGGCCGCTGGCTGGGGCGGCAATCCGGACAAGGATGCCATCTACGTCGGCGAGACCCCATCGAAGAACGATGGTACGACTGTCTATAAGCTCACCGTGAAGGAAGTGCCCGTCGATGCTTTCTGGTCCATTAGCGTCTATAACGCCGCAGGTTATTTTCAAAAGAACGCGCTCGACTCTTACACAGTGAACAACATCACCGCGAAGCGCAGCGCGGACGGGTCAGTCGCTGTGCAGTTCGGCGGCTGCGACGGCAAGATTGCGAATTGCATTCCCATCGTTAAAGGTTGGAATTACACAGTACGGTTGTATCGCCCGCGCGCGGAGATACTGAACGGCAAGTGGAAATTTCCACAAGCGCAGCCGATGTAGTGTGCTCGCGCCAGACTCACGTCGACGTTGCAGATTGCCGCGTCGGTCCGTTGGTCGTCGAATCGGATTTACAACTGCGCTTCTAAATTGAATACGTGCGCGAGCCATGCTTGAAAGCGGCGCCCGAGCGATGCCTTGGGATCGGAGTCGAAGGTTTCGTTGCCGTCGCTCCATTCGAGATCGTCGTCGTTCAGCGTGACGCGCCAGGCGAACCGCGCCGACGTTTGCGCCGCATAGACGGCTTCGAATTGCTTGGTAAGCGTTTCGTTCTCCACTAACACACCTTGCTCGCAATTGAGCCACGTCGATCGTGGGTCGAGGTTATAGCTACCGACGAATAATTGGCGGCCATCGACGGAAAGTCCCTTTGTATGCAAGCTGGCGCCCGACGAGCCGAAGATGCTCGACTCGGTCTTTGCGGTCAGCGGTTTTAATTCCCATAGCTGCACGCCGCCCTCAAGCAACGGTTTACGATACTGCGCATAACCGCCATGCACGGCGGCCACGTCGTTAGCAATGAGCGAGTTGGTCAGGATCCTTATCTGTTTGCCGTTTTTTGCGGCATTCGCCAAAGCGCGCGTGCCTTCTTCGCCGGGGACAAAGTAGGGTGAGACGATCGTGGCGCTGCGTTGCGCCGCTGCCAGCACCGAGACCAGCGATGCCCCGACATTGGTGCGCGACTTGTCGTAGTTTTGCATGCCCACTTTAAGCGGGTTGTCGGCAATGAAATTGTAGTTTGCGGACCATTCCATCGGCCACTTTTGTTCGACCAGTTGTTTAACGGCGTCGTCGCCCGCTAGCGCTTTGGCGTAGCGGCTGGTAGCCGCTCGACGCGCATTCTCGGTCAGTACCACTCGTAATTTTTGCAGCGCCGCCTCGTTCACGCTATTTAAGTCGAGCACTTCAATCGGGTATGCGGACGGCGAGTTCCAGTACTTGTCGAAGGATGCCGATGCGTCGCGAACGATCGGGCCTACCATGGCGAAATCCAAATCGACGAAGTTCACCGCGTCGCTGGCGTTGAAATATTCGTCGCCGATGTTCCTGCCGCCCGCAATAGCAATGCGGTTGTCTACGATCCACGTTTTATTGTGCATGCGACGATTGAGCCGGTCGAAATTCCATAACCCTTCGCTAACGAGACGCAGCGTGCCGGTACGGGTGGAAAACGGGTTGAATACTCGTACCGCGATGTTGGGATGCGCCGCCAGTGCGGCAAAGCCGACGTTGTTGGTGCGAGCGTCCATGTCGTCGATCAGCAGCCGAACTTTGACCTGACGATCCGCCGCTTCAAGCAGCATGTGAGCTAAGTAAAGACCCGTCAGATCGGCATGCCAAATGTAGGTCTGCACATCAAGACTGCGACCGGCCATGCGCGCGCTGTGAGCCCGTGTGACGAATGCCTCCGTTCCTTCGATCACTAATCGAAATGCAGATTGATTCGGGTGGCGTGCTTCCTCGGCTGCAGTGGCCAAATCAATAACCGTGGTATTGCCCGGTGGGATGGCGGATTCGATCGGCAAGTCTGGACGCGGCGGGAGCGATGCGCAGGCGGCAAGACCCATCGCAATGCAAATTGATAATCGCCGTATTGCCTTCATCCTGTCTCCGAGATGAGCACCATGCGCTAGGATACGCGAGGTTCGATACCTACAGCCACAACGGGAGCGTTTGACCGCCATCATTCTTAGGTGTCGGTAGGAGATAACGTATGAGTCGACTGCGTTTGCTTACGGCATTAATTGCATTGTTGGGCGGCGTGGCGTGCAAGCAAATGCCTCCGCAGGCGCCTGCATCCCTTGCCAATACGTCTTGGCAACTCGTCAAATTCCAAGGCGGCGACGACACCGTGCGGACGCCGGACGATAAGTCGAAGTACACGTTGTCATTTGCAACGGACCGCTATTCGGTGCGCTTCGATTGCAATCGCGGCAACGGTGCATGGAAATCAACCGGTCCAAATCAGCTCGAATTCGGCCCGATGGCAATGACACGGGCGATGTGTCCACCTGATTCGATGCACGATCAGTTGGTCAAGCACTGGCCCTACATTCGGTCGTATGTGCTAAAGAACGGAAAATTATTTCTCTCGTTACAGGCCGATGGCGGCATTTACGAGTTAGAGCCCTTGGATCTGAAGAATTAGCATGAGCCATCAGATCTAAATGGCTGTACGAGAGAGTGCTGGCCTGTTCGTCCAGCACATAGGGCGTTGCAAATCAGATTCGTCTGACAGTCAGGAGCTTCGGTAAGGCGCACGATGGGGGCGCTTTCGTCATTGGGAGCATGGGTGAGCCTCTAGGTTTAACACCTCTGCAATTACTTGTTGGTACCCTGGGTCAGCATGAGAACGCTGTATTCAACGCCGGTCGAAGTAGAGTCGACGCCACGTCGCCGTAAGAACGAATGGCTCGGGGTCGCTGCGACCATGGTCACCGTGCCGGTCGCCATGATGCTTTTGCACGCGATGCATGCGAGATCGCCGGCGAGCGCCACGCGCGCGTCCGAATTTCTCCCCACCATTGAAAACTCCTATTGGCCGTCGGTACCCGCGCCCGAAGGAATGGTATGGATTCCCGGCGGAGAGTTTTCGATGGGGGCCTCGCACTCTGTCGATACGCGAACCAATGATGCACGCCCGGTCCATCGCATCGCCGTCGATGGATTTTGGATGGACGCCACCGAAGTCACCAATGAGCAATTCGCTCGCTTCGTCAAAGAGACGGGCTACATCACCGCCGCCGAGAAGACAGACGGTGCAAACTGGCGAAGTCCTGCCGGGCAGGATAGTTCTATCGAGGGCAAGGAAGCTTATCCGGTTGTTCACATCGCCTACCACGATGCATTCGCCTATGCGCAATGGGCCGGAAAGCGTTTGCCGACGGAAGCGGAGTGGGAGTTTGCAGCGCGCGGTGGTGTGGTTGCGCAGCGCCCTGCAGGGGAAGGCTCGAATGATCGAGACACCGACGTGAATTCTTCAGTGAGCGCCATGCCCGTTGCGTTGTCATTGCCAAATCGATATGGACTTTACGACGTGGCCGGAAATGTAGCCGAATGGGTTAGCGACTGGTATCGACACGATTACTATGCACACTTGGAGGTGAGAGGGACGGCAATCAATCCCGAAGGTCCGGCAGTGCCTTTCGACCCTGCCGAACCGAGCGTAATGCAGCGCGTGCATCGCGGCGGAGTGACTCTTTGCGCTAATGGCTCCTGCAGGCGCGATATTGGGTTACGCGATAAGGGCGACGTCAATACCGGCGCGAGTCTGCTCGGATTCCGCTGCGTGCAAACAGCCTCGCAGAAACCCAAGTAAGATCGGCGCATATGGACGTGAACTCCAGGTGTCCGCCGTGGGCCACTTGGGGCAAAGCTGAGCATTTCAGTGACCCATGGATTGCTCATTGCGCTACACTTAAGAACGGCAGTTCAAAACGGTCACTCACGATCTCCTGATAAGAATCAGCGACTAGGATCAGGCCAAAATCCATTCCGTGCTCGGCTTCGTTTATCGATAGTTAGGCGAGCGCCGTGCGAGCCAACTTCAGCGTACACTGGATTTTGTTTGGCAAGTATGATGTTGCTACCCGTTGAAGAAGTGGGAGTATTTTTGAGCAAGGACTGTTGCGGCGTCCTCGGACTACAAAATACTGAACACGAAAGTATTGCTTTTAACCAGAGAAACATATGCAAAAGACACGCAGCGCTCCACAGGCCAGGCGGATCCGTTCTTTAATTGTTGGCGTCTTTGCGCTGGCAATTTCATCTGCTTGTCTTAGCGCGCAAGCGCAAACTCAAGCAAAAACGAAGAAGCCCAATATTGTCGTCATTTTCGGGGATGACGTAGGTGTGTGGAACATCAGCGCCTACCATCGCGGAATGATGGGCGGCAGCACGCCAAACATTGATCGGCTCGCCAGAGAGGGCGCCTTATTTACCGACTATTACTCGCAAAACTCCTGCACCGCTGGCCGAGCGGCGTTCATCACTGGGCAAAATCCACTGCGTACGGGGTTGCTAAAGGTCGGCCTGCCGGGCGCGAAGCAGGGGCTGCAGGATAAGGATCCCACTATCTCCGAATTGCTGAAAGCGCAAGGCTATGTCACGGCGCAGATCGGTAAGAATCATCTCGGCGATCGCAATGAATTCTTGCCCACGCGCCACGGTTTCGATGAGTTTTACGGCAACCTGTATCACCTTAATTCCGAGGAAGAGCCCGAAGATCCCGACTACCCGAAGGATCCTGAGTTCCATAAGAAATTTGGTCCACGCGGCGTGCTTGATTGCAAAGCGACGGATAAAGACGATCCTAGCGAGGACCCTCGCTTCGGCAAGATCGGCAAGCAAGTATGTAAAGACACCGGACCGTTAACGAAGAAGCGCATGGAGACAGTCGAAGACGATCTCACCGCACACTCGCTGAACTTCATCGATCGCTCGCACAAAGCGGGCAAGCCTTTCTTTCTGTGGCACAACTCCACACGCATGCATGTATGGACGCGTCTTTCCCAAAAGTGGGAAAACAAAACGGGCTTTGGGTTGTTTGCCGACGGCATGGCGGAACTCGACAATGTAGTCGGCCAACTGCTCAAGAAGTTGGACGATCTGGGCATCGCGAATAACACCATTGTGGTCTTCAGCAGCGACAATGGCGCGGAGATATTCAGTTGGCCGGACGGTGGCATGCAGCCATTCAAAGGAGAAAAAGGCACTACGTGGGAAGGCGGTTTCCGCGCTCCCGCTGTCGCGCGTTGGCCTGGAGTCATCAAACCGGGCATCGTAGTCAATGAAATTGTCTCGCACGAGGACTGGCTGCCGACGTTCTTGGCTGGCGCCGGCGATTCCAATGTAAAGGAGAAGCTACTCAGTGGTGTGACGGTGGGTGATAAAACATTTAAGACGCATCTGGACGGCTACAATTTTATGCCGTTCTTCAAAGGTGACGTGAAAGAAGGACCGCGCAAGGAAATTTTCTACTTCGACGACAATGCCAACCTGAATGCGCTGCGCTATGGTCCATGGAAAATCCATTTTGCGTGGATCGAAGGCCACCTGTTCAGCGGCAAGCGCACCTCCGCCAACGTACCTCTTGTCGTGAATCTTAGGCAGGACCCATTCGAGCGGACACCTTTCGAGTCCGATTCCTATCGGCGGTTTCAAGCCGACAAACTGTGGACGCTGGTTCCGGCGCAAGCCGTCGCCGGTCGGTTTATCCAGTCGTTCAAGGAGTATCCGCCCAGTCAGCGGGTGGGCAGCATGAACTTGGATCAAGTGATGGAGCAACTTCAAACGGGAGCGTCTGGCGCGGGCAAGTAGCAATTTCCTACATTTGCGGTGTGCCATCGTCAAAAATTATCACTACGGGGAAATGTTATGCGTTACTTAATAGCCATCATCGCAATCACGGCGACTGCAACCGGTAGTGTTAGCGCTCAAGCGCCGGCTCCGGCGAGTGCACAGAAATCGCTCGCCTCGACGCTTAATGTGTATGTGTTTCCCGGTGCGGGGCAATCGAGCACTCAGCAATCCAAAGACGAAACAGAGTGCTACAACTGGGCGGTACAGAACACCGGCAACGATCCTTTCAAGATAGCTAAAGATGCCGAACAACAAAAGCAAGCAGCAGCCGAAGCCAAAGCAGAAGCTCAAAAAGCCACTCAAGGAGCCGGTGCAAAGAAAGCAGTAAAGGGCGCGGCAGCAGGTGCAATCGTCGGTGAAGTGGCCGATAACGACGCCGGCAAAGGTGCTGCCGTCGGTGCAACGGTGGGCGCCGTCGCAGGACGTCGGCAAGCGCGTGCAGCAAATGCGAAGGCGGAAGAAACTGCGGCGAAGACAGAACAAGCTGTGACCAAACTCTCTGCAGAACAGACCGGCGCTTTTCAAAAGGCTTTTAGCGCGTGCCTTGAAGCAAAGAAGTACACCGTTAAGTTTTAAGCGGCCGGCCCCCGACGGATTGGTGTGGATTCTTGGCGGTGAGTTTTCAATGGGCGCGCGCGATCCGATGTGCAGGGACGATAAGGTCGGGATGCAAGCCACTACCGATTCCCAACTGATCTATCGTGCGCGCGGCGGGTTAAGCGGCGAGGTTTATCCCTGGAGCGATAATTTCGCGGATCGGGGCAAGTGGCAGGCCAACAGTCACGCAGGAAACTTTCCAAATAGCGATACCGGTACCGAAAACGCTCCAGGTTGTTTAACTGCGGCAGGGGCGTCATGGTCGATCGCGCGGTGATTGTTGCGCTATTCGAAGCGATCTTTGTCATGCAAACGTCAGGTGAGTACGCATGGAAAGTAGCTCTTG
>Ga0315910_10002065_pt1 | contig 17969 bp, 18 predicted proteins | sample EdamamesoilMG_FD_204470 | JGI IMG/M metagenome (GOLD analysis project Ga0315910, IMG submission 204470) | Garden soil microbial communities collected in Santa Monica, California, United States - Edamame soil | ecosystem: Environmental > Terrestrial > Soil > Garden | place: USA: California... | reverse complement strand
CCCGGAGGACCGGCCGGGCGCGGCGATGGCCGGAAGGTACATCGATGAATTCGTGCGCGAGGACGGTCAGTGGAAGATCCAGCGCCGCACCACCCACGGCGTGATCCCGTGGCGTGACGGATCGCAACCTCCTCCCTGAACTGCACATGGTGCTGACCGAACGGGAAAACCGCAACCGCGAGCGCGTACTGGCGCTGTACCGCGATGTGCTTGATCCGCACGACCGCACCCGCCTGCGCGAATACCTGGTCGAGGACTACATCCAGCACAGTCCCGAGGCGACCGATGGACTGCAGGGCATCGGTGACTTCCTGGACTGGCTGAAGACTGCCCACCCCGGACACCGCAACCGCATCCAGCGGATCTTCGCGCAGGATGACTTCGTCATCGTGCACCTGCGCGTCACCGTGCCGGGAGAGGCGGACCTGGCCGTGGTGGATTTCTTCCGCCTCGATGATTCCGGAATGATCGTGGAACACTGGGACGTGGTGCAGCGCGTACCGGAGCACCCGAAGAACAGCAACGGCATGTTCTGAAGTGGAGCGAGGCTAGCGCCCTGCCGGTGCGCCTCCGGGATCGCGGCAGCTGTAGGGGGCATAGGCCACATCCGCCGGGGCGACCACATCCGCTCCCTTCCAGCTGTCCGCGAAATATTCCGGATCCTCCGCGACGTAGCTTCGCGTCAGGCGCGTACCGGTCGCATCGAGCTCGAAGCGCTCCACCACGCGCAGGCGCGAACCATGCAGGATGCGCGCGTCGGCATTGAGCACGCCCGGTGCGAACGCGGTGGTCTCCACGACCAGCACATCCCCTTCCCAGCGGCCGATCGAATGGCCGGCGCGCGTTGGCTGCACCTGCACCGGCGCCGTGCCGCGATCCAGGTGGATCACACGCACCAGGTCCATGTGTCCATAGTGCAGTGTCAGGCGCTGCGGCGTCTGCTCGATGCGGTTCACCACGGAGTCGAAGGTCCAGTCGAAAAGAATGTTGGTCGGCTCGCAGCGCAATCGCGGATTGTCGGTGCTGGCCGGATCGAACTGCTGCACGGCCCGGCGACCCGTGTCGGTGAGGCGCACGGGAATGGGACGATCCCACGCCGCCCGCACCGGATCCGCGGCGAGCGAGGCCGGTGAACCCCGCGCACCAGGGAATGCGGCCTGCCCCGCGGGCAGATCGCCCGCCTTCATCTTTGAAGCCTCGCTGAGCGGAACCAGTGTCCCCAGCTGCCCGCGCGGGTCGGACATCACGCGCTGCTCGGCGGCCCAGTCGCCCGCGAGGCTGGGCCGTCCATCACGCGTACGCCGCGCGCGCTGCGCGGCCGGTGCGGCGTTTGCTGCTACCGCAAGCTGTCGCTGACCATAGCGGTCCATGCGGCTGCCATCGGCGAACAGGATGGTCGCGAGATAGCACTGTGACGGTATGCGGCGTTCCGGTGAGCCCGTCACCGTGATGGTGCTGCCGGCCTGGAACATCTGGGGAGTCCAGCCCGAGCGCCGCAGGGAGTTGGCCGAGCGCATCTCGCATTTCCAGGCCACGGTCCTGCCGTCGGCGCCGCGCACATCCAGATGGATCCAGGCGTGCGGATTGATGAGCTCGATGCGGGTCAGCGCGCCCGTGAGCGTGATGTCCTTGTTGAGATCCCAGTTGGAGATGCCATGGTGGGCGGGCACCACCCCCGCCGAGGCACAGAGCCACAGCACGGCCAGCAATTTTCCGGGATGCATCGATCTCCCCCGTTCCCCTGGTGTTCTCAGGGAGACCGGTTGGCCTCCGGCGCATCCGGCGCCTCCTGGTAGCCATTGCGGTCCAGCCGCAGCTCGGGCCGCAGCGTGCAGAGCGCGCAATTGTCCTGGAAGTTCTCCGGCCGGCGGCCGCTCACCGGATTGGTGTAGTCGAACCACATGGGCAGGATGGCAGGCCAGGGCGTGGGCACGCCCGTACCGCCCTGGAAATGTTCCTCGCGCCTGCCCAGCGCCGTGATAGGGATGTCGACATTGGCATTGTTGGCTGGCGCGCGCGGCGGGGTACCGGCCGGACGCGGCGCCGGATCCTTGGCCTTGGCCCAGACGCCATCCTTCCAGGACACCGGCGTGATGAAGGGCTCGTCCAGTGTCAGCTCCCAGATGCGCCACACTCCATCCTCGAGCACATAGCGGTCGTGGTACATGCCGCCCCAGAACGACGCGGCGTAGAAATCGCCGGCCTTGCCCACGGTCTTGCCGGTGCGCGGCTGGAACAGGCGGAAGCGGCCGGCAGCCGAGCGTCCGTCTTCGGACACGCGGACCACGGGCTGCATCAGCCAGTGATAGGAGATGCCAGCCTGCGTGGTCGGCGGCGCACCGCGCACACGGGCTGCGATCAGCCGGTCGCGGCCGATGTGGTAGCCCTGGAACGGGGTTTCCTTGAAGCCGTTCTTCGCCATGAGGCCGGCCCAGCCCGCGGTATTCATGTCATCGACAAAGAAGCCGTAAGCCGCCGAGACATTCGCCACGCCGTCGTACGCGGCGGAGCGTGCGAGACGCCTGCGCGCCTCCTCCACGCCAACTGCCTCGGAGCGTCCGCGCGGAATCGCACTGGTGAGCGCCCGTGTCGCCACCAGCTTCGCATTGCCCGCGGCCGCGATGTTGCGGCCGGTCACCGGATGATCAGTGAGGAACATGGGCATGGCGAGGCCATGCGGTGCGGCATCGGCGGACGGGACCGCGGCGTCGGGCGCCTGGGCGCCGGCAGGCACGGGATCAACGATGCGGCTGCGGCCCCAGCCCTGGAAGATGTCGGTCTTCACCAGCACGAAGCGACGCATCTCGCGGATCTTCCATACGCCCGCCTCCTTCACGAACCGGTTGTGGAAGACCGTCACTTCCCACCAGCCCTTTTCCTGGTCGGCTTCACCCAGCATGCCCAGTTCGATGCCCCGCGCGAATGCCTCGTTGCCGCCCGGTGCAATCGTCACGATCACGTCGTTCTGCACGCGGTCGTGCAGCTGGCCATGCTTCAGGCCCGCCGGACCCATGGACTCCAGCCATCGGCGCACGCCCGATGTTCCGCGCCAGACGCCCTGTCCGCCGATCTCCACCACTCCGTCCCTGGCGAACAGATCGGCGACGTCATCCCACATCTTGCGGTCCGCGTAGTAGCCATAGGCAGACTGCAGATTACGGATGCGGTCTTCATCATTGAGCACGTCGATGCGCTGCTGCAGCTGCGCCAGCGTCGCCGTGCTCTTCGGCGCCTGGCCGGTGGCCGGGGGGATGGGAACGCCGGCGGTGTTGGTGTCGAAGTGGTAGGGGACCACGGGAAGGTCGCCACCGCCCCAGTTGATCCAGCCCTCCTCGTAGGGACCGTCGTACTGCGGGTTGTAGTTGGCGCGCGAGATCTTCCACACGCCGCCTTCGCGCACATAGTCGTTCACGAACACGCCGCCTTCGATGCGTGCCTCGTTGCCGTGTCCATGGAAGATGATGGCCTGCCAGCGCGCTTTGGCACTGTTGCCATCCGCGGAGAGATTCACCACCGGGGAGTCGACCATCATCGAGGAAAGCGACCTCGACGTGAGGCCCTCCCGCCCGCCGCCATAGCGCGTGCGCAGGAAGCCGGCGATGGCCGTCGGGCCTTTCGATGTCTCGGCGGGCTTGACCAGTCCGTCGAAAACGAAGCTGCCATCGTTCAAGAACAGCGCGCCGACGTGCTCCCACAGCCCGAACTGGGCGTACTGTGCGTAGCTGCTCTGCAGGTTCTTTACCGCGCGGATGCTCTCGGTGCGATCGAGGTCGCGCGCCAGTTCATCCAGGGCCGCATCCGCGCGCGCGGGCATGGCAGGCAGCAGGATGAGGGTTGCAAGAACCAGCAACAGCAGACGCTTCATGGCGTTCTCCCGGGCGTCAAGTTTCTGGAATCCCCCCGCCAGAAGCCGCCCCTGCTTCTCCGGCAGGGCACCAGAATCATGCACGCATCCCTGTGTGTCCATCCCTCAGCTTCCAGTACTTCCGCCTGGATCAAATCCGGAACCAATCGCTTCGAATGCCGCGAGCAGCTTGCCGCAGAGCGAATGTCGCTGTTTGCAGCCAGGCCTCGCCGCAATACGGCGTGGAAACCAGATGTCGGAGATGGTCCGATGCTTGTCGGACCGATGCCGACTGCGCCAGGCTGCCAGCCGGGATACGATGGACCCATGAGAAAACGTGACCCCCTCGATGAGGCCATGGAGCGGCTCGAAAAGGCGGTTCCGCGGCGACTGCGGCCGGCGGTGCAATGGATGCACAGCCCGAGGTCCAGGCCGGTGCGCATTCCGCTGGGAGTGGTGTGCATCGTCGCGAGTTTCTTCTGGTTCCTGCCCATCGTCGGCATGGAACTGTTCCCCATCGGACTGCTGCTGATCGCACACGATGTGCCTTTCCTGCGGCGACCGGCGGGACGCCTCACACTCTGGCTGCTGGGCCACTTCGAACGGCTGCAGCAGGCCTGGCACCGCCACTGGGCGACGCGCGCCGACCGCTAGGGCTTCACCAGCTCCATACTCAGATCCCACAGTCGCTGGCGGGCAGCAACATCGTAGGCCTGCGCATTGGCGCGGGCTTCGTTCATCTGGTTGAAGTAGAGCCCGCTGCGACCACCGAGGCCACTTCCCACCGCCAGCTGCATCACGGCGTTGGCGCCATCCTGCACGGAAGACATGGGCTGACGGCCGGAGCTGGTCACCATGGGTGTGTCCATGAACGTGGCCGGATGCAGGGCATTGACCGTGACCCTGGCCGGGTCCAGCTTTTCCGCCAGTGAGAAGGTGAACATGATCTGCGCCAGTTTCGATTGCGAATAGGCGCTCGTGGTCTGGTAGTTGCTTTCCATCATGACGTCATCGAAGTTGATCGGCCGCTGGCCGATGGAAGCGACATTCACGATGCGGGCCGGAGCGCTGCGTTCGAGCAATGGCAAAAGCTCCCGGGTGAGCAGGAAGTGCGAGAGGTAGTTGACCGCGAAGACGAGCTCGTGGCCGTCCGCGCTTTCGCGCCGGGCATCATTGCTGGCCCCACCGATGCCGGCATTGTTGATCAGCAGGTGCAGCGCCGGATGGGCCGAACGCACCCGCGCCGCCAGCGCCCTCACCTGTTCGAGCGATCCCAGGTCGCCAGGGTAGTAGACCGCGCGACCGGGACCTGCGGCGGTGATCTCGGCGGCAATCTCAGCCCCGCGCTTCTCGTTGAGGCCATGCACGATGACGGTGGCGCCCATTGCTCCGAGGCGCCTGGCGACGGTTTCGCCGAGGCCGCTGGTCGAGCCGGTGACCATCGCCGTCCTGCCCTTCATGTCGATCACGTCCTGGGCGCTGGCCCACGGCGCGATCAATCCGGAAAGGATCAAGGAACCCAGGACCAGGACACGGCGTCGAGCCAGCATGGAAATCCCCCCGCGGTGATCTCCAGATACTAGCGAATCGTCCGCGGCAACGGCACCGGTATCGCGGTGCCGTTGCCGGATGCCATTACGGCTTGCGAAGCCCGCGGGATTGCCGCGAGACGTTGCCGCGGAAGACTACTTGGTCTTGGCGAGCACTCCGGCCTTCTCCATCTCCGGTACGGCCTGCTTTGCCAGGGTCCTGACCAGCGTATCGACATTGCCCGGATTGGTGGTACGGCTCTGACCCGCCCACACCAGCTTGTTGTCCGGCATCGCATACACCAGTGTCTCCACCGACACGATGGTGTCGGTGGTGATTTCACCGGCACCGCCCCAACCATAGCCGTAGTAGCCACCCCAGAAGGAAGGATATGGGCCCGTCGCGTAGGCGCCGGTGCTCGATATCTCCTTGTCCACCCGCGTGGGGCGCATCACGACCACGCCTGCCACACCGGCCCGCTCGACGGCTTCACGCACCTTGGATTCATCGGAAACATCGACGCCGGGCGCCAGCTCGTGCAGCGGCAGGCCCACCGCCCCGAGCTTGGTCAGCTCGCGCGCCAGCGCCACTTCACCATTGCGGCGCGTGGATTCGTCCTTCGCTATCACCACCGCAGCCACCTTCTTGCCCTGCGGCTGCAGGGGCTGCACATCCGGCGCACTCCATGTCGAGGTGTAGGGACTCGCGCATGCCGCGAGCACACCGGACATGAGGGCTGTGAGCAAGATTGTTCTGGCCATGCGCATGACCTGTTCCTCCATTGGCGCCAGCGGGCATCGTATGAACCCGCCCTGAAGCGCAGATATCCGCGAAACTCCGCAGATGCGCTGTGGAAACTACGGTGGCGGAACAGCGGGGCGTTGCCCGGGCATCGCCGCTACAGGCTGGCGGTTCCCGGGGTCGGCCACGCCGGAGCGTGCACCGGGTCCAGGCGCATCACCCTCACCTCCTCGCACAGCCCCAGCAGCTGGACCAGGCCAGCTACCGAGCGCACGTGCAGTTTGTGCATCAGCCGTCCGCGATGCACCTTGATGGTTTTCTCGGCGGTTCCCAGTTCAGCGGCGATCTGCTTGTTCCGGTATCCCTGGGCGACGAGGTCCAGCACCTGCCGTTCACGCGGCGTCAGTGAAGCCACCAGCTCCCGTATGCGTTGCTGTTCGCCAAGCGCGCGCCGTGTACCCTCATCCCTGGCCAGGGCTTCATTCACCACGGCAATGAGTTTTGTCCGGTTGACCGGCTTTGGCAGGAAGCTCACGGCTCCCGCACGCATTCCCTCGACTGCCATGCTCATGTCGCCGCGGCCGGTGATGAACACCACGGGCAACTGCGATCCGAGCGCCAGCAACCTGCGCTGCAGTTCAAGGCCGGACATCTCCGGCATCAGCAGGTCAGTGAGCAGGCAGCCTGGAAGCTGCGGATCGTGGTCGGCGAGAAAATCCGACGCAGACGTCCAGCACTTCACTTCGAAGCCATCGGCGCGCAGCAGACGCGAAATTGCCCTGACGAAAGAGTCGTCGTCATCCAGGACGAAGACGGTTGAATCCATGATCTGAAGGCCTCCTGCATCGCGCCGGAGTACGAGGCACTGTCTCCCTGGCGCGCGTGCGCTTCCCTGCGCGACAGGGATTATAGATGCACTGGCTATTGCGATGCAGTTGCGATGGGAGCAGGACGAAGACTTGATGGTGCAATCACCCCGTCAGGGAAGCTTCGCGAAAGCCGCGCATCGCACCATGCTTCTGGTGTCCCGCAGCAAGTCGGACCAAGGTCCCATACACGACACGTCGGCTGCCTGCGCATAGTGCTGACGTGAAGCCTGATTCACACCATCGGCCACAGCGCGGCCCGCTCGCGTGGCTGCGCACCATGCGCGCCATGTTCATCTGGTCGGGCCTCGCGCTGTGCACGGCCTTCGCGGTGGCCGAAGTCGATGGAGCACTGGGGCGCGCCGAAGCCATCGATCGCTTCATGGACAGTCCGCCTCCGGATCAGGGCAACTGGTCCGCGCAGCGCCGCCGCGACTACGCGGCATCCATCGGCATGTCGCATGACATGCCGGTGGCGCTGCTGACAATCGACGCGCTCGACCTGCAGGTTCCAGTCTTCCCCCGCGATGACGAACTGAGCCTGAACAGGGGAAGTGCGCTCATCCCCGGGATGGCGGGGCCGGACCAGGGCGGCAACCTCGGCATCGCCGGACACCGTGATGGGTATTTCCGCGTACTGCAGGACATCCAGCCGGGGGACATCATCCAGGTCCGCACTCATCGGGATGAGCACCGCTATCGCGTCACGGCCATCCACATCGTCGACCTGGACGACAACCGCCTGCTCGGCGACTCGGCGCTGCCGACCGTGACGCTGGTGACCTGCTATCCGTTCTATTTCGTCGGCAATGCGCCACAGAGGTTCGTCGTCACGGGCGAATACCTGTGGAACGATCAGACCTGATCCAGGAGGAATGTCATGAACATCAGGAAGGCAGGATGCTTGAGTCTCTTCGGCCTGGTCATCGCCGCGCTCGCCGGGGGCGCGAATGCAGCTGATTGCGCCACCGCACAGTTCAGCGACACGGTGCTCGAGCGATTCCCGAACATCGCCAGCGCCTGCCAGGACGTGATCGAGAAGGACGGACAGATGTATGCCGTCATCAAGTCCGACCTCGTGCGCACCGACAGGGATGCGCTGTTCGTGCGGGTGAGGATGCCCGACGGATCGCGCAGCCAGACACGCCGCATTCCGGTCAGCCGCGACTTCCGCGTGGTCATCAATGGCAGAGCGGTCGGCCTGGACCAGGTGGCCGTCGGCCAGGAACTCACCACCTATGTCAGGGTGAGCGAGCCGGTGATGGCGCTGGTGCTCGATGAGGAGGAGGTGGAGACGGTACCGCTCGAACCGGCGGTTTCGGTGGCTGTCGTTGCCGTGGCCCGCGCTCCACAGGAGTCGCCGGCCATGCCTCGCACCGCGAGCCTGGTGCCTGCAATGGGCATCGCAGGCGCCCTGCTCATCGCCTTCGGCCTGTCGCTGGGATGGGCACTTCGCCAGGCGCGGGCGCGGGTCCGCAGGGAATGACCTGATGGGCAGGGCCATCCCGCTGCTTCTCATCCTGGCTGCGCTCACAGGCGCAGCCGGATGCTCCACCACGGGGAGCTCATCCAGTGCACCCGAGAACTGGGATGGACTGCAGAAGGTGGCAGCAAAAAATCTCGATCTTGCCTATGTGCTGCCAGGCGCGGATTTCACGACCTACTCGCAGGTGATGCTGGATCCGGTGGAGGTGGAGTTCGACAAGAACTGGCTGAGCGACCAGAACAGCACCATCGACCTTTCGCGGCACGTGGATGCGGAGGATGTGAAGCGCATCCGCACCGGACTTGGCGAGATGGTGCACAAGCGCTTCAGCGAAGAGCTCTCGAAGAACGGTTATGCGATCGCGCAGGAGCCCTCTGCCAGCACCCTGCACCTGGCGGCCGCCATTGCAAACCTGTACATCAACGCACCGGACATACCTTCGGCCGGACGGGTCCGCAGCTACACGACCAGCGCCGGTTCGATGACGCTGGTCGTCGAAGTGCGCGACTCGGTGACCGGGAAGCTGCTGGCCCGTGCCGTGGATCGTGCCGACGACGCAGATGCCTCCACGCAGCTTTCCTGGACCACCTCGGTCAGCAACGAGGCCGACGCCGATCTGATCATCCGGGGCTGGGCACGACGCCTTCGCCAGGGACTCGACACGCTTACAGGCAGGAACACGAAGTAGACGATCCATTCACCTACGTCTCATGGAGCCACCGATGCAACACCTCCACGCTCCGGCGTCCCTGTCGCGGACACGAACGCTGCTCGCAGCAGGAGCGCTGACAGCCGCGCTTTGCGCGGCGGGCTGCGCCAGCAAGCCACCTGCCGATCCGGTGGTCTCCGACCAGGTACAGCAGATCACCGCCACCGTCGAAGCCGTCGATCCGGCCACGCGCATGGTGCGCCTCAGGGGCAAGCAGGGCCCCGTGGACATTGCACTGGGGCCAGAGGTACGCAACTTCGACCAGATCCAGGTCGGGGATGAGGTCAAGGCCACCTACTACACGGGCGTGGCAGCCCAGATCCGCAAACACGGCGATACGGCGCCCGCCCCGACCGACGAGGTCGCCGTTGCGCAGGCGACTCCGGGGTCCCGGCCTGCGGCAGGCGTGGCCCACAACGTGTCGGCCACCGTGAGCATCGTGTCGGTGGATAAATCCTTCGACACCGTGACCTTCACCCTTCCTTCGGGAGACCAGAGGGTGGTTGCCGTCCAGACACCCGAGGGACGTGAATTCATCCGCACGCTCAGGAAGGGGGACAAGGTGGATGTGACGTATACCGAGGCGGTCGCGGTGGAGGTGGTTCCGGGCAGCCAGGCAGTACGACGCGCAACACCGTAGCGCCCGGAGCGGACTGCGCCGACAGCGTTCCACCGTGCGCGGTCACGATGGAGCGCGAGATGGACAGGCCCAGCCCCATGCCGCCGGGCTTGGTGGTGAAGAATGGCTCGAAAATCTGCGGGAGGATCCCGGCATCGATGCCTCCACCCGTGTCCTGCACGCTGATCGCGACTGAACCGTCGCCGCGCCGCCTGCTCCGCACGAGCACGTTCCGGCGCGGCGACTGCGCGGCGCCCGCCGCATCGATGCCGTTCATGACCAGGTTGAGGATCACCTGCTGCAGTTGAATCATGTCGCCCCTGACGCGCGGCAGGCTTGCATCGAGCGAAGACTCCAGACGCACTCCGCGCGCAGCGGCATGGCTCCCGACCAGCGCCAGCACCTGTGTCACCGCGCCGTTGAGATCCAGAGCGCCCATCGCCACGGGCGCGCGACGCAGCAGGTCACGAAGGCGCTGGATGATGGCCGACGCGCGGTCGTCATCCTGCCGGATGGCGATGAGGATGGCGCGCACCTCATCGAAGGTGGCCCGTCCGGAGTCGATGAGCTTCTCACCCGCCTCGGCGTTGCTGAGGATCGCAGCAAGCGGCTGCGCGAGCTCGTGCGCGATGGACGCAATGAGCTCCCCGGCAGTCGCGAGCCGCGCCGCGTGGGCCTGCCGCTCCAGCGATTGCGATGATCTCCCGACTGCGGGATGGCGCGCGGGTTGTGCGCGGCCGTCATCGGTCACTTCGACGCTCCATGTCCATTGCCACCAGATGACGTCAGCCGGCGGCGCAGGCCGACGGCAGCGCATCGTGCCACAGCTTGCCCTCATGGATTGCGCACCACGCGGCGAAAGTCCTGTCGCAGCGCGCCATCTGTAGGACTGCACGCTTCCCGGGATCAGTACATCCCCGGCGTTACAGACGCAGGCCGCCGCAGTACAGATATACGCATGGCGCAAATCAAGGTGCGGGAGTCCCTCCAGCTGCGTTCAGGCTCGGTGCACAGTCGCGCGCGCCATGCAAGACCATGAACGCCCACCAGTGTCCCGCCTGCACGTCGCGGATGGAGCCGTTCTTCGACCTGCGGCAGGTGCCGGCTGGCAGCAGTGTCATCCTGCAGGACCGCAAAGACGCGCTCGCCTTCCCCACCGGCGACATCGTGCTGGGTTTCTGCCGAGAATGCGGCTTCATGGCCAATGTCGCCTTCGACGCCGAAGCCGCGGAGGCGGCAGCGCTGCATGAAGATACCCAGGCCTACTCGGCGACCTTCAGCCGCTACCTGCACGCCATGGGCGAGGCACTGGTCCAGCGCCACGACCTGCACGGCAAGCGCATCCTGGAAGTCGGCTGCGGGCAGGGAGAATTCCTCTCACTGCTTTGCCGGCTCGGCCCCAACGAGGGAATCGGCTTCGATCCCGTGATCGATGAATCCCGCGGCGTGGTGGGCGAGGTTGCTCCCATCCGGGCCGTCAGGAGCCTCTACGACGAGCGCGTGCCGCCGCTCGACTGCGACCTGGTCTGCTGCAAGATGACGCTGGAACACATCAGCGCCGTGGCGCCATTCGTGCGCAATCTCAGGCGCGCGCTGGGCCCGCGGCCGGATTCCACGGTTTTCGTGCAGGTGCCCGAAAGCCTGCGGATACTGCGGACCTGCGCATTCGAGGACGTGTACTACGAACACTGTTCGTACTTCACTCCGGGCACACTGGCGCGACTGTTCCGGGCCGAAGGTCTGGACGTGGACCGCGTCGAGGTCAGTGGCCAGGGCCAGTACCTCGCCGTCGAAGGCCACCAGGACAGCGTGGCTCGATCCACGCACGCGGCACCGGAGGAGGAGTCCGTTGCCTCCGTGGCCGGTCTGGTCGCGGACTTTCCCGCCCGGTACGCAGCACGCACCAGTCAATGGCGCGAGCTCGTGGAATCACGCCTCGAAGAAGGACCCGTTGCACTGTGGGGTTCAGGCTCCAAGGCGACCTCGTTCATGACCTCCCTGCGCCTGGGTTCGCGCATCGAGCACATCGTAGACATCAATCCCTACCGTCAGGGGCGATACGTCGCCTGTACAGGACAGCGCATCATGGCACCGGAGGAGCTGGCCACGGTCGGGCCCCGTTCGGTGGTGCTCATGAATGCCAACTACAAGGATGAAGTGACGGCCCACCTGACATCCCTGGGCATAGACACGGAACTGCTTGTGCTATGAGTCCGGCCCCAGTGCTTCACGAAACTCTGGCAGGAAGAGATGGACGAAACGGCTCCCGGTGAGCGGCGTTTCGGCCAGGAGGTGCTGCGCGGTGGCCTCCCGCGCAAGAGCGCCAGCCCGCGCGCAAGGCACACCGCCTGGCAGCGCTGGGAGCGTCTGCTGAAGGACCGGCTGTCCGAGCCCCTGCACCTCAATGTCCTTTCGGCCTTCGTGAGGCTGTTCGGGGGCTTTCGCATTCAGGTGGAGTTCGACCTCGTCGAGCGGCGACGCTATGCATTCGCGCTGCTGCAGGCAGCAGACTGGGCCTCGCGCTACGGCGTTTCCCGCATCAGCGCGCTGGAGTTCGGCGTTGCTGCGGGCGCGGGCCTGGTGAACCTGGCCTGGCTCGCGCAACGGGTGACGCGGGAAACCGGCGTGGACATCGACATCATGGGTTTCGACACGGGAACCGGCATGCCACCGCCCGTGGACCATCGCGACTATCCCGAGGAATTCCGCGAGGGCGACTTTCCCACTACCGACCGCGAACGACTGGCCCGGCTGTTGCCAGATGATGTGCGCGTCATCTACGGACCGTTGGCGCAGACCGCACGCGGCTTCGCCGACACGGTCGCCTCTCCGATCGGGTTCATCAGCTTCGACCTGGCCTATTACTCCTCGACGTGGGATGCCATGCAGGTGCTGCAGGGCCCTGCCAGCCACTACCTGCCGACGGTGCCTTGCTACCTGGGCGCCATTGCCATGGAGACTGCCAATCCCGATGTAGGGGAACTGCTCGCAGTGCGCGAATTCAACGCTGCTTCACCGATGCGCAAGATCCACCCGATGACGTGGCTGCGCGAACGGCGCATCTTCAAGAACGCGTACTGGCACCGGCAGATCTACACGCTGCACGTGCATGATCACCCGCAGCGCGCCGGCAGCCGACCGTTGGGGCGCGAGGTTCGCTTCCTCGAAGACCCGACCGGTCGCTCTACACCAACAGGGTGATACTCGCGTGAAAATTCAACCTGATGCCAGGTTGCGGATCTCCTGCCGCACGTGGGGCAGCGCCAGCAGGATTGCAAGCGTTGCCGTGCCGCCGATCACACAGGCAGGCAGCCAGTGCAGTCCGGCGTAACGGGAAAGCAGCAGCAGCGCCGAGGCCAGCAGCGCGCTGGCAGCCCCGGTGGAGATGGGCACCCATATCGACCAGGCCAGCTGGTCACGCAGCAGGCGCATGGTGAGCACCATGCGCACGGCATCTCCGGTCAGGCGGCCCACAGCAGCTCCCATCACGCCATACTTCGGGATCAGCGCCAAATGCACCGCGATGGCCACGATCACACTGGCCACATCGGCCCGCAGCATGTCCTGCTGGCGATTCAGGGCCATCAGCGCGTAGCGCGCCACCGCGCAGACACCGGCGAGGACAGCGGCTATCGCGAGCACGCGCAGGGGCCGGGCCGAGGGAAGGAACTCGGTGCCACCCAGCAGCACCACGATGCTCCGGGCCTCGGTGAACAGCACCACTCCACCCAGGACGCACACGGCCAGCACAGCGGTGAATGCTCCCTGCAATCTGGGCTGCAGTGTGCTGGTCCCGCCTGCCAGATCGCGAACGAACAGCGGCATCAGTGCGCCGGCGAAGAGATACGCAACCATGAATACCATCTCGTACAGCTTCGTCGGAGCGTCGTAGATACCCACGTCGCTCGGATCCCTCATGAAGGAAAGCAGCAGCACATCGATACGGAAGTGGACGGCAAGCAGGATGGCGGACAGTGCGAAGGGCAACCCTGCGACAAGGAGTTCCCGCCACGCCCGAGGGTCGATGCGGATCCGGAAGGAAATCCTGCGCCGTGCGAACTTCCATCCCAGCGCGGCGGTGCCGAGCAGTCCGGCGGCTCCGGCAGCCAGCATCGCGTCGGTTCCCCAGCCGAGGCGCGCTCCGGCGACGACCAGTCCGAGCGTCAACCCCGCGCCTGCCAGTTCGGCCATTGCTGCTTCGTTCTCGGCCAGTTGCTGCTGGAACACGGCCCGCAACACTTCGCTGAGCTGGAAGCCGATCCACCCGATGCCCACCACCACCGTGCCCAGCCGTATCACTGGATCGGATTCGAACAGCGCGACCGCGATAACCAGCAGCAGCATGGCGCAGGTCGATGCAGCCAGGCGCAGGCCGACGATCAGGCCCAGCATCCCCGCCCGCCTGTCCGGCTCCCCGGCCATGGCGCGCAGGGACAGCGTGGCGAGTCCGAGATCGAACAAGGTGCCCGCCATCAGTGCCAGCGTGAATACCGTGCGGTACTGCCCGAGGCCGTGTGTTCCCACCGTGCGCGCCAGGATGGCGAACGTGACCACCCCGAGCACGGTCACCATCACGCGCCCTCCCACCGAGCTCAGCGTGTTGCCCAACAGCTTCGCGCCCTGCGACATCGTGCGGCGGCTCATGGAATGCAGCATTTGAACACCTGCGCGGGTGCGGCACCATGACTGCCTGGGCCACGCAGGGCGGCACTGCCGGCACACGGCGCCGCATATTGATGATCGCAGCCTGCCCTTTCCCGGCGCCGCGCGGCACTCCCGTGCGCGTCCATCGAATTGCTGAATCGCTCGCGGCACGGGGTCATGTTGTCGATGTCGCGACCTATCACCTGGGTGACAGAACCATTGGCCTGCCCTTTCGCATCCACCGCATCGCACGGGTCCCCACCTACAGGAAGCTCGATCCGGGCCCTTCCTTCCAGAAGCTCACCATCGTCGACGGGCTGCTGACCGCGAGGGTGTTGCAGCTGGCATGGAGCCTCAGACCCGATGTGATCCACGCCCATCACTACGAAGGACTGTTGACCGGTCTACCTGCACGCCACCTGTTCGGCATACCGCTGGTATTCGACTCGCATGTACTGCTGCAGAGTGAGCTGGACTATTACCCGCTGCCCGGGCTGGGCAGGAGGCGCAAGAGCCGGATCGGGCACCTGCTCGATCGTCAGCTCACGCGACGTGCCGATCATGTCATTGCCGTCACCGGTGACATTCGCGCACGACTCGTGGAAGAAGGGGTCATGGACGCGGAGCGCGTCACCGTCGCGGGCAACGGCGTGGAAGAGGAATTCCATGCCGGCCATGCTGGGGCGTTTCCGGCCGACGGCATGCGCCGCCTTCTATTCACCGGCAACCTGGCGCTGTACCAGGGCGTGGAGAGGATGCTTCAGGCTCTCGCGCTGCTGTCCCGCACGCGCAGCGATGTGCGGCTCGTCGTGGCCACAGGCAGCGATCGACGGGCGTTCACTGAACTGGCTGCCGCCAGTGGTGTTTCAGGCCGCATCGACTTCGTCGACGCCAGCCTCCGTCAGCTGCCCGACCTCATCGCCAGTGCGGACATCGCGCTCAATCCGCGCACCGCGTGCCCGGGTATCCCGCAGAAGCTCCTCAACTACATGGCCGCCGGCGCGGCCATCGTGTCCTTCGCGGGTTCGGCAAAGCACCTGCACCATGAAGAGTCGGGTCTCGTGGTTCCCGACGATGACGTAGCCGCATTCAGCGCGGCCATCCTCCGTCTCCTCGATGACACGCCCCTGCGCCGGCGGCTGGGTGCGGCGGCACGGCAGCATGCGCGCCAGTTCTTCTCATGGGCGAACAGCGCCGCAATCATCGAGGACGTGTACGAACAGGTGCTCTCGCACCAGCGCCCGGGGCCTATTTCTTCGGCGGCTTCTGCTCTTGGGCAAAGTGTTCGGGAAACATCATGCGCCGCATCTCGGGATGCCAGCCACGCGTCATCTGGCGGTAGACATCCATGACCTGCTCTGAAGGCGGACGCTTGCGGAACGGAATGATCTTGTCGTCACTCATCGAAGGGCTGGACCTCGTGTAGGGTGGCCCGGCCCACATTGCCGCCGCAACGGCCGGCTCCCTATCAGGGCAACACTGATCCGGCTGCCAGTGCGATGCACAATGAATGACTTGAAATCGGCTGCCGGCCCCTCATTCTGTTGCGATGAACCAGTCCCTGCTCATTGCCTGTCCGAACGATGGCGCCCTCAACCGGGTGCCAGCGGCGCGACTGGCCGAGGCACCACGCTGCGGCCGGTGCCACCAGCCCCTTTTCACTGGCCAGCCGCTCGAACTCTCGTCGGGTAATTTCGATCTGCATGCGGCCCGCAGCGAAGTGCCGCTGCTGGTGGATTTCTGGGCGCCCTGGTGCGGCCCCTGCCGGATGATGGCACCCGCCTTCGCCAGGGCTGCCAGCCTGATCGAGCCCCGGCTGCGTGCCGCCAAGCTCAACACCGAGGATGAGCCCGATCTCGCGAACCGCTTCGGCATACGCAGCATCCCCACCCTCATCCTCTTCGCCAATGGCAGGGAAGTGGCGCGGCAGAGCGGAGCGATGTCCAGCGCGGAGCAGATCGCGCGCTGGGCCGCGAGCCAGGTACCGGGCTAGAGGACCGACTTCAGATTCCCGGAATGCTCCGCTGCCGGGTTGCGCGGCGGTGGGCAATCTCCTGCACGTAGATCGGTGTGCGGAAGTAGTTGTTGCGCCCGGCTGCGATGTTCTCGGGCATCGGCGTGAATGCCACCATGGATTCGGCCATGGCCTGCCCGCGCGCCTCGACACCTGCGCGGTACTCGGGAGCCGGGAAGATCCACATGTCGTTGTTGATGATGCCGTTGACCACCAGTCGGCCGACGGTCAGCGGCGCCTGCGGTCGGGCCCACATGGGCGTTGGCGCGGCAGCCGCGGTGGCGGGCCGGACCGGCGCTGCACCTGCGGGCCGCGCCGCAGGTGCCGGTGCCACTGCAGCCGAAGCTGGCGGATCCTGGTTCTTCAGGTAGTCCGGGCGATATGTCGCGCTCTGGGCAAGGTTCGTGGTGGTGGCTCCGGGCAGCAGGTTCGAAGTACCGATATTGGTATTGCGCAATTCGTGCCGCAGGGCCTCCATCAGCCCGGACACCGCCATCTTGGTCACTGCATACACGTTACCGCTGCCGAACAGCACTCCATCCGTGGAGGAAGTGGTGACGATGTGGCAACCCTCCTTTCGCGCCAGCATGCGCGGGACGAAGGTGCGGATGCCGCACAGCGGTCCCCAGAAGTTCACGCCCATCCCCCAATCCCAGTCCTTGAGCGTGCCCTGGATGACATTGGGCAGCCGGCCGACGCCGGCGTTGTTCACGAGGATGTGCACCGGACCGAACAGCTTCTCGATCAGGTCGGCCTTGCTTTCCCAGCCTTCGCGATCGAGCACATCGTGGACGACGGTCCGCACGCGCGGGTCGCCGGGCGGGAAGGCCCGCAGCGCTTCGGCGAACTGCGAGTCATCGAGGTTGCCGAGTATCACCCTGGCGCCGGCCTCATGCAGGGCACGGGCGATGCCGAGGCCGATGCCGCTGGAGCCGCCGGTGATGTAGGCCACCTTGTCCTTCACGTCGGTGATCGGCGGGGCTTGCGACAGCCCCATGTCCGGCCATTGCGGTGCCGATGCCGCCGCTTCCTGTGCCGCAGCCTGTGCGCCGACTCCCGCGGCTCCAGCCGCCGCCATGCCGCGCAGCATCTGCCTTCGACTCACCGTGCTCTCATCCATGCTCTGGCTCCCGGTCCGGTCCGATGTGTGACTCGCCCCGGACAATAACCAAAAGCCGGAGCGTGCGCGGGCTTCCACCCCCGCGACTTCCGCGCCAGTCACTTCGGCGCTTCCGTCCATCGACAGATCAGCCGGTGGGCGCCCTTCTCATGTCCGGATACCGGACGTCCTCGATGCCCGAGGATTGCCGGTCGAACAGGCGCCGGTAGTGTCCATCGTCCCGGCTGAGCAGCGCCTCGTGCGAACCCTCCTCCACGATGCGGCCGGAATCGAAGACCAGGATGCGGTCCATGGCCCGCACGGTGGACAGCCGGTGTGCGATCACGATGGAGGTCCTGCCCTTCATCAGCCGGTCCATGGCCTGCTGGATCAGGTACTCGGACTCCGAGTCCAGGC
>Ga0315910_10002064_pt1 | contig 17984 bp, 11 predicted proteins | sample EdamamesoilMG_FD_204470 | JGI IMG/M metagenome (GOLD analysis project Ga0315910, IMG submission 204470) | Garden soil microbial communities collected in Santa Monica, California, United States - Edamame soil | ecosystem: Environmental > Terrestrial > Soil > Garden | place: USA: California... | reverse complement strand
ACGTGGACCGTCGCCGAACCGTCGGCGCCGCCGACCAGGGCGCCGGTGTTCTTGATCTTCACGCGCCAGCCGTCGACCTGCGTCACGCGCGAGCCGAAGACGCCGGGCTGCTTGGCCAGGTCCTCGGTCTGCACGCGCTCCAGCGTCAGACCCGGATCGCGGCCGAGGTGCAGCGTGAATTCTTCGCCGGGTTGCACCGCCGCGAGCTGCGCGTGGCCGAGGAAATCGGCGCCGAAATAGACCGCGGCGCGGCCGGGCAGGATCGTCCACTCGGTGCTGTTCTTGGCCTTGCCGCGCAGCCACACGTTCGTGTCGAGCGCGGGCGTGCACAGGTACTCGGCGGCGACGTCCAGCCGCTGCTGCGCGACCAGCACGCGCGTCGGCTCGGGCCGCGAGCTCAGGCTTTCGCGGCGCGGCAGGCGGAAGCGCACCGAGAGTCCCTGGCTCTCCACCGACGCGAAGGGACGAGGAGCAGGCGACGCGGGCGCATCGGCATCGGCGCCGTCGTAACCCCTGCTCTTGCCCACACTCCCTTCGTCTCTGGCCTCCAAGGCCACGGCGCTAGGTCTGGCATGGGTGCTTGGCCGCGGATCGAACAAGCGCACCCACGAAGGCTGCGGCTCGGGCCCCTGCGCGCCGACTTGCGGCTGCGCGGTCGAGAGCGCCACCTCGACGTCGTTCCAGTCCTCGCCGCTGTGCTGGTAGACGTCGGCGCGGTAGACCAGCTCGACCGACTTCGCGTCCGCCGCGGCGCGCAGGTCGTAGATCGGATGCCAGCCTGCGTTGGAGACCACGTACTCGACTTCGAGCACGCTGGGCCCGGCGGCGACGACCTCGAGCTCCACCTGGCGCCCCATCGCGCCGCCGGCGACGTCGGCGGTGCCCAGGGCAACCTTCAGCTCGCCGAGGCGACGCTCGACCTCCGCGCGCCGCTGCGCCAGCTCGCGCATCGCCTGCTTCTGCTCGCGCAGCCGAGCCAGCAGCGCGTCCTGGCCCTTGGCCCAGCCGCCGATGTCGAGCTTGCCGCCGACCAGCTCGGGCTTGGCCTTCTCCGAGTCGAGCGTCATCAAGTCGTACACGGCACCCAGGCTGCTCTTCAGCGTCTCGCGCTCGTCCTCCAAGCCGCCCAACTCGCGCTCGAGCTCGATCAGTTGCCGGCGCAGATCCTCGCGCCGCGCGTCGGGCATGCGCGGCTGGCGCACCTCGGTCACGTCGACGCCGGTGACGTCGCCTCCGGTGCAGCGCACGCGCACCTGCTCGGGATCGGCGGACAACGGCAGCCCGCCGACCACGAAGAGGCCGCCGCCCGCGGGCAGCTCGACCACCCGGTGCACCAGCGCGCGGTCGGCGAACACGGTGACGTCGCGAATCTTCGTCGCGATCGGCTGCGGCTCTTGGAGGGCTGGCAGGGCGAGCAACAGGAAAGCTAAGGTCAGCATGGCATGGCGTGGGCTGGTGGATCCGTCCGGCACAACGGCGGCGGCCGAGGCTTTGCTGGCCCCGTGGCCGCCGAGCGTACGGACTCGGGGGACCGGATGCTGCGGTCGGGAGCCCGCGGCGCGCCTTTCGCCCCCCAGGCCGCTGGCGGCAGTGTCCCGCTCGCCGCGAGGGGAGCTGCCCCGCATGAGTGGTCCGCGGGAGCACGCGAGTTCGCCTCGCCCGCCCTCCCGCCTCGCCTCGTTCGCCTCGGTCTTGCCCGCTCGCGCCTGCCCGCCGTCCGGGCGGAGGTCGGGCTGACGCGGGCTGCGGCGAGCGCTCGAGCCTGGAGACACAAATCTGCGGGCCAGAACCGCCGGCGGCTACCATGTCGCCCCCCTATGAAGACGCACTCTTTCGCATTGACCCTGCTGCTTTCCCTCTGCGCGCTCTCGGGCTGCAAGAGTCCTCACGCCGGCTCCGAACTGCCCCCCGGCAAGGGGCTGGTGAGCTACGACCGCGAGCCGCCGCCCGGCGCGGAAACCTTCGCGCGGCCCACCTGGCGCGCGGGCGACAGCTTCGTCTACCGCAAGGGAGGCCAGGCGCGCCTGCCCTCCCTGGTCGAGGCCGACGGCGACGGCTGGCGGCTGGTCCAGGAGGAAGGCCGGCCGGCCCTGCGCCTCGATGCGGATTTCGGCGACCTGGGCCAGGTGCCCCAGGAAGGCGAAGAGGGCCTGGTGACCAACGACCCCGTGGACGCGCGCTTCTCCTGGCCGCTGTGGGATGGCAAGCGCTGGACCTGCCAGTTCGTCCGCCGCACCCCGGACGAGCTGCCCTTCCCGCTCCAGGTCGAGTACGAGGTCCGCGGCGAGGAGCAGGTCAAGGTGCCCGCCGGCAGCTACCGCTGCTTGCGCATCTGGCGCACCGTGCGCCCCGCCAAGGAGGGCGTCTTCATCGCCCGCGTGGCGTTGATCTGGTACGCGCCGGAGATCGGCTACGTGGTGCGCACCCTCGACGACGGGATCGTCACCGAACTCGAGGAAGTGCACCGCCAGTGAACAAGGATTCGGCCCCGCGCGCGGTCGATCCGCGCGCGGGGCCGATGCGTCTCGAGCTAGGCTCGAAGCGGCGGAACTACTTGATTTCGAGCCACTTGCCGTCGTCCAGGAGCAGGCTCGACATCGAGCCGTCCGTCGGGGTCGGGTTGAAGTGCGTGAAGGCCGTGCCCTTCATGTCCCAGGCGTCCTTGAACCAGAAGGCATAGGCGTCCGTGATCAGGAAGTCGCCGATCGCCGCGATGTACTTCGCGAGCGGGATCACCGGGATCACGTACAGGATGCCGTCGAGCCAGGGGTTTTGGATGTACAGCTTCTGGTCGTAGTCGTCGACCGAGCGGGACAGTTGGTGCGGGCCGGCCGCGCAGGCGCCCAAGAACAGGGTCATCCCGACAGCGAGGGTGCAAAGGGTGCGCTTCATCTCATCCTTCTGGGTTGCGGTGTGGTGTGCGGAACTTCCGAGCGGCTGGGCGAGCCAGCCCGCTCGGGAAGGCGCATGGGGCGCCTGAGGTGGCGGAGTATAGGTAGGCCTTGCTCCCGATTGCTAGCGCCAAGCCCCCGGTCGGAGGCCCTCCAGCCCACGTCAGGGCCCATTTTCGGGGGTTCCAGGCCCCTTCGGGGGGCCCTGAGGCCGAGCTGCGGCTTGCGCCCGCCCGCCGCGGCGGACACCCTCCTTGCCATGCCCAGGATGGAGCTGCCGATCGACGCCCACCTGGAAGAGATCGGTCGCCTGCTGGGTCGGCATGGATCCCTGGTCCTGGTCGCCGAGCCCGGGGCCGGCAAGACCACGCGCGTCCCCCCCGCCCTGGTGGCCCAGGGTCTGGCGGGCGAGCGCGGGCAGGTGGTGGTGCTCCAGCCGCGGCGCATCGCCGCGCGCACCGCGGCCCAGCGCATCGCCGAGGAGCACGGCGACGCGCTCGGCGGCTTCGCCGGATACCAGGTGCGCTTCGACTCCAAGCTCAGCGCGCGCACGCGCGTGCGCGTGATCACCGAAGGCATCCTGACGCGCGAGTTGCAGCAAGACCCCGAGCTGCGCGGAGTTTCCGTGGTCGTGCTCGACGAGTTCCACGAGCGCAGCCTGCACGCCGACCTCGCGCTGGCGCTGTGCGCCCAGGTGCAGAAGAGCCTGCGGCCCGACCTGAAAATCCTGGTCATGTCGGCGACGCTCGATGCAGAGGCGGTGCTGGCCTTCCTCGACGATGCGCCCCTGGTCTCGGTCGAGGGCCGGGTCTTCCCGCTCTCGATCGAGCATTGCGAGAGCGACGAGAGCGTGCCCTTGCACGTGCGCGTGGCGCGCGCGGTGCGGCGCGCGCTCGCCGAGGGCGAGGGCGACGTGCTGGCCTTCCTGCCCGGCGTCGGCGAGATCCTGCGCACGCAGGCCGAGCTGGCGGGCGCGGCGCGCGCGGGCGATTGGCTGGTGCTGCCGCTGTACGGCGATCAGAGCGCCGAGGAGCAGGACCGCGCGCTGGCGCCGGCTGCGCGGCGCAAGGTGATCCTGGCCACCAACGTGGCCGAGACTTCGCTGACCGTGCCCGGCGTGCGCGCGGTGGTCGACTGCGGCCTGGCGCGCATCGCCTCGCAGGATCCCGGCCGCGGCGTCGATCGCCTGGAGCTCCTGCCGATCAGCCGGGCCTCGGCGACGCAGCGCGCCGGACGCGCGGGCCGCCTCGGTCCGGGGCGCGTTTACCGGCTGTGGAGCGCGGCGACCGACACGCGACGGCGCGCGCACGAGCTGCCGGAGATCCGTCGCGTCGACCTGGCCGGCGCTGCCTTGGAGCTGCACGTGTGGGGCGAGCGCGACCTCTCCGGCTTCCGCTGGTTCGAGGCGCCGGAGCCTGGCGCGCTGGCGCGCGCGGAGCGCCTGCTGGTGCGCATCGGAGCGCTCGACCCGCAGACGCTGGCGGCCACCGCGTGCGGCCTCGAGCTCGCGCGCGTGCCGGCGCATCCGCGGCTGGCGAAGATCCTGCACAGCGGCGCGCGCGTCGGCGCGCTGCGCGAAGCCGCGCTGTTCGCGGCCTTGCTCGGCGAGCGCGACATCGTGCGCCGATCGCGCGAGCGCGGAACGCGCTTGTCGAGCGGACCGAGCGACCTGTTGGCGCGCGTCGATCTGATCGGCGGTCGCGACCACGGTGCGGGCATCGAGATCGACCGCAACGTGTTGCGCAACGTCGAACGCGTGCAGCAGCAGCTGGAGCAGGCTGCGCTACGCGCCTTCGCGCGCGTGGCGCGCGCGGCGGACGTCGACGAAGAGTGCCTGCTGCAGATCGTCTTCAGCGGCTTCCCCGATCGCGTCGCCTGCATGAACGCGCCCGACGCGCGCGAGGGCCGCATGCTCGGCGGCACGGGCGTCGTGCTCGGCGAGGAGTGCGTGCTGCACGACGAGCCGCTGTTCGTGGTGCTCGACGCCGACCTCGGCGAGCGCGGCGAGTACCTGCGCGCGCGCGTGCGCCAAGCCAGCGCGATCCGCCGCGAATGGCTCGCCGACGTCGCCGGAGGCGCGCTGCACGTCGAACGCGCCAGCGAGTGGGACGAAACGCGCGAACGTGTCGTGGCCCGGCGCCGAACGATGTACGAGGACCTGGTGCTCGACGAAGTCGAGACGGCGGAAATCGATCGCGACGAAGCATTGCGGCTCGTGCTGGAGGTCGCGCGGCGCGATCCCGCGCGCGCGCTGGCCCTGGGCGAGAACGCCGAGCGACTGCTCGCGCGCCTGGGCTCGCTGCGCGGCTGGATGCCCGAGCTGGAGCTGCCCGCGCTCGACGCGGAGGCGTTGCTCGACGTGCTCGGGCCCTGGTGCGAGGGCGTGACTTCGCTGGCGCAATTGCGCGCGCTGCCCCAGGTCGAGGTGCTGCTCGCGCAGCTCGATGCGCGCCAGCGCTCGGCGCTGGAGCAGCACGCGCCCGAGACGTGGACCACGCCCGCGGGCTCGAACCGCAGGCTGGAGTACGCGCCGGGCAAGCCGCCGGTGCTCGCGGTGCGCCTGCAGGAGCTCTTCGGCTTGGCGAGCACGCCGACGGTCGCGGCGGGCCGCGTCAACGTGCTGCTGCACCTGCTTTCTCCCAACCAGCAGGTCGTGCAGGTGACGTCCGACCTGGCGAGCTTTTGGAACAGCACCTACCAGCAAGTGCGCAAGGACCTGCGCGCGCGCTACCCCAAGCATTCCTGGCCCGAGGATCCCTGGACCGCGCCGCCGACCGCGCGCGCCAAGCGTCGGCCGCGCTGACGGAACACCTCGATGAGCAGGAACTTCCTCTTCGTGCTCGCCAGCACGCGCCGCGAGGGCAACAGCGAAGCGCTGGCGCGAACCGCGGCGCTCGGCCTGGGAAGCGAGTGCACGCAACGCTGGCTGCGCCTGGTCGACCATCCGTTGCCAGCCTTCGTCGACACGCGCCACGGCGGCGGATACGCGCCGCCCGAGGGCAATGCGAAGTGGCTGTGCGAGGCGACGCTCGAGGCCAGCGATCTGGTGATCGTCACGCCGGTCTACTGGTACAGCCTGCCCTGGCCAGCGAAGCTCTACCTCGATCACTGGAGCGCCTGGATGCGCATCCCCGAGCTCGACTTCCGGCGCAAGTTGCAGGGGCGGAACCTGTGGGCCGTGGTCGTCGACTCCGACGCCGCGGACGAGGGCTCGGCGGATCCCGTGGTCGACACGCTGCGGCGCACGGCCGAGTACCTGTCGATGCGCTGGCGCGGTGCGCTGCTCGGCCATGCCAACCGGCCGGGAGAATGGAGCGCCGATGCGCGGGCCTTGGCGGCCGCGGGAAGCTACTTCAGCCGGCCCGCGTCGCCCTGAGCTGCTGCATCCGGCCCAAGGCCGCGCGCAGGGGACCTGCCGCAGTTGCCTCCCGGGCGCCGCGAGCGCTAACCTGCCCGCCCCTTTCCCGAGGCTTGCGCGCGCGGCACGCAGCGAGTCCGAACGCACCCCATCGCCGCCGGACGACCATGAAGATCCTCGCAACGATCGCGGTGCTCGTGACGACGCTGACCCTGGGTTGCTCCTCCAGCGGGACGAACGACGCCGCCAAGCAACCGTCGATGGATGAAATGATGTCGGCGATGATGCGCGCCGGCACGCCGGGCGAAGCCCATCGCAAGCTCGACGCCTTCGTCGGCACGTGGAACGCGAAGCTCAAGATGTGGATGGACCCGGCCGCGCCCGCCGAGGAATCGACGGGCGTGATGACCAGCGGCTGGACGCTCGACGGCCACTACCTGGAGCAGAAGTTCCAGGGCAACTTCGGCGGCCAGCCCTTCTCGGGCGTCAGCATGTGGGGCTACGACGTGGCGGGCGGCAAGTACGTCGGAACCTGGGTCGACTCGATGAGCACCGCGATCTCCATCTCCACGGGCCAGGCCTCGGCGGACGGCAAGAGCTTCACGATGCAGATGGTCAACACCGACCCGATGACGGGCAAGCCCGCCAAGGGCGAAGAGCTGATCACGATCGACTCCGCGAACCAGCACACGATGACGATGTACGAACTGCGCGACGGCGAAAAGATCAAGACGATGGAAATCGTCTACACGCGCGCGTAGCAGTCCGCAGCCGCGAGCAGAAACGACAAGACCGGGCAGCCCGAATGCCGCTTGCATTGGGACTGCTCGGTCTTGTCGTTTCTTGTCGCGGCTGCGCAGTGCTACGGCCAGACGACGAAGCCCAGCCCATCGCTCAAGCCGATATTGTCGGGCGCGACGAAACCAGGGTCCCGGCTCCAGGCCTGCATGTACACGCTGGTTCCGGGGAACATTCCCTTGGCGGCCATGTAGGCCTGAGTCACTCGGTACGAGTAGGTGCCGCTGCAGTCGTTGCCGCTGGGCGAACCGCCGGAGACCGAGGCGGTGGTTCGCACCACGGGCAGGCCAACGCACAGCGTGCCGCCGCCGAAGGGCAGTCCACCCTGGCCGAACGACCAGATGAACAGGCCGCTCTTGTTGTTGAGCACGTTGTGCGCGCTGACGAAGAACGAGTCGGCGCTCCCGCCGGTATGCGGTTCGCCGCCGCTGGTGATCACCGGCGTGCAGCCTTGCGAATTGGTCTTCGCGGTGCAGAAGCTCTCGATCGGCGGCACGCTGGAAAACGCGTCCCACACGAAGCTGTCTCCGTTGTTGCTGTCGCCGGCGACCAGACCCTGATAATTGCTGCTGAATCCGACCAAGCGGCCGCTGCCGCTCATCGCCGGCCAGCCCCATGAGGGACCGAAGCCCGGCGGGAGCTGGCCGGTGAGGCCGCCGGTGGACAGCGAGGCCATGCGCGTCACGCCGGCCTGCGTGTCGCGCCAGAATAGATCGGTGTCCGTGTCGAGGTCGTTCGGATCGAGCGTGGTCGCATCGCTCATGAACGCCATGTAGCGGCCGTCGTCGGAGACCCACGGATCGAGCGAGGCTCCGTCGCTGGGCGCGCCACCGCTGGCGACGCTCTGCAAGCTGAGCGTCCCGGTCTGACGGTCGGCCAGGAAAACCTCCAGGTTGCCGTTGGCGCCCACGGCGAGGTTGGTCGCTGCGCTCGCGAAGGCGATCCAGCGCGCGTTCGGACTTGCACGCATCCAGTAGTAGGCGTCCGCGTTGGCTTCGATGCCGCCGAAGCCGACATTGACGCGCGTGGTCGTCGAGGTCTGGCGGTCGAAGGTGAAGACATCGGTGAAAGTGTTCGTGTCTCCGGGAACCAGGTCGTCCGCGGCCGACATGTAGACGACATAGCGGCCGTCGGCGGAGATCTGCGGCAGATCGGCGCCCAGAGGCGACTCGGCTCCGCCCGGTTGCAGGTTGATGCGCACGGTGCTGCCCAGCGTCAGGTCGCGCAGGAACACGTCGTAGGATCCGTTGGTGTCACCGGCGACGAGGTTGCTCGCTTCCGAGGCGAAAACGACGAAGCGTCCGTCGTCGCTGACCTCTCCGGCGTACGAGCCCGCGTCGGAATCCTGGCCGCCGAGGCCGATGCTGACGCGCGTCACCGCGCCGGTCTGCAGGTCGCGCAGGTACACGTCGTCCGTGCCGTTGCCGTCGATGGGGCCGAGGTTGTCCGCCCAGGTCGAGGTGTACAGGTAGCGCCCATTCGCGCTCAAGGCCGCGAAGGACACGTCGCCATTGCTCGCGACGCCCCCTGCGCCCAGCGAGACCACCGTGTTCACGCCGCTCCAACGATCCTGGCGCACGACATCCCACCAGCCGTTGCTGTCGGCTGCCAGGGCGTCATCGCAGAGCACGTAGACGAATCGATCGTCCGGCGAGAAACGCACGACCACGAGGTTGCCTTCGGTTTGCCGGCCCCCGGGTCCCTGCACGCGCACCAGCGATTGCGCGCCGGCGAGCTCGAAAGGAAAACACGCGAACCCGATCACGGCTGCGAACCAGTGCTGCATGCCCATCATGAACACTCCTGAACCTAGGTCCTGACTTCGAATACGAGCCGAACTCGAGTGCTCCGCCCGCCGGGCGGACTCCACCCTACAGCGCTCGATCGGATCGAGCAGCCCCCGGACATGGACCGGGTTGCGGCTCCCGGTTTCGGCGCGGATGCACAATCTCGCGCGTGTTCAAGGACTGTCAGCGACGCTGGGTTGCCCGCGCTCCCAGGCAAGCAAGGCCGCGGCAGCGAGCAAGGCGACCGCGGCGGCGATGCTCAACGCGAGCCGCGCTCCCCAGGCTTGCCACATCCAACCCATCGACAATCCCGCGGGGATCGCGCAGGCGCCGAGCACGCCGTGGAACAGGCCGAAGGCGCGGCCAAGGATCTGCGGCGGCGCAAGGTCGCGCACCAGCGCGCGTTCGGCGGGCTCGCACAATCCGGTGTGAAGCCCATAGAGCGCGAACAAGGCCCATACCTGCCAGCTCGCGTTGGCGAATCCCAACCCCAGGTAGAACAGCGCGAAGATCCCCCAGCCGATCGCGACCAGCCGCGCGCGCGAGTGACGATCGGCGAGCCGTCCTCCCCACGCGGTCGCGGCGACGCGCGAGATGTGCAGCACGGTCCACAACAGCGGCAGCGCTTCCAGGGGCAGTCCGATTTTGCTGGCGCGCAACAGCAGGAACGCATCGGAGGAATTGGCCAGCGCGAACAGCGCCAGGATCGCGAGATAACTCTTGAAACCTCGTGGCAGCCGCACAGGCATTGCCCCCGCCGCTGCCGCAACCGTAGGTCGCGGCCTTGTACGCTCGCGCACCCGCGACACGGCGAGCAGTGCGAGCAGGCTGGGCACCAGCGCGAACAGGAAGACCTGACGCATCGAGCATCCCATCCACAAGAGCCCGCTCGCCAGCAGCGGCCCGATCACGGCGCCGGTGTGATCCATCGCGCGGTGGAAGCCGAAGGCGCGGCCGGATTCAGCGCCCTCGACCGCGCCGGCGATCAAGAGATCGCGCGGCGCGCTGCGCAGTCCCTTGCCGACGCGATCGGCAAGCCGGATGCCGAGCACGTGCAGCGGCGCGCTCGCCAGCGCCAAGAGCGGCCGCACGCCCGCGGGAAGTGCGTAGCCGGCGAACACCAGCGGCTTGATCCGCGCGCGCTTGTCGGCGGCGTAGCCGGCGAACAGTTTCACGAAGCTGGCCGTTGCATCGGCGAGGCCCTCGATCAGGCCCAGCGCCGCCGGGCTCGCGCCCAGCGACACGAGGAACACGCCGAGCAAGGGAAAGGCCATCTCCGAGCCCATGTCGTTGAACAGGCTCGCGAAACCCAGCGCGATCACCGTCGCCGGAAGTTTCACGCGCGCGCGCGCAGGCAGCGCGGGATCGGCGGCCGGCGAATTCGCGCTCATGGCGTCGAAGCTTCCGGTGCGAACTCAGTTCGCCGCGGGTGCGGCCAGCAGCTTGTCGACGGTGCCCTGCGCGATCGGGTGATAGCCCGGTCGCGCCTTGGCGTAGATCGCCCGCGCGCGCTCCATTCCCGCGGGCGTCTTGCTCAGCGCCGTGTACAGCGGCTTGAGGAACTTGCGCCGGCCGATGCTGATCAGGAACTGCTCGAGCCGCGGATAGGCCGGCGCGTAGTCGGCGCGCACGCAGATCTCGAGCCACTTGGCGGCGATCTCGGCGTTGGTTCGCGCGTTCAGTTGGTAGGCGGCATCGAGCTGCGCGAGCTGCTCGCGCGTCGTGCTCGGCGGCAGCAGCTCGAGGAAGTGCAGCCATTCGGAGGTGTTCCAGGCGTTCCCGCCCAGCGCCGACGCCGCCTGCGTGCCGGCGAGGAAGGCCGCAGCCGCGGCGGTCGGCTGCGCGAAGACGCTGGCGTCGAAGTTCGGCGCATCCGCGAGCAGGCCCTCGCCATTCAGCCACACGTCGAGCCGCAGCGCCGCCGCCCGCGCCGGATCGCCCTCGCACAGCCGCGCGCGCACGAAGCGCTCGAACTGTCCGGTGGTCACGGGCTGGAAGGCGTGCTCGTCGAACCAGGCGCGCAGGAACGTATCGAAGCGCGCGCGGCCGACGGAGCGCTCGAGGTGCACCAGGAACAGGCAGCCCTTCTCGTAGGCGACGTCGGTGAGCCCGTCGTCGGGGTCGCGCCCGGCGAGATCGAGGAACAGGCGCGTGTCGGCCGCGGGCAGGGTCTGCATCGTCTGCGCGAGATCGCCGCGGCCCAGCAGCGCGTCCTGCGTCGCGCAGCGCTCGCCGAAAATGCGCTCGAGGATGCGCCGCTCCAGGTACACGGTGAAACCCTCGTTGAGCCAGAAGTCGCGCCAGGTCGCGTTGGTGACCAGATTGCCCGACCACGAGTGCGCTAATTCGTGCGCGATCACGTTGACCAGCGACTTGTCGCCGGCGAGCAGCGTCGGCGTGGCGAAGGTCATGCACGGGTTCTCCATCCCGCCGAAAGGGAAGCTCGGCGGCAGCACGAGCACGTCGTAGCGGCCCCAGCGGTAGGGCCCGAACATGCTCTCGACCGCGTCGAGCATGTGCTCGAGGTCGCTGAACTCGCTCGCCGCCGCATCGACCACCGAAGGCTCGGACCACACGCCGGTGCGCGCGCCGATCGGACGGAAGCACAGGTCGCCCACCGCGATCGCGATCAGGTAGGGCGGGATCGCGCGACGCATCTCGAAGCGGAACACGCCGCTCTCGCCCGGGTGCGAGAGGTTCTCGGCGGACATGACCGCGACCAGGCCGTTGGCCACGCGCACGATCGCGGCGTAGGTCACGCGCACGCCGGGCGAATCCTGGCAGGGCAGCATCGTGCGCGCGTGGATCGCCTGCGCCTGACTGAACAGGTAGGGCGCGCGGCCGCCGGCGGTCTGCGGCGCGTCGAGCCACTGCAGACCGCTGCCGTTCGCGGTGGTGTGGTAGCGCACGACGATCTGGTCGACGCCCGCGGGCAGCTCGACGCTCAGGCTGCTGCCGAGGATCGGATCGCGCTCGCCCAGCGTGTACTCGAGCGCGCGGCCGCCTCGGTCGCTGACCGCCTCGATGGCCAGGTCGCGCGTGTCGAGCACGCAGCGCGTCGCGCCCGGCTTCACGGCCAGCTTGAGCGTGGCGCTGCCGCGGATCTGGCGCCGCTCGAAGTCGACCTCCCAGTCGAGGTCGATGTGCGTGGTGCGCGCCTCCAGCGGCCTCGAAAGCGAGTGCACGTCGACCAGTTCAGCGGCGGGCACGGGAGCATTCACGGTGGCGGTTGCGGATTTCATCGGTGAGCAGCCGCTCGTGCAGGCGGCGATCAGGGTCAGACAGGCGAATGCGACACGACGCATCCGCCCACACTACGCGGCCTGCGCTTCGCGCACCACCGCTTGAAAGTAACGGGGCCGATCGCCTTCAGGCGACCGGCCCCGATTCGAACCCGCGTCGATTCCTTGGCTTCGCTCAGGGCCCAACGGTGTACTCGAGCGCGTCGGTCAGCGTCGTGTTGTTCGGCGGCGGGAAACCAGGATCGCGGCCCCAGAACTGGCAGTTGACCAGCGTGCCGACCACGCTGAGCGCGGGCAACGGCGCCGGCGGCCCGGCGCTCAATGCAAAGGTGTTCATGTCGATGCTGTAGATGCCGGAGCAGTCGTTTGCCGGCGCCGGCGTTCCGAGCGAGTTGATCGCTCCGGTGCGCTTGATCTGCTGCGCGACGCACAGCGTGCCCCCTTGGAAGGGCAGCGCCAGGCGGCCGGTGATCCCGTAGAACAGCAGGCCATTCTTGTTGTTGCGCACGTTCGAGCCGCTGAGCACGAATCCGGCTCCCGATGTGGCGCTCGCCGTGCCGATCGAAGCGATCGCGGGCGTGCAACCCAACGAGTTGACCTTCGCGGTGCAGTACACCACCGGCGGCGGCACGACTCCGCCCACCGATCGCGTGTCGACATCGGTCCTGCCGCCGCTTTCGAAGCCGCGCATGGCGATTCCCTTCGGGCTCAGCTCGCCGCTGGGAAACACCGGGGTGCTGGCCTGGAGCGTCGTGCCGAGTTCATCGTACAGGTTGACCAGCATGTCGCCGTTCGCGGCCCAATCGAGCTCGAGTTGGTACCAGACGTTGCGGGTGAAGCTGAAGGTCACCGCGGCGCGATCGGCGTAGTTGTAGCCGCTGTTCTGCTGCAGGATGAGCTCGCTGGTGTTCGTGGCCATCACCGCGCTCCAGCAGCCGGTCGCGTCGGCCGCAACGCCGACGTAGACGCGGCCCGAGCCGTTGCCGAGGCGCACGAAGCTGCGCACGCTCGAGCCGGGACCTACCTGGATGTCCGTGCGATAGAACCAGGTGCTTCCGCCTCCGTCGAAGCCCACGCCCAGCGCCCCGTCGTGAGCCGAGGCGGCGGAAATGGTCGTGCTATCGAGGCCTCCGACCGTGGCGTAGAGACCGAGGTTGCCGTGCTCGAAGCTCTCGATGACTTGAGCCGAGGCGGGCAACGCGAAAGCGCAGAGCAGCAGAATCGACAGCAGTTTCATGGGCACTCTTTCTGGGTGGAAAGGGGACGTGTGCGCCGGAATGGGGGTGGACTCCTCCATTCAAGCAGGAAGCTGCCGATCCGGGCGGCTCTGGCCAGGAATTTCCCGCGCGAGCCGCAGGCCTGGGCGCCGCTCAGCGCAGCTGCGTGATCCGGGCCTCGTACTCCGCCGGCGTGATCCTGCCCGCGGCGAGCATGGCGCCCAGGCGCTCCAGCTGTTCGCGGTGCAGCTCGGCCTTCGCCGCGATCGCCGCTTCCTGCTGCTCGAAGACCGCCGCGCCCTCGCCGCGCGCGTCGTCCAGCTCCTGGCGCAATTGGCCCAGGTCGGCGCGCATGCCGCTGTCGAAGTACTTGACCGCGATCTTGCCCAGCGCCCAGGTCGAGGCGAAGGCCGCCGTCGCGCCGAAGGCGCTGCCCCACAGCGGCACGAGCTTGGCGATGTTGCTGACCGCGATGCGCACGCCGGTGCCAAGGCCAAGGCCGGTCAACAGCGTCTTCGCGGATTCCTGATCGAGCTCGAAGCCGTAGTACTGGCCGATGTCGCGCAAGAGCTTGACCTGCACCGCGACCACCGCGAGGTCGGCCGCGATGGCAACCCCGGGCACCGGGAAAGCGCCGAGCACGGCGCTGATCACCGCGTACTTGGTGACGTCGGCCTGGATTTCGGCGGCGCGCTGCTCTGGATCGTCGATCGCGACGATGTTGGAGAGCAGCAGCGTGTCCTTGGTCCCTTCGAACAGCCGCGCGGCGAGCGACTGCTTCTCCGGCGCGATCTCGAACGCGGCCTGCATTTGCGCGAGCAGGCGTTCCTCCGCCGCGTGCAACGAGCCGTCGGCGCGCGCCAGCGCGCAGGCCGACTGGTAAAGCGACTCGCGGATCGGGGCGGAGCGCACTTGCGCGAGCAGCGCCGCGAAGTCGTGGCGCTCGTCCAACAGCGAGTCGAGCGTGATGCCCGCGGGCAGGCTCACGCCGGCGAAGGCCGCGTCGAGAGCGGCGCGCTCCTGCGTCTGCAGGATCCCGTCGGCCTGCGCCATGGCGACCAGGATGCGCAGGCTGGTCAAGGCTTCGGCCTGGCTGCTCGCGTCGGAGCTGCTCGTGCTCATGCGCGCCAGGGTAGCGGACTCGCGAGCCAGAGACGCGCGTCAGGTGCGGCGCGGCGCTGCATTTGCGTAGCCTTCCTGGTGTTCACCCATGCCCCACCGCATCCGCGCGAAGGGTTCTCGTCCCCCTAGCGCGCACGCGAACCGCGCAAGATCGCCTACTCCATGACCCTGCGAAGTCGACTGCCGGCGGTGTTGTGCATCGTGACCCCGAGCCCCCCTTCAGAATCACACGGCGGTACCTCCCTAGGCACGAGGGCCTTCGACCGTCGCCTGGGCCTTCTTCGCGCTGCACTTGGGGGGCTGACTCGGCACTCTTGGGGATCGAGGTGCTTTGCCGTGCTGGGCACGAGCTTCGGCATCCTGCTCCTTGCCTGCTTCTCTTTCGGAGGCACGCAGAGCCCGCCCGCTCGCGTCGAGAATCGATACGCACCGCACCACATTGGGGTCGACGGGCAGGGGCTCGGGGGCATCTTCCGCATCGATAGTACGACGGCGCGTGCGGGGTTCCGCTTCACGGTGCCGTCGAACTGCACGCCTGAGGCACTCTGGCTCTTCGCGGGCGTCGTGGGCAATCCAGGGAAGCTAGGACTGCGCTTCACTCCCTCTTTGAGTTCGGACGTCTACCAGCCGGACCTCAGCGGAGCATCGCTGCTCTGGCCCCTTCCCACGGCCTCGGCGCCCAAGTGGCACAGGATCGAACTCGAATCGGGATCCGTGAACTTCAAGACGCCGCGCGCGCAGGGTGAGGTACTGCACGTAACCCTGGAGCGGCAACTGGGGGTTTTCAACGCCAACAACCGGCTCGAACTTTACTCGGTGCGTTCGCGCTTCCCTCTCCAGTACACGTATCGCGTCGAGTCCAGCGGCGAGCCCATCCAAGACGATCTGAACGCTTTCCTCTACACGGCGAACTCGGACAACTCCGCGGAGCCCTACCGCGCGCAGAAGGACAACGACGCGAGCTACCACCCGCTCATGCTGGTGGAGTGCAGCAGCGGCTCCGACTTCGGCAACCCCTACGACGTGCACACCGAGGTGCCGATCTACGGCGCGCACGTCTACTCGCAGAAGATGCAGCTGCCGCAGCCGTTCAACGCGCGCTTTGCGGCGATGTTCGTCCGCGGCGCGGGCATGGCGGGCGATCTCGGTGTGCCGGCCGACGACCTCTACCTCACCGTGGTGAGCACACGACTGGACCACGATGCTCCTCCCGTGGTCATCTACGGGCCGGCCCCGATCGCACGCACGACGGATCGACTCTTCAAGTCGCGCTCACACTGGTTCGGCCACTGGTTCCCGACACCGCTCCAACTGGTTTCCAGCAACCTGCACGAGTACAACTTCGAGCTCTCCTCGCCTGGTTGCGCGCTGAGCAGTAGCACGGACGGCTATCTCTTCTCGTACAGTCACTCCACGCTGCTGAACAGCCCCAACTACATGTTTGGCCGCGCAGAGCGCAATGGCCTGCAGCTGGAGCCCAGCGCCGACGCCGGGATCATCCTTCGGGACTACAACGCGCAGACCAGTATCGCCATCGTCGACGAGATCGTGGGCTCGATCCTCGGGCCGATTCCCAGTTCCCTGTTCCCGACGATCGCGCGCCAGGGCGACAGCCTTCGGTTCGGTGTGCTCGCGAGGAATTTCGCGGCCGTACCGACCAACACGGGCGGCGAGGTTTTCTCCCGCATCCTCGACCGCGACAGCGGCGCGACCCTCAGTGCCGCGATGCTGCACTCACCCATCGCCGCGAACGACGAGAACGTCAGTTTCCACATATTCCCGATGCCGGCCGCCGACATCCACATGCTCGTGCAGGTGGGCCATGTCGAGCCACCGGGCTCGGGCCTCGGCGGCACCCTGATCGTGGACGACTCGGTTCCCCTCGAGGTGCGGCTGGTCCCGTAGGCGCCTGAGCCGCGAGCGCAACCTATGGCATCAGGCGATCGATCGCATCCCCCACCGCCGCGACCAGCGCCCCGTCGTTGCCGCGCGCTTCGAGCAGGGCGATCAGTCGCCGTGGGCCATCGGCGGTTCCGGTGGAGAGCCTGGACTCGCGAGCGGGAGACCCACATCGGGTGGGGCGCGGCACTTCATTTGCGTAGCCTTCGTGGAGCTTCCCCATCGCCCACCGCATCCGCGGGAGGGCCCACGTCCCCCCAAGAGCGCACGCGAACCGAGCAACATCGCACACTCCATGGCCCTGCGAAGTCGACTGCTGGCGGCGTTCTGCATCGTGACGCTGAGCCTCTGCGCGCGCGCGGGGGATTGGTACGTCGACGCCGTTCACGGATCCAACGCCAACTCAGGCACCGCGCCGGCGCAGGCTTGGCGGACGATCACGCACGCGGTGGCGAGCGTGCCGACCAGCGGGATCCAGCGTGTCATGGTGGCGGCGGGGCGTTACGACGAGGCGCTTGGAGAGACGTTTCCGATCCGGATGCGCGACCAGCTGCAGTTGCTCGGAGCGGGGCCTAAGACTACCGAGATCGTCAACACGCAGATGCCGTCGCTGACGCCCTACGAGTATCAAGCCGGAGTGGTGATCTGCCGTGTGGCTCCCGAACTGGGCGGGCAGGGAATCGGAACGGGCACGGTGCTCGCCGGCTTCAGGATTACCTCGACGCGCGACCCCTACGCGTGGTTCTTCCCTCCGGTTGGGGTTTGGGTAGCGACGTACTCCCATGGATGCCGACTCGAGATGCGCGATCTCGTGCTCGACTACTTGAGCTGGGCCATTCGAATCGACGGGTCACCCGATATCGATCTGTCCCGCGTCCAACTTCGATTCAACGGGGAAGGGTTGTACATCGTCGATTTTGGAAGCTGCACCGCGAGCGAGATCACGGTGGCCGATAACTACTCCGGAATTGCGTACGTAGGTTCTTGGGGAACTCCTACGTCTCTATCGATCTCGCGCTCGCGCATCGAACGAAACGAAATCCGCGGGATCTATGTCGAAGCGTTTTCTCACGGTTCCTCGTACCCAGGGCGCGTGAACCTAGACTTGAGCGATTGCCTGATCGCGCACCACCGGGGGAACGAGTTTTGGGAGGCCAGCGTGATTCTCAGGGCCGACGGGTACTCTTCGGGCCAGCTTCGAATGGAACGCTGCTCCATACTCGACAACGAGAAAGGCATCCTCATCAACGGGTACGGTCATATCACAGCGACGATCGACTCTTCTCACCTGCAGAACTTTGGCGACGACCTCGACTGCTGGCCGCCCTCGACTAGCGTGCAGTACAGCAACATCTCCGACGGCGACTACGTAGGCATCAACGGCAACATCTCCGTGCCGGCGCTGTTCGTCGATCCCGCCAACGGCGACTGGCGACTGCGCTTCGACAGCCCCGGCATCGACGCGGGCAATCCCGCGATCGCAGCGGGCACGCTCGACCTGCTGGGAACGGCGCGCTCGATCGACGGCGATCTCGATACCCTCGAGCGCGCGGACATCGGCGCCTTCGAGTTCGCGCCGCTCTTCCGCCAAGGATCGGGCCGGATCGGTTCGCGCCTGAAGCTGGAGTGTTGGGGGCCGGCGGGATCGACCGCGAGCCTCTACGTCTCGC
>Ga0315910_10002062_pt1 | contig 17998 bp, 10 predicted proteins | sample EdamamesoilMG_FD_204470 | JGI IMG/M metagenome (GOLD analysis project Ga0315910, IMG submission 204470) | Garden soil microbial communities collected in Santa Monica, California, United States - Edamame soil | ecosystem: Environmental > Terrestrial > Soil > Garden | place: USA: California... | reverse complement strand
ACGCTCGGCGATACGGTCACGTTTGATGACAGTTCCTCAGTAAATACCATTACGGTGGTCGGCTCCGTTGTTCCCGGCCAGGTCGGCACGGGCGTGACGGTTTCCAATGCGACGCGCAATTACACCTTTGCCGGCGGCACGATTGCCGGAACCGGCAATTTGCTCAAACAGGGCTCGGGCAGTCTCACTGTTGAGGTGACCAAACAGGGGCCAGTAACGATCAGCGCGGGCACGGTCAATGTCAGCGGCACGCTTGGAGTCACGACCGTTTCGGCTGGCGCCACATTGAACTGCTCTGGTTTGGTGAACGGCGGGTTGACTTCCACCGGCACGGTAGCCATGGCCGTTGGGAGCAGCATCGCGGGCGGGGTGGTGATTCGCGGTGGCACTTTCGTCAATTCCGGGACGGTGTCCACGGCGCCGGGCACAGTGATCATCACAGGCAATGCGGTGATCACCAACACAACCACAGGGGTAATCAACGTGGCCGGTGGTAACTGGGCGGTCACATTTGGTTCAACTTTGGCGAACTCCGGCACCATCAACAATCTGAACGGAAGATTAAACATCGAAGGCACGGTATTCGGCACCGGCAGCGTGGTGGATCCGAACAGCACGCTCGCAAATCCGGATGGCCGCATCGCCATCAGGCCCGGTTCCCTCCTCTCGCCCGGCGATGCGACCGCCAACTCGATTGGCACTTTCCACGCCAATGGTCGTCTGGATCACGATGCGCTGAATGGTGTTCTGGGCCGTTTGCTCATCGAGGTGGATTTCAACCATGCTCAGACCAACGACGTAGTAGCCGCTGATCAGTGGAACAACCTGAATGGTTTGCTCGAGATGGTGAACATCAATCCCGGCGCCGGCTCGTTCCGTGCCGGTCAGAGTTTTCAAGTGTTTGCCAACAACAACGTCGGTTTTCCGAATGTCACCGATGCCGGAGCCGCGGCTCAAATGCCGGTAATCTCGCCTCCGACCCCCGGGCCCGGGCTTCACTGGCACCTCGGCGACCTGAGAACGAATGGTCTTGTCGGAATTGCGAACTCGCTGATCTGGCGCGGGAATGTCAGTGGAAATTGGGACACGAGCGCGGCGAACTGGCTGGGCGGTGCCGCCTACGCTGATGAACTCGGTGTGATGTTCGACGATACCGCCACGGGCACGACGGACATCAATCTCGCCACTGTTCTGGCGCCGGCTTCGACCAATCGGCTGCCGACGATTGCCCCCGGCATCATCGTCAGCAACGCGCTTAAAAATTACACATTCAGCGGCAGCGGCTCGATCACGGGAGCCACCGGATTGTACAAAACCGGCTCAGGCACCTTGACGATTTTGACGACCACCAACAGTTACACCGGTGTGACAACCGTTGAAGGCGGAACGCTGGTCGTGTCGCTCCTGACCAATATCAATCAGCCCAGTTCGATCGGCACCCCGGGTGCAACGGGAACGCCGGGCGGAAATGCCATCGGCGCTGAAAGGCTCATTCTCGATGACGCCACGTTGGTTTACGCGGGCGCAACTTCGAGCGCGAATCGGCCAGCGACGATAGGCGCGAACGGCGCCACGCTTAACGTCGCCTCCAATGGCACGGAGTTGACTTTGAGCGGCACGCTGCTTGGCCCCGGTGCGTTGACAAAAGCCGGACCAGGCACGTTGCGATTGTCGCAGGGCAACAACGTCTATGCGGGAGGCACAACCGTCAACGAGGGCATCCTGCAGTTGACCGCCTCGGGCACTGCCAGCACCAATGCAATTACTCTGGCAGGTGGCGACCTTCAGTTTGTCGGTGCCGGATTTACATTAAACAACGCGATTAACATTCCCGGCAATGGCTCAAGGATCGTTCTCACCAACGGGAACGTTTTTGGCGGAGTCTGGACTGGCAATGGAACCGTGACCTTGAGCAACACTGCGTCGTTGTCTCTCAACGCCAGTATTGCCGGGTTCGGAGGAACGATTTCACTTGGCTCAAGCTCAGGTACGCTGCGCTTCAACAGCGCCACGAACGCCAACAATTGCACAGGCAGCGCCGCCGCCACATTTGATCTGGGAACCGGCACTGCCACGCTCAACAACCATAACGGTGGCGGCTTGACCTATCATCTGGGCGCATTGATTGGCGGTCCGAATACGATTCTTGCTGGTCGTAGTTCCAACACTACAGCCTGGGCTGCGGCGACGACTTACAGCATCGGCGGTAACGGCAGCAACACGGTGTTCTCGGGAACGATAACAAACGGTTCGGATACCGTTTCCGTCACGAAACTCGGCGCAGGCACGTTGCTGTTGAATGGCAACAATACCTATACGGGCCCGACGACTGTGAGCGCGGGCACGTTGGGCGGCACCGGCATGATTACTGGACCCGTGACTGTTGAAGCGGGCGGCACGCTCGCCCCCGGCGATTCCATTGGCACGTTGACCGTCAGCAACACCCTTACGCTCGCGGGAACAACGGCCGTCGAAGTCAGCAAAAATGGCGGCGTGCTCAACAGTGACCGGGTCGTCGGCCTGACTACCGTGACGTACGGCGGCAGCCTGGTCGTCAGCCATCTCGGACCGGATGCGCTCGCAGCGGGAGACAGCTTCCAGTTGTTCAACCAGGGCGGCTCGGGGAATTTTGCCAGCATCACGCCAGCACTCGCGGGCGGACTTTCCTGGCAGTTCAATCCGACGACCGGCGTGCTCTCAGTGGTCGGAGCGGGAACGCAACCGCAGCTTGGCTTCGGTCAGGTAGGCAACAATCTCATCTTCACCTGGACGGGCGGATTCAAGCTTCAGGCGCAGACGAACAGCCTCACCGTGGGCATCAGCAACAACTGGATGGATTATCCAGGTGGTGGAACCAGCGGCGTCTCCGTGCCGATTGACGCCAGCGCTGGCACGGTGTTTTTCCGGCTGATTTCGACACCGTGATTGGATCTCGGTGCGCTTCCAAAGATGGCGACTCAATTCTTCACACCGGAGACGGGCCACGCGCCTGCTCCGGCGATTTGGTCGAAACCGCCGCGCATCATCGGCTGGCTGGCTTTTCTGTTCATTGGCGCGACTGCTGCCACAAGCGCGCCACTCGCTTTCCCCACCGCTGAAGGCTACGGACGATTCGCGCAAGGCGGGCGCGGCGGGCGCGTCATCAAAGTCACGAACCTCAACGACTCCGGCCCCGGCAGTCTGCGCGCCGCCATCGAAGCCGAGGGACCGCGCACCGTGGTGTTCGACGTCTCGGGCCTCATCACGCTCGAATCCAAACTCGTCGTGCGCAAAACAAATTCCAACCTCACCGTCGCCGGACAAACCGCTCCGGGCAAAGGCATCTGCATTCGCAAATTCAACTTCGGGATGCTCGGCGCAACCAATGTCATCATCCGCTATGTCCGCGTGCGACCGGGCAACCTTTCTGGCACCACCCTCGACGGCATGGGTATGGCGTCCTGCGACAACTGCATCATTGACCATTGCTCGATCAGTTGGACGCTGGACGAAGCCGTCAGTACCCGGGGCGCAAAGAACATCACGCTCCAGCGCACCTTGATCTCCGAAGCTCTCAACGAAGCCGGTCATAAAAAGTATCCACCCGGCACGCAACACGGCTATGCCGCCAGCATCGGCGGCGACATCGGCAGCTTTCATCACAACCTCCTGGCCCATTGCGCGGGAAGAAACTGGAGCCTCGCGGGTGGCTTGAGCAAACCGGACAACAAATACGCCGGCCGCCTCGATATCCGCAACAACGTGGTTTACAACTGGAAAAATCGCGCCACCGACGGCGGTGCGCATGAGGTCAATTTCGTCAACAATTACTACCGGCCCGGCCCGGCCACAAAATACTTTTATGCCCTCAACGCCCAATACGGCGGCTTCCCCGGCTCGCAGCGATACTTCTTTGAGGGCAACCTCATGGTCGGACAATTTGGACTCACGAACCAGACCGCCGGTCGCATCGCCACCACCGAGCGCGGTGGACGGCTGCCGACGGACTACAGCCCTTGGTCCGACACACCATTCTTCGAGTCGCACGTTAAGACCCATACGGCCCATGAGTCCTACGAAAATGTGTTGGCCGACGTCGGCTGCAATTTCCCTGCGCTCGACGAGCACGACCGTCGAGTCCTCGCCGAAGTCCGCGGCGGCACCGCCAGATTCAAGGGCGGCAAGACCGGCTTGCCCGGCCTGCCGGATTCACAGGACGACGTCGGCGGCTGGGAAGCTTATCCTGAGGTCCAACGTCCGACTGATTGGGACTTGGATCAGGACGGGATGCCCGACCACTGGGAGAACCGTGTCGGCCTCGACCCGAAAAACCCCACCGACGCCAACACCGATCGCAATGGCGATGGCTACCCGAATCTGGAAGAATATCTCGGCAGCCTGGTGGGAGATTTCCCCGCACCGAAATAGCGGATGCCCGGTGACCTCTCCCGCCGCTCGCTCAAGAAATCCGGTGTGAAACCAGACCACTTACTAACGACTTCACTGCGAGCACACGTTGCGACCATCGTTCGCGTGCCCTTCATTGACTGCCGTCGGCTCGACCAGGAAGCCGCGCCGCTTCAGCGCATCCTCATTGCCGTTTTCGTGTGGTTGGTCTTCATCACAATTCAAAATTCCCCCGCGGCCGACTTCGCGGTGCTAACGCCCGCGAACTTTGCCCGGCACATCGAATACTTCAACTCCATGGCGGATGAGAAGATCACCAACCACATCTCCAACCTGCAGTCCCGGGACTGGCTTCAACAAAACATCCCGCTCTTCGAGTGCCCGGATCGCGCAGTCGAGGAGATCTACTATTTCCGTTGGTGGTCATTCCGCAAACATCTCAAGCAAACGCCCAAAGGATTCGTCATCACCGAGTTCCTAACCCCGGTCAATCACGCGGGCGAATTCAACACCATCAGTTGCGCGGCGGGTTTCCACCTCGCCGAAGGTCGCTGGCTGCGCGATGAGAAATATCTGGATGACTACATCCGCTCCTGGTTGCGCGGCGATAGCGGCAAACCGCAACCGCATTTCCACAAGTTCAGCAGTTGGTTCGCCGCCGCTGCGTGGGATCGTTACCTTGTTAATGGTGACAAAGAGTTTATCGTCAACGTTCAGGATGATCTGGTAGCCGATTACCGCGCATGGGAAGCCGAGCGCCAATTACCCAGCGGCCTCTTCTGGCAATACGATGTCCGCGACGGCATGGAGGAATCCATCTCCGGCTCCCGCACCAACAAGCACATCCGCCCCACCCTCAACAGCTATATGTTCGCCAATGCACAGGCCATCGCGAACATTGCTCGCCTCGCCAACCGGCCGAAACTCGCTGCCGAATTCGACTCCAGGGCAGCCAAATTGAAACAGCTCACTCAAGAGCAATTGTGGGATTCCCAGGCTGCGTTCTTCAAAGTGCGGCTCGAAAACGGCCAACTCTCCAGCGCCCGCGAAGCCATTGGTTTCATTCCCTGGATGTTCCGGCTTCCCGACAGCGGCAAGGGCTTTGAGGCCGCGTGGGAACAAATCACCGACCCGCAAGGCTTCCAGTCACCTTTCGGCGTGACGACTGCCGAACGCCGTCATCCGCAATTCCGCAATCGCGGTGTCGGCACCTGTGAATGGGACGGTGCCGTTTGGCCCTTCGCCACCAGCCAGACACTCTACGCCCTCGCGAACTACCTGCGCACACTCGAAAGTGATTCACGCATCACGCATCACGCATCACGCGCTACATATTTCTCCGCTTTCCTCACTTACACCCGCAGTCAACGCGCCAACGGTAAACCCTACATCGGCGAATACCTCGACGAAGTCACCGGCGATTGGATCAACCGCAAAGACCGCAGTGCCTACTACAACCACTCCACCTACGCTGACCTGCTCATCACCGGCGTCATCGGTTTGCGCCCGCGCGCCGATGACGTGTTGGAAATTCATCCACTCTTGCCACCGGACGCGTGGGACTGGTTCTGCCTGGACGGAGTGAAATATCATGGCGTCATTCTCACTGTGGTCTGGGACAAGGACGGCAAGCACTACGGACGCGGCGCGGGTCTGCGCGTGCTGGCCGACGGCCAGGAAATAGCAAAATCCACCACTCTGGAACGCATCACCGGAAAACTACCATGACAACGGAACGACCCACCCTTCGCGCATCGGCACTGTTTACCGCCATCGCGCTCCTTGCCATCATTCCCATCGCTTCACTCGCCCAGAACAATCAGCGCGTCGGAGCATTCCTGGAGAAACCTGACGAGTGGTACCGCAGCGAGGAGGGGCGCCGCATTGCAGGGAACATACTTTCCTGGCAATCCCCAGCCGGCGATTGGCCGAAGAACTCGAGTACCGCCGGGACACCGTTCACGGGCGACCGCACCAAACTCCGCGGCACGTTCGACAACGGCGCGACCACCGGCGAAATCCGTTTCCTCGCCCGCGCCTTCGCGGCTACGAACGAGGAGACTCTTCGTCAGGCAATTCTCAAAGGATTGGATCACATCCTCGCCGCCCAGTATCCGAACGGCGGCTGGCCGCAATATTCTCCGCCGCCCGCCAAATCCTATCACCGGCATATCACGTTCAACGACGGCACCATGGTCCGCCTACTGGAGTTGCTTCGTGAAGTCGCCACATTGCCGACCTTTGGTTTCGTTGACCAACCACGGCGGGTTTCATCGCAGAAGGCTTTTGACCAAGGCATCGCCTGCATCCTCAAGTGCCAGATCCGTGTGCAGAACAAACTCACGGTCTGGTGCGCACAGCACGACGAAAAAGACTTGAGCCCGCGGTCCGCACGCAGCTACGAACTGGTTTCGCTCAGCGGCGCCGAGAGCGCCGGCATCCTGCGCCTGTTGATGTCAATTGAGCGTCCCAGCGCAGACGTCATTCGTGCCGTTGAAGCGGGCGCGGCGTGGTACGTTTCAGCCAAGGTCTCTGGTTTGCGCCAAACTCGCGAAGGCCGGGACAAAGTAATGATTGCCGACTCCAATGCGCCACCGTTGTGGGCGAGATTTTACGAAATCGAAACTGGCCGCCCGTTGTTCTCCGGACGCGACGGAGTTCCGAAACAGCAGTTCAACGAGATTGAAGCCGAACGCCGCAACGGTTATGCGTGGTACGGCAATTGGGGCGAACAAGTGGCGGCAGACTACGCCAGGTGGCCGAAGAAGTGACACCATTCCGCCTCTGCGACACCATGAAACCGAGCCGGTCAGTCCTGCTTTGCCTGAGATCAATGTTCGGACTTGTCCTGTTCGTTCCAACCGCGTTCAGTCAACTCGCCCCCTTGGATTTCTCGACCGCAGGCTACGCTGCCAACGAGAAGCCCATCCCCGCCGCACCCGTCCGAATCGTCGTTTCGCCGACCAAAGGTGATGAAACGGTTCGCATTCAGCAGGCCATTGACTATGTCGCGAGCCTTGCGCCTGACACCAACGGATTGCGCGGTGCCGTGCTGTTGCTGAAAGGCCGACATGAAATCTCTGGGGGATTGCTCATTACGAATTCCGGTGTCGTTTTGCGTGGTCAGGGTGTCAACAACACCACGCTCCTTGCCGCCGGCCCGGACCGCCGAACGCTCATCCGAATCGCTGGGCGTCAACCACTCACTGCCGCCAGCCAGCCAATCGCTGTCGTAGATCCTTACGTCCCCGTCGGAGCAACCACCCTGCACATTGCGGACGCCAAGCCCATTCGGCCCATGAGTCCCATCCGCCTCATCCGCCCCAGCACCATCAATTGGATTGCACAACTCGGCGCCACGGAATTTGGCGGCGGCGTGGGCGGTGGCTGGAAACCTGGCTCGCGCGACATCGCATGGAATCGCATTGTCACCGCCGTCGAAGGCAACCGCATCACCTTGGACGCTCCTCTCACCACCGCCCTCAAAGAACCCGGGGCATTCATTAGTCCCATCAGTCCTATCGGTCGCATCTCCCAAGTCGGCATCGAAAACCTCACCCTCGAATCCACCTTCGACCCAGCCAATCCAAAAGACGAAAACCATTCCTGGTGTGCCATCACGATGGAAAACACCGCCGACAGCTGGGTGCGCCAGGTCACGTTCAAGCACTTTGCTGGTTCTGCCGTTGCGCTCTACGAAACCTGCCAGCGTATTACCGTGCAAGATTGTGTTTCGCTCGCGCCCGTTTCTGAAATCGGTGGCTATCGTCGCCATACATTCTTCACCATGGGACAGCAGACCCTTTTCCTCCGCTGCTATGCCGAACACGGGCGGCACGATTTCTCCGTCGGCCACTGCGTCGCCGGACCAAACGCCTTTGTGCAATGCGAAGCTCGCGAAGCCCTCGCTGACAGCGGCCCGATAGAAAGCTGGGCCAGCGGCGTGCTCTACGACAACGTCGTAATTGACGGCAACGCACTCACCCTCGGCTATCGCCCCGGCAACAATGCCGGCATCGGCTGGGCTGCGGCGAATAGCGTGCTTTGGAATTGCAGCGCCTCGGTCATCCGCTGCTGGAATCCCCCCGGTGCGACCAACTGGAGTTTTGGTTCCTGGGCCAGCTTTGAAGGCGATGGCATCTGGCACAGCTCGAACGATTTCATGAAGCCCGACAGCCTTTTCGCCGCGCAGTTGAAAGAGCGCATGGGCGAGACCGCTGCCGCTCGTCTGCAATTGATGCCCCGTCCGCGCGAAGAATCCAGCAACCCGCCGCTCGACAGAGCCCAGGAACTCGCTGCCGCCTCACATCAACCGCCGCCACAGTTGAAGGACTACATCCTCACCGCCGGCCAACGCGACCCCATTCCCAGCAAGCCCGGTAACGCCAAGCGCGCTGAAGACATTCCCATCACGCATCACGCATCACGCATCACGCATCATTCCCTCGTCATCACCAATGGCTGGCTCACCATTGACGGCAAACTCGCAATCGGAGGCAGCGCCAACGTGAATTGGTGGCGGGGCAACATCCGCCCGAACGAGGCGAAGGAATTCGGACTTGGTGTCACACGCTTTGTTCCCGGTCGCATCGGCGCGGGTTTCACCGACGATCTCAACGAAGTCGCTGACAAAGTTGCGGCTAACGGTGACGTCGCGCTCGATCACAACTACGGCCTCTGGTATGACCGCCGCCGTGACGACCACGAACGCCTCCGCCGCATCAATGGCGATGTCTTACCGCCATTCTCTGAACAACCCTTTGCTCGCAGCGGTCGGGGAACAGCCTGGGACGGCCTTAGCAAATACGATCTCACGAAGTTCAACCCTTGGTATTGGTCGCGCCTCCGTGAGTTCGCCAACATCTGCGACGAGCTCGGCCTTGTCCTGTTCCACCAGAATTATTTTCAACACAACATCCTCGAAGCCGGTGCGCACTGGGCCGATTCCCCCTGGCGCTCTGCGAACAACATCAACAACACTGGATTCCCCGAACCGCCACCTTACGCGGGCGACAAACGTATCTTTCAAGCGGAACTTTTCTACGACGTGACGCATCCCGTCCGTCGCAAGCTGCATGAAGGATATATCCGCCAGTGCCTCGACAACTTCACGAACAACGCCAACGTCATCCAATTCACCAGCGCCGAATTCACCGGCCCACTGCACTTCATGCAGTTCTGGCTCGATACGATTGCGGCGTGGGAGCGTGAAAAACCCCTCACCCGTCCTTCGGACACCCTCTCCCCATCCGATGGGGAGAGGGACGGGGTGAGGGGCCGCCACCAAATCATCGCCCTCTCTGCAACAAAGGACGTCCAAGACGCCATCCTCGCGGACAAGCAACGCAGCGCGACGGTGGACGTGATCGATTTCCGCTACTGGTGGCGCACGGATAAAAGCGAGTTCGCCCCACCCGGCGGCAAGAATCTCGCCCCTCGCCAATTCGAGCGCCAATGGCGTGGTGGTCGTCCAAACGACACCAATCTTGCCAGCATGGCTGCCGAGTATCGCGCCAAGTTTCCGACCAAGCCGCTCATCTGCGACTTCGATGCTGCCGGCTGGGCGTGGGTCTGCGCCGGTGGCTCAATGCCACGACTGCCGAAGAAGACGGACATAAGACTGCTCGCCGCGATTCCACGCATGAAACCGGTGGGTGAGTTATCTGGTGACAATCGCTGGGTTCTCGGCGAAACGGGAAGCCAGATGCTGGTTTACGGCAGTGCGGAACTGGATTTGACCAGCGAGTCCGGCTCGTTCCGTGTGAATGTAGTGAATCCACGCACGGGTGAAGTGACACCGGGCGAAATAGTAAAAGCTGGCGGTAAAGTTAAATTGCCGAGCGCCGCCGTGGTTTGGTTAGTGAAGGAGTGAAGATATGAAAGAATGGAATGTTTTGGACTGCGGTGGCAAGCGAAGCGCGACACCGCTTTGGTATCTGACACGTTTGGACTCGCGATGCAAAAGCGCCGTCGTCGCTGCGCTTTGCCGACGCAGTCCAAGATGGCTTGGACTCTCCCTGCTCCTTGCTTTGTCCTTTGGTTTCTTTTCCGTCCATGCCGTCGACAACATCAAACAATGGGGCGTGTATGAGGTCACACTCAAAGGGCCGACGAATGGCAATCCGTTCCTCGACGTGCGCTTCGCCGCACGGTTCGCGCAGGGCTATGACTCCATCGAAGTCCCCGGCTTCTACGACGGCGATGGCAATTATCGCGTGCGCTTCAGCCCGGAGAAACAGGGCGCGTGGAAATACGAAACTATCAGCAGCGCGCCGGGACTTCGCGGCAAGACCGGTGAGTTCACCGCAACCAAACCCTCGTCTGGCAACCACGGCCCGGTGCGCGTCACGAACATGTTCCACTTCGCCTACGCCGATGGCACGCCTTACAAACAGGTCGGCACGACGTGTTACGTCTGGAATCTCCAAGGCGACCAATTGGAAGAACAAACACTCAAAACACTCGCCGCTTCGCCATTCAACAAGATTCGCTTCTGTGTTTTCCCGAAACGCTACTCTTGGAACACCAACGAGCCGCCGTCGTATCCGTTCGTCGGCACGCCGCGCAACTTTGACACCACGCGATTCAATCCGGCGTATTTCCAGCATCTCGAAAAACGCGTGCTCGCTCTGCAAAAGCTCGGCATCGAGGCGGACATCATTTTGCTGCACCCCTACGACGACGGCGCCTGGGGCTTTGATCGCATGACGCCACTGGAAGATGATCGTTACCTGAAATATGTCGTCGCGCGGCTCGCCGCGTTCCGCAACGTCTGGTGGTCGCTCGCCAACGAATACGATTTCATGGAGCATAAGACCGAGGACGATTGGGAACGCATCGGCCAGCTTGTGTCGCGCACCGATCCGTTCGACCGCTTGCTCGGCATTCACAATGGCAAACGCATCTTTAATCAGACGCGCCCGTGGATCACGCACGCCAGCATCCAGAACGGTGCGGCAGTCGAAAGCCCGGTCAGCGCGGAGCAATATCGCGATGCGTATCGCAAGCCCATCGTTTATGACGAGGTGAAATACGAGGGCGACATCCCGAAGCGTTGGGGTAACATCTCGGCGGAGGAAATGATTTTCCGTTTCTGGAACGGCACGGTGGCCGGCACATACTGCGGGCACGGCGAAACGTATTTGAGTTCCGACGACGTGCTTTGGTGGTCCAAGGGCGGCGTGCTCAAAGGCCAAAGCCCCGCGCGCCTTGCGTTTCTGCGCAAAATTCTTGAGGATTCACCAGCGGAAGGTATCGAACCAATCGACAAGTGGCAAAACCCAGAATACGGCGGTCGCGCGCCCGACTACTACCTCGTTTATCTCGGCAAGCAGACGCCGACGAGTTGGGAATTCAAACTCCCGAAACCACCGCAGGGCAAAGGTCAGCCGCCCGCCGACGGCATGAAGTTCACCGCCGACGTCCTCGACACCTGGAACATGACCGTGACGCCCGTCCCCGGCACGTTCACAATTCAAAAGAAGACAGATTATTTCCACGCGGACAAGGATGGCCGTTCGATTGCGCTGCCGGGCAAGCCTTACATGGCGATTCGGATCAAACGGGTCAAGGAATGATAACCTCCGGACAAGAACCATACAGGAAAACCGCCGACCACCAGGCTCCGACTGGCACATGAAAAACAACACTCAGACGCTCGGCGTCATTTACGGCAATCGCGATTTCTTCCCCGACCATCTCGTCACCGAGGCGCGGGCTGACCTGGCGCAGGTCTTCGCCGAATTCGGCGTCAAGGCAATCCAGCTCAGCGAGAACGACTCAAAGCTCGGTGGCGTCGAAACCCACGCCGAAGCGCGCAAGTGCGCCGAATTGTTCCGCAAACACGCCGACGAGATTGATGGCGTGCTAGTCGTGTTGCCAAACTTCGGTGACGAAAAGGGTGTGGCCGACACGCTCAAGCTTTCCGGCTTGAATGTCCCTGTGCTGATCCAAGGTTATCCCGACGACCTCAAGCGCCTCGATGTTGCCCGCCGTCGGGATGCCTACTGCGGCAAGATCTCAGTCTGCAACAACCTCGTGCAGGCCGGCATCAAGTTCTCGCTCACGGGCAAACACGTCTGCCATCCAACGACCGATGGTTTCCTGCTCGACCTGCAAAACTTCCTCGGTGTCTGCCGTGTCGTGAATGGCGTGCGCGGCGTCCGTCTCGGTGCAGTCGGCGCGCGGCCCGGCGCGTTCAACACGGTTCGCTATTCGGAAAAGCTCTTGGAACGCCACGGCATCAGTGTCACCACAGTGGATTTGTCCGAGATCATTGGCGTGGCGAACAAACTCGACGCCAACGCGACAGAGGTAAAAGCCAAGCTCGCCGAAATCACCGGTTACGCTCCTGCGCCCGGCGTACCTCACGAAAAGCTGGTACAGATGGCAAGGATGGGTGTAGTGCTCACCGACTGGATGAACGCCAATCACCTCGACGCCACCGCCATCCAATGCTGGACCAGCGTGCAGGAAAATTATGGCTGCAACGTCTGCACGCTGATGAGCATGATGAGCGAGAGGTTCATGCCCAGCGCCTGCGAAGTGGACGTCACCGGCGTGCTCACCATGTATGCGATGCAGCTCGCCGGGGGCACGCCCGCCGCGCTCGTGGACTGGAACAACAACTACGCGGACGACGACGAAAAATGCGTCCTGTTCCACTGCGGCAACTGGGCGAAGAGTTTTCTGCCTGACATCAAGATCGCCAACGCGCCAATCCTCGGCAGCATCATCGGCCTCGAGAAGACCTACGGGGCGCTCGACGGGCGGACGCCCGCCGGGCCATTGACTTACGGGCGAATCACCACCGCCGATGCCGAAGGCCGCATCCGCACTTACGTCGGCGAAGGCGAACTCACGAACGATCCACTCGACACCTTCGGAAACCGCGCAGTGGCCCGCGTGCCGAAGTTGCAAAAGCTCATGCGGCATGTTTGCCGCGAGGGTTTCGAGCATCACGTCGTGATGACCGTTTCCAAGAGTGCGGACATCCTCGCCGAGGCGTTCGGAAACTATTTTGGCTGGGAAGTGCATCACCACGAAGCGAAAGAATAATTTGAAAGACCCAACTCAAATATGACTTCCAATACGATTCGATACAGCGAAAGTCGCGAGTTGCCGCTTGAGAGCGTGCTTGCGCTTTACCGCGCGAACGAATGGTCGTCGGCGAAGAAGCCGGAACAGTTGCACAAGGCGCTGCTCGCGTCGCACTCGCTAGTCACAGCTTGGGACCGCGACAAGTTGGTCGGCCTCGGCAACGCCATCTCAGATGGTCATCTGGTCGTCTATTATCCGCACCTGCTCGTGCTGCCGGAATATCAAGGGCGCGGCATCGGCACGCGTTTGATGCAGATGCTCCAGGCACGTTACGAGGGATTTCACCAGCATATGCTTGTAGCTGACGGCCGGGCGTTGGATTTTTACCGCAAGTGTGGATTTGAGCGAGCAGGCAGGACCGAGCCGATGTGGATTTATGCAGGACACGATCACTGATGCTTAACTTGTCAACTGCCTTCATGAATAACCACGAACTCCAGCTCAAATCAGTCCGCCTCCGTAAGATGACGCTCGAAGCCATCGTCGGAGCAGGTGCAGGCCACACCGGCGGTGGGCTTTCCTGCCTCGACATCCTGAACGTCCTCTACAACCGCGTGCTCAACGTCTCGCCGCAGACGTTCACCAGCCCAACGCGCGACCGTTACGTGCAGAGCAAGGGCCATTGCGTCGAAGCGCTTTACGCGGTGCTCGCTGACCGCGGCTTTTTCCCCGCGTCGGACTTGGAGACAGTCTGCCATTATCAATCGCACTACGTCGGCCATCCCACGCGGCACATTCCGGGCATCGAGATGAACACCGGCGCGCTCGGTCACGGCTTACCCATCTGCATCGGCATGGCGTTAGCCGCGAAAATGGACGCCGCGTCTTATCGCGTTTTCACGCTGCTCGGCGACGGCGAACTGGCCGAAGGTTCGAATTGGGAAGCTGGCCTCGCCGCCTCGCATTACAAGTTGGATAACCTCGTCGCCATCCTCGACCACAACACGCTCCAGATCACCGGCCACACGTGCGAGGTGATGAGCAACGAACCACTCGACGAAAAATGGCGCGCATTCGGCTGGACCGTCCGCACCGTGAATGGCCACGACTACGCCGAACTTACCAAAGCGCTCACCGAGCCTTCAGTGTCTGGCAAACCGGTCTTTGTCATCGCCAACACGGTGAAAGGCAAAGGCGTGAGCTTCATGGAAAACGTGGCCAAGTGGCATCACGGCGTGCCGAGTGAGGAGGAGTTGAAGCGGGCGTTGAGTGAACTTGACACGGCGGAATTGAAATTAAAGGAGGCCAGGACATGAGCCGAGCCCGCCAACGATCATGGAACATGTTCATCTTGGCCGGAGAGATTGTTCTCCCCGTCTGCGTGCTGTTCCTAGTTTCCTGCGCAATGCCCTCGCGTTATTCCACCGTTGTTCCGGCGACCGATCTTCCGGCGGAAGTGGCCATGAACGAAGGTGCCGGGAAAGGGATGTTCCTGCTCGTGAAGCTCCGGCTTGAGGATGGCGAGGATTTCCCGTGCATGGTGGATACGGGCGCCCCAGTCACCCGTTTGCCCAGATCCGTGGAGCCAAAACTAGGAAGACGCTTGGGCACGCGGAAATTCTCGACCTTGGACGCCATCGGTCCGTTCACGGAATACACTTATGCTGCTCCCAAGCTCTATCTGGGAGACGTTCAGCTTACGACCGGCAGCCACATTGGAACCTCCGACGATACACCAGTGCTCGGCATGGACTGCTTGCGCCATTATTGTATTCAGCTCGATTTCCAAGCCCGAACGATCCGCTTTCTCGACCCGGAGAAAGTGAATCCTGCGGAACTGGGCAAGGCTTTTGCGCTGGTTGATTCAAATTACGCCATGATCGAGCACCCCGGTCTGTTTGAGGAGAAGTCTTCCGAAGTGTTGATTGACACCGGTTGTGCGTTGGATGGCTATGTTGAACCTCGGCTTTTTAAGCGAGTGGTCAGGTCACAACAAGCCCGATCTCTGTCGAGGTTAGGGCCGGATGAGCCAAACGTCGAGGTGCCTGAAATTGTGTTGGTTTCAGAATGTGTGTGGGACGGTAGGATTTACAGCGATGTCATCATCGGCAAGGGACCTAATTTGATCGGACTGAAGTTTCTGGGGCACCATCTGGTTACGTTTAATTTCCCCAATGGGATGATGTATCTCAAACAAGTCGGCGACAATTCCGCAAAAAAATGAGCGCGCCCGCCCCATCCATGTTCACGCTTGCCGCGAAGGCGATGGCGGAAAAACTCGGCCTGAAAATGGGCCGCGCCAATCTCGACGAATTCGCCGCCACGCTCGAAGAGCTCGCGAAAACCAACCCGAATATCGTCGCCGTCACCAGCGATTCGCGCGGCTCGGGTAAACTCGCACCATTTGGCAAGGCGTTGCCAAGGCAGATCGTCGAAGTCGGCATTGCCGAACAGAATCTCGTCGGCATCACGGCGGGCCTTGCTGCTTGTGGCAAGAAATCGTTTGGCGTTACGCCCGGTTGCTTTCTCACGGCGCGTGCATTGGAGCAGATCAAGAACGACGTGTGTTACTCGGATGTGCCGGCAGTGCTCGTCGGCATCAGCTCCGGCGTGAGCTACGGCGCGCTCGGCACGACGCACCATTCGCTGCACGACCTCGCGGTGCTGCGCGCGATTAACAACCTGACCATCCTCGTTCCAGCGGACAATTTCGAGTCGCGCGAGGCCATCCGCTTTGCGGCGAAGGCGACCAAGCCGGTCTTCGTGCGGTTCGGCAAGGCTGCGATGTTTCAACTGCACAAACCGGATACCGCATTTGAAGTCGGCAAAGCCATCACGTTGCTTGACGGAAATGACGTGGCATTCATCGCCACGGGCGAAACGGTGGTTCACGCATTGCTCGCCGCCGGCCAACTGGCGGAGCGCGGGTTGAATTGCCAGGTCCTCTCGATGCACACCGTGAAGCCGCTCGATATGGAAGCCATCTTGAAGGCAGGCCGCGAGTGCCGCGCCGTCATCACAGTAGAGGAACACATGGTTCATGGCGGCCTCGGCGAAGCGTGCGCCGCCGTGCTGATGCAAGCCGGGGTGAGCAAGCCGTTCCGCATCGTGGGCATTCCCGACGAGGAAACCGTCCCCGGTGCGCAGGCGGACATCTTCCGGCATTATGGCCTCAGCATGGAAGGTTTGACTGAAACCGCGACGAAGCTGCTGAAGTAGCATGAGCCTCATCCTCGCCCTCGACCAGAGCACGTCTGCGACGAAGGCCGTCCTCTTCGACGCGCGTGGCAAGGTGTTGGACAAAACCACGCGCACTCACCGCCAGATCTATCCACAGCCCGGCTGGGTGGAACATGACGCCGAGGAGATTTGGAAGAACGTCCTCGCCGTCATCCATGAAATCGCCGGACGTAACCGTGCCAAACTGACGAAGCTCGCCGCATTGAGCATCACGAACCAACGCGAGACCGTGGTGGTGTTCGACCGCACGACCGGCAAGCCGCTCCACAATGCGCTCGTCTGGCAGGACCGGCGCGGTGAGAACATTTGCGTCAGGCTTACAAAGCAAGGCTACGGCCCGGGAGTGCTGCGCAGAACCGGACTGAAGATCGACACCTACTTCTCGGCGTCGAAAGTCCGCTGGCTGGTGGAAAACAGACCTGCCATCGCCGCCAAGCTTAAGAGTGGCGCTGCCGTCATCGGCACGATTGACGCGTATTTGATTCACCGGCTCACGGGCGGAAAAGTATTCGCCACGGATTTCACCAACGCCAGCCGCACGCTGCTGTTTGACATCGGCAAGCTCCAGTGGGACGCGCAACTCTGCAAGGTCTTCAAAGTGCCAACGAGCGTGCTGCCTGAGGTGCGCGAAAGCGCGGCGCAGTTTGGCGAGACGGACGCGGGCGGCATTTTGCCGAAGCGCGTTCCGATTGTCGGCGTGATGGGCGATTCTCAGGCGTCGTTGTTTGCGCAGCGGTGTTATCAACCGGGCACAGCCAAGGCCACGTTTGGCACGGGTACGAGCGTGTTGCTCAACATCGGTCACAAGCTGCGCGTTTCGGAAAAGGGCGCAGTGACGGCGTTGGCGTGGGTCTGGCAGGGTAAACCGACTTACGCGTTCGAGGGTTTGATCAATTTCTCCGCCGCCACGATCGAGTGGCTAAAGAATCAACTCGGCCTCATCCAAAGCGCGGCGGAAGTCGAGAAGCTGGCCCTGAGCGTAAAAGACAACGGCGGCGTGTACCTCGTGCCAGCCTTCGCAGGTTTAAGCGCGCCGTATTGGTTGCCCGAAGCGCGGGCGGCGGTTGTTGGCATGACTGCACACACGAACAAGGCTCACATTGTTCGCGCGGCGCAGGAAGCCATTTCGTATCAGATCCGCGACGTGCTCGAAATGATGCGCGCCGACGCGAGCGTGAAACTTCAGAGCCTCCATGCCGATGGCGTCCCGACGGGGAATCAGTTCCTGATGCAATTCACCGCCGACCTGACGCGCACCGCAATCAAAGTGACCGACGTGACCGAAAACTCGGCTTGGGGCGCGGCATTGCAAGGATTGCTGGGCCTTGGGGTT
>Ga0315910_10002061_pt1 | contig 17999 bp, 18 predicted proteins | sample EdamamesoilMG_FD_204470 | JGI IMG/M metagenome (GOLD analysis project Ga0315910, IMG submission 204470) | Garden soil microbial communities collected in Santa Monica, California, United States - Edamame soil | ecosystem: Environmental > Terrestrial > Soil > Garden | place: USA: California... | reverse complement strand
GCTCTCGATGCAGCCGAGCAACAGCGTCGCAATCCGCCGCGAACTCGACTGGTCGCTCTGTGCCTTGGCCGCACGGGTCAGCGTCGCTTCCAGCGCGGCACCCGCGTCTTGGAAAGCCCGCTTGGCCGCAGCTTCGCTGGCTTCGCTCATGCGCACGAAGTCGTGCAAGCCAGCCAGCGCCGCGTCGAACGTCGCGCCGCGCGCAGTCGTGAGCGCCCGGGTGAGCGGCTCGGCAGCCCGCGGGTCGCCGCTTCTGCCCGCCGCGAGCAGCGCCGGCCGCACCAGGATCGGATCCGCCAGCATCTGCTCGATCTGCGACCACGGCAACGTGGTGCCCAGCTGATTCAGGCCGTCGAGCGCTGCCAGACGCTCGAAGCTATCTTCGGCCTTGAGCCGGAGCAGCAGAATGGCACTGGCCGCTTCGGGTGCGCTCGCGCCCACGCGCGCCACGGCCTCGATGGCAGTCGCCCGCACGTTGGTGTCGTCGTCGCGCGCCAAACCCTCGAGGATCAGAAACGCCGCCGGATGCCCGCAGTTCGCGAGCGCCTCGGTCGCTAGCTTGCGCCCGTCGGCATCCAAGTTCGGTAACGCGATGGCGATGGCGTCGACGGCGTCGGCGCCGAACGCCGAGAGCGCCTCGACGGCGGCGTTGCGCAGCCCCACGTTCGAACCGGGACCGATCGACTCTATCAAACCCCGGAGCACCTCGGATGAGGGCGCGGCCCGGCACGCCACCGCCACGGCTTCTTTACGCACTCGCCAATCCGCATCCCCGAGCGCCCTGAGCAAGAGTTCGACGTTCAGCCCGCGCGGTTGTCCCTCGAGGCCGGCCGTGGCGCGCCGCCGTTCTTCCGGATCGTCCGAACGGAGACCGGCTTCGAGGTCCGCTTCCTCGGTCAAACCAACTCCTTTGCAGCTTCCAAGAGGCCGGCGTGTTCCAGCGTGGATGTGAGCGATTCGAAGCGTTCGAGGTCGAGGACGAACACCAACCGCGAGTCGTAGGTCGTGACGCCCATGATGCCACGCACGTCGTCGCCCGCCCCGAAGGTCGGCGGCGACTTCAGTTCTTGCCCGCCGGTGCCGAACACTTCGGTCACGCGGTCCACCGCGAGCCCGACGCGTTTGCCATTCACGTCGATCAGGATCCACTTGTTGCGGCGCGGCTCTTCCGAGCGCGGCAAGCCGAAACGTACGCGCAGGTCGATGATGGGGATGACCTCACCGCGGTGGTCAGCCACGCCAGCCACGGCGCGAGGCGCGTGGGGAAGCTCGGTCAGGGGTACGGGGGTGATGATCTCTTTGACGGCGCTGATGTGCACGGCATAAGCCACATCGCCGACGACGAAACCGACCAAGCTCTTCTGCGGGTCTGGACGTTGCTTCTCGGTTGCCATGACGTGCTTAGTGCCTCACGCAGAAACGATGGTACTCAGGTTGAGCAGGACGACGACGTCTCCCACGGGACGCCCGATGCCAATCACGTGTTCCGACACATCACCCCCGAGCAAACTGGTCGCCATCTCTATTTCGGAATCCGCCAGGCGCGCTACGTGGCGAACTTCGTCCACCATCAAACCAACGACTTCGCCGCTTTGAGCCTCCACCAACAGGATGCGAGCGCGCCGGGTGAGTGGCTGCTCTTCGACATGCAGGCGCCGCCGCAGATCCATCACGGTGACGAGCAAGCCTCGCACGCTGCACACGCCGATCACCGCGGGTTTGGCCCGAGGCACCGGGGTGATCGGCGGCGGGCTCAAGATCTCACGAATACGCGTGAGGCCGACGGCGTACAGGTCGCCCGCGAGAATGAACACGAGAAAGTCCCGCGTACCTCGGCGGCGCGCCATGCCTGCCGCGCTGTGGGCTACGATTTCAGCCATCGGCGTACATCTTCCTCTCGCGTGAAAGTTCGCTGCCGGTGAGCACCTCTTCGATCAAGGCGCCCACATCGAGCACGAGCCCGACGTGCTGGTCGCCGAGGTCGGTGGCGCCAGCAAACCCCCGCACGTCCGCCAACGAGCGGCCCAGGGGCTTGATCACGATGTCTTGTTGACCATACAGGTGGTCGACGATGAGCCCCAGGCGGCGTGTACCCATCGAGGCGACGACCACGAAACGTCGCATCCCAGCGGCCGCCGGGTCCTGCACCCGCAGCAAGCGATCCAGGCGACACAGAGGCAGCGTTGCGCCGCGCAGCGTCATGACCTCTCGCCCATCGACGACATGCACGCCCGAGGCATCGAACGCAAGCGCCTCGGACACACTGCTGAGCGGAACCGCGAACACCTGGCCACCGACGCGAATCAAGAGCGCGCTCACGATCGCCAGCGTGATTGGCAGCGTGATGGTCATCTTGGTCCCGATGCCCGCCTCGCTGTGCACGTCGATGACCCCGCCGAGCTTCGAGATGTTCGTCTTGACGATGTCCATGCCCACGCCGCGGCCGCTGAGATCTCCAGCCTCTTCGCGGGTGCTGAGCCCCGGCAAGAAGATCAGGTTCAGCACCTCCTCGCGACTGAGTTCTTTGGCGTCGCTCGAGGCTATCTTGCGCGACTTGATGGCGCGCTCGATCAGAGCCTGCTCGTCGATGCCGCGCCCATCGTCCTCGATCTCGATCATCACGTGGTTGCCTTTCTGGAAGGCGTTCAACGCGATGGTGCCGGCGGCGGGCTTACCCACCTCTTGGCGCTGTTGAATCGACTCGATACCGTGGTCGATCGCATTGCGAATCATGTGCATCAGCGGATCGCTGAGCTCTTCCACGATCAGCTTGTCGATTTCGGTGTCCGCGCCGGTGATCACCAGCCGGATCTCCTTCGAGAGCTCGCGGCTGATCTGGCGCACCACGCGCGCCAACCGATCGAAGACCTGTCCCAGCGGCACCATGCGCACCTCGAGGATGCCGTCTTGCATCTCGCTCAGGCGGCGGTCGAAGCTGCGATGCAGACGCTGCAGTTCTGCACCCAACTGGCGCTCGCCTTCTTCGCGCAGCCGCTCCGAAATGCTCGCGAGGGCGCCGCGCACGATGGCCAGCTCGCCCACGATGTTCATCAAGTGGTCCAGCTTGTGGATGTCGACGCGCACCGTCTGTGTCAACGACTTCAAGCTGCCCGACGCCTCGAGACCGGTGTCGTCGCCCATGCGGAGCGGCTGCAGCTCCTCGTCCTTACCGGGCAGACTCGTGGCTCGCGAGCGCAGCATCGGAGCAGGCTTGATGGTGCCCGGCATGACCGTGGCGTTGCGCCTGTTGATCTCCTCGATGACGACGTTGTCTGCGCCTAGCGCCCCGATCAACATCGCCAGATCGTCTTGCGACGCCAGCAGCAGATCGAGCTCGATGCTGTCGACGCTCGCGGTTTCTCCCGTCGGCAGGTAGGTGATGATTTCGCCGTGACGCTTGGCCCGCTCTTTCATCTCCTCGAGCGCCTTGTCGATGGTCGCGAGATCGAACTGCACCCGCAAGCGGTACAGGCGCATCTTGTTTTCGATGTTGGTGCGCAGCCGGTGTTCTTCGTACTCCGTCAGCACCGCCAACAAACCCGGGTCGAGATCGTATTCGGCGGTCGGACTCTGGTCACGGGTGGCGCCGGCGCCGATGCGATCGAACTCGGCCAGCATCGCCTCGACGAGAGGAGCCGCGTCTTCGTCCGGGTCTTTCTCCGCGGCGAGGACCTTGCCGTAGACTTCGACGGCCTGGAACAGCACGTCCAAGATGCTGGGCGTCAGCTCGATACGGCCGAGCCTGAGCGCGTCGAGCACATCCTCGAGCCGGTGAGACAACATGCCCATGCTCGCGGCGCCGAAGAGCCCCGCGAGCCCCTTCAAGGTGTGAACCGCGCGGAAGGCTTCATTCACCAGACCCGGATCGCTGAACTCTTCGCGCAGGCTCGCATCGAGGGCCAAGAGGTTCTTCGACAGCGTCTCGATGATCTCTTGGGCTTCGCTGAAAAACTCCTCGCGAGCCTTGTCGGTCGGGTCGGTCATCGGAATCTGCTCACCCCCGGCTGCCCATGACTCACTCCGTCACCCGGGCCAGTAAGAGCCGGGCTTCCTCGCGGAGGGATTCTGGGGAAAAGGGCTTGGCCAGGTAGGCGTCGGCGCCCAGCGACATGCCTCGCTCTCGATCTTTGTCGGACGACTGTGTCGAGATCAAGAGCACCTTCGTGTTCTTGTGTTGATCACTCTTGCGAATGAAGCGCACGAGCTCGAGCCCGTTGATATCGGGCATGTTGATATCGGTGATCACCAAGTCGTATGGGCCGCGCGGCAACAAACGCAACGCATCGAATCCGCTCGAAGCCTCCACCACCTCCACCCCCGTGAATAACGTGTCCCCCGACTCGAGTGCCGAACGCACGAACGCCCGCATGCTGAACGAATCTTCGACGAGGAGGATCCGAGACATGTTCAGGGACACTCGCTCGGTTGAGGGGCGCCGCACTCTGTCAAGCCGTGCGCCGGCCCGGCTGGGTCCAGGCCTGCACAGGCGCCGATCGCGCGTTCGAATTGGCGAGGTGCAATTGTCATGAGGTCCTTCTATCGTAACAGCTAGACACCTGCTGTTGAGCTTACGACCGTCCGCTGCCAGAACTTCATTAAAATCAACCTGATGGCTATCCAAACCGCCCGGACTTTTCCCGGGGTCGAGGCTGCCGGCTTACCGGTCGAGGCAACCAACGATGATGACACTTCTTCGCCCCGTCGCAAAAGTCTTATGAAAGTCTGCGTGGTCGGAGCCGGCCCGAGCGGCCTCACCGCGCTCAAGGCCATGCTCGATCGGGGCCTCGAGGCGGAATGCTTCGAGCAAGCCGATCGCATCGGCGGCCTGTGGGCGCTGCACGTTCGTATCGGGGACGGTGGGCTCGGAAAGACCAGCGCCTACCGCTCACTACATATCAATACGTCTCGCGAGCAGACGCAGTTCTCCGACTTTCCAATGCCGCCGCACTACCCGGACTATCCGACGCGCGCACAGATCTGCGACTACCTCGAGCAATACGCGGAGCACTTCTCGCTAGCGCCGAGGATTCGCCTGAACGCCGCGGTAGCGCACATCGCGCCCAGAGAGCCAGGCTACGCGGTCACGCTCGCGAGCGGCGCCGAACTCCACTACGACGCGGTGGTCATCGCCAATGGGCACCACGCGGATCCGTACTGGCCTGAGCTCGCGGGTAGTTTCGACGGACCGCTGTTGCATGCGCGCGACTATCTCGATCCCGATCACCCCGTGGAGCTTCGTGGACGCCGCGTACTCGTGGTGGGCTTCGGCAACAGCGCCGTAGATATCGCGAGCGAGCTCGCGTACAGCGACGCGGTCGTCACGCTGTCGGTGCGACGTGGGGCTCACGTCATTCCCAAGTGGGTGGGCAGAAAGCCCGTGGACCAAACGTCGCTCTTGCCTCGCTGGCTTCCGCGCCGGCTGCGCCGCGGTATCAGTCAGCGGCTGCTCGAACTCTCGCTGGGCGATCTGCAAGCGTTCGGGCTGCCAAAACCCGACCATGGGCTCGGAGAAGCTCACCCGACCCTCTCGAGCGAGCTGCCGCACCTGATCCGAACGCGCCGGGTGGTCCCGCGTCCCGCCATGGTACGCGTGGCTGGCAAGTCCGCCTACTTCTCCGACGGCAGCGAAGCGGTCGTGGATGCCATCGTGATGTGCACCGGGTACAACGTGCGCTTTCCGTTCTTCGATGCGGACTTCGTCAGTGCGCCCGACAATCGCCTGCCGCTCTTTCTGCGCGTGCACAAGCCCGGGGTTCCGAAGCTGTTCTTCGTCGGGTTGTGCCAGACGGTCGGCGCGATCTTACCCATCGCCGAAGCGCAAGCCGACTGGATCGCCTCCGAGCTCGCCGGCGAGTATCGATTGCCCTCCAGCGCGGAAATGTGGCGCACGATCGACGCGCACGAACGGAGCACCGCCGGCTACGTACCCACGCGCCGCCATACGATGCAGATCGATCCCGAGCGGTACCTCAGCGCGCTCGCGCGCGAGCGCCAGCGCGGCCACGCGCGGGCTCGGCAGGCACGCTGAGAACCCGGCGCACCTGTCTTGGGCTCTCGACCCCAGCTGCCCCACGCGTGCTTGGCGGTAGCGTTTCCAGGAGCGCGAAATCCACAGCTGAGCAAGCGTTGCCGCCCGTAAGAAAAACGCCGGCTTCGTGGGAGTCATCAAAGGTGGGTGAAAGGGTTCCCAGGGCACCGTGAGAAGAATGGCGCCGCGAGAAGAATGGCGCCGCGAGAAGAATGGCGCCGCGAGAAGAATGGCGCCGTGCGCTTTCGGCCATGCGTGAACCGCATGCAGGGTCATAAGAACGAGCGAGGCGCCGCGCTCGATGTTTCTCAGAAACGTCCGCGTGTTGCCTTCGACACCACTTTGATTTGGAACTACCATGAAAAGCTGACGCCCATGGCTTCCCCAACGCCGCCCGACGCGCTGTCGTCGTCCACCATCCCCAAGCTGGTTCCCCCCCGGCCAACGGCACCACCGAGCTCCGTCACCCGACCCGCCAAGCCTCGCCCCGAGAACGATCCCCAGAGCGCGGTCGACGCCGCGCTCGACGCCACGCATCGCACCAGCACCAGCCTCTCCAGCTTGCTCGATGCGCTGGGGCGCTTCACCTCCGGCATCAACGGCGCACAAGAGGCGAGCGAACAACTGAAGCTGGAGCTGTTCATGCTGCGCGACATGCTCGGCACGAGCAACCAAGAGCGACTCGCGCTCAAGGTGCGGGTCGACAACCTCGAGCGTGAGCTGGAAGACGCCCGGCACGACGTGGAGCAAGAGCAGCGGTACGTGCGCGACGAGCAGGACCGCTTCATCGCTGCGTTGATGGACGAGTACGAAGTCGAGATCGAACAGCTGAAGCAGATGCTCACCGCTACCGAGCCAGTGAACCCTGCCGTCACGTCGCGCGAGCTGCGCGATGCCTTGGAGTCGCTCGAGGTGGCGCAAGCCGAACGGCAACACAGCCGCGAGCTGGCGCATCGCGCGCAGCGGCAGCGCGACAGCGCGCAGCGCGAGGTAGCGCGGCTCCAACACGAGCTCAGGGTCGCCCAGACGAGGGTCACCGAGCTGGAGCTAGTATCCAAGTTCGACGACCAGCACACGCGGCCCACCGAGCCGCCTCCGAACGATGGCCCGCCGAATCGACGCGCGTCCGGCCACGGCAGCGCAGCCTCCGACACGGATCCGGCGCCGCGCTCGCCCAGCCTACCGAACCTCGATCTCAAGCTGCCCGCGAGCGCGCTCGAGCTCGCAGACTTCGAACGCGACTGGGACGCGGCAGCAATTCCGGCACCGCCACCGTCGTTCGATGGCGCACCGGCGCTGGCGACCGCCGACACGCAGCCTGCGCTCAGGAACTCCGCTCCCCCCGCGGAGCTCCTGGCCGCGCTGACGGCGCCATCGGGCGCGCGCGTATCCCCGCCCCAAGGCTCACAGACGCGCGTTCCTTCTCCGCAAGCCGCGCACGCGCGCATCTCCCCACCCACTGGCGCGCCCGCCGCAGCGCCTCCGACAGCTCCAGCAGCCTCAGCGGACGAAACGCCGAGCATCGTCACCAACATCCGAACCTCATCCATCTATCCCGATCCGTACCGGGTCGACGCCAAACCGCCCCTCCCGCGCAAACCCGACCACAGCCTGCGCCCGCTCGTCGGCTACTCCAAGCGCGCCAACGAAGTCCAACCCGAGCAACTCGGCACCACGCCCAAGAGCGAGCGCGGTCGCGAGTAGGTTTCGGGGCTGGGCGCTAGGGTTGGCTGTGTCGCCACCGCGCGTTTCTCAGCCTTGTCATGCGCTAGCCGAGATCCCCGTGGGGCTCGCACACCAGCCGGCTCGCTTGCGTGGGCGGGCGCTAGGGCAGTTGCGCGGACGCGACGCCCGCCGAGACGCAATCGTCGCGTGGCCATCTGCGAGACGCGGCGGCTATCCGTCGAGTCGGCAGCTGCGCGAGTACGCCGAACCTCTCGGGCAAACCCGAAGGGAACTTGAGCCCGCGGGGAACTCAGCTAGCGCATGAAAATTGGGATCCGTCCGCAGCTCGGGCCAGCCCGCGGTGGGGGCGTGCAGCGGCCCACGCGCAGCGCAGCCGCAGAAGGATCCGAACGTTGCGCGGCGGCGGGGGCTGTGAGCATAGAGGAGGCGTGAACGACTACGACGCATGGTCAGAGCCCGTCGAAAGCATCATGGAGGCCTATGCGGCAGAGTTCGACGACATGTGCCGAGGCGGCATCGAGATGAACTTCGAATGGTTCGCCAGCGACGCTGCCGGGCACATCGGTGTGTTCTCCAAGAACGAGGAGGTGTATCTGCCTCGCTCGGTGCTGCAAGACAAAGCCAAGTACTTGTGCGTCATCGAAAGCTTGTTGCGACTTCCTTTTCCGGAACCGCTGACGGCCGAGGAGAGTCGGGCTTTCTGTTACGCGGTACAGTACCGGCGCCGCGGCGTCTACGTCTTCGAAACAGCGCGGTCCGTGCCGACGCGGTATGAAGTCATCGAGCGGCCGCCGCAGCCTGTCACCATCGAGATTTTGCCGCTGCCGGCTCAAGCATACCTGCGACGCTTCTGCATTGAATGGGTGAGGTTTGCCGATGGTCGGCTGATCGACTTCGTAGGTGTGGGGGACATGAGTTACGGGCCCTGACCGACGTCGCCAACCCCCTGGCGCCCTCGCGTCCCCTGGGCTACACCCCCGCGCGACCCGTGCCCGATTCCGCCCCTTCCGATCGCGAACGCAGGCATCGCCTGTTCTTGGGGGGCGTTGCGCTGCTCGCGCTCGCGAGTTTGTGGCTGAGCGAGCTCGCGCTGTTCGCGGCGTTCCTGACGTTTCTCACGTGGGTCAGCTTGCCCGAGCTGAGCGCGGGCCAGCGGCGACGTTGGCTCTGGGCGCTCGGCGTGGTCGCGCTGGTGTGCACGCTGGGGCTCATGCGCTTCGTCAGCCAATACGCGCTCTTGGGGATGACCAACGCGAGCAGACGCAGCGTCGACAAAGAGATCGTCTCCAGGCTGCGCGAAATTCTGTTTGCCCAAGATTACGCGCGCGAGCATGCCTTGGTCGATCCGGACGGGGATGGTGTCGGGAGCGCCCTCGCACTGTCGGCCCTCACGGGCAGCGCTCCGCTGCGTCCGCAGCTGAGTGAACGCACGGAGCTGCTCGATCGCAGGTACGCTCAGATCCGCGAAACGCGCGAAGGCCCAGCCAGCGCGCTCAACGGCTACTTGTTCATGGTGTGCCTGCCTACGGCCGGCGGCGGCTGGTCAGCGGCGCCCGCGGCCCGCGTCGACGAGGAGCGGGCGGAGCGCGAGTTCGTCGCGCTCGCGTGGCCCGACGGCGAGGGGACCAGCAGCGGGACGGTGTTCGTCATCGATGCTTGGGAGCGGATCCTCGAGTTTGCCAACAAGCGCGAGCGCGGGTTGGTCTTTTCCGGGGTGAACTCCCCGCCCACCTGTGACGTGGTGACGCGCGGCGGGTACGACTTCGCCGCCTGGCAGGGCAAGGTCGCGCGAGACCATTTGCCTGGGGCGCCCTGACCCAGACATTGGACGGCGGGCAGGGTGAGCCCTAAGCTATTCCGAGCATGGCGAAAGAACCGACAGATCCTAGCGCCGCTCCGGCTTTCGACGGTCGCCTGGTCGAAGCCCGGACGGACACCACGCTGGCTCCAGAAGCCGGATTGCCTCCGGTAGTGGCGCGGATGGTGGTCGAGATCCGCTCCGACGGGTCGCGCACGGTCGCGCGCGGCGTGCTCGAGGACATGGCCTCGGGCGAAAGTGTCGCTGTTCGCGCGGATGGCAGCACCCCGCTCGCGCTCGCCTCCGCGCTGGCCAAGTCGCTGCTGAAGACACCGGTGTTCGCCAAGCAGGCGGTCCGGGCTTTGCTGCAGCCCCGCCGTCGCTGACGCTGTGTGCGCAGATGGCCAAACGACGACCCCCAGCTCGAGCAACCGAGGCAGCCGCCGAGGACGCTGCCGCACCCGAAGCACCCAAGCCAATCCGCAGGTTTGCCCGGCTCCGGCGCTGGGGGCTCGAAATAGGCGTGGTCGTGGTGTTGTTCTTCGCCTTGAGCTCGTGGCAGACGCGCGGGCTCTTGCCGGCGGGAGAGCCGATGCCCGCCTTCGACCTGGTCGACCTCCAGGGCCAGCGCGTACAGCTCAGCGACTTTCGAGGTAAGACGCTGCTCGTGCATGTTTGGGCAACCTGGTGCGGCGTCTGCCGGCGGGAGTTCTCGGCGTTGAACGCGCTCCACGAAAGTCTCGACCGCGATGAAGCGCTCGTCACGATCGTGGCCGACAGCAGAGATCGGGCGCGCCTCGCACGCTTCGTGCGGGAGCACCAGCTCGAGTACCCCGTCTTGCTGGCTACCGACGAGGTGATCGAGAACTACAAAATCGAGGCTTTTCCCACGAACTACTACGTGGACGGCACCGGTATGCTGCGCGACAAGACAGTGGGTCTGTCCACACGCACGAGCATGGGCGCCCGCATGGCTTGCACGAAGTAGCGAAGGGTCTACACTCCGCCTCCGCTCGTGGACGACAAGTACGAAAACGCCATCAATCGAGAGGTCCCTCCCGCCCGCGCCGGAGAATTCAAGCCGCTCACCCTAGGCCGCCTCACGGTGTGGCCCCCGGTCGTGCTGGCGCCGATGGCAGGCGTTACCAACTATCCGTTTCGGGCGATCTGCCGTGCGTTCGGTGCCGGGCTCTACGTGAGCGAGATGATCACGGCGCGCCCGCTCGTCGAAGGCAACCAAAAGACACTGAAGCTCGCCGACTTCGGTCACGACGAAACGCCGCGCAGCCTGCAACTCTACGGGGTCGATCCCCACTACGTGGGTCGGGCGGTGCAGCGCCTGGTGAACGAAGGCAGGGTCGACCACATCGACATGAACTTCGGTTGCCCGGTGCGCAAGGTGACGAGCAAGGGCGGCGGTGCGGCGATTCCAGCGAAGCCTCGCTTGCTTGCGCGCATCGTACGCGCCGCGGTCCAGAATGCCGGCGGGGTCCCCGTCACGCTCAAGTTCCGGATCGGGATCGACGACACGCTCATCACGTATCTCGAGGCCGGCAAGGTGGCGGAGGCCGAGGGCTGTCACGCCGTCGGGTTGCACGCGCGGACGGCCGCCCAACTCTATGACGGCACCGCCGACTGGAACGCGATCGCCACGCTGAAACAAACGCTCTCGATCCCGGTCCTCGGCAACGGTGACATTTGGGAAGGCCAGGACGCGCTGCGCATGATGCGCACCACGAACTGCGATGGCGTCATCGTGGGTCGCGGGTGCCTCGGGCGCCCGTGGCTGTTTCGTGATCTCGCGGATCTGTTCGAAGGACGACAACCGCGGAACCCGCCGCAGCTGGGGCAGATCTGCAGTGTCATGTTGGATCACGCGCAGCGTCTCGCCGATTGGATGGGTGAGCCTGGCGCGATGCGCGCCTTCCGCAAACACGCCACCTGGTACACGAAGGGCTTCCGTGGCAGCGCTGCGCTTCGACAGCGTTTGATGCGCGTGACGACCCTCGCCGAGCTCAGGGCGGAGCTCGACGCTTTGCCCGCAGACGAGCCGTTTCCGCCCGAAAGCATGCGTGTGCCGCGGGGGAAGACCGCGGGGACCCAGAAGGTAAGCTTACCTGCTGGGTACCTGGACGAACTCGATGACGATAGCGTGCCGGCCCTGGCCGCCGAAGATCTGGTGTCCGGGGGCTAAAAGCCCTGCAAGCCCGCGCCGGGGACCCCTCGATAGCTCAGAAAATTCGAAGAACCCGACCCTGACCGCCGGGAGGCCCCACGATCGCGTTGTTTCGCGCGCCGGAGGGCGTATATTCCTGGCGTGGCGATGCGGGTGGTCCAAATACTTTCGGATTTCATCAGGTGGCGCTGGGCTCCGTTCATCGGCCTGGTGAGCGCGTCGCTGTTCTACGTGCTCTTCGCCATCTTGCTCATCCCGAGCCAAGTGGGCGCCTCCGAGCCCGAAGAGGACGAGGCGGCGCTCGAGCTGCCCGAAGCGACCACGGGCGAGCGGGCACAAGACACCCCAGACACCGACGCCCAAGCGGGAGCGTCGGGCCCCGTCAAACACATCGAACGGAGCTCGCCCCTGACGGCTGCCCCCGCCCCCAAGCGTCGGGGTTTTTCGCCTCCGCTCGAGCGACCGGATCCGAACCCGCCCCCACCTGCGCCCGCGGCGGCCACGCCCGTCCCACCGCCGCCCGCGCCCCCGCCTGGGGTGGCCCAAGAGCTGCCCCAAGCACCTCCCCCACCCGATCCGCCACCCGAGGAACAGGCGCGTGTCGGCGCGGCGGCAGCTGCACGAGCCGCGACGCTCGCGGCGACGCGGGCCTCCCGCCTGTCCGGGCGCGGGCTTAGGCCTCGCATGGGTGCGGACGTCGTCGGGCAACCGGTCCACGAAGAGAACGAGGAATCCGACGTGGAAGAGGACAGCGAGGCCAGCAACGCTGACCAGCCCGACGGGTCCGCGGACGACAGCGAAGCGTCCGACGAGGCACCTGCGGAAGCAGACCAGAGCGACGACGACTCAGACGAATAGCGCTCACGAGCTCAGGCGCCACGAGGCAGGCGCTCACGAGGCACGCCCGTCACCAGCGGCGCATCTTGTCCATCTGGCGTCGTTCGGCTTTGGTAGGACGCCCAGCGCCCCGCTCACGCCGAAACACGAATTCATCGGGCGGCGGCGGGGGTGGCGAGCGGTCCTCGTAGAGCAGCACGGCATCTTTCGGGGAAAGGCGCTTGTCGGCGAGCTTCAGCACGATCAGGACGACGGGGCCGCGAGGTGGTTTGGCGCGCACCTCGTCTCCGACTTTTACAGCGTGACTCGCGCGGGCGGAGTGGCCATTCACGCTGACGTGACCGGCGCCACAAGCGGTAGCCGCGAGGGTCCTCGATTTGAAAACCCGCGCCGCGCATAGCCAGCGATCGAGACGAACCCCAGCGGCGGAAGTAGGATCGGAGTGCATCTGACGCCTACGTTATCGCACCGGCAACGCAACGGCGTAGCGCCACAACGCAGTGTTTGCGCTACCAGCCTTGCTTGAATCGAACACGGCGCAGCGCAGCGAACGCGACATCGGCGTCAGACTCCTCGCTTGATTTTGCTGGGGTGAGGGCACCCTGAAAGCCTGCCACAGCGAAACGTTCCGGCAACGTTCCGTACCAAACAACGTCACCTATCACGGCCTAACGTTTGGGTGAACGTCAGGGACCGTCGTTCATGCAGCTTGCTCTGAACCCAGGCATCGCGCAGCTCGCCCAACGCGGCACACGTGTTGCTTGTCATACAGTCGCTCATCGACGAAATCCCCGACAGAAATTTGCATTTCCACGCTGTCCCCCAGAAGGTCGAATTCTGCCGCCCCTGTTGTTAGTGGGAGGCCCCCCTCTCTCCAAGGCTGGTCAAACATGAAAAGCTTCGATGAAACTGAACGTCCCACGGAGCTTCTGCGAAAGCTCGAGGAGCACCGAATCACCTATTCCCAGCTCGTCGTCGAGTCCGGCGGGTTGGCTGTTGCCGCATACCGCGTCGCGCGCGCACGCTGCCGCACGGGCTCGCTGACGTCGACTCTCCCCACCCTGCGTGAGCTCGCGGCAGCTGCCACCGAGATCCTCAACCACGTCACGCTGACCGGCTTCGTGCCAGACGCCTCGATGCTGGCGAGCGAATGCGAACAGAAGGGTCTGGTGGTGATCACTCCGCTCAGTCGCCGCGTCGCCTAGATCCGCCGCGTCGTAGCGCTGCGCCCTTCACGGACACGGGTTTCACGCAGCTTGATTCAAGGGATTTGCTACGCTTTGCTGCCGGGCGCCGCGTGCTGCTAAGCTGAACCCCCAGTGAATTTCTACGGACATGCGGTAGTCGCGGCCGCAAGCGAGCGCGACGGCGAGTTCGTCCTCGGCGCGATGCTCCCCGATTTCATTTCGATACTCGGAACCCGTCCCCCGCGTCTCGAGGTGGGAAGCCTCAGGCGCGGCGTTGCCTACCACCACCGCACCGACGCCGCCTTCCACGAAAGTGAGATCTTCCGCACCCTGCAAGCTCAGGCTTCAGACCACCTCCGAGCCTGCGGAGTGCGGCGGGGCCCTACACGGGCTGTCGCTCATGTGGGTGTCGAGCTCTTGATCGATGCCGCGCTCGCCTGGTCTTTCGCGGCGTCGTCGCCATCGAACTCGACGGCCCCCGACGAGGCTTACCTGCGGGCGCTCGAGCTGGGCGCGGCGCCGCTGTCGGGCCTAGCGTGGGCGCCGTCCTCGGACACCGAGCGCTTCATGGGTCTGTGTCAGCGGCTCCGGCAGGCCGGCGTGGCTAGATTTCGCGTCGACGCGGAGCAGGCCATGGCCGATCTCGGCCGGATCCTCGCTCGGCGCCCGCGTCTCGCACTCACCGATCAGGAAACCCCAGCTGTAAAGGCCTGGGCCGCCCAAGCGTTCCTCGTTGTCAAGAGCGAGCTCCCAGCGCTGCTCGAGCAGCTCAAAAACCGCCTCGATACCGAGAGGGCGTAGTCGGCCGCCAAGTTCGCGCTCAAACCCAAGCGCGCGGAGATGGGCGCCGGGCTTCTGTTCGGCTAGAAGGTTGGGCAACATTGGAAACCATGCACCCCCACTCTCCGTCGGGCTCCCCTGGCTACGTCCGTGGACGTCGCGCGGCATTCGGAGGGTTCGCCTTTCTGGTGGTCAGCTTGGCGGCAAGCGCCGGTCACGCCCAGATCAAACAGCCGGGAGCTCACCTGAATTACTCCGCCGAACTCGAACCTCAAGGGGTCGTTCAGTGGGACGGCCCGTCAGGCTTCGACGATGGTCTGGGGTTTGGATTTCGTGCGGCCATCCCATTGTTTCACAATGGACCGATCGCGAAGCTCAACAACAACATGGCGATCGGCTTCGGGTTTCACTGGGCGTTCTTCGAGGACGACTGCAACGACAGCTACGACGATGGGGTGATTGTGCTCGGCGCAGACTGCGAAGCGAACGACTTGTGGTTCCCCGTCGTGTTGCAGTGGAACTTTTACCTGACGCCGAGCATTGCCGTGTTCGGCGAACCCGGTTTCGCCGTGCGACACACGCGCGTGTCGATCGACGACTGCCCCAACGAAGCCTACGTCGACTGCGACTCTTCGGATACCGACTTCGAACCCTTCGTCCTGTACGTGGGCGCGAAGTTCTTCGTGTCGGATGCAATTTCCATCACGGTGCGGCTCGGCTATCCCACCCTTTCGGTGGGCGCGAGTTTCTTCCTTTAGTGTCACTTACGAGAAAGCGCTGAGAGAGCAATGGTCTCCTCCGACTCCGGCTCGAACAACATCGCGGCCACCGTGTTCAAGGACCTGCTGCGGCAGATCTTGAGCGGTGAGCTGACTCAAGGGGAGCGACTCCCCGGGGAACGCGAGCTCGCGCTGCGTTACGGCACCAACCGGAATACACTGCGCGAAGCCGTGCGCAGGCTCGAGCAGTCGCGGCTGGTCACCGTGCGCCACGGCCAAGGCGTGACGGTCTCGGACTTCCGCAAGACGGGCACCATGGAGCTCTTGCCTCGCTTCCTCGAGACCACCTCCGACATGGCCGAAGTGGCACACCTGATCGAAGATCTGTTGCCGGCGCGCCTGATGGTGATCGAATTTGCGACTCGCTTGGCCGCGCGACGAGCGGACAAGCACGATATCGAGCGACTGCGCGACATCACCGAGCTCTTGATCGCCGCCTTCGAGCGGGGTGACCCAGTCGTGATCGCGCACGGGTTCCAGCGCTGGCTCGAGGCGTTGATCGATGCCGGACACTCGGTTGCGGTGCGCTGGATCGCCAACCCGTTCCTCGATGCCTACCGCGAGCTGATGGACCGCTTTCCCGCGCTCTGGATCCTGGAACCCAGTTTCCCCTCACACTTGCGCGAGTTTCTCACGGCGCTCGAACGCGAAGACGAAACTACGGCGATCAACGTCCTCCGGGCCTACTACGATCGCGTCGATTCGCGGATCCTCATCGCCTTGGGGCCGGCGATCGCGACGCGCGCGCGGAGAATCGAGGCGAAGCCCAAGCCCGAGGCTCCTTAGCAGATGCCACTCGGTGGATATGCCGCTCACTGAGCACACCCCAGTACTGGTCGTGGGTGCCGGCTACGTCGGCACGGCGTTGCTCGGGCGGCTCGCTACCCTCGGCTGCCCGAGTTATGCCCTCAAGCGCAGCTTCAGCGCGCCACCGGCCGGTGCCCAAGCCATCGTCGCCGATCTGACTGACCCCCAATCGCTCGCGTCGCTTCCGAGGGATCTACGGTCCATCGTGTACCTGCTGAGCCCGGATGCGAGCACCGATGACGCCTATCGGGCCGCCTACGTGACAGGTCTTCAAAACTTGCTCGCCAGCGACGCCGTGAGGGGCTCCGAGCTCGAGCGCATCGTGTTCGCTTCGAGCACCGCGGTCTACGGGCAGAACGACGGCAGCCTCGTGAACGAGGACGCAGCCACCGAGCCCGAAGGCTTCAGCGGACGCCGTTTGCTGGAAGCGGAAGCGCTGCTGCGCACCGCCCCCGTACCGACCGTGGTCGTGCGATTTGCTGGCATCTATGGGCCCGGGCGTCAGCGCTTGCTCACCAGCGTCCAGGACGGCACCGCCAGCGTCGGCACTCGACCTCGCCTCACGAATCGGATTCACCGGGACGACTGCGCCGGGTTCTTGCTGCACTTGCTGCAGCTCGAGAACCCCGCTCCGCTCTACATCGGCGTCGACGACGAACCCTGTGACCTGAACGTCGTGCTCACTTGGCTCGCCGAGACACTCGGCGCCCCCCCACTGCACACCAGCGACGCTGGTGGCAGCGGACGCGAACGCGGCGGCAACAAGCGCTGCTCGAATCAGCGCTTGCGCCAGAGCGGCTACCAGCTCTCCTATCCCAGTTTCCGTGAAGGGTACGGCGCACTCATCCGCGTGGGCATCAACGGTGCGGGCGCGTTCACCGGCGCGGGCGCGTGAGCCAGTCCTGTGCCAAACTAGCGAACGTGCTTGGAGTTTTGGGTGTGCTTTCGGGTTTACGTTTGGGCTTACGGCGTCTGCGATTGGCTGCTCTCGCGGCCCTGGTGTCGTGCAGCGCCTGTGCTGGTAATGAACCGGCCGCGGACGAACCCACGCTGATCGAGCAGCCCACCCTGGAGTTTCCTGCGAGCTTGAGCGAAGTCGGCCTGTACCAGAACCTCGCCGAGCAGCAGGCGTCGCCGCGCGCCATTCCGTACACGCCACGCGCCGCGCTCTGGTCGAACGGGCTCGCAAAGCGACGCTACGTCGTGGTGCCGGCGGGCGAGAGCATCGACGCGCGGACTTCGGAGTGGGTGTTTCCCGAGGGCACTCTGATGTTCAAGACCTTCCTGGGCGACGACGGTCCCGTCGAAACCCGCGTCGTTCGCACCACCAACAGTGTCCCCGAGTTCGCCACCTATCGCTGGGACGGGGACGAGGCATACTTGCTCGACGGCGAGCGGGGCGTCGACGTCGAGGTTTCCGTGGACGGCGACAGCACGGCACACGAGATCCCCTCGAACCGCAGCTGTGAGCAGTGCCACGAATCGGCGACGAGTCCCGTGCTCGGGTTCACGCCGCTGGAGTTGTCGGGCGAAGCTCGAGAGACGCTAGAGCAGGTGGAGCGTTTGGTGAGCGCCGGCGTCATTGCGTCGAACCCCAAACTGGATGGGGCGCTCGACGAATTCGCAGGGACCCAGCGCGACGTGCTCAGCTACCTCGTGGGCAACTGCGTACACTGCCACAACGACTCCGGAGGCATCGCGTCGAGCTTCGACCTCCGTCCCGAGGTCGCCTTCGACGCCCTCATCGATCAGCCCACCGCGAGCAGCGCTTCGGCCGCGGGCATCCGCGTCGTCCCGGGCAAGCCCGAGGAGAGCATCCTGTTTCAGGCGGTCAGCGGCGAAACCGACGACCCCGAGGTCAAGAGCATGCCTCCGGTCGGTGTGCAGCGCCGAGACCGAGAGGGCATCGAACTCTTGCGCG
>Ga0315910_10002060_pt1 | contig 18016 bp, 12 predicted proteins | sample EdamamesoilMG_FD_204470 | JGI IMG/M metagenome (GOLD analysis project Ga0315910, IMG submission 204470) | Garden soil microbial communities collected in Santa Monica, California, United States - Edamame soil | ecosystem: Environmental > Terrestrial > Soil > Garden | place: USA: California... | reverse complement strand
CCGCCCAGTGGGTGGTCATCGTCGCAAAAAAATCATGCAATCCGGGGTTTGAGCGCAACGACGACCCATTCGCCGACTTCCACCCCGCCCCTTCCACCGCCACGAATCGTGCATACAGCGTCGCCACTGTGCTGGGTGCAGCTCGGTGATGGAGCGTGGATACGCTGCCGTGTGTCTGCAAGCGCTTGCGATTGCGCCGATAATCATAGCGCCGCCGGCTGGACAGCGTCGCAAGGTAACCGTCCCAACTGTCAGTAATTTCGACATACGGCGCCGAAGAAGAGCGGCGAATAAACACCTTGCCGCGGCCGGACGCTCGCCTTACAAACGCGACCGCCGCAGCGTCATTTAAGCCTACGCGCTGCAACACGAGCGGTTTTCGCCGAGCCGCAAGGGCTTCGGCCAGAGCCGCCGCTGTACGTTCGTCGTCGAACAGCAATCCCGCCGGCTCTGCCAATACCGCAACTCCCAGTAACTCTAATCGCTGCACGCCAAGACGACGGACCAGGGCGAGCGGCGCAGCGCCCACCAATCGGCCGGCGATCCACTGCAGCCAAATACCAAGCCCGTCGCCATGCCCGGCATGAAGCCGCTCAAAAGCCGCTTGCATGAATGCGTGCTCGGCCAATGGCGACAAGTTAGCTTGCGACAATTGCGCCCATTGTTCGGCGAGCGACGCAAACCGCCGTTCATCGACTACCCATTCTGTCATCGGCTCCGGCGCCACGGGTCGTGGCGTTGAAAGCCTTGGCGCTGCACTCAACGAATCACTCATGCACGGCCTTTAATTACCGCACCGATTGTTGCGCGCATTCGGCGCAGCGCATCGACAGCGCGATGTGCGTACGGCGTGTACGACAGCATCGTCAACAGGTAATCGTGCAAACTCAATCCGCCATACTGCCGTAACTCGCCAAGCGCAGCTCGCGCATCGGCATGGCGGCCGCTGCCTATGCATAGGCGGGTTAGCTTGCGTAAACACTGCGATTCAATCTTGTCGATTTGCTCGCGATGCGCAGCCGCAAAAGCACGGTCTTGCCGCCACACGCGGTGAATCATCGCAATGCGCCTGCGCAGCCGAACCGCGGGGTCCGTGCGGGTCAGGCGCGTGGCATCCTCATGACTGCGATTGAGCACCATATCAGCGGCTACGAACACGGCACCGCCATTATTCTTCGAGAGACGCGCAAAGAACTCCCAATCACCGGTCGAGTCGAACTCCGGAAACTTCACACCGCCGATCAAAGCCGCACGCCGTACGATGGCGGTGCTGGGCAACACCATCGGCATCAGCAAGCTCCAAAAATAGATGTCGCCGCAGTAGGCGTCATAGTCGGCAGTTGTATCGCTGGCCTGCAGACGCGTACGCAGCGGATATAACTCGGCCCATTGAAACGGCCGCGGAAACCACGTGGCCAAACCGTCGGCACGCTGCGCCACCGCCGGCTTCCAAATAAAGAAATTGCTGTGGACAAATCCGGCATGGGGATACTGTGCCAGCGCCGCAAGTTGCACTTGAGTTTTGTGCGGCAGCCACACGTCGTCGTCGTCGAGGAACGCAACGTACTCACCGTTGATCAAGCCCAAAGCGTGATTACGCGACGGGTTTAGGCCGGCATTGGTGCGTTTTATATAGCGGACGGCGCCGGCATATTTTTGTAGCGCCGCCTCGGTGTCGTCGCTTGAACCGTCATCGATGACCACAATCTCAAACTCGAGCGCGCCCTGTTGTGCCAGCACGCTCTCAATCGCCTGCTGTACCAGCAGCGGTCGATTGTAGGTCGGAATGATTACGCTTACGAGCGGCATCGGCGGTCATCCACCAGTCGGTGCGCGTGTCCGAAACACCGCGCGCAACGGCCGCACAACGCGCTTCGTCGCGGCCCGCAGCAGATGCAGCGCCAAAGCCAAATTGTAGCGACCGCGCGTGCGATATAAGTTGACGTAGGCGTTTGCACGCACAGCATTCGAAAAACGGAACTTAAACGCTTCCGCACCCACCGTGTAGTCGAACTCCTCCCTTCCACGCCGCAACGCCTCTTCGATTAACGCGTGAATTAACACCACACCGGGAGAATGATTCTTGTATTGCGTGTTGAACGACGGTTTGTACCACAGTAATCGTTTCCCGTCGTCGAACCCAAAGTGGTATGCCAACGGTACGCCGTCCAGCGTCACCGCGGTAAACAGAATGGCGCCATTCGGACTCAGCTCACGCGCAAGAGATCGAAAAAAATCCCGTTGTTCGCTCTTTTGGAACTGACTATGCGCGTCGCGTCCCTGCCAGCGTTGCGCGTGTTGTGCAAAAAAACCATCCAGCTGTGCCTCGATGCCTGCCGCATCGGCATAGTGCGCGATCTTTAGGTCGCCTTGCTTCGCAAACCATTTGAGCTTACGGCGCACACTGTATTTGTCGATGATGCCGCGGACTTGTTCGACACGGTCTGTAAGCACCAATGTTGGACAGAGCACTGTGGCTTCATGCAAGTATCGCATCCCATGGCGACGCGCCGACGATCGCAAGTGTTGGAACGTGACCGAATGTGTCGGCAAGTTGGCCAAGCGGACGATGTCCCACTCGTGACCGCAATGTTGCAAACACTCGAGCAGCGCCGCGAGCAGGTCCGGGCGATCTTGGGGATAGCAAAAATCCAGATAGTCCGCGTTACCTGCACCGACAAACTCCAGTTTGCGCAAGCCGTTGGCGGTCGTCAGCATCATGGGTGCAAACGCGACGATCTCGCCGCGTTCAAGTATCCAAAGGAACCGCAACTGTCGGTCGGTTGCAAACGTGCGCCACCACGCATTGAACCATTGATAGCTCTGGAACACGGTACAAGTGGCGGCTGACTCAACCAGCTGCGCCCATTTTTGTACGGTTAGCGGCAGCGCGGAAACGTCGGTTGCAATACCGGATTGCAGCGTCGATTCCACAATTGCTCTCGACGCGTCCTAGGACGGACGCGCGGCAGATTCGATCCCAAGCACCTGCGACATAGTAGTGAAGCTGAATTCGCTCACCAGGCGCTTGAGTCGCGACTCGCACTTATCAAGGTTCGTGTAATGCCTGAAGCGCGACAGCCGACTTGCGGCAAAGCGCGGTTGCTCGGGATCGATTTCCCAGGGGTGCAGATAAAACACAAACGGTATGCCGCTGCGATTGATCTTCGACAATCCCCAGTGCGTGTATGCGTAGGGCAAAATCCGAAAATAGCCGCCGCCGGCAACCGGCATGCGCCAACGCAACAACTTCGCGGTAGATAACGGAAACTCAACGATGCGGTTGCCCCGGTCGGTCACGAATTCACCCGGCTCGGTCTTAGCGCCCGGAATGCCGTAACGATCGTGCGCAATAGGAAAGATGCTCGAATCGTATTTAAAACCCAGTTCGCACAAGATATCGACGGCCCAGAGCGACTGTTTCGTGATCGAGTAGCTCGCAGCGCGGTAACCCAGCACGGGTGCGCCTATAATATCTTCGAGCATGGCTTTCGATTGCGTCGTCTCGTCGCGAAATACGTCCGGAGTCTGCCGATATACCAGTTCGTGAGTCAATCCATGACATGCCACTTCATGACCGGCATCGTAAAGCTTGCGAATCAATTGCGGCGATCGCTTTGCTACCCATCCAAGAACGAAGAACGTGCAACTGATTCGCCGTTGCTCGAACAACTCCAATAGTCGCTCTGTGTTGCGTTCGGCGCGATACTCCATGCGATCCCAATCTTTACGCGCTATGGATTCGGCGAGAGCAGAAACGTGGAAGTAATCTTCCACGTCCACAGTCATCGCATTGCGCATACGCAACTCGCCGGACGCCGTCATCGTTGCGCCTCGCCAACCCGATAAAACAAGGTCAGGAAACCGCGATTCTCGGTATATTCCGTGGACACATCCGAACTATTGCGCTCATATCGCTCGACCAGCAAAGATACGCCGGTATGGCGGCCGAATTGCCAATCCAGCGTACCGCCGATGCGCAATTCGTCGCTCGTAAGTAGCGGCACCGTTTTGAATTCTTCGTCCGTATATGAGCCGATTAATGTGCCTGTAACGTTCGGCGTGAATCGTCGCGATAGCGTGAGCTCATACACCCAGCGATTACGATCCGGCTGCGTTGCTTGCGTATCGAATTCACGATCGTATTGGTCTTCGTTCCACGATGCTCGCAACCCGAAGCCGGTGCGATTGCGGGTGAAGTTCCACGACAGATCGACAAAGCGATTCTCGAACGGCTCGGGCGCCGAGGTGACGCCGGTGCCGCCGCCGACGGGTTGACCCACCGCACCGCGCAACGCTTGGCTGGAATCGCTGAACTGTGTGCCGAGCGATACGCTCACGCGGCTGGCTGCGGATACCTCGCGCGTCACGTCAAGACGCGCCACCGGCCCGGAGGTTTTGCTGTTACCTCCGTCGCGCTCAAGCCACGAGTAACCACCTTCGATCGCCACGTCAGTACGCGCACCACGAGTTGAATATCTCGCGAACGCGTTGCTCTGGTCGTAGTCGGACGCTGGGGTGTCGTCGAAACGGATATGCTCTTCCGAGCCTTGCAAAGCTATCTGTGTTTGCGCCGCCAATTGCCGCGCAAATGCCGCGCCGACACCCGTGCGATCGCTGTCAAACAAGCTGCGCTCGTAGTCCGTCTGCGAGTAACGGCCGAAAAGGCGCAGCGAATTGCCACTACCCAGCCTCGCTATCAAGTCTGGCCCGGTCGTAAAATAGTTGATGTTTTCGCGGGTTTCGGGCGTGGCCGGCGCAAACGGATCCGACTGCGATTGCCCGAAAGAATCCTGCACCAGCCAAGTAAAGTGGTCCGGCACAATACCGAACGTCAACTCGCCGTTGCCGAGACCCACGAATTCATCGTCGAAGGTGCCGTCGCGATAGTGAAGATAATCGCCATTGATATCGACATCTGCGGACAAGCGGCGCGTTTTATCCTTCCAGCCCAAGTCCAAACCCGCAGTGGCAATGTTCTCACTGACTTCGGCGGTAGGCGTACGTCTAATGTTGTCCGAATATCCAAGCCCTGCGTCGACTCGGTAGGTCAAATCGGCAAAAGCGGTGTGACAACATGCCGCACCTAAACAGAACATCCCAATTTTTCGCATGCTGTCCTCAAAAACGACGGAACGTCGGCTATAGCGCCCGTTAGCCGGTCGGTATGGTGTCTTGATTGGCGCTGCCGGACATGCCTTGACCGTAATATTCGTAGCGATAGCTGCTGCCCGATCGCTCATCGCTTTGATTGAGTACCAACCCGATGGGACGATCGTCGCCGAGCAGATCGAGTGCGTCGAAGACAGCGCGCTGCGGCGTACGGCCCGCACAAATCACCATCACGATCTGACCGACGATGTTGGCCAGTACGCGCGATTCGCTGGTAAGCAACAAAGGCGGCGAATCGAGCAATACGATGCGGTTCGGATCGTGCGCGCCTAATCGCGTGACGGTATCGCGCATGCGTGCGCTGGCGAGCAATTCGGTTGCCGTCTCGGACTGAGTACCCGCCGGTAGCACGCTAAGACGCGGCACGTTGGTCGGCAGTATTACGCTCTCCACGTCCTGCGATTCGTCGCGTAAGACATCGAGCAGCCCCAGCTCCTTGTTAACGCCGAAAATGCTGCTGATGTGCGGCTTTGCCACATCGGCATCGACCAACAAAACCGATACGTCTTTTTCGAGCGCCATGGATAGCGCCAAATTAATGCTGGTAAACGTTTTGCCATCGCCGGGCGCTGCGCTCGCCATCATGATGAGATGTCCGTTTTCGACACGCTCGGTGCCGCGGCCAAACACACGCCCGATTAACGGACGTTTGATCTGTCGATATTCGTCGGCGATCTGCCGTTCTTGACTCTCGGGCGGCAATAGACCGGCCGCGCGCAGCGCCACTTTGTCGATCACCAATGTTTTGTTCGACCGCACGGTAGTACGAGCACCTACCTCACGCGACGGCGTCTCGGCGGACTCGACAACTCGGCCAATAACGGCGGGTCGCGGCGCTGCGTCGGCAACGGCGCTCGCGCGCGCCGCTTGAAGTTTCTTTAAGGCTTGTTCAACCAAACTCATACCGGCCTCGCCTACAGCATTTGCCGCAGAAATCGCGATGCCGGCTGCTGCACGGCAATAACGACAACGAACAACACCAGCAGCAATCCGCTCGCAGCCGCATAACGCAATAAGCCTCGTCGAATTTCTTCGCGTTGCTTCTCCAACCAGGTTCTACTCACGGCGCCTAGCACAGGCAAGCCGGTCAACTCAGCCAGTGCCCTCGCACTTGCGAACACCGGCTTTAATTGATGCATGAGAAAAGCAGCACCCGCTCCCGCACCCACGGCCAATACCAGTACCGCAACCAGAAATAGCGGGCGGTTGGGGAATACCGGCTGAAAACTCACGCTAGGAGGATCGACGATATCGAAGCGTACGATGCCGGTTTGCTCCGCACCTTCCGATAGGCGCGCCTTCTCCAATCGTTCCAGCAATGCATTGTATTGCGCGCGCGTAACGTCGTAGTCGCGAGTCAAGCGTTTGAACTCCGCCTCCACTTCCGGGGCGGTATCGACTAGCTTCCGCAACTCACCCACCGTCTGGCGGCGATCGCCCAGCTGACTGCGGAGCGCCGCAATTTCGACGTCGGTTTGGTTCAACTGCAGTTGAATATTTTGATACACAGGATTGCTGTTCGCGCCCGAGACGGCCGCCGCGCCGGCATCGCCGCGTCGCAAAGCCGCCAGCTCTTGTTGTTGACGCGCACGCAGTTGTTCTAAATTCTCGCGCGCCGCCAGCACATCCGGATGTTTCTCGGTAAAACGCAACAGTAGTTCGTCCAGTCGCGATTGCGTTTCTTGAATACGCGATGCGGTGTCCTGCGGTCCGGAGGCCGCTCCACTGCCACGCGTACTTGTCGCACCTTCGGACGGCGGCACGTAAGGCACCTCGCCGCTCAACTGTCGGCTTAGTTCGGCACGACGACTGGTTGCTACAGTCAGCAACCCCTCCACACGTTTGATTTCCGCGTTCTCGGTTTGCAGCCGCTGGAAGTAGTCGCCTTCTTCGCCAGGCACGAGCCCGAGATTTTTCTTCTTGAACGCCGCTAGGTTTGTTTCGGCGTCCGCGAGGCGCCGTTCGTACTCGGCCAGTTGCTCGCGCAAAAATCGCTGCGCGGAAGCCGTACCGCTGCGCTCGGCGCCCATCGTGTCTTCGACGAAAGAATTGAGCAGCGTATCCACAACCTTTAGCGCTCGATCACGCTGCTGGTCGGTATAGACAATCCGATAAAAATTATTAGGAATGCGGGGATCTCGTACCGCCGGCGGTTCCAATGCGATTTCGATCCGACTTGCCAATCCCGCCAGCGCCTGTTCGCGTTGAATCGGGCTCAACCCCGCCACGGTCAACCCCACTTCACCGGCAACTTTTTCGAGATTCGTGCGGCCCAACAGCGCTTGTCTTACTTGGGTTAACTGCGATTCTACGTCTTGATCAACGGCTAGCCCCTGCAACAACGGACGCAGCGCAGTGCGAGTATCGACATTCACGCGCGCACGGGATTCGAACCTATCCGGCAGCATGTACACCAAGAGCCAACCGAGCAGGCACACCACCCAAACAACTGCGAGGCCAAAGCGGCGAAATCGCCACATGCCGCGGAGTTCATTCATTACTTTATCGATTAATGCGTGCATAGCCTGATAGCGCTCGCGACCCGTTCGGTATGACGTGGCGAATTAAAAAATGGACTGAGGCACCACGAGCACATCGCCTCGCTGCAGCTCTAAGTTGTACTTCATTGCGCCTTTGTTGATGAGGTCGTCCAACTTGATCGGAATCGACGTCTCTTTACCGTTTTGCATACGAACGATCTTGGCGCGATTGCCGGCGGCGAATTCGCTCAAACCGCCTGCCGTCAGCACTGCATCCAACACACGCATGCCTTCACGATAGGCGAGCGACTGCGGCCTTTCGACTTGTCCGATCACCTTCACTTGACTGAAAGTGCTGACCGGCTGCGTCACGATGATATTGACTTGCGGCGACCGAATGTATTCGGCCAGCACTTTCTCAATATCGCGCGCCAAAGCAGTGGGTGTCTTACCTACCGCGATCATGTCTTCGACTAGCGGCGTGGAAATCTTGCCGTCTGGGCGTACAGGAATGATCGTGGACAACTCCGGATTGCGCCAGACAAACACCTGCAGGCTGTCGCCCGGGCCGATGATGTACTTACTGCTCGCTTCGTCCGGCACAGGGGGCATTGCCGGTTGTGCCACAGTTGGCGACGGCACGGTCGGCTGCACCGGCGTTTGCGCTCGCGACGACGCGCAGAGCAAGACTAATAAACCGATCGCAGCGATCGCTGAAGTGGCAGAGAACTTTCGTGATTGCATGTTAAACGCTGCTGGGGACGAACGCGCCCTATGTAGTGACGCCGCCGACGCATTCGAGGGGAATATTGCCAAGCGTAGCAGATACTTGGATCCACTTGCGGGTAACAACATCAATTCGTGACGCGCTGCCATGATACCTAATCGCTCGACGTACTGGCTTTAGCCCTATTGGACAATTCTTTTTGGAGTCGTTCTGCGTCAACCCGACTGGCAAACGCGGCCGGCTGAGCCAGTAGCTCCGTTAAGACACGCGCCGCATCCTCGGAGCCCCCCGTTTTGTCGAGGACCACAGCCAAGTGATACCGAATTTCGGCATCTCGGGGTGCGCCCGCCACAGCCGATCTAAGCACCGGCAGCGCCTCGTCGTATTTACCCTGTTTTACCAGAATCCATCCCAGGGTATCGGCGATGGCCGCGTTGTTGGGCGCAAGCGCGGCCGCCTCGCGCGCGACTGGCAATGCACGCGCATCGCCCGCCTCACTGTAGAGCCAAGCCAAATTGTTCAACACCACGGGCGATCCAACACCCTCGCCGCGCAGCACTTCGTATTGAGCGATCGCACGACGCGCGTCGCCAAGCTGCTGGTAGGCCTGCGCCAATGCGCCGCGGGCGTCGAGATCGTGCGGATACTTGTCGACGTAACTCTGCAGCGGAGCGGTGGGTTCGGGCAGCTTGGCGATCCTGCGCGCTTGATATGTCTTAACCGCCAAAGAAATTGAAGGTTCAGTACGCATCGCAGCGGCAAACGAATCCGCCGCGAGCGCCGGCTTCCCTGCAGCCATCAATATTTCGCCTTCGGCCGCCGCCGCTCGCGGATCGTTCGGCAGCTGCTTGCGCAGCGCGGCCATACGCGCCGTCGCGGTATCGTTCGCGTGTCGCTCGATGTCCAACCAGGATGCCAACGCTGCGGCAGGCAACCAATTGGAATTTTGTTGTAACAGTTCCGCCACCGTGATGCGTGCATCGTCAAATTGGCTCAAGGCCACTTGCGTGCGCGCAATCTCCAATTTGATGGTCATGTCCTGCTTCGAAATAGCCGATGCGGCGCGTAGTTGCGCCAGTGCTTCTTCGTAGCGACCTGCGCTCACGTACAAGCGCGCAATAGCGCTGCGCACGTCGCTGCGTTCCGTATGCGCGGCAATCAATTTGTTAAGTAGTTCGGTGGCTTGTTGCGCTGCCGCCGGCTGCTTGGTGCTAAGCAGTGCGCGCGCCTTCAGCAATTGAATTTGAATATTCTCGGGCTCGGAGCCAATAAGGCGGTCCAGCCACGATGTAGCAGTCGCTATGTCGCCGCGCCTATAAGCGATATCGGCCAGCGCCAACAACACATTCCGATCGTTCGGCTTGCGCTCAAGCGCCGACTTCAGATCTCGCTCCGCGCCGCCGGCGTCTCCGCGCATTGCAAGCAAGCGCGCACGACTTACAAGTAATGTTGTATCGGTCGGATGCGACTTTAGAGTGTCACTCAATAACTCGACGCCACGCTGGGGTTGCCCGCTTTGCCCATAGAAATCGGCGACTACGGATACCAATGTCACGTTGTTGGGGTGTCGCGCAAGCTGCGTTTCCAACTCCGCGCGCGCACTGGCAACACCTTTGGTGCGCGCGATTGCTGCAGCCAGTAACGCTGCGCGCTGCGCTTCCAACGACGGGTCGTCGATGGAACGCAATAGCGCGATAGCATCATCGAATTTAGCGACACGCACGTACGCCGTCGCCAATTCCAGCTTTCGCGTATCGCTATCCGGCTGCTTGGCCAAGGCTTGGCGCAAGTATTCGACCGAACTCGATTCCAATCCCGCCTGCTTCTCCGCCAAACCCAATAGTCCGTGCACCTGCAAATCTACGCCAGGGTCGTCCAGTGCCGGCATCAACGATTGAATGGCGGCTTGTGGCCTATCCAAGCGCAACTGCGCTTGAGCCAACAACTTGCGCGCCTCGAGATGCTGCGGAGCCAAAGCGACGGCGCGCGCCAAGTGTTGTTCGGCTTGATTGATATTGTTTTGTTGCAGTAGAACCATCCCCAATAAGAACTGCGCCGGCGCCACATCGGGAGCCGCGCGCACGATACGCTGCAGTTCGGCCGCCGCGTTGGTTAAATCGTGTTTGGCGATGGCAATGCGCGCCTGGAGGAGCCGGGTCATCAAGGTCCCCGGCAGAATCTTGTTGAGACTGGCCAGAGCCTGATCTGCGCCGGCGAGATCGCGCGCACCCAAATTCAGCTCCACCAGCATCGCCAGCACATCGGCGTGCTGTTTTATCGACAATTGCTTGTTCGCATACTCGTGCGCTTTACCGAACGATGTCCGAGCGTCATCCAATCGGCCGCCGCGCAATTGCAGCGTGCCTTGCAAACTCCAAGTTGCAGCGTTGTTCGGTGTCCGCTTTAGTCGCTGATCAAGCTCGTCCAATACCGCCGGTAGTTCTCCATTAGCCGCGCGCGCCTCTAATTTGCCAAGCTGCGCTTCCTGCGAGTCGGGATTATTCGCCAGCACTTTATCGAAGAATTGCGCAGCTTCAGCCGGACGTTGCAGCCCCAAGTTTGCACGCGCCAGATACAGCGATCGATTCGGCTCGGATAGCGCATAGTCTTGCCTGCTCAACTTGGCAGCGGCATCTTGAAAGCGTCCCAAGGTCAGCAGGATACGGATCTCCACATCGTTCGCCTGCGCAACGTTCGCTCCGTTCTTGCGCGCGACATCCAAGTCTCGCTGCGCCGCATTGGGATCGGACATGAACAATAAGATGTTGGCGAGCAATAAACGAGCTTGCGGATTATTAGGTTCCTTATCGATAACGTTCTTAAGCTCGATCGCCGCCGCACGGTGTTCCGATTGAGCAAGCAGCGCTTCGGCGCGCGCTATCCGATCGGACACACTGCGAAAGTAATCGCAACCGCCTAGCGCCATGCTTGCGCTTAACAAAGCAACCGCGAATACGTATCGCGGCCCTGCAGGAAGGTTCTGCGGAATGATTTCGGTACGGTCCATAGATAGACTCAAGACGACAATTGGATCGCGAGCTGTTGCCAGAGGGGAAGCAAGCGTTGCGACGCTCTCGCGCAGTCGTCATTGTCACACCGCATGCGCAAGATCACCACCTGCGAGTCGGGCGCTTCCCATAACGATGTAACCGCGTACTGCAGCTGCGCCGACAAGGGGTTAATCAGCCATTTATCGCCGACTCTGTAGCTGTGCCAGTAAACCCACGATTGTTGGTCCCTACTGCGCGCAAAATACTGTATGCAATCCGGGCCGGCTTCCAATACGGTCTGCGCGAGTACCCGCGCCCCTTGGTCGCCAAAGACTGAATTACGATAACCGATCAATTCCTTATCTTGTCGTTGTTCACGATAACTTGCGATATACAACTCAACCTCCGCATCGTCGGCTCGTTGCGCGAACCGAAATTCGGCATCGGCGCCAACGTAACGCGGTTGCCAGTCGCTGTAACGCCGATCTTTTTCCCACCCGGCAAGCGACACATCGGCAACGTCGGACGGTCCCTTTCCATCCCGCATCGTCGCTTGCGCCAGCGCCCAAACCGGTGCGACCAGCAGCGTAAGACTGGCGAGCATCGCCGCGGACCAATGTCGTAAAGTTATACGCGCGTCTGCTTGGGCGACCGGTCTCTCTTGCAATCTCTTATCGTCCTGCGACATCGGCAAACGATTCATGATCAAGAAAAAAACCACCATCACAGCCGCAAACACCAGCCAGCCGAACCAAATATGATCGCCAACCAACGGATGGTCGATCCCATAGAGATGTCCGGCCGCAATGATGATCAATATGCGCAGCCAATTGGCCAACGCAGACAATACGACCGCTATGGCGACGATCCGAATACGCATACGCACAGACGTGCGTTGCAGCTCGCCGTACAACAACGCAATAGCCAATCCCACCAACATCAATCGCAAGCCGCTACAACCGTCCGCGATTTCGAATTCCCCTGCGCTTATTTCGATGGCCGTGCCTGCAAAGTGAGCCGGTATCCCCACCAACCGCAGCATCGTGCGTACCGCCAACACCGAACCCCATTGCAGAGTTGCGTTCAGCACCATCCATACCGGCATTGCCAAATACAAATACCCAAGCGGGAATAAGGCGCGCCGCGCCACCGTCCAGCCACACACCGCACAGACCGTAATCGCCGAGATAATAGGCAGCAACAGTTGGTGCGCTATTTGAACCCCCGCTCGGAACAACACCAGCCAAAGCACGCTGCAGACGGCCAAGACTGCAAATGCCCACCGATTCGCGACGGGCGCCGCATATGCATCACGCCGAAACCATAAGAGATACACCACGATGCCCAACGTGAGCAGACCGTGCGAAAGCTCAGCGCGCACAGGGTCGTTCCACAGCTTGAGGAGCGAAGCGGTTGTAGGCCAAAAAACTAAGAAAGGCAGGATTGCAGCGGTTATTACCAACCATGCACGCTGCGCGGCTAATCCTGTGGCGGCAAGCAAAACAGCACGAAGTCGACCGCCGTTTGCAAAGACGTCCGAGCCTTGCGTCATACCTTGATGCCGTACTTTTCCAGCAGGTCGTACAATGTCGGACGGCTCACCCCAAGCAGTTCTGCGCACTTGGAGATATTCGTATCGCAAATGCTAAGTGCTTGCAAAATTGCCTGTCGCTCGGCGTTGGCACGCACTTCTTTGAGGTTGAAGGCCGGACCGGCGGCGACATCGGTGGTAATACCGAGGTCGGCCGCGGTAATCGTCGGTCCTTCGGCAAGAATAAGCGACGACTTAATTTTGTTTTCCAATTCGCGCACGTTGCCCGGCCACGGGTAAGCGGCCATCGCCGCCAGCGCATCGTCCGCAAAAGTGCGCTTCGCCTTGCCGTGTTGCGCGCCGTAACGTCGCAACATCCAGTGCGCAAGCACTGCCGCACCACCCGGACGCTCGCGCAGCGCCGGAACCAGCACAGTCACCTCGCTGATGCGGTAATACAGGTCTTGCCGGAAACGTTGTCCGGCAATCATTGTCGCCAGATCTTGATTGGTAGCGCATACAACACGAGCGTCGACAGCGATCTCCTGCCGCCCGCCAATTCGCTCGACTACGCGGTCTTGCAGGAAGCGCAACAACTTGGCTTGCAACGGCAACGGCATATCGCCAATTTCGTCGAGAAACAACGTGCCGCCGTCCGCCAACTCGATCTTACCGATGGTTTGCTTTACCGCGCCGGTGAACGCGCCTCGCTCATAGCCGAACAACTCGCTTTCCAAAAGATTTTCGGGAATTGCGGCGCAATTAATGGCGACAAATTTCTTGTTGCGCCGGTCGCTTAGCGAATGCACGGCACGCGCAAGCAGCTCCTTACCCGTACCGCTTTCGCCGAGGATCAGGACGGACGCATTGGTGGGAGCGACTTTTTCAATGATCTTGCGGACCCGCAGCATGCCCGCGTCCGTAGCTACCATGCCTTCAAAAGGTTCGTGTAATTGCGCCTCACCCATGCGCCGCACCTGCGATTCCAATTCATGAATATGAAACGCTCGCTGCACCAGCAACAACAGTAATTCGGTATCGACCGGCTTTTGATAGAAGTCGTAAGCACCCAGCGCGATGGATTGGATGGCGTTCTCGCGTTCGTGCTTGCCGGTGACCACGATGACCTTGGTGTGCGGCGCCATCTGGAGCACTTCCTTGAGCGTAGCCATGCCTTCGGACACACCATTGGGGTCCGGAGGCAGTCCCAAGTCTTGCAAGACCACAGCCGGCTCGAAACGGCGCAGATGCGCAATGGCTTCCGCACGATCGCTGGCGATAAGCACCTCGTAGTCGCTGAAGCACCACTTAAGTTGCGTCTGCAAACCGGGGTCGTCTTCGACGATCAACAGAGTTCGTTCGGTGTCGGTCACGGTTCGCCTTGCAGTAAATACGGAGCCCAGCGCAATTGCCTAGTTTATCGCCCGCAGGGGAATACTAAGCGAGAAGCGCGTACCCTTTTCGGGAACGCTGTGCACATTGACGGCGCCCCCTAATGACAAAATGTACTCGCGCACCTGATATGCGCCGATACCCATCCCGCGCGACCCCTTGGTGCTGTCAAACGGACGAAACAAGCGATCGCGGATAAACTCTAAGTCCATGCCGCTGCCCTGGTCGTCGACGACCACCTCGGCAAAAGCGCCGTGCTGGGCAACGCTCACGGCCACCGCGGAATTGACCGGTGTCGCATCCTGGGCATTGCGCACTACGTGCTCGAGCACACTAGTTAGTTGTTCGCGATTGGCCAATACAGCTGACGCGCTGTCCATGTCGGTTGTCAGGATGGGAACCGGCTGACGATCCGCGCAACGGGCAACCGCGTCGCGCACTGCATCCAGTAATTTTACCGGTTCGTTACGTTCACGTTCCGCTCCTACGCGAAGTTGTTCGATGAGCCTTGTCATCCGGTCGACGGTGTTGGAAATTGTCGCCATTGCATCGTCGAAAAACGCCGGATTGCCCCGATGCCGCGCGGCGTTCTGCACCAGCAGCCGCAATTGCGCCACCGCGTTCTTTAAGTCGTGCATGACGAACGCCGTCAGACGGCTGTAGGCCTCCAATTGGCGACCCTCGATCAGTCGACGACTAGCCTCGTACTGCGCAATGTGAGTTGCCACATGTCGGCCAACGGTTTTCAATAGATCGCGATCTTCGTACGTCAACTCGAAGGGCGGCGGCGGCTCGCGCAATGCGATAAAGCCCACCAAGCGATCCAGCTCGAACAGCGGCGAGATCAGCCTAAAGTTCGTTGCTCGCTCCACCCAAGCCGGCACGCGAATGCCCTGGTAAAGATCGGGACCGCGCCAGTATTCTTCCAAGTCAATTATCCACTGATGTTTCGCCAGAAACCCGATCATGTCATCCTCGGCTTCTAGAGGCGCCAATCCCGGCAATGTCGCGCTGTGCTCCGGCCATTCGGCCGACGGCACGAACGGTTTGCCGGACTCCGATTGCCAATACAGCACACCGCCCGGACTATCGAAGATCTGCGCGACCGCGCGAATCGCGGTGGTCTTGATGCCTACGTCGCGCGCGGACGAAAGCGTATCGATAAACCGCAACCACTCGATTCGATAGTCGTATTTATTACGATAGAAGTGCTTGCTTATAAAAACCTTGATGCGACGCTGCCAGGTACCCGATGTGAGCACAACCACCAATACAGACGCAGCGCCGACGAAAAACATGAACTGCGCTATATAGCCCCACTTTGCATCGATGGCCCGGACGTAGTACCCGCCCAACGCGATCGCCAGCAGGTAGAGACCGATTGCGACGAACGTGCTGGTATAAAACACCACGTGGCGCGATACGAACACGTTCAACGACCATTGCGGGTTATTACGCATCGACAGCGTAAGCATAGGCACGGCGAGCAATACAATCGTGCCGCGCAGCGCCCAAGCGCTGACAGCGACGCCGCGCAATAACTCGGTTTGCGAGAACAGAAAAAGATCGTACGCAAACATGAGCCCCACGCCGATGACGAAGTAACGGAGCGCAGTACGCGTTTCCGTAGCAGCGTTGCGATACAGCTGTTCCAGCAACACCAGCCCTACAACCGCCAGCGTAATTCCCGACAGCGCAAACAAAGACAGCGGGTCGACAAAAGGAATACGCAACGCGACGGAGATCGTACTTATCAACGTCGCTATTAGCGACCCAACCCACGACAAGTGCACGATTAACAATTGCGCTCGCGACAACGACGCAGCCAACAAACCGGTCAGGAGGTGCAGCCAAGCGGCGTAACGTAAAATCTCGGAAAGATGAATTATCAGTAACGACGAAGCACCGGTCCATGCCTGCCAGGTTTGGACCGTGGCCCACAAGGCGGTAACCCCGACCGCCGCGACGAAACGACCGCCATGGGCACGGTTTCGCCAACTGTTCGACAACAGCAGCAGCAACACCCAGAACGCAATTGCGCCCGCGCCGTAGCTCGCGCTGCTTAACGTCACCGCAGTATTACCCCTCTGCTTCGAGCATCGATCGGTGCTGGGCCGTCATTACGGTGCTACTGCGAAAGGCTGCTAACGTGAGCCTTTGCGCATGATGATGACTTCGACGGTCTGCACCAACACCGCCAAGTAGAACAACAAACTGTGGTTCTTAACGTAAAACAAATCGTACTGCAGCTTTTCGAGGGCATCCTGTTCGGAAGAACCGTAGGGATAACAGAGTTGCGCCCAGCCTGTGATACCCGGTTTAATGGTATGTCGTTCGCGATAGAAAGGAATGCGCTCGTTTAAACGCGCTACGAACTCGGGACGCTCGGGGCGCGGCCCGACAAAACTCATTTCGCCGCGCAGTACGTTAAGAATTTGCGGCAACTCGTCGATGCGCGTCTTACGAATAAATGAGCCGACTTTGGTGACACGTGAATCGTTCTTTTGCGCCCATTGCGCCTTACCGTCCCGCTCCGCGTCCTCGCGCATGCTGCGAAACTTAAGTACCCGAAAATTCTTGCCGTATTGCCCGACACGCTCTTGACCGTAGAAAAGACTGGCGCGTAAACCGTCCTCCAGCTTGATAGCTATCGCGGTCAATACCATAAAGGGGAGTGTCACGAGCAACAGCAGAAAGCTTGCAACCACATCGAACAAGCGCTCGAACGTGGCGTTAATGCGCCCGCGACGAAACCCTTCGGAAAAGATCATCCAGCTTGGATTCAGCACATCGAGGCGCACCTTGCCCGTTTCGCGCTCCAAAAAGGTCACGACATCCACGATATCAATGCCATCGAGCCGGCACTCGAGCAACTGATCCATCGGAAACCGGCGGCGGCGATCATCCATAGCGACCACAATTTCGTCGATTTGTGCGTCTGCGCAGAAAAGCGACAAATCGGTCGCATTCACTTTTTGATCGGAGGGTATCTCGCCCTCCGCGTCCCCTTCTGCGGAAAAATAACCGACGACTGCAAAACCACGCCGATCTGAACGGCGGCGCAAAGTCGCAATCGTTCCGGCCATGCGTCCCGCGCCGTATACCAGTACGCGCCGCTTGAATAAGTTGTCGTCGACCCACCAGTCAAAGAAGACTCTTAGCAATGTGCAAGCGACGACGACCAACGGTAAAGACCACAACAGTACTCTTTGCTCCATTTCGAGGTTGGCGAAGAGCCTGGACAGAATGGCGAATAAGACGGCGCCGCCGAGGGTCCCCAACGCCGCTCGGCCGGTTAACCCCAGCAGGCGCGAGCGCTGCCTGGAGTTATGCAGCCCCATTGCAACCATACCCAGAAGCATGGACAGCGCAAAAGCCAACGCCGATGGCCACGTCCATGACACCGTCGCCGCAAGCGCTGCCGCCGAATCGGGGACAAGAAATAGCCGCACGAGGACGGGGATGCTACATAGGACGATGAACTCGGCTAATGCAAGTAATGCCAGCGGCAACTGCCAATAATGTCGAAAAATTCGAATAGCCACGAAAAATGCCGGAGAAAAACCTACGTTGGGAAACGAGTGTCCCTACTAGATTGTAAATTTTGGGTACGGTCGATAAACCTATTAACGGGATTCTACAGCCCAGTTATGTATTGTGCGTGATGTCACTCACACTGCGAACCCGACGAAAGGGCGTAGGTGGCGTTATAGATCTCCAAAAG
>Ga0315910_10002059_pt1 | contig 18017 bp, 12 predicted proteins | sample EdamamesoilMG_FD_204470 | JGI IMG/M metagenome (GOLD analysis project Ga0315910, IMG submission 204470) | Garden soil microbial communities collected in Santa Monica, California, United States - Edamame soil | ecosystem: Environmental > Terrestrial > Soil > Garden | place: USA: California... | reverse complement strand
GAACACGCCGTTGCCGTAGATCGTCTCGTCGGCGTCGTCGGCGAACTGGACGTGATGCGTGTCGAAGCAGATGTCGACCTGGTGGAAAGTCTCGTCCGCGGGATCGAAGTACTGGATCTGGCGGAAACTCGTCGGCATGGGTGCCAGCGCTGCGGACGGGTGGCTCGCGCAGAACGCGGGCTGATCCTCGGGTTTGCGAAAACGCGATGACATCCAGACGCGACCCCGGCTGTCCATCGCCGCGTGATTGGTGATCGCCGGGTCGTACCAGTAGAGCTCATCGCCCCAGTACGGAGACGGGCGGGGCATCGACTGCGGCTTTCCCGGCGGCGTCTCGGGATCGAGCACCGGTATCCTGACGCGCGTCGCCGTATGCGCGATCGGATCGAGGGTCAGGAAGTCGTCGTTACCCCAGTCCGGGCCGTAGATCGGTCCGTAGGCATTGGCCAAGGGATTCCGCTTGTCCGTCGACAGCTCGTCGTGGGCGAAAGTCGCCGCCTCGCCCCACTCCCAGAGTGTCAGCACGATATTGCGCTCCATGCCTTCGGGACGCGGCGGCGCCGGGGGCACTTCGCCGGCGGCAATCCGGTCGGTCCATTCGGCGAATGCGGTGAGCCCGGCGTCACGTCCGAGCGCATTGATTGCGCTGATCATCGCCGTGCCATCCTGGCCGACCATGGTGCGGTGATCCCAGGCATCCTTCGACGTCTCGAAAACGCCGAGACCCGGCGGGAACTCGCGCGTCGCCAGATTGCCGAGCTGGTGGCAGACATTGCAGCCGGTCTTGATCTGGTTGATCCAGTGATGCTGCGAGAGCATGCCGGCGCCAATGCCGCTGCTCTCCGCGCCCGTGCCCGGGAACGCGGCAGGCTCCGGAATTTCCATCAGCGAGTACCAGTAGTTCGCCGGGTAGACCTCCGCGGCCGCTCTGGCGTCGGGCGCGACGAAGGCTCGCAGGTCGACGATCCTGCCCGGCTCCGACTCGAGCGCGGGAGAGTCGACGAGACCATAGCCGCGGACCCAGAGCTCATAGGTCGCCGGCGGCAGGTCCGGCAGCAGGTAGCGTCCCTGGTCGTCGGTCACGACGATCTTGATGTAGCGGGTCGGCAGCGAATCCGTCTCGGCGATGACCCAGACCCCTGCCTCCGCGCCGTTCTCGCTGGTCACCGTGCCGCCGATGTCATCGGGATCGATGGCCACGGCGGCCGTCTGGGCGCGGCCCTGGTTGCAGGCCAGGGTCGTAAGTGCAAGAAAGACAAGGAGTTTTCTTCCTGCGAGCGCGCCGGCCATCGACTTCCCCCTGCCACTGCGGCAAAAACCCTATATATAAGGAGTCCCTCGCGGACCCGCGATGACTCAGACTGTATTGCTACGCTAGACTGACTGCGAAGTACGGAAGCCGGGCGGAAAAGCACTGAAAAGTGCGGAAATCGCATAACCAGGGCCGCAGTGGCCTCGCCCACGACCGGAGAAGCCAGGATCGCGTCCCGAATCTACAGCTTCGACGATTTCACCGTCGACACAGACCGTCGCCAGTTGTTGCGCGACGGCGTCGCGGTCGACCTGCCGTCCAGGGCCTTCGACACCCTGGTCTACCTGATCGAGCACCGCGAGCGTTCCGTCGACAAGGAAGAAATCATCGCGGCCATCTGGGGCAAGGTCATCGTGACCGACGACTCGCTGATCCACGCGGTCTCGGTCCTGCGCCGCGTTCTCGGCGATGAGCGGCAGCACCCGCGCTACATCCAGACGATTCCGCGCCGGGGCTACCGTTTCGTCGCGAACCCGCGGGCCGACGACGATCCGCGGCCGGCCGCCGCGGCGCCCGAAGACGCCACCGCGAATTCGCCGGCACCGATCGCGGCGCGCGACAGGCAGGAGACCGCGGGCGCGGGCGGACGGACAAGCGCCATTCCCGGCGCCATGCCGTGGACCACGGTCATTGCCGGCGTCGCCCTGCTCATTGCAGTGGTCGTCCTGCTCAGGCCCGAAGACGATCCGGCGGCCCCGGCACCGGCAAGCGTTCGCCTGTTTCAGCCGGCACCGCCGGATTGGAGCATCGTCTCCGGCGGCGTGCTGTCCGCCGACGGACGTTACCTTGCCTTCGTCGCGCGCGACGAGTCGCGTGGCGAGACGAGCCTGTGGCTGCGCACGCTGCAGACCGACGAGCTTCGACCGCTGCGCGGCACGGCTGGCGCATCCAGGCCGTTCTGGTCGCCCGACTCGCGCCGCATCGGCTTTTTCGCCGGCGGGTACCTGCGCTCGATCGACATCGCCGACGAGTCGCTCACCACGATCGCGCCGGTCTTCGCTGCCGCGGGCGGAACCTGGGGTCCGGACGACACGATCCTCTTTGCCGAATGGGCCAACGGCCTTTATGCCGTGCCGGCATCCGGCGACGGCGCGATCCGGACGGTTGCAGAGCTGGATCGCGACGCCGAGGACATCGCCTATGCCTGGCCGCAGTTCTTCCCGGACGGTCGCCAGTTCCTGTACCAGATCGTCAGCCTCGATCCCGCACGATCGGGCATCCATGTCGGCGATCTCGACACGGAGCGGCATTTCAAGCTGCTCGAAACGAGCTCCTCGGCGGCCCTGGCGCCGCCGCATCATATCCTGCATGTGCAGAACGACCTGCTGATCGCCGAAGAGCTCGACGCGGAGCGGCACGAGCTGACGGGCCGCGCTACGGTCGTCGCGCGCGGGATATCGACGCCTTCGGTCGCCGCCGAGAATGTCGTCTCGGCCTCGGCCGGCCTCATTGCTTTCCAGCAGGGCATCGTGCGCCAGAATCTCGCCTGGTACGGACGGAACGGCGAGCAGCAGGAAAGCCTGCAGCTGCCCGCCGGCCTCTTCAACCCGCGTATCTCGCCGGACGGCTCCTATGTCGCGGGCAACAGCTCCCCGACGGCGGACCCGGGTCTCTGGCTCCTGCGGCTCGATCGCAACGAGACGACGCGCCTCGAAACCGATGCCCTGGCGCCGATCTGGTCGCCCGACGGGCGCCGGCTGGCTTTCGGCTCGCGCGATGGCTTCCATCTGCGGATCCGCTCGGTGGACGGGAGCGAAGCTGAGCGCGTCATCGCCAGCGGCAATACGCTCAGGATCCTCAACGACTGGTCACCGGACGGACGCCTGCTGGTCTTCACGCAACAGGGCGACGGGACCGCTCTCGACCTCTGGACGCTCAACGTCGAGACCGGCGTGACCGGGCCGCTGCTCGCGACGGCCGCAAGCGAGACACAGGCGCGCGTTTCGCCCGACGGCCGGTGGATTGCCTATGCATCCGACGAGAGCGGCGCGCTCGAGATCCATGTCGCGCGCTTTCCCGGCATGGAGGATGCACGCCCCGTCTCCGTGGGCGGCGGCGGCCAGCCCCAGTGGCGAGCCGATCAGGGCGAGCTCTATTACCTGTCGCCGGAGCGCGCGGTGATGGCGGTCGCCGTCGAGCTGAACGCCGCCGCGGAATTCGGGTCGCCGCGCAAGCTGTTTCGCGCACCCATCGCCGGCGGCCCGGGCGACGGCCGCGACTTCTATGCCGTGAATGCCGATGGCACGCGCTTCCTGATCGACACGGCCGCGACCGAAAGCGACAAGGAGGCCATCACGATCATGGTCAACTGGACCGCAAGCGACGCGCCGATTGCTGCATTCGGCGGCGCTCGGTGATAGCGTGCGCAGGGCGTAGCTGTCCCTGTCGGGTGGATCATGCATTGGCGTTGGACTCTCGTCGCGGCCTGTCTTGCCGTTTGTGCCGCGTTCCCGGCCGCCCACGCACAGCCCGGATCGGGCGCACGCCCGAATGTCGTGCTGGTGATCACCGATGACATGGGCTGGGGGGATCTCGGCGCCTATGGCGCCACCGACATACGCACACCGAACATCGACAGCCTTGCCCGCGACGGCATCCGGCTCACCGACTTCTACGCGAACGGCACGACCTGCTCGCCGACGCGCGCCGCGCTGATCTCGGGCCGGTACCAGCAGCGGCTCGGCTTCGAGCGGCCCGTGCCGAACCCCGGGCGGCCCGGCAGCGACTTCGGCCTCGCGGCCACCGGCACCTCGTTGCCGCGGCTACTCGAGGCGAATGGCTATGCGACGGCACTGATCGGCAAATGGCACCTCGGGTACGCCGAGGAGCAGAGCCCGAATGCGCACGGCTTCGACTACTTCTTCGGCTTCAAGAGCGGCTACCACGATTTCTGGACGCACACTGCCGGCGACGGCGAGCCCGATCTCTGGGAGAACGACCGGCCGATCGAGCGCGAGGGCCATTCGACGGACCTCATCACCGCTCGCGCCATCGACTTCATCGAGGAACACGCGCGCGGGCCGTTCTTCATCGAGCTCGCGTACAACGCCCCGCATTGGCCCTATCAGCGGCCCGACGAGCCTTCCGTCGCGGCCGACAACGCCCGACACATCCTGCCGAACGAGCAAGGCGCAAACTCGCGCGCCGACTACGTCGCAATCATGGAGCACCTCGACGGCGGCATCGGCCGGGTGCTCGCGGCGCTCGATCGCCTGCAGATTGCCGACGACACGATCGTGATCTTCACGAACGACAACGGCGGCGAGTGGCTGTCGAGCAACGAGCCGCTGGCCGGCCGCAAGTGGCAGGTCTACGAAGGCGGCATCCGCGTTCCGGCGCTCGTGCGCTGGCCGGGGCGCATCCCGGCCGGCCAGGTTTCCGATCAGGTCGGGATCACCATGGATCTCACGGCTTCGATCCTCGCGGTGACGGGCACGCCGGTTCCGGCCGAGGCCGCCCTCGAGGGCATGAACCTGTTCCCGATCTGGGAGGGCAAGGCCGCGCAGGCCGAGCGCACGCTCTTCTGGCGCAGCGGGTCCGCGGAGCGGCCGCAACTCGCGGTGCGGCACGGCGACTGGAAGCTCGTCGTCGACGGCAGCCACATTTTCGTTTTCGACCTGCGCACGGACTTGAGCGAGCGCCGCGATCTCACGCGGCACCGGCCCGACATCGCGCAAACGCTGCGGCCCATGCTGGCGGCGTGGGAGGACGACGTCGACCCGGCGAGCGACGACACCGAGTCGCCGCCGGCACCCGTCGACCCCGCGGGCGCCGCGGACGCGGTGCCCGCGGCGAGTGGCGACGCTCGGCTCTAGGCCCCGCGCTCAGAACGTCGCTATCGCGTTCACGACGGAACCGGTCGCGCCGGTGACGGGAATCGGCGCGACGCTGAACATGAACTCCCAGCGTTCGAGTCGCGCGGCCGTTTCGGCCAGGGCCTCGAGATCCGCGTTGTCGATGATCAGAAGCCCGATGCTCGCGATCGCCACGGTGTGCGTCGGGATGACGACGCCTTCGACGCCCGCCGGCACGACATCGAGACCGACGTCGGTGGCGAGCACGGCCGCGTCGCGCGCGCGCAGCAGCGGCAGCGCCGAGACATGCACGCCCGGCGATCCGCCCTGCAGGCTGAACGGCCCGGTCGCCGCGCGCCGGCCCCAGCGGCCCGTGCGGATCAGGACGACGTCGCCGGACTCGATCCTGACGCCGGCTTCGCGCTCCCAGGCCTCGATGTCGCTCGCGAGCACCGGCGTGCCCGGCGCGAGATAGTCGACGCCCTTGAGCCGGGGCACGTCGATCAGGATGCCGCGCGAGAGCACGCCGTCCTTGAGCTGCTCGATGCCGGAGCTCGCGCAGCCCGCATCGGACGCGTCGGCGGCGTCGAAGCCGTTGTAGGCCTTGCCTTCGAAGCGCGCATGACAGAGCGCATCCATATGGGCGTAGGTCAGCCCGTGATAAAAGATGCGCCACTCGTCCATCGCGACCGGCGAGCCCGGCTGCGCGGTCATTATGAGCTCCATGGGCCTCGTGTTGTCGGCCGCCGGCTCCGTCGACAGATCCTGCGACAGCGACACGGAGATGCCCTCGCGCACGAGCGCCGCCGCCTGCCTGCGCTTGGCCGGCGTGATCAGGTTCAGCGTTCCGCGCTGATCGTTCTCGCCCCACCGTCCCCAGTTCGAGAGCTCGTCGAACATCGCGCGAACCTCGGCGGCGCCGAGCGGCGGTGGTGCGGTGTCTGCCTGCGCGCTCGCCGCCGCGGACCAGCCGCCCGCGCACAGCAGCAGGAGACTCGCAATCGATCGCGTGGCAATCCGGTTGTTCATCGATGACTCCCTCGGGCGTGGTGCCGTGTTGATCGGTGGGGTTCTGCTCGCTAGTCCGGCGGATTCGCGGGAGCGCCCGGACCCGGCACCGCAATCGAGGTGCCGCCGACGTCCTCGGTGTAGTGCAGATGGTCGGTGTTGCCCTCGACGCAGGCGAACTCGAGGATCTCGGCATCCGGGTCGGCACCGCGCGTCATCGGCGCGGCAATCGTCCAGGGCGCGGTATAGGCCTCGGGATCGACGAATGTCGCTTCGTATTCGTAGCGGTCGTTATCGACCGGCGTGAACCGCTCCGTGACCACGAGCCGGTCCGAATGGCGATTGCCGACGGTATCGAGCCAGGTCAGCGCATTGTTGTTCGCGGTCTCGACGACGAGCGTGTCGCCTTCCCAGTGACCGATGCCGTCCCCCATGAATAGCCGGATGTCCGCCGGAAGGTGCTCGCGGCGGGTCAGCGACACGATGCGCCGCGAGCCCTGGAACTCGTGCAGGAAGACGACGAGATCTTCCGTGTGCTGGATGACGAGGCCCGCGCCGGAATACGCCTGGCGCCAGAGATGGCTCGGCACACCCGACATGTAGCAGTGCAGCTCCGGCTCCTCGAACATGCGGCTGTCCGCCTCGGCACGGAGCTTCGCATACACAGGCGTGTACGGAATGGCGCGCGCGTCGCCGGTGACCGGCTCGCCGTCGACGCGCACGATGTTCCCGGTGATATCCGAGATGCTGACGGCGATCGCCCAGTTGCCGCTGAGGTCGGGCCGGCCGTTCGGCAGGCGCTCGAGCACGGATTGCGCTCCCGCCGGCGGCGGCGTCAGGACGAGCAGCAGGAGCGGCAGCCCGGCGAGCAGGCCGGCACGTCTGGTCGATGAGCTCGTCCTGCCTGCGCGCATGATCGGCAGCGGCCTACGGCACTTCGGGCAGATCGGGCGGCCCGAGCGCGTTTTCGGCATAGGCATGGCATTCGTACTCGAGGATCTGCTTCGCGGGATCCTTGTGGCGATACAGGCGGGTTTCGATCGTCCAGGGGCGCGTGAAGTCTTCCGGGTCCGTCAGCGTCGCGCGATACCGGATCGTATCGGCATCGACGAGCGTGAAGCGCTCCTCGACCTCGAGCTTCGGCCCGCCCGCATGATTGCCCGAGCGGTCGAGCCAGGTGTCGGGATGGAAAGTGAACACGTGGGTGACGAGCGAATCGCCGTCGAAGCGGCCGACCGAGTCGCCGTTCCAGAGGTCGAGCTCGCCCTCGCCGAAGTGGTCGCCGCGATGCAGGAAGACGAACCGCGTGTTGTGCATGTACTCGGACATGATCGTCAGGACGTTTTCCGACTGCACGATCTGCAGCGGAAACGGCAGGTACATCAGATGCGGGACGCCCGGCTTGTAGCAGCGGGCAATGGGGTCCGCGGCGCGATTGGCCCGATTCGCGTCTCTCCGGGCAAGCCCCGCCGCGGTATAGGGAATCCGGCCGTCGGCCGGATCCGTGACGATGCCGAGTCCGGCCGGCACGCCGTAGCTCGCGCCATGCGCTTCGATATCGAAATGCGGCGCCGGATCGAGGACCTGCCAGATCCCTTCGAAATCGGGCTGCCCGAAGCGATTTCGCGGCGGCGTGAAATCCTGCGCGGCGGCCGATGCGGCGAGGATGGGCAGGGCGGCGACGAGCAGGGCGAGCGCCGTGGCGCGAATCCGTCCGCGAGGGCTCGCGTCAGCGCGGCGTCGTCTCGCGGACACGTTCAATTTCCGCCCGGCAGCAGGCCGTCGGGGATGCCATCGGGGTTCGGATCGAACAGCGCGAGCACGGTCCGCGGCTCGGCGAGCGCGGTGCCGTTCTGGGCAACGATCGCGACGTTGCGCGCCCAGAGGCGGTTCGTCCCGTTCTTCGCCGCGTAGCCATTGACGACGATCTCGTCTCCCGGCTGGAGGTCGCTGCGCCGCCAGCCCTGCCGGATCAGTTGATTCGGCGGTGGCGTCTCGGCGGCCCAGACGACCTTCGAGCCGTCGTCCATCGTGACCTCGAGGTGGACCCACGAGTGGGGATTGATCCAGTCCATCTGCAGAAAGCGGCCGCGCAGCTCGAGCGGGCGACCGTTGTCGAATTCGGCCCAGACGGAATGATGTGCGCGCGCGGCAACGGTCGCGAGCGTGAATGCCGGCACGAACAGCAGGAAATGACGTCTTCTCACCCGGACCCCCCGATCACTCGCCTTGCCCGGAAGAGAATAGCCGTTCGACGACATGTGCGCTGACATCCCGGATCTGCAGGGCGGTCAGGCTCGAAGCGAATCCCGGCATGTGATTCTGCCCTTCGCTGACGATGCGCGCGACCGTTGCCAGGTCGGTGCTCTGCTCGAGCGACGGTCCGCCGCCGGCGGCACCGAGACCGTCGGCGCCGTGACAGGCGACGCAGCTCTCGACGTAGATCCGTGCGCCGCGGGCGAGGTCGGCACCGGCCTGCGGCTCGGCCCGCGCCGTTGCCGGGGGCGGGGCGGACGCCTCCGCGGACATGAGCGGCGGCAGCGTGCCGTCGAGCCCGAACAGCCAGACGCTATCGCCGCGCACGGAGCCGACGAGCGAATTGCCGCCGGCGTAGGCGACGACGTACTGCCGGCCGCGATGCTCGAACACGCTGACCGGCGCATGCATGCCGGCGCCGGTCTGAAACTCCCAGAGCTGGCGGCCGCTGTCGGAGGAGACCGCCGTGAGCCGGCCGTCGTTGCGCCCGATGAATACGAGTCCGCCGGCGGTGGCGGCCGAGCCGCTGTAACACTGCTCGGGCCAGCGGTAACGCCAGACGACGCGGTTCGTCGTCGGGTCGAGGGCGGCGAGGATGCCCGTGCGCGGCGTGCTCGTGAATCCGGCGTTGCCGCCGACGTAGCGCTGGCCCTGCGCGGGCACGACGACATCGGGATTGCCGCCGCCCCAGTAGGTGCCGATGACGGCCGATGCGCAGACGAAGAGGCGCTGACGCTCGGGATCGTAGGAGCTCGGCGGCCAGTTCGCGCCGCCGTAGGCGCCGGGCTTGACGACGACACGCTCGTCGCCGACGAAAGGCGTGAATATTCGTCCGCCGTTGCTGAGCTCGAGCCCCTCGGGCGCGATCTCGACCTGTTGCGGCACGATGGCATCGCCGCGCGGAAACGGTTGCGTTGGCGCCGTCGCCTGCGACGGTTCCTGCGGCACGGGCCGCTCGTCGATACCGACGATCGGCTCGCCGGTCTCGCGGTCGAGAATGTAGGCGAAGCCCGTCTTGCCGACCTCGACGATGGCCTTGCGTTCGCGGCCGTCGATGTCGAGATCCATGAGGACGACGGGATTGCTGGCGTCGTAATCCCAGATATCGTGATGGACCTGCTGGAAATGCCAACGGTACTTTCCGGTCGCGGCCTCGATCGCAACGATCGAGACGGTGAACAGGTTGTCGCCCGCGCGCGCGGCGCCGTTGTAGTTCGGTCCCGCATTGCCGGTCGAGAAATAGAGCAGGCCGAGTTCGGGGTCGACGGCCGGCGTCTGCCAGACGGCGGCGCCGCCGTACCGCCAGGCCTCGGTGTCCTCAGGCCAGGTCTCGTGCCCGACCTCGCCCGGCCCGGGAACCGTGTAGAAGGTCCAGAGCAGCCGGCCGTCGTCGGCATCGAAGGCCTTGACGCGTCCGCGCGTCCCGCGATCGGCGCCGGCGAAACCCGTGACGACCATCCCGTCGTAGTAGAGCGGCGCGCTCGTGATCGAGAAGTTCTCTTCCCAGGGCTCGGCCTGCACTTCCCAGACCGGCTCGCCGCTCCGGCGGTCGAGAGCCACGAGGCGGGCGTCGAGGCGGCCGAGGAACAGCTTGTCCTCGCTGATCGCAACCCCGCGGCTCGTCCAGCCGCAACAGACGGACGTGATGCCGGGATCGAGATGCGCCGGACGTTCCCAGAGGATCGCGCCGGTCTCCACCGACAGCGCGAAGACGTCATTCGCTCCGGTGACGACGTAGATCACGCCGTCGGAAACGATCGGCTGCGCGGAAGCGGAGTACTGCGCCCCGACGCCCGACCCGCCGAGGCGGGTGTGCCAGACGCCCTTCAGGCTCGCGACGTTGCCGGCGTCGATTTCCGTCAGCGGCGAATAGCGCTGGTTGTAGAGATTGCCGCCGTTCGTCGGCCAGCCGCTCCGCGGCGGCGCCGTGAGCCTCGCCGCCGAGAACGCGGCGGCGCCGACGTTGCCGTCCGGTTGCGCGATGCCACTCGTGCCGACGAGGAAGCTCAGCACGAGCAGGCGCGAAACCGGGTTTGCACGGGACTTCATCGGCTCCAAGGCCCCTTCGGACAGCAGGCTCGAATTTCCTGTATAGCGCGTCGGCACGCGGAAGTCCCGAAGCTGACGGGAAAAGGACGGAAAAAGGGTGAATCCCGGGCGGGCGGGCCGCGGCCATCCTCCGCTTCGCGGGGGAGCCTTGATCGTCTCGGGCAGGTTGCAGAATAATGCGGCGATGCTGCGCAAGCTCATCCGCTTCTGCCTGTCGGCGTCCGCTCTGGTCTTCGCGAGCTTCGCCGGCGCGCATCACTCGGCTGCGCTGTTCTACGACCTCCAGGGCAGTGTCGAGGTCAGCGGCACCGTGACGGAATTTCGCTTCGCCAATCCGCACGCCATCCTCCGCTTCGATGTCGTCGGCGAGGACGGCGAGGTGCAGCACTGGACCGCCGAGACCACCTCACCGTCCGTGCTGCGCCGCCGCGGCTGGAGCCAGGACAGCTTCACGGCCGGGGAGAAGGTGCGGCTGCAGGGCCTGCCCTCCATCGACGGCAGCTACCTGATCCGGATTACGCGGGCATTCCGCGAAGACGGCACCGAGATCGGCGTGCCGCGCGGAACCGACAACTGATGGCCCCCGGCGCGCAGCGCTGCGGCGCACTGGCCCTGCTCGCCGTTGTCCTGGGCATGCCCGGCACCGCCGCCAACGCTCAGGCGCTCGACGGGCATGGCATCTCGGGCTTCTGGAGCCCGGGTTTCGGCGCGACGCCGCCGCGCCGCGCCCCGACACCGGCCGAAGCAGAGCTCATGGCCAGCTTCCCCGAAGGCACCGTGGTGCTGGCCGACGTCGGTGCGACCGAATTCCCGCCCGGAGACTACGGCGGCATCGCCATTCACGAGGCGCTCCGCGAGGCCGCGAAGACCTACGACCCGGAGTCGCAAACGACGGTTGCCCTGACCTGCAAGCCTCCGGGCCTGATCTACACGATGCAGGGTCCGTTCCCGATGGAGATCTTCGAGGGCCGCGACCTGATCGCCGTCAAGCTCGAGTACTTCGATCTCGTCCGCATCATTTTCATGAACGAGACCTCGCATCCGGACGACTGGCCGCACTCGCAGACCGGCCACTCGATCGGCCGCTGGGACGGCGATACGCTCGTCGTCGACACGGTCAGCCTGCAAAGCGGCACGCTGTTCAACAACGGCGTCAATCACTCGGAAGACGTTCATCTCGTCGAGCGCTTTCGCCTCGCCGACGACCGGACACTCGTCGTCACGCAGCAGTTCGAGGACCCGGGATCGTTCACCGGAACGGCGGCGCGCGTCATGTCCTTCAGCCGCGGCGACGATCACGTCTATCCGTACGACTGCGATCCGAGCTACGGCCTCTCGATGGACTCGCGCGAGGGTCCCGCCGGCCCCTGAGAAGGAGAATCCGCCATGCAAGGATCGATCGCGCGCGGCGCGCCGCTCGCCGTCATTGCGCTCTTTGCCCTCGAGCCCGCTCTCGGCGATGAAGCCGAATCGCGCGCCGCCTGCGAAGCGCTCGCGGCTCTCGACGCCGCCCGATTTCGCGTCGACTCGGCCGAGTGGGTCGCGGCAGCCGGCGCCGCCGCGCCCGCTGCCCCGGCCGCCCCGGCTGCCGGGCCGCCGCAAGCACGCGCGCCGGCGCTCGCGCATTGCCTGTTCCGCGTCACGCTCGATGCCCGACCCTCGTCGATCGAAGGCGTGAGCCTCGGCATCGGCTTCGAGCTCCGGCTGCCGCTCGACTGGAACGGCCGGTTTCTCTTCCAGGGCGGCGGCGGCCTGAACGGCTCGCTGAACCCGGCCTTCGGCAATGTCTCCGGCGCCGCATCGGCGCTCGAGCGCGGCTTCGCCGTCGTCAGCACCGACGGCGGTCACCGCGGGCGCAGCATGGTCGACTCGAGCTTCGCCGCGGATCAGCAGGCCAAGCTCGACTTTGCCTACCAGGCCGTGCAGCGGACGACCTACGAAGCGAAGTCGATCATCGATCGCATTTACGGCCGGCAGCCCGAGTACTCGTATTTCATGGGCTGCTCGACGGGCGGCCGCGAGGGAATGCTCGCCGCGCAGCGGCTGCCGCTCGAGTTCGACGGCGTCGTCGCGGGCGATCCGGCCTTCAATCTCACGCGAATCGCGGCCAACCAGGTCTACAGCCTGCAGACCGTCACGAGGATCGCGCCGACGGGAGCGGATGGACGGCCCGATACGTCGGCGGCGTTCTCCGATGCCGAGCTGCAGGCGGTCGCCGGCGCCGTGACCGCCCAATGCGACGCGCTCGACGGCCTCGCCGACGGGATGATCAACGACTTCCAGGCCTGCGGCTTCGATCCCGGCTCGCTGCAGTGCGCTGCCGGCGCGGCGGGCGGCGCGGAATGCCTCGCGGCTCCGCAGGTCTCGGCCCTGCGCGACATCTTTGCGGGTGCGCGGAATTCTGCCGGCGAGTCTCTGTACGGCGCCTTCACCTACGACACCGGCATCGCGAGCTCCGCCTGGCGTTCGATGCATCTCGGCAGCAACGGCCGGCCGCCCGCGAACGCCTCGCTCGGCTCCGACACGCTGCGCCTGTTCGCGATGACGCCGGCGCGTCCCGATCTCGATCCGCTCGATTTCGATTTCGATCGCGACATGGCCCTGACCGTGGAAACCGCGGCGATCAACGATGCGATCGGCACGCTGCATTCGAGCTTCGCCGGACGCGGCGGCAAGCTGATCGTCTATCACGGCCTGTCGGACCAGGGCATGTCGGCCGGCGCGCTGACGGACTGGTACGCCGGGCTCACTCCGCGCGACGAGCGCGGGCCGCAGGACTGGGCGCGCATGTACTTCGTACCCGGCATGCTGCACTGCTCCGGCGGGCAGGCAACCGACAGCTTCGACATGCTGACGGCGATCCAGGCATGGGTCGAGGACGACGTCGCGCCGGATCGCGTGCAGGCCTCGGGCCGCGCGCTGCCCGGCGTCACGCGTCCGCTCTGCCCCTACCCGAGCGTCGCGCGCTACGACGGCGGCGATCCGGACGACGCCGCGAGCTTCAGCTGCCGCTGAAGCGCCCGCGCTACGGCGACGGCGACGGCGACGGCGACGGCGACGGCGACGGCAGGAAGCCGACCCGGTCGCCGCCCGGCGTCCCGAACCAGAGCTCGCTGCCGACCTCGAGCGCCGTCGACACCCCCTGCAGCGCGGCATTGCCGTCGATTCGCAATAGCGGCGACGCGCTCATCGTCGCCGGATCGATCTCGTAGACGGTCCAGCCCGTACCGGCTTCCACGTTCGAGCCGGACGTCAGCAGCGTGCCGCGACTGGTCCAGCGCAGATTGTCCGTCGTGATGTCGAGCGGCACCGACCTGGGCGACGCCGGATTCGGACCGCGGTCGAAGCGGAGCACGCTGCGGCCACCGAAGGCAGCGACGTAGAGCTCGCTGTCGTCGGCCGACAGGGCAATGCCGTTCGGCCCCGACAGGCGCGTGCCCGGCAGCGCGACGAGCCCCCCGCCGGGATGCCATTCGAAGACCGAGCCGTTCGGCTCGCCGCGCAGCACGCGAGCGATGGACTCCGGATCGAGCGGATCGTAGAACTGCGTCGTCACGAAGCCGCCGTCGTCGAGAATCGCGACACTGTTGGCCCAGACTTCGGCCGGCAGCGGCACGCAGCCGACCCAGGCGATGCGCGGCCGCTCGCCGCTCGCATCGAGCTCGAAAGCCTGGATCGCTTCCTGGCTGCCGTGGCTCGTCGCATACAGCCGGTAACGGCCGGACGTCGGCAGCGCGCGCAGCGCAAGGCCGTGCGTGTCGAAGGCCTCGAGATCGATCGTGCAGTTTCCGTAGGTTGCCGTATCGCGGCGCAGCACCGGCTCGGTGCCCGGGAACAGCTCTTCCGCGGTCCGCGTCGCGGCGTCGACGAGATAGAGCCGGCCCGCGCCGACCGGCTCGCCGCGCGAGGTGATGCTCGACGCGACCAGCCATCGGCCGCCGTCGATCGCGACCAGGTCTTCGGCGTTCGACAGGCCACAGAGGTAGCTCAAACCGCTGTCCGGGATGCAGGCGGCCGGTGCCGGCCGGAGCGCCGGATCCCAGTGCTCGACGACCCGGCCGTCCGCGAGGCGGAACATGTCGAACCAGGTCGTTGTGTAGGTGTCGCCGGCGCGGCTCGGGTGTGCGTGCTCGCGCATGCGGACCTGCACGACGAGATCGCCTTCGGCCAGCATCGCGACGAGCGGATCCTCGAGCGAGGTCGCGATCAGCCGCGCGCGCCGCGCGGAAAAATACGCGGCGAAGCTGTCGCGTCCGGCCCCGGCGATCGCGCTGCGACTGACGAAGCCGGGGCCGGCGTAAACTTCCGCGAGCTCCGCACGCCCGGCATCGGCCACCTGCCGCCAGAAGTCGAAGACCTGGCGCTTGTTCCAGGCGAGGCCCGGGTCTTCCGCTTCGAGCAGGGCGTACTGCTCGACGCCGACCCGCCCGGTCACCGGTTGCGGCCCGCCGTCCTCGGGACGGAGCACGGCCGGACCGGGCGCCGTCTGCACCGAGTGCCAGTGCTCGGCCAGGCGGCCGTTCTCGACCCGGAACAGGTTGAAGTGCGTCGTCGTGTAACTGCCCGCGCCTGCCGGGTCCGCAACGGTTTCGGCGAGCGCCATCACTACATAAGGGCCTTCGGCAACGAGCGCGACCAGCGGCGGCGAGACGAGATCCGGAATCCGCTCGAGACGCGGCACAGCCGAAAAGATCTGCTTGAACGCGGCGCGGCCGGTCGGCAGCACCGGGCTGTGCTGGGTGTAATTCTCGGCGAGCAGCTCGTCGGCGAGCTCGACATGGCCGGCGTTGACGATGCCGCGCCAGAGATCGAAGACCAGCTGCTTGTTCGCCGCGAGCGCCGGGTCGTCGCTCGCGAGCAGGCTGAGCGGGTCCGGATGTCCGGTGACCTGGCAGAGCGCGTGTCCGCCACAGAGCGGGAGCGCGAGCATGGCAACGACGCGAAATTGTGGGGACACGGTACCTTCCCTCGACGGCTGGAGGCGCAGACTATCGCATGCCGGACCGTGCCGAAAAACGCCGGGCTCGCGCCGCTCTCCTTTGAGTCCGCAGTCGGCGGGTGTAGGATCCGGGGACAACGCCATGGCTCATACCATCCGGATCAACGGCGAGAGCCGGACCGTCGACGTCGAGGACGACATGCCGCTCCTCTGGGTGCTGCGCGACGTGCTCGACATCAAGGGCCCGAAGTTCGGCTGCGGCATCGCCCAGTGCGGCGCCTGCACCGTGCACGCCGACGGCGTCGCGATCCGCTCCTGCGTCACGCCGGTCGCCGCCGTTGGCGAGCGCGAGATCACGACGATCGAGGGCGTCGGCGCAACCGAAGTCGGCCGGCGCGTGCAGACCGCCTGGAAGGATCTCGACGTGCCGCAATGCGGCTACTGCCAGGCCGGCCAGATCATGTCGGCCACGGCGCTGCTCGCGACGAACCCGTCGCCGAACGATGCCGAGATCAACGCGGCGATGGCCGGCAACATCTGCCGCTGCGCGAGCTATCAGCGCATCCGCGCCGCGATTCATCAGGCCGCGGGAGTCACATCCGCGAGCGCGAGCGACGGGACGACGGACTGAGCCATGGCGATAACCGATACGATGGCGAAGGCCGGAATGTCTTCCGCGAAGACCGACGGATGCGCCGCATCGCTGTCGCGCCGCAGCTTCCTGTCGGCATCTGCCGCTGCGGGCGGTGGACTGCTGTTGACCTTGACCCTGCCGCGCTTCGGCGTGCTCCACGCCCAGGAAACCGGGAACAGCGCGTTGACGGCCTATATCGCCATCGGGCCGGACGGCGCGGTGACGATCCAGGCCAAGAATCCCGAGGTCGGCCAGGGCATCCGCACCTCGCTGCCGATGATCATCGCCGAGGAGCTCGACGTCGACTGGGCGGACGTCACCGTCGTCCAGGCCCCGTTCAACGAGGCCATCTATGGCGGCCAGTCGGCCGGCGGCAGCTTCTCGACGGTCTGGAACTTCACGCCGATGCGCCAGGCCGGCGCCGCGGGTCGGCAGATGCTGATCGCGGCGGCCGCGGAGCGCTGGAACGTGCCGTCCGGCGAGTGCACGACGGCAGCGGGCGTCATCACGCATGAGCCGACGGGGCGTCGGCTCGGCTACGGCGAGGTCGCGTCCGCCGCGGCTCTGCTGCCGGCGCCGGACCCGGCAGAGGTGCCGCTCAAGGACCCGAGCCGGTTTCGCATCATCGGCACCGCGCGCCAGGACGTCGACATCGACCGGATCATCCATGGCGAGCCGCTGTTCGGCATCGACGTGACCGTGCCCGGCATGCTGTACGCGGTGTTCGAGAAGTGCCCGACCTTCGGCGGCAAGGCCGTCAGCGCGAATCTCGACGAGATCCGGGCCATGCGCGGCGTGCATGACGCCTTCCTCGTCGAAGGCATCGACGACAGCGCCCCGGGACTCTTGAGCGGCAATGCCGAAAGGCTCCTGAGCGGCGTCGCCATCGTGGCCGACAACTGGTGGCGCGCGAACAAGGCGCGCGAATCGCTGCGCGTGGTCTGGGACGAGGGCGATACCGCGGGCCAGGACTCCGCGACCTTCGCGCGCCGCGCCCGCGACGCGGGACCCGAGCCCGGCGAGGAACGCGTTTACGCGCACGGCGACTTTGACGCCGCCTTTGCGGGCGCGGCCACGACCGTCGAGGCCGCCTACGACTACCCCTTCCTGAGCCACGCGACGCTCGAGCCGCAGAACACGACGGCGCACTTCAAGGGCGACAGCGTCGAGATCTGGTCGCCGGCACAGTGGCCGCGTATCGGACAGAACCTCGTCGCGCAGACGCTGGGCCTTGCGCCGGACAAGGTTACGATCCACCTGATCCGCTGCGGCGGCGGTTTCGGCCGCCGGCTCAAGAACGACTACATGGTCGAGGCGGCCTGGATCTCGAAGGTCGTCGGCGCTCCGGTCAAGCTCGTCTGGTCGCGCGAGGACGACATGCGCCACGATTTCTACCGGACGGCGTCCTTCCATCACCTCAAGGCCGGGCTCGATGCCGGCGGCAAGCTGATCGCCTACCGCAACCACACGATCGGCTTCCACAACGCGGCCGGCGAACGGGCCTGGGGCGAGTTCACGGATCGCGAATTCCCGGTGCAGGTCGTCGACAACGTGCTCTGCGAGCGCACGAGCATGCTGCTGACGATGCCGACGGGCTCGCTGCGCGCGCCGCACTCGAACGGCCTCGCCTTCGTCAACCAGTGCTTCCTCGATGAGCTGGCGCATGCCGCGGGGAAGGATCCCCTCGAATTCCAGCTCGAGCTGCTCGGCGAACGGCGCTTCCTGCCCGTGCCGCCGAGCGGACCGTACAACTTCGGCGGCAGCATTCCGACCATTCCGGAGCTGCATACGGGTCGCATGCGCGACGTGCTCCTGCTCGTCGCGGAGAAATCCGGCTGGGGCCGGAAGGATCTGCCGCCGCGCACGGGTCTCGGGATCGCGTGCTACTACTGCCACTACGCCTACGTCGCCGAGGTTGCGCAGGTGCGCGTGGCCGATGACGGCCGTCCGACGGTCGAGAAGCTCTGGATTGCAGTGGACATCGGCACCCACATCGTCAACCCGAGCCGCGCCGAGCAGGTCGCC
>Ga0315910_10002058_pt1 | contig 18019 bp, 15 predicted proteins | sample EdamamesoilMG_FD_204470 | JGI IMG/M metagenome (GOLD analysis project Ga0315910, IMG submission 204470) | Garden soil microbial communities collected in Santa Monica, California, United States - Edamame soil | ecosystem: Environmental > Terrestrial > Soil > Garden | place: USA: California... | reverse complement strand
GCGGCCATCTGCTTGAAATCGGCGTACGTGCGGCCCGGGTCGAGCCCGAGCGCGGCGCCGGACTTGCGCGCGCGCTCCGGCGTCGACGACAACGCGCCGGCCACGAGCTCGAACTTGTCGTCGAGCCGCGCTGCGATCCGATGCACGCCGCCGATGAACGCGTCGATACCGCCGCCCACCATGCCGAGGCGGATCCGCGTCGTGCGCCGCGGCGTCTTGCCTTCGATCGTCATCGCGAGATCCCGAGCATTCGGCGATTGGCTGCGTCGTCCGTTCCGGCGCCGGCGAAGTCGTCGAACGCGCGTTCGGTCACGCGGATGATGTGCTCGCGCACGAACTTGGCGCCTTCGCGCGCGCCGTCCTCGGGATGCTTCAACGCGCACTCCCATTCGACGATCGCCCAACCCCGGAATCCGTACGCGGCGAACTTCGAGAAGATCGACGTGAAGTCGACCTGCCCGTCGCCGGTGGAGCGAAACCGGCCCGCGCGATTCACCCAGCTCTGATAGCCGCCGTACACGCCTTGGCGTCCCGTCGGATTGAATTCCGCATCCTTGACGTGAAACATCCGGATCCGCTCGTGATAGATGTCGATGTGCTCGAGGTAGTCGAGACACTGGAGCACGTAGTGCGACGGGTCGAAGAGCATGCACGCGCGCGCGTGATTGCCCGTGCGCTCGTGGAACATCTCGTACGTCACGCCATCGTGCAGATCCTCGCCCGGGTGGATCTCGAAACAGCAATCGACGCCGCAGTCCTCGGCGTGATCGAGGATCGGTTTCCACCGCCGCGCGAGCTCGTCGAATGCCGTCTCTACGAGGCCCGCGGGGCGTTGCGGCCACGGATAGAAGTACGGCCATGCGAGCGCGCCCGAGAACGTGGCCATCGCGTTTAGGCCTAAGTTCTTCGAGGCGGTGAGGCACTTCTTGACCTGGTCGACGGCCCACTCCGACCGCGCTTTCGGATTGCCGCGCACGTGCTCTGCCGCGAAGCCGTCGAATGCTTCGTCGTAAGCCGGATGCACGGCCACGAGCTGCCCCTGCAAGTGCGACGATAGCTCGGTGACCACGACGCCGTTCGCGCGCGCTAGACCTACGATCTCGTCGCAATACGTCTTCGACGACGCGGCTTTGTCGAGATCGAACAACCGCGCGTCCCAGCTCGGCACCTGTACGCCGACATAGCCGCAGTCGGCGGCCCAACGCGTAATCGCATCCCAAGAGTTGAACGGCGCTTTGTCGCCGGCGAACTGCGCCAAAAAGATGCCGGGGCCTTTGATCGTTCTCATGTGCTTCCCCTCGACTGTCTGCGCATCAGACGTAGCGGTTCACGATGTTCTCGAGCAACTCCTGCCGTCCCGAACGTGGTTTCGGATCGACGGCCTTCGCGGCCACGCGCTGCTCGATCTCGGCGAGCGTGATCTCGCCGGTCAGCAGTTTCTTTGCGTCCGCCGTTTCCCACGCCGCGTAACGCTCGCGCAGCGGCGCCTCGAGCGCGCCGTCCTCGAGCATGCGGGCGGCCGCGATCAGCGCACGGGCGCAGACGTCCATCGCGCCGATATGCCCGATCAAGAGATCGACGGGCTCGATCGACTGACGCCGCAGCTTCGCGTCGAAATTCGTGCCGCCCGTCGTGAAGCCGCCGCCGCGCAGGATCTGATAGTACGCGAGCGCAGTGTCCGTCACGTTGTTCGGGAACTGATCCGTGTCCCAGCCCGATTGGTAGTCGTTTCTGTTCATGTCGATCGAGCCGAAGATTCCGAGCGCGTTCGCGAGCGCGATCTCGTGATCGAACGAATGCCCCGCGAGCACGGCGTGCCCATGCTCGATGTTGACCTTGACCTCGCGTTCGAGCCCGTAGCGTTTCAAGAAACCGTACACCGACGCGACGTCGAAATCGTACTGGTGCTTCGTCGGTTCCTGCGGCTTAGGCTCGACGAGGATCGTGCCCTTGAATCCGATCTTGTGCTTGTAGTCGACGACGAGCGAAAGAAAGCGGCCGAGCTGATCGAGCTCGCGTTTGAGATCCGTGTTCAGCAGCGTCTCGTAGCCTTCACGTCCACCCCAGAGCACGTAGTTCGCGCCGCCGAGGCGCTGTGTCGCGTCGATGCAGGTCTTCACGGTTGCGGCCGCGAACGCGAATACGTCGGGATCGGGATTCGTCGCAGCGCCGGCCATGTAACGCCGATGCGAGAACAGGTTCGCGGTGCCCCACAACAGCTTCACGCCGGTTTCGGCTTGCTTGCGCTCGAGGTAATCCACGGCCGCGCTGAGGCTCTTCGTGTTCTCCGCGAACGTCGCGCCTTCAGCCCGCACGTCGGCGTCGTGGAAGCAGTAGTACGGGACGCCGAGCGCCGTGAACAGGTCGAACGCGACGTCGGCTTTGAGCTTGCCCGCGGCCGCCGTGTCGCCGAACCAGGGGCGCTCGAATGTCTGGCCACCGAATGCGTCGCCGCCGTTCCAAACGAACGTGTGCCAGTAGCAGACCGCGAACCGCAGGTGTTCCTCGAGCCGCTTGCCGAGCACGACGCGATCCGCGTCGTACCAGCGAAACGCGAGTGGGTTCGAGCTCTCGACGCCTTCGTGCTCGATCTTGCCGATGTCGCCGAAGAAGCCGGTGGTCATGCGTTCACGGCTCAACGCAGCTGGCTGTCCTTGCTGCCGCGCCGGTTGTAGCCGCTGAACTGACGGATCTCCTTGTCGGCTTTGTCCTGGCACGCGATGCAAAGCCGTACGCCGGCGACTGCCGTGCGCCGAGCCTCGGGAATTACGTCGCCGCACTGCTCACATTGCGTAGCGCTTGGCCCCTGCGGCAACCGGCTCTTGATCCGCAGGACTCCGTCCTTGACCGTGTCGTCGATCTGATCCTGCACCGCGCCTTCGCGCGCCCAGCCCGTTGCCATCGCCGTGCCTCGAGTGAATGGTCTTCTCGACGGACAGGTTGCCTCAAACGGCTGTTGCCCGGCAACGCCGAAAGGAATCCCTCCGCGGAGGGGTCCTCGAAACCACATTAAGTATGTTCAGATTGCGCCGAGTGTGCGCGGCGCATGGTTGGGTAGAGTGCGCGGTAACGCTCGCGCGCGGCGGCAAAGGCGGCCGAGTGTTCTTTGCTCGGAGTGACGGTGACGCCGACCGGCGGCGGCGTGCAAACGTCCGCGGCGTCGGAGCTCGTGGCCGCGATTAGCCCGAGACGCGCTGCGCCGAACGCGGCCCCGAAGTCGCCGGCCACTGGCACCTCGATCGGTACGTCCAGCGCAGTCGCCAGCACTTCGAGCCAATAGCGCGAGCGTGACCCTCCGCCGACGGCCTTCAGGCGTGCGATGTTCGTGCCCGCGGCGCGCAGCGCATCACGGCAGTCGCAGAGCGCGAACGCGACGCCCTCGACCACGGCTTGCGCGAGCGCACACCGATCCGATTCGTGTCCGAGGCCGACGAACACACCGCGCACGTTCGCGTCGTTGTGCGGCGTGCGCTCGCCGCTCAAGTACGGCAGAAACGTGACCGACCCCGGCGGCGCGAGACGCTCGCCGAGCGATGCTGTGAGGTCGGCCGGTGTTGCGCCCGTCAATGTGGCGAGCCAGTTCAACGAATCCGTCGCCGACAGGGTCACGCCCATCTGGTGCCACGTGCCCGGCAATGCGTGACAGAACGCGTGCACGGCGCTCGCGGCATTCGGCGAGTGGGCGCGGCTGGCCGCGAACAGCACGCCCGACGTGCCGAGGGACACGAACGCGGTGCCGTCCACGACGGCGCCGAGCCCGCAGGCCGCGGCCGCGTTGTCGCCGGCGCCACCGGCCACGACGACCGAGCCGCCGATGCGCCAACGCGCCGCCAGCTCGCGCCGCAAGGCGCCGCTGATCTCGCTGCCCTCGACGAGCGCCGGCATCCGCCGCAAGTCGAGCCCCGTCGCCTCGAGCAGCTCGGTCGACCATCGCCGCGCGCCCGTATCGAGCCAGCTCGTGCCGGAGGCGTCCGACATCTCGGACACATGCTCGCCCGTGAGCCAGAGGCGCAAATAGTCCTTCGGCAACAGCACGTGTCTCGTTCGTTCGAACACGCGGGGCTCGTGTCGTTTGACCCAGGCGACCATCGGTGCCGTGAAACCGGGGAACACGATGTTGCCCGTGATCGCGCGAAATCGCGCATCGGCGTCGAGCTCGGCGGCTTCGCGGTGCGCACGCGTGTCGTTCCAGAGCATGCACGGCCGCAGCGGGGCGTCGCGTTCGTCGAGCAGCGTCGCGCCGTGCATCTGGCCCGAGAGACCGATGCCGCGCACGGCCGCGAGCGCCGCACCGTTCGCGGCGCGCAAGGCGTCGATCGCTCGCTCGGCCGCCAAGATCCAGTCGAGCGGGTTCTGTTGCGACCAGCCGGGTTGCGGCCTGAAAACCTCGAGCGGCTCGGTGCTGGCGCCGACGATGCGCTGATCGCCATCGACCAACATGGCCTTGATCGCCGACGTGCCGAGGTCGAGGCCGAGGTACATCCGTCTAACGCGGCTCGGGAAGCGCGAACGCGTACAACGCGCTGCCGCCGCCGATCAGCACGTACTGGCGGCCGTCGAGCTCGTAGGTAACCGGCGAGTTGCCGACGCGGCCCACACCGGCGTGCCACAGCGTAGTGCCGTCGGCCGTTCGCAGCGCCAGCGCGCTGTTCGCGGAGTCGCCCGTAAACGTGAGACCCGAAGCCGTCGTCAAGACGCCGGCCGCGCCCGCGCCGCCGTGCAGATCGTGTCGCCAACGAACCGCCCCGGTCGCATAGTCGAGCGCGCGCAGCTCGCCGCGGCTGTGAACGCCGTAGTCGGCGCCGGCCCACCCGTATTCGCCGTGCTCCGGTTTGAAGAAATAGACGCCGTATGCATCGGCTGCGCTGACGATCAACAAGCCCGTCGCGGGATCGAAGCTCGGAGATCGATAGTTCGTAGCGCCGACCTCGTCCGGGGCGACGAGGCGCCCGTCGCGCGCGGGCTCCTTCGCGGGATTCGGAATCGGCTGACCCTTGGCATCGACGCCGAGTGACCAGTTGAGGGCCGCGAACGGCGTCGTCAACAGGTTCTCGCCGGTCGTGCGATCCAGCACGACGTAGTAGCCGTTGCGCGATGCCTGCAGCAACAGCTTGCGATCCGCGCCGCCGAATTTCGCATCGACGAGCACGGGCACCTCGGACGCGTCCCAATCGTGCGTGTCGTGCGGAGAGATCTGGAAGCCCCACTCGAGCTCACCGGTGTCGGGGTCGAGCGCGACGATACTGCACGTCCATTTGTTGTCGCCGGGGCGCGAGGCTCCGTTCAGCACCGGTGTCGGATTGCCGGTGCCGACGTAGAGCAGATTCAGCTCGGCGTCGTACGTGCCGGTCATCCACATTTGCCCGCCGGTCGCACCACCGGAGAGTGGATCGGGCGTGCCGGCCGGAGGCGTGCTGTAGAACGTCCACTGCGCCGCGCCGGTGGCCGGGTCGAATGCGCGCAGCGTGCCCGGCAGGTTGTCGAAATCGCCGGACACGCCGACGATCACGTGCTCGCGAATCACGAGCGGTGCGTTCGTCGACCAGAAGCCGCGCGCCGAGTCCGCGATCTCGACGTTCCAGTTCAGCTTGCCGCTGAAGCGATCGAACGAGAGGAGGTGTGCGTCGGGTGTCGTTAGGAACACTGAGCTGCCGTGCACCGCTACGCCGCGGTGCCCGATGTGGAATGCGTCGTTGGGTGGGTGCTGATAGCGCCAGATCTGCCGTCCCGAGCGCGCGTCGATCGCCCAGAGATTATCCGGCGCCGTGAGGTACACGATGCCGTCGACGAGAATCGGCGTGGATTTGACCTGCTGCGTCAGATTCGTTTGAAAGGCCCAGGCCAGCGCGAGCGTGTGCACGTTGTCCGTGGTGACTTGCGTAAGCGCGCTGTGACGCCGGCCGGAGTAGTCGCCGTGGTACGTGGACCAGCTGTCCGGCTGCGCGTGCACCGCCGTGCCGAGCGCCGCGACCGCCAGGAATATTGGTGCGTGTTTCATCGGCGCGTCCTAACGAAGCGTGTGCAAGTAAGCGAGAACGTCGTGCATCGTTTCGTCCGTGTAACTCGCGAGCTGCTCCACGTGAGCTTGGAGCGGATCGTCGATCGCGACGGACACGCGGTCGGTCGGCCAGGAGCGATAGCGTCCATCGGCTTCGATCACCGCGATCGTGAACTCGTCGCGGCTTGCTACCTCGCCGGTGACGACGGTGCCGTCGCGCATCGTGACGGTCGCGGTCGGACGGCGGGCGGCTACGCCGCCGGTGCCGGTCGGGTACAGCATCCGGCGCAGCAGCGCGAGCCCCTCGACGCGCGACGCGATCCCGGCGAGATCCCCGCTCACGGAATGACAGCTCGTGCAGCTCGATTCGAAGTACTGCCTTCCCGCGCGGGCGTCGCCGGTCAACACGTCCGCGACCTCGACCGAGCGGCGGCCCCCGACAGCGGCTTCGGCTTTGCTCTTCTGATCGTGGACGAAGGCGACGATCGCGGTGAGGTCGGTCTCGGCTAGCGTCGGGAACGCCGGCATGCCGGCTTCTGCGCGGCCCGCGCGCACGAGGGGGGCGATCCGGTCGCCGCGCGTGTCGGTTGCGACGAGCTCGGAGCGCGTCAGGTCTGTGCCGCCGGAGCCGCCCGTCGCGTCCGGGCCGTGGCAGAACCCGCAGTTCGCGACGAAACGAGTGCGCCCCGCTGCGATGACCTCGGGCGCGAAGTCTTGTGCCGCCGTCGACGTCGGCACCGGCCGCGCGGCCGGGCTCTCTTCGCTGCGCGGCGGTTGCGCGGAGAGTGGTTCGCAACAGACCAGCGCGGCGGCGAGGAGGGCGGCGCGGCGCAGTGGCGGTCTCATCGGCATGGCGCCGAGTTAACATGGCTCTTCGAGTAGCGTCAACGGTGCGAGATGGCGGCGATGAGGTGGTCCATGGCGACGTGCGCGGCGTTCGGCCTCGCGCTCGCTGCGCTCGCGGTCCGCGCCGCGGAGCCATTGCCGGTCTTGATCCTCGACGGCGAGAGCGGTGGTCCGTATCACGACTGGCCGCGCGTCACGGCCGTGCTCGAGCGAATCCTCGACGAGGTCGACCTCTTCGAGGTCGGTGTCATCACCGCGCCGCCCGCCGGCGCAGACTTCGCGGCATTCATGCCGAACTTTTCCGCTTACAAGGTGGTCGTGCTGAACTACGACGCGCCGGACGAGCGCTGGCCTACGGAATTGAAATCGTCGCTGGAGCTTTACGTCGAAGGCGGCGGCGGATTGGTCGCCGTGCATGCGGCCGACAACGCGTTCCCGGGCTGGCGCGCGTACAACGAGATGCTCGGCGTGGGCGGTTGGCGCGGGCGGGACGAGCGCGCAGGGCCCTACTGGTATTTCGCCGACGATGCGCTCGTAGCGGACACGGCCCGGGGCGCAGCCGGCAGTCACGGCCGCCGCGTGCCGTTCGAGGTCGTGGTTCGCGACGCGTCGCACCCGATCATGCGCGGGCTGCCGAGCACGTTCATCCACGGCGACGATGAGCTCTACGCGCGGTTGCGCGGACCCGGCGCAGGCATGACCGTGCTCGCGACCGCGTACTCCGACCCCGCAAACGCGGGCAGCGGCCGCGACGAGCCGCAGCTGATGGTGCTCGAATACGGGCGCGGCCGCGTCTTTCACACGACTTTCGGCCACGACGTCCGCGCGGTGTCCTCGGCGGATTTCGTCGTCACGCTGCAGCGCGGTGTCGAGTGGGCCGCGACCGGGGACGTGACTCAACCCGTACCCGCAGGGTTCCCGACCACCGACGCGCCTCGCTATCGCGAGGACCTCGTCAGCGGGAGCCACTAAGGGCGGGCTCGAAACACAAGAAACGTCATGACGTGACCCTAAGGGTCGCGGTCTTGGTGTAATGCCAAGAACACGAGTCGTACCTTTTCCGGAGACACCTCATGTCGCGACGAATCCCGCTTCTCGTTCTCGCAGCCGCCGGCGTCATCGCCGCACCGGCAGGCGCCCAGGATTTGCCGTTCACGGTGACCGAGATCGCGGATTTCGAAATGCCGTGGGCGATCGCGTTTCTGCCGGACGGCCGGTTGCTCGTGACCGAGCAACAGCGCGGCGCATTGAAGCTCGTGACGCAGGAGGGCCGCGTGATCGGCGAGATCAGCGGTGCGCCGACGGTCAGCTACGGTGGCCAAGGCGGCCTCGGCGACGTAGTGCTACATCCGGACTTCGCGAGCAACGGACTCGTGTACTTGAGCTTCGCCGAAGCCGGTGATGGCGAGAATCGCGGTGCGGCCGTCGCTCGCGCGAAGCTCGCGCTCACGGCTACCGGCGGCGAGCTGCAGAACTTGCAGGTGATCTGGCGCCAATCGCCCAAGGTCGACGGCGGCGGGCACTACAGTCACCGCATCGCGTTCGGCGGCGGCTATCTCTGGATCAGCTCCGGCGATCGACAGAAGTTCGATCCGGCGCAGGACATGAATGCGAATCTCGGCAAAGTGCTGCGCTTGAACGAGGACGGCTCCGTGCCGCGTGACAATCCGTTCGCGGATCGCGGCGGCGTGACCGCGCAGATCTGGTCGCTCGGTCATCGCAATCCGTTGGGCTTGGCGTTCGACGCGCAGGGTCGGCTCTGGGACGTCGAGATGGGGCCGATGGGCGGCGACGAGTTGAACCAGGTGCGGCGCGGCGCGAACTACGGCTATCCGATCGTCAGCAACGGCGATCACTACGATGGCAAGATCATTCCCGATCACGATACGCGCCCCGAATTTGCGGCGCCGGCGGTGTGGTGGAATCCCGTGATCTCGCCGTCGAACCTGTTGTTCTACGATGGCACCGAGTTCCCACAATGGCGCGGCGACGCGTTCATCAGCGGGCTCTCGTCGCAGGCGCTGATTCGAATCGAGTTCGATGGCGAGCGCGCGCGAGAAGCCGAGCGAATCGACATGGGAATGCGCGTGCGCTCGGTGGAGCAGGGCCCGGACGGAGCTCTGTGGATTCTCGAAGACGGGCGCGAAGGCCGCGGCGGTCAAGGCCGTATGTTCAAGCTCACAGCTCGCGCAGCGAGCGGCCAGTAAAGCTTTTTCGCTGACGTTTTTTTCACGCCGTCGGCGTTTGCCGACGGCGTTTTTGCGTGCGCGTCGGTGTCGTCACGCGTGCGTACGTCGCTCACTCCAGTGTTGCCTACAGGAAACACCTGTTTTGTCTGTGTTTTGAGACCCTTTCCGTTCGTGCGCGTGTTCGTCGTATAAGGCGAGCACGAAGCCGACAAGTTAGATCGGCTCGTCTTCACAGGGAGAGAGAAGATGCGATACGACGCACGGAACGCGTTTCTTTGTCGTTCATCGACGCTAGCAGCACTGTTGATCGTCAGTTGTTTCGCGCCGGCGATCGCGCTGGCCGCACTGCCGACGATCTCGGGTACGCCGCCGACGCAGGTGGCGGTCGGCGCCCGCTATTCGTTCAGGCCCAATGCGAGCGACGCCGATGGCGACTCGCTGATCTTCTGGATTCAAGCGCGGCCGGCTTGGGCGGTGTTCGACTGGCGGACCGGGGCTTTGACCGGGACACCGACTGCGGCCAATAGCGGTGTATACAGCGGCGTCGTGATCGGCGTTAGCGACGCGCCGGACCGGGCGCGCGTGAGGTGGCTGCCTGCGTTCAGCATCACCGTCGGTTCCGGTGGCGGCAGCACGACGAACGAGCGACCGATTATCTCGGGCACGCCGCCGACGACCGTGGTCGCCGGCCAAAGCTACAGCTTCAGGCCGTCGGCCAGCGACCCCAACGGCGACACGCTGTCGTTCTGGGTCAGTCAGAAACCGCCATGGGCGACGCTCGATCGCGCGACGGGGCGGTTGTACGGAACGCCGACCGCGGCTCAGGTAGGTACCTACTCGAACATCGTGATCGGAGTGACGGACGGCACGAAGAACCATTCGCTCGCGCCATTCTCGATCAACGTCGTGCCGGTCGCGTTCGGTAGCGCGACGTTGACGTGGCTACCGCCGACCACACGAACCGATGGCCAGCCGCTCAGGAACCTGGCTGGATACCGCATCCTCTGGGGCACGACTCAGGGCTCGTACCCGAACGGCGTCAGGCTCACGAACCCGGGGCTCACGAGCTACGTCGTGCAGAACCTCGCGCCGGGCACGTATTACTTCGTGGTTCGCGCATTCGACTCGAGCAATGTCGAGAGCGACAACTCGAACGTCGCGCAGAAGACGATTCGGTGAGCGTGATTCCGTGATCGTGTAGTACGGCGCTAGCTCAGAAGGTTAGTCCCAAGCCCCGCAGTTGCGCTTCGATCGTCGGGGCCCAGCCCCGATTCGCTAGCGGACTTGCGGGGCTCGGGTGAAGGATGGTGCCGATTGTCAGTCCGTCGACGGCAAGTGCGGCGCGCGCACGGCGCGCGGCGAAGCCGCCGACCCCGACGACGATTCGTGGTTGCAGTATGCGCACTACGTCGAGCAGCGCCTCGTCGCATGCCGAGCAGAGCACCTTCTGCTCGGCGGCCGACAGCTTGTCTGGCGTCAGATTTCGAGCACTCTGCTCCATGAATGCGAGCGGACAATAGTTCGTGATGAAAAAGCGGCTGAAGAACCGTTGCGGCGTGCCAAACCGATCGCGCGCCCATCCCCACAGCCGTGCGCCGCTGACCTCCGACCGGGTGCACTCGAAGCCGAGCACAGGCCGCTTCGGGTGTTCCTCGGGCGGCTTGGTCACCAAGCCAGACCCCCCGAGCCAGTCGCGTACCATCGCGACGTCACCGAACGGCACGCCGGTTTGCGCCATCCCGAAGGGGCCGGGGTTCATGCCCAGAAGCAGCACCTCCTTTTTTTCCGCCCCGTACTCGGTCAGGTACTTTTCGTGCGGCGCACGCGCGTATTCGAGCGGGTTGTAGACATGCGACACCGGTGCGTCGAAGCGCAGCTTCGCGACGCGCTCGGACAACGCGCGGCTGACGTCGACGAGCGTCACGAGAGTGTCCGAGCGATGGGCTTTACCAGCATAATGCGTCCGCTTCGTAAGAATCGGATGTGGCGATGGTCGCGCTCGCGCACGATGTCTTCAACATGGGGACTGCCGTCGCCCTCAAAGCGTTCGTCTTCGGCGCGACGCTCGCAGCTGCGATTGGACCGATCGCACTGCTGATCATCCAGATCTCGGCCGTCGACGGCCTCGGCCGCGGTATCCGCGCGAGTCTCGGAGCCGCTGTCGCGGACTTGACCTTCGCCATCGCGGCGTTCGCGGGCGGCTACGCGCTCACGTCCGCGCTCGAGTCGCAGCGCGCGCTGCTCGGCGCGACCGGATCCGCGGTTCTCGTGATCTTCGGGCTCTGGATGGCGTGGCAAGCGCTGCTCCCTCGCGATGCTGCACGCACTTCGGCAAGGCACGTGCTGAGCGCCCCGTTTCTGCAAACTTTCGCGCTCACGATCGTGAATCCGCTCGGCGTGATCCTGTTCATGGGCCTCGCCGTGCAGTTTCCAGAAGTGTCGTCGTTCGCCGTTGTCGCGTTGCTGTGCCTTTGCGTCTTCGCTGGCAGTCTCGTCGTTCAAGTCAGCTTGGCGCTCGGTGGCTCACTGCTCGCTCGACTGACCAGAGACGCACGGTGGCTCACGGCATTGAATCTCGTGAGCGGCTTGGGCGTGGCGGCATTCGGCATAGCAGGGCTCGTCGCCTAGGGCGCTACGCGTCTCATAGCTTTTCCCTATCGTCGCCTTCGGAATTAACGATTGGCCGTGGTTACGGTGCGCCTGTACCGTGGCCCACATCCATCGCGATCAGCGGAGACGACTCATGACGACCGAATCGAAATGCCCCGTCAGACACGGCGGCCGCGGCACCACGAACCGCGACTGGTGGCCGGATCAGCTCGAGCTCGACGTCCTTCACCAGCATTCCGCGAAGTCGAATCCCATGGGTGCCACATTCGATTACGCGAAGGAGTTCAAGACGCTCGACCTCGAGGCTGTGAAGAAGGATCTCGCTGCGCTGATGACCGATTCGCAGGATTGGTGGCCGGCCGACTTCGGTCACTATGGACCGCTGTTCATTCGCATGGCGTGGCACAGCGCCGGCACCTACCGCGTGGGCGATGGGCGTGGCGGCGGCGGCCGGGGCCAGCAGCGCTTCGCGCCGCTGAACAGTTGGCCCGACAACACGAGCCTCGACAAGGCGCGCCGATTGCTGTGGCCCATTAAGCAGAAGTACGGCCGCAAGATCTCCTGGGCCGACCTCATGATCCTGGCCGGCAACGTCGCGCTCGAGACGATGGGCTTCAAGACGTTCGGCTTCGGCGGCGGCCGCGCGGACGTCTGGGAGCCCGATCATGACGTGCTGTGGGGCGCCGAGACGAAGTGGCTCGCCGGCGACAAGCGCTATTCCGGAGAGCGCGATCTCGAGAACCCGCTGGCCGCGGTGCAGATGGGATTGATCTACGTGAACCCGGAGGGCCCGAACGGCAATCCGGATCCGCTCGCCGCAGCCAAGGACATTCGCGAGACGTTCGGTCGAATGGCCATGAACGACGAGGAGACCGTCGCGCTCATCGCGGGAGGTCACACGTTCGGCAAGACTCACGGCGCGGGTCCCGCGTCGCACGTCGGTGCCGACCCCGAGGGCGACACGATCGAGGCGCAAGGCCTGGGTTGGAAGAGCACATTCGGCGGCGGACACGGCGGTGATGCGATCACGAGCGGACTCGAGGTCACGTGGACGACGACGCCGACGAAATGGAGCAGCAACTTCCTGTGGAACCTGTTCGGCTACGAATGGGAGCTCACGAAGAGCCCGGCCGGCGCGCATCAATGGCGGCCGAAGGGCGGCATGGGTGCGGGCACGGTGCCGCATGCGCACGATCGCGCGAAGCGCATCGCACCCGCGATGCTGACCACGGATCTCGCGCTGCGATTCGACCCAGCGTACGAAAAAATCGCGCGGCGCTTCCTCGAGAATCCGGACGAGTTCGCGGATGCGTTCGCGCGCGCGTGGTTCAAGCTCACGCACCGCGACATGGGGCCGCGCGCTCGTTATCTCGGTCCGGAAGTTCCGGCCGAAGAGTTGATCTGGCAGGACCCGGTTCCCGCGGTCGACCACGAGCTGATCGGCGACAGGGACGTTGCCGTCTTGAAGGAGAAGATCCTCGCGTCCGGGCTCTCCGTCGCGCAGCTGGTCTCTACGGCTTGGGCATCTGCAGCTACGTTCCGCGGCTCCGACAAGCGCGGCGGCGCCAACGGCGCGCGCATCCGGCTCGCCCCCCAGAAGGATTGGGAGGTGAACCAGCCCGCGCAGCTCGCGACAGTGCTGGAGACGCTCGAGGGCATTCAAAGCGCGTTCAACGAGCAGGCGAAGGGCGGCAAGAGGGTGTCGCTGGCCGACCTCATCGTGCTCGCCGGCGGCGTGGGCATCGAGAAGGCTGCGAAGAACGCCGGCGTCGACGTCGAGGTTCCGTTCTTGCCGGGGCGTACGGATGCTTCGGAAGCGCAGACCGACGCGGAGTCGTTCAAGTTTCTCGAGCCCGTCGCCGACGGTTTCCGCAACTACACGAAGGGCAAGTACGGCATACCGGCAGAGGTGCTGCTCGTCGACAAAGCACAGCTGCTCACGCTGACGGCGCCGGAGATGACGGTGCTCGTGGGCGGCTTGCGCGTGCTGAACGCGAATGCGGGGCAAAGCCCGCACGGCGTGTTCACGAAACGGCCGGAATCGCTGACGAACGACTTCTTCGCGAATCTGCTCGACATGCGCACGGAGTGGAAAGCGACCTCGGAAGCGAAGGACGTCTACGAAGGCCGTGACCGCAAGACCGGCAAGGTGCTGTGGACGGCCACGCGCGCGGATCTCGTCTTCGGCTCGCACTCGCAGCTGCGCGCGCTCGCCGAGGTGTATGGCAGCGCGGACGCGCAGCAGAAGTTCGTGCAGGACTTCGTCGCTGCTTGGACCAAGGTCATGAACCTGGATCGCTTCGACATCGCACGCTGATTTGCGGGCGTCATCGCGCCGGCTAACCGGGGATTTCTGCCTCGACGAGCTTCGCGAGCAGTGTCAGCGACTCTTGCCAACCGAGATAGCACGCCTCGAGCGGAATCACGGTCGGGAGGCCTTCTTGCACTATCGTGAGCTCCGTGCCGACCGAGACTTTCTTCAAGGACACCGCACATTGCATCTCGCCGGGCAAGCTGGGGTCCTCGAACTTGTCCGTGTAGCGAATCCGCTCGTTCGGCACGAGCTCGCGATACACGCCGCCGAACGAATGGCTGTTCCCGCTCGTGAAGTTCGTGAACGACATTCGATACGCGCCGCCGACCTTCGCGTCCATCGAATGCACCTTGCCCGTGAAGCCGTTCGGCGGCAGCCATTTCGCCATCGCTTCGGGATCGAGGAACGCGCGATACACGCGCTCGGGCGGGGCACGAAGCACTCGATGAAGTCGGACGGTATTCGTGGACATCCCGAAATCCTCCTCGTGGTGAATCGCGCTACGACGCGGCGCTGGGCTCCGCCCAGAGATCGTACTCGTCGGCGTTCGTGACGCGCGCCGTGACGATGCTGCCGAGCTTCAGGCGCTTCGCGCCTTTGCCGGCCGGCAGGTACACGCGCCCATCGATCTCGGGCGCATCGGCCATCGAGCGTCCGAGCGCTTGGTCGCCGTCGAGCTCATCGATGATGACGTCGATGTCTCGGCCGACCCGCTGCTGTAAGCGGCGCGCACTGATCACCTGTTGCGCGGCCATGAACCGGTGCCAGCGCTCTTCTTTGACTTCCTCGGGCACCGCGTTCGGCAATGCGTTCGCCGCTGCGTTTTGCACGGGCTCGTAGCGGAAGCAGCCGACGCGATCGAGCTCGGCTTCCTCGAGCCAATCGAGTAACGTCTGAAAATCTTGCTCGGTCTCGCCGGGAAATCCCACGATAAAGGTGGAACGAATCGTGAGCTCTGGTACCGAGGTGCGCCAATCGCGTATCCGCTGCAGCGTCTTGGCCTCGGCTGCCGGCCGCTTCATGGCCTTCAAGATCTTGGGGCTCGCATGCTGAAACGGCACGTCGAGGTACGGCAGGATCTTGCCGTCGGCCATCAGCGGGATCAGCTCGTCGACGTGCGGATACGGGTACACGTAGTGCAGTCGCACCCAAGCGCCGAGCTCGCCGAGCGCGGCGCTCAAGTCCGTGATGCGCGCGGAGACGCTGCGACCCCGCCATTGCGACTCCGCATACTTCACGTCGACGCCGTACGCGCTCGTGTCCTGCGAGATCACGAGCAGCTCGCGCACGCCCGCACGCACGAGCCGCTCGGCTTCGCCGAGCACGTCGGCCGCGGGCCGGCTCGATAGGTCGCCGCGCAAGCGCGGGATGATGCAGAAGCTGCAGCGGTGATTGCAGCCCTCGGAGATCTTCAAGTACGCGTAGTGGCGCGGTGTGAGCTTCACGCCTTGCGCGGGAACGAGATCGACGAACGGATCGTGCGGCGGCTTCACGACGTCGTGCACGGCGCTGACGACGGCTTCGTACTGATGCGGGCCCGTGATGGCGAGCACGCCGGGATGCGCGTCGCGAATCGTGTTGGCCTCCGCACCGAGACAACCCGTGACGATCACGCGGCCGTTCTCGGCCAGCGCCTCGCCGATGGCATCGAGCGATTCGGCGCGCGCGCTGTCGAGGAAGCCGCACGTGTTGACGACGACGACGTCCGCGCCGGCGTAGTCCGCGGCTGTCTCGTACCCTTCCGCCTTGAGCTGGCTCAAGATCCGCTCGGAATCCACGAGCGCCTTCGGGCAGCCGAGGCTCACGAAGCCGACCTTGGGAGCCTTGGATTTAACGGCGGTTTTGGGCACGGATTTCGCTACTTGGAGGGGGTGCGCGGCAGGGCGCGGGGGCGCTATTGCGCCACGCTCGGGCGCAAAAGGCAACGGCACGCTTTACCGGAGCGGGGCCGCCGACGACAATTCCAGGGCAGATGCGGCGCAGCGGCGCTTCAAGGGGATAGGCATGTCACAGACCGTTACGCGCCAGGAGCTCGAGGCCCGCGTCGGCGAGGAGCTCGGCGTGTCGGACTGGTTCTTGATCGACCAGGCACGAGTCAATGAATTCGCGGACGTCACGCTCGATCATCAGTTCGTGCACGTCGACCCCGAGAAAGCTCGTGCCACGCCGTTCGGCGGCACGATCGCGCATGGCTTTCTCACGTTGTCGCTGCTCGTGCATCTGTGCCTGCAGTTCGTTCCCGTGCTCGCGAAGCGCAAGCTGCTCGTGAACTACGGATTCGACAAGATTCGGTTCTCTGCGCCCGTCAGAGTCGGCAAGCGAATTCGCGCGATCGCGAAGCTCGGCTCCGTAGAGGAGCGCAAGCCCAAGCAAGTGCTGTTGCGTGTAGACGTGACGGTCGAGGTCGAAGGTGAAACTAAGCCCGCGCTCGTCGCGGAATGGTTGAGCATGCATGTGGTGGGATAAACCGAACACAGTGATGCGGGCGGCCGTTGCGCTCGCGATTGTCTCCGCTCTCGCGGCCTGCGACCGCGACGCCGGTCCGGCGCCCCAAAGCGCGGCTCCCGCGGCCGCCGCGGCGCGGATCACGCCTGCGGCAGTCGAAGCGGCCAAAGCTATCGACGGCGACGACATTAGGCGCGTCGTGGCGGAGATTGCCTCCGACGACTACGCCGGGCGTCTACCGGGATCGGAAGGCGAGCTGAAGGCGAGAGCCTATCTTGCGGCCGAGCTCGCGCGCATGGGTTTCACACCGCTGGCCGCGGACGGCAGCTACGAGCAGCTCATGGATCTCGTCGGCGTCGAGGCGGCGCCGCCCGCCGTGTGGCGCTTTACGCGCGGCGCCGATACCGTCGAGCTCGCACGCAGCACGGACTTCGTCGCCGGCAGCGGAGTGCAGGCGCCGACGGCCGAGGTCCGCGACGCGGAGCTCGTGTTCGCGGGCTACGCCATTCAAGCGCCCGAGTACCAGTGGGACGATTTCAAGGACGTCGACGTGCGCGGCAAGGTGCTCGTCGTGCTCAACAACGATCCGGACTGGGATCCGAATCTTTTCGAGGGCGTGGCGCGCCAGTATTACGGGCGCTGGATGTACAAGTACGAGAGCGCGGCGCGGCAAGGCGCGGCCGGCGTGATCATCATTCATACCACGCCGTCCGCGGGTTATCCGTGGCAGGTCGTGCAGACGTCCTGGAGCGGGCCGCAGTACGAGCTCCCGGCCGGCAACGAGCCGCGCATCCAGCTCGAAACTTGGATCACCGAGGACGCGGCGCGACGGCTGCTCGGCGACGCTCACAACTTGGATGCGTTGATCGAGCAAGCGAGGAGCCGCGACTTTCAGCCCGTGCCGCTCGGTATCACGACATCGTTCACGTTGACGAACAACGTGACTCGCACGCCGACGGCGAACGTGTTCGGCGTGCTGCGCGGAAGCGATCCCGTGCTCGCGGATCAGTACGTGATCTATTCGGCGCATTACGATCACCTGGGCACAGGCGAGCCCGATGAGGAAGGCGACACGATCTTCAACGGCGCGCGCGACAACGCGAGCGGTGTCGGCATGCTCGTCGCGATCGGCGAAGGATTCGCGGCGCTGCCGGAGCGGCCGCGCCGCTCGATCGTGCTGATGTTTGCGGCTGCCGAGGAGCAGGGCCTCATCGGCTCGCAATATTTCGCCGCGCACCCGCCCGTCGCGATCGGCCGTATCGCCGCGAACATCAACTACGACAGCGGAAACATCTGGGGCGAGACGCGCGACATCACGTTCTTGGGGTTGGGCAAGTCCAGCCTCGACGCGGTCGCGCAGGAAGTCGCCGCGCACGAGGGCCGCGTCGTGACCGGCGACCAGTTCCCGGATCGCGGCCTGTACTACAGGTCCGACCAGTTCAACTTCGCGAAGGTCGGCATACCCGCGTTCTACTTCAAGGAAGGCACGGACTTCATCGGCAAACCGCCCGGCTGGGGCACCGAGCAAATCGATCTGCACACGGAGCGCGACTATCACCAGGCGAGCGACGAGCTGACGCCCGACTGGAACTTCGCGGGCATGGTTCAGGACTCGCG
>Ga0315910_10002057_pt1 | contig 18025 bp, 30 predicted proteins | sample EdamamesoilMG_FD_204470 | JGI IMG/M metagenome (GOLD analysis project Ga0315910, IMG submission 204470) | Garden soil microbial communities collected in Santa Monica, California, United States - Edamame soil | ecosystem: Environmental > Terrestrial > Soil > Garden | place: USA: California... | reverse complement strand
GCCTGGACGGCGCGCAGGAGCCAAAGCACGTCCACGTCACGCACTTCGTAGGGCACGGTGGCCTTGCCTCTTGCGATGAGCTGCATGGGCGTCCTTTCAGGGGGGCCAGGGATAGTTTTCGTACGCGACGAAGGCGTTGTGCACGGCGAGAAACTCGGCGTCCGTCCACGCGACGTTGCCGCATGCTGCGCCGCCCACGTAAAGCGGCGTGTTGTTTGTGCCGGTTGAGCCAATCAAGAGATACGCCAGTCCGGAGAGTGAGCGCACTGTGCCCGTGGCAGATTGGCCGATGGGCAGCCCGTCAACGTAAACGGTCGCGCGGTTTGTCGAAGCAACGTATTTGGCCCCCATGGTGAACCACGTGCCGACCGGGGGAACGAAAGGCACTTGGTACTGTGTGACGGACGCGGCTTGGCGCGAAAGGCTGATGTAGCTCGGGCCAATCTCGAGATAGGTGCGCTGGCTAAAGGCCGTGTTCGTGACGATAAAGCAGTTGCACAGACCCCCCGGCGTGAGCGTGAACAGGACCCGCGCCGAAACCGAGTAATCCACGTTTCCGTTGACGAGTCCGGCAACGGCCACGTTCGAGTACACGAGTCGCTGGCTTGTCGCGCGGTTGACGCACAGCAATTTCTTGCCGCTTACCAGGTTGTCGCGCGTGGCGAGAAACGACGTGACCGGACTCGGCGTGAACGTGTAGCCGTGGGCCTGGTCAACGATTTGAGTGCAACGGTCCTGTAGGCGCCACGTGCCGGGGAACGCTTCGGGGGTGAGGGGCGTGAAGCCGGGGATGAAGTAGCCGAGCACCGTGGGGGACACGAGCCGAATCGCCGGGTACGTCCCGTCGTATGCAGGGGTGAGCGCGCCGGTGAGCGTCAAAAAGCGGCCAACGTCTGTGCTGGCAAAGGCCGCGGCCGCGTCATTCAGGTTGGGGTTGCCGTTGACGGCGTCCCATGAAAGCGATTCGCCCGTGCCCGTTGAGCCGGCGTTATAGGTGGCGTCTTTCGTGCCCCACACGAACGCGAGTAGGTTCGGCACGGCGGGGGGCGTGGGCGGCACGGGCGGGGGTGGCGTGGGCGTGTCGCCCTGCGCGGGCATTTGCGGGAAGTGCCGAAGCGCGAACGGCAGGGGCGCGAGCTCAGCCGGGCTCGAGCAGGTATTACCGGCTCGAGCCCGCTTCCCCTTTCGGGGTGTATTACCCGAGTTCGGGTAGTGCCCGGCCAGGCCGGGTAGTGCCCACGTGGGCACCATGAGCCCGGCCGGCGTGCGCGCCCATTCGTGCGTCTCCGGGCTCATCGCACGTAGAACACGACTTTGCAGACGTGCGTGCCCGTGGCTGCCTGGTTTGTGATTTCGAGCTTCGGGTCTCCCCCGCTCGGGCTCGCGCACACGATGGGAAAGGGCGAAGGCGCAATCATCGACCCGTCGATGTAGTTGCGATAGGCGTACGCGGGCCCGTTCGTAATCTCGAGAATGGGCCCGTCTTCGCCTTCCACGTCCCACGTCCCATCGGCTTCGCTCTGGACGTCGCACGCGTACGCGCCGCTGGGAATGCCGATTTCCGCGTTTGCACCCGCGGCTAGCTGGCACCAACCCGTGTACGTGAGCGGGTGAAAGTCGTACGCGTCCCCATCCACGATTTCGCCCTGCACCGTGACCGTGCGTGACTCGACGTCGCCCGAAGGCGAGTAGCGCGCAACGTCCACGTAGATGGTCGTCGCGCCGGGCAGCTGGTAATCTCCGGACTGCAAGTCAGCATAGAGGACCCGCTCCGAGCCCTCGCCGATGCGAATGCGCATCACGCCGGCGTCGTCCAGCGTGCGCGCAGGGGTGTCCATTTGGTCCGGGTCGCCCGAGAAAAAGCCCATGCCGCGGCGGTCATTGAACACGCTGATACGCAGCGTGCGTGACTTCGGCGCGTCGCCAATGACGCGACACAGCGGGCGCCATGAAGTGGGCCAATCGACGTTGTCTCCCTGCGCTTTCTGCGCCAGCTCGACGGAGCCGGCCCGGCCGGAAGCGTTCGCCGTTGGAATGAAGTTGCTACCGGCCATGGCGCATCACGCCCCTTTCACATGTTGAATCGGTACGTCGTCCCGCTCGGCGCTTGCACCACGAATTGCTTCGCGCGCGTGACAAGCGCTTTCTGAGCAGCCTTGCGCTTCGCAGGGGGAAGCGACTTCGTTGCCTTCACGATTTCTTTCGCCATGAGCTTGCGCTTTTCCTCGGCAATGCTGCGCTTCAACGCCTTCGGGTCGATGCCGGCTTGCTTCGCGCCTTGCTCCTTTGCCGCGTTGAATGCGGCGCGGGCCGCACCCTTGACGGCCCCCTTTTCCTTCGGAGCGATACCCACCTTCGCAAGCGTTGCATTCGTGAGCTTCGAGCCCACCTTGTTGTGAAAGTCGATGAACGGCTTTGTGAACGGAAGTGCCTTCGTGACGGCGCCCTGGATTTTCATCTCCAGCTTGCGAATGGGACTGTTTTTGCCGTGCGTGACCTTGTGCACGGCCTTCAAAGGCGCGGTGTGCGCCTTGATGATGACCTTCGTCACCTTGTTTTTTGCGAGCTTTTTACCGAACTTTTTGAGCCGGTCACCAAAGCCCGCGGTGTCATCGTAGCCCCCGGCGTAGCCGGCTGTGTTGCCCGTGCGCTTGTCGACTTCGCGCATAGCGGCTTCGGCGCGCTTCATGTCGATGTGTTCGCGAATGCCGGTGGGCTTCCAGCCCCCCCAGAATGAGCGCTTTTCATGGATAGCCGTGAGCGTGCCCGGGCTTTCCACGTAGCGAATGCGTTGGTTGCCGAGATTCTTCTTTGCCATGACTGCAAAGCCCCCTTTCGCCCGCTTTCAAGCGGGCGGCTTGTACGTCGTTTTCGTGCCGGCCACGAAGGCCGCGGGGGGCTTGGCCCCGTAGTACTCGAGTGCGGCTTTCGTGTGCGGGCCGTACGCGCCGTCGGCCGTGATGCCTGCGAAGCGCTGCCACGCCACGAGCCGCTTTTTCTGGTAGGCCTTCCCCTGTTGCTTGAGCATGGCCGCGATGTCGTTGGCCTGCGCCTTCGCCTTCGCCCGGTCGTAACCGAGCGGGGGAAGCGCGTCGAATTTCTTCGCCGTTTGCGAGTCGATGCGCACGTTTTTCGCATCGACCTTTTCGAAGCGGCTCGACACGCCGTGCTTCGCGGCCAGGTCTCCCCACGCGTCCCGCGTCTTCGGACCATACAGCCCGTCTTCCTTCAGGGCCGCGCCTTGCGCGTTGAGCTTGCGCTGTGCTTCGAGCACCGTGGCCACCACGCTTTCGGCGGCCGGCTTCGCCACGGGCTTCGGCGCGGGTGCGGGCGCAGGCTTCGGCGCCACGGGCTTCGCTTTCTGACCCGTCTCCTTTTCGGCTTCGGCCACGATGGAAGCCGCTTGGATGGCTACGGCCGTGGCCTTCGCCACACGCGCCGTCTTCGCGTCGAGCTTGACGAAGCCGGTCGCGAGCTTGCGCTTTTTCGCTTCGGCGTCCCATGCCGCGGCCGTCTTCGGGCCGTACAGTCCGTCGAGTTTGAGGGCTGCGCCGAGCTTGTTGAGCGCGCTCTGTGCGCTCGACACACCGACCTTCGCTTGCTCGGGCGTGGCCGGCTTCGGCGCGGGCTTCGGCACTACCGGGCCTGGCGGGGTAGTACCTTGCTCGGCTGCCTTTTTCTTCTCGGCTTCGAGTGCCTCACGCGCGGCTTGCTCGGCTGCCTTGCGCTCGGCGTCGTCCACGGGGGGCGCGTCCGGGTCGGCAATGACCACGGGCCCGGGCTTCGGCGCCTTGGCGGCCGCGGCTTTCAGCGCAGCGGCCGTAGCACCCACCACGCGCGCGTGTTCGCCATCGTGACGCATGAAGTCGGGCGCGAGCTTGCGCGCCTTCGCGGCCTTTTCCCACGCGGCTTTCGTCTTCGGGCCGTACAGCCCGTCGGGCTTGAGCGTGGCGCCGAGCTTGTTGAGCACGGCTTGCGCGCTCGCCACGGCTACCGTGGTCGTGCCGGTCGGCTTCGCGTCCGGCTTGGGCGCAGGTAGTGGCTTCGGCGCGTTGGGCGTGTCGTCCGGCGTTTCGTCCGGCAACGCGCGCTCATCGCGTGCCTGTGCTTTCGAGGCGAGCACAAGCCCCACGGCTACGGCCGCGGCCGCGCCCCCGACGATTGCCACCACTGCGCCCGTTTTCATGGCTGCCCCATTCCCAGGACCCTGGACGGGTCCTCAATCACGCCGTTGGCTCGCAATACGCGCACGTGCCACAGACCGGCGCGCACGAATTTCACCGTGCACCGTGCGCGGGGTTCCCCGAAGCGCACACGAAGCTCGGCACACCTTGCCGCGGCTAGGTCCTCGCAATCAGCAATTTTGCGAGCGAGGCTTTCCACGTACGTTTGCCAGCGATTGACGCCGTCGTCTTCGCGCTGGTAGCGAATGCCGGACTGATAGAGCAACGGAAGGTCGGGCTGTGCCCGCATTTCGTCTTCGCAACACCGGGTGAGCCCTTCGAGCACGTGCTCAATGGCACGGGCCGAGTGCAACACCATGTCGATTCGAAATGCGGGCACGGCGCATCACCCGACGCGCTTGACGGGGCCCTTGAGGCACAGGGACGCGAGCAGAATGTCCGTGGTGGTCTTGTTGCGCAGGACCACCTTGACGGGCACGCTCGGCGTACCCGCCACGGCCGCGCGCAGGGGGGACGTGGAGTCGCCACGGAAGGCGTCTCCGCACGCGCCCGCGCCACTCGTGGCGTTGAGCGAGATGGGGCCCACCTTGATATCCGTCACCATGACCAGGGGCGCCACGGCGTTTTCGATGACCAGGATATCCGGCCGCAAGAGCACGTCGAGCTGGAAGGTGAACGTGTAGCTTCCGGAAGCCGGAATGGTCGCGAAGTCGGCCCCGGCGAAGCCGATGGGCATTTTCTTCGCGTCCAGCTTGATGATGCCGGGCTGGCCAGCGGCCGGCGCGTCCTCGCCAAGCGCGTCGTACACTTCCACTTCGTCTTCGCCGGTCACGTCGTAAAGAGGCGGCATGTGAATTTCTCCGTGTTCGCCTCTTTGCGAGAGGCCTTCTATGGAACGTCACGCGGGCGAAATGCCCGGTGCTTGGCCACGATGGGAGACACGCGCGCAAGGCAAGCGCGCGGCTTTCAGTCCATGACCCGGTCGTAATCGCCGCTCGTGTCGGCTTCGTCGCTCACGCCGAGCGTCTTGCCCGCTTCATGAAGCCCGGCGAAAAACGGACCGTTGCCCACGGCCAGACAGTAGTCTCCAAGCTTGCTTGCAATGAGTGCGCCGAGCACCACGAGGGGCACACCCACGGTGAGCCCATTCGGAATGGGCCCGAGTTGCTTGCCCGGCGCGAACCGCTCGGCCACGCCGAGCGCCAGCGCGGCCGCTCCGCCGAGTCCAGTCGAGGTGACCTTGTGCTTGCTGCGCACTTCCTTCCCGCGCTTGGCCGCGGCCGAGCGCGCGAGTGCCTGTGCCTGTGCCTGAACGGTCTTCGACTGCGTTGCGAGTGCGTTGGTTGCCATGGCTGTGTCCCCCTTCGTGTACTGTGAACACTATCAATGGACGCCGAGACCTGTCACGCGTTGTGCCAAGTGGGCTGCCAGGTTGGTGGGCAGATAGGCGCGGCCGTCGTCGCAGTGGCGCTTGCGCTCACGACCGCTGCGGGGGGAATCGCGGCCTACTTCGCGCGCCAGACGAAGCGCGCACGAATGGAGTCTTCCATGGCATGGGCGGCCGCCATGGAAGCGCGCGGCCAGGCCGAATACTGGCGCGGGGTGAGTGACCGGCCCCCGGACCGGCCCACGCCGGTAGAGCGTCCCGGCGCGGCTGGCGCCGTGTCGTTGGAGCCCCCCGCGCACGGCCGGTACCGGCCCGAGCCCGGGCTTTCGGACCCCCCCTGGCCGAGCTTCGAATTGGGACGGAAGCGCCCCGAAGACGAAAAAGGTGAGGACCCCGACACGGAATCGTGAGTGATTCCGTCCCGGCAAGTTCCCTTGCTCGCTATTAAAATTGAGACCTGGGAAGGGGTGCGCTTTAAATGCGTTCGCCCGCGCACGATTGGTCGTCGAGATGCGCGGGCGAACCGGTCGGGTAACCGTTGGCAAGCACTGTACACAGAGATAGGTGGGCGAGCAAGCGTGGCGAGAGCCGCACGCGCCGTTCACGTCAAAAACGCTCGCCAGCAAGTTCGCGAAAGGGTGCGCGGAAAGGCTCGAAACAGAGCGCGCGCGCCGCTTGGCAAGGCAACCGGCTCGGGCCGCTTGTCACGCGCGTCGTGAACGGCACGGAGAGTGGCGCCAAAGCCGTGGCCGAAGTGCTCGGGCACGAGCTGGCCGAGCGCTTCGCGGGGGGCTTGCAGCGCGTCCTGTTCGGCTCGACGCGCACGCCGCACGGGGAGTGCCGGCCAGGAAAGGACGGGCAACGGGTCGGCAAGCGCTTCCGTGCCCGCCCACGCTTCGTTGGGCCCGGACCCGAAGCGAGCGTGCGCGCGCGCCGTTCACGGGGTGTAGACGGGCCCCTAGCGCTGCTACTCGCCATCATGGGCGCCATGCGCTCGGGCGAAAAACGAGCCTGGCATTTTTCCCTCTGGCTCGGCCGGCCGGACGTGAAATGGCAGCACGCCGGGGGGCTTGCCACGCGCCTACGCGCAAGCGTGCGCACGCTGGAACGCTGGCTTGCGGCCCTGCGCGCCGTGGGGGCACTCAAGAACTGGCAGCCGCTCGGCAAGGCGGAAGGCGGCCGGGACATTCACAACGCCCCCCAGTGCGCGCGCACGAACACGGGCCGCTTCTATGCCTGCTACGAACTTCCGTTCGACGCGCCCCGTGAGCTACTCGAGTGGTGGGGGGCGTGTGCGGAAGACCGAGGCAAGCAAGCCCGAGAGACAGAGCGCGAAGCCAGCGCGCCGAGCACCTTCGCCGTTGACGTTGCCGGCATCCTGGCCGAGCTCGACGCACGGGCCGACACCATCGACGCGCACGACGCGCTTGAGCCCCCCGACATCCCGTACTGATGAGCCCGCACGCGACACGGCGTGTGAGCATGCAAGAGCGGGGGAACGAGTACACGCGTTGCTGGAGTGCCGGCCGGTACGGGTGTGCGCCGAGCTCGGCGCGCTGCCCGACTTGAGCGCGTTCAGGTCGCACGCCGTGTGCGAAGCGTGCATGCGGGCCGTGCTCGCGACCTGGCAAGAGGCGTAAGCGAGGCTGGCGCGGGCCCGGCTTCGCAATCCCCAGTTCCCCGTGTCGCTCACTCATGTCGTGCTGCCTATTCCGCCGGAACGGCTGGCGGAAAGGCAGGGGGGGGTGGGGGCAAGTGCTATCGCGTGGGGGCGCGAGTGAAGCGGGCTCGGCGCGAGCTTTCAAATTACGCCACGCGCGCCGTGACGGCGCCAGACGTTTCGAGCTCGCGCCCTTCGTGCGTCTCGCGTTCCAGGTCGCGCCACGCTGGGCCGCGGGGTGCTCGCGCATGACGGCTGCGCGCCACGGCCGCGCGTTGCTCGGGCTGGCGAGGGGTGAGGGTTCGGCGAACGCGCATGAGTCGCGCCGGCTCGCGCATACCTCACGGGTTGGCGAGCATGAACGCGCGCGCGAAGCCGGGTGCCGTGACGGCGCGGTGGGCCGCATTCGAGCAGTGCAAGGGGGCGGCCCGAGCTCGGTACTACCTTGCCAGGTAGCTTTGTGAGCCGGGGCACGTTGCGAGACTTCCCCTTTTTCGACCCGAGATGAGGCGAGCGCAGCCCATAACAGCCACGGCCCGAGCGCACGCGGGCCGCCCCCTTGCGCTTGCGCGAGCTCGACGCGTGCGCGCTCTTCGTCCGTGAGACGAAGCGCGAACACACTGCCACGACGCCGGCCCCGGCTACGTTGCATCGGCCACGATGAAAAGCGCTTCGTCTTCGTCTTCGGGAATCCACACGGCGCGCACGTCGCCCCGGGCAACGCGCACCCAATAGCAACGCTCAATCGGTTCGTGCACGTCGAGCCCGGCGCACTCCCCGTTCGTGCTGTCGTGGCAGCGCGTGACCACGCCTTGCAGCCACGTGGTGACACCCGTGCGCTCGGTCGTGTCTTCGTCCAGGAAACGAACGCGCGTGCCCGGGGCAATGCTGGCCGGCCGCCAACGCACGTGGGGGCCGTTTGCCGGGCCAAGACACAGGTTGAGATACTTGGTCGTCCAGAAGTCGCGCCGGCAAACGGTGCACGTGGCCTGATAGGCGTTGCTCGGCATGAGCTCGTAAAGCGTGTGCGTGAGGCGATGCGTGCGCGCGCCGGCAAACGGGTGATAGCGCTCCATGAGACGGCTATTCATGGCGCACCGGGGGGAACGGGGCCGTGCGCGCGCATTCGCGGCAACGCATCGACTCGCCAAGCGCAGGACGCTCACAGAAGACGCACGAATAGGTGGGCGGGTCGGGCCGATAGGGACGCGAGAAAAACCAGTCACGGGTGTCCGTGACCAGGGCCCACACGAGCACGCGCCACGACGGTTTGACGGGAATCATGGCGCACTCGGCTTCGAAAGAGTGCCAACGCACGACCCGCACAGCGGGCCAAGTGGGCCCATTTCCCAGCCTGTTGGCGCGGGTGTGCACTCGCGCGTATGGCAACGCTCGCACACGCATTCGAGGCGGGGGCTCACCGCTTCGGCTTCGTCGGCTTCGTCAAGGGCTACCATGAGCGCATCCATGAGCTCGGCTGCCACGCAAGGCGCAAGGGTGACGTACTGATGCGACCCGAGCGCAACGGCCACGTTCCCGTCCCGCACGGCCACGTTGACGCCATGATTCATGGGGCCCGGCTCATACTCGCTCACGTGTTCGACGGGCTTCGGGGCGCGAAGATGCGCCACGACGGCCGCGATGACCGTTCCAAGGTCGCTATCCGTGTGGCTCGGAAGCTCGGGCAACAGCGCGCGTAGCTCGCTCAACGCGGCGTGTGCACCCGTGAACTGTGCGAGCAACGTTTCGAGTGACTCTTGCGAAAGCGCCAAATCGGCGCGCAGGGACGCAACAAGCTCGGGTGTGATATCGTTCGTGTCAGGCATGCTTGGAAACCACCTTTCCTTCGTGTCGAGAGTGCCTCCCTGGACTGCAACCCGGGGGGGCATTCGCCTTTTCTGTCGTGGTGACCCGCCATTCTGTTCACTGCGCCGTGCTCGGCAAGGTATCTTTTGCGCCGGAAAGGTGGGGAATATGACGGAATCGACGGAAGCAAGCGCAGTGGCAGCCACGGAAGCGCCGAAGCCAAAGGACCCATACGAAGGGCTACCCGACGCGCGTGACGTGGTGGGTGAGTTGCTGGCTGACGAAAAGCTCACGTTGAGCGCAGCCTTTCGCGCATGGGACGTGACGCGCGATAGGCTCGAAGCCGTGTCACTGCGCGCGTTGGCCGGGGCCGGCCAACGGCCGTACGCCGAAGTGCGGCGCATGAGCAACGATGGCAAGCGCGCATCACTCGAAGAGGCGTACGCGTGCGCGCGCATGGTGCTTGCTGTGCAGCTCTTCTGTGATGTGTCGGATGTGCCCACGGCCGAGCTACTTCTGTCCGGCTTTCACGCGCACTACGAAGAGCAATGGGGGGCCGAGCTCACGGGGCACGTGCGCCGAGCCTACGAAGGGTTGCTCGCGAATCAAACGGAAGTCGCACGCGGGGTGCGGCAACGCGCGCGCGAACGGAAGGCCGAAGACGAAGCGGCGAAGGCAGCCGGCGCGCCGTCCGTGACGGGGCCCAACGCCTACGAAGTCGAGCTAGGCTTGCTGACGAAGTGAGCCAACGGCTTGCACAGCGGGCGTGCCCAACGTGCGGCCGGCTCCCGCGCTACTTCGGCCGGCGTGAGCTCTTGCGTTTTCTGGACGCGCTGGAGCGACGCACGCGACGCTCGGCGTACACGCCAGACGTCGAGCTCATGCGCATACAGCGTGACGTGCGCGCGTTGCTGGACGAAATCGAGGGGCACTGTCCGAAGTGCGGTCAGTCGAGCGCCACGAAGTGAAAGCGCGCCGATAGGTAGGCAGTCTCAGAACGCTCGACAAGCTTCGAGTCCATGGCGCCCACCAAATCGGCGCGAGTGAGGCGCAGAGTCGACTTGCGATGCGCTTGCACTGCGCGCTCTTTGAATTGCTGGAGTGTGAGCCCATGAAACGGGCCGCCCTTGCGACTTCCCACGTCGTACACGGACGCGATAAACGCACGGTCACCATGGAAGCGCTTCACCCCGGGGCCGCGTGCCACGCGCTCGACAGCCGAGGCAAAATCCGCGTCCTTTTCCAGGGAAAAACCGGGTTTTGCACTCGAGCGGGTAGTACCTTTCGTTGACTTTCGTGACGGTACTACCTTGCCAGGCCGGGTAGTGCCTTCGAACGCGTCGAGTCGCATGCGAAGTTTCGCTAGCGTGTCGCGTGCGGGCGAAGCGAGAGACGGCGCGCGCAGGTTTTTTTCCACGGCGGCAAGCGTGGCGCGCAGGGTTTTGCGCTCGGCTTTCAAGCGGCCGATGGCCATGCGTAGGTGCGGCTTGAGCTTCGCGATGAGCTCACGTCGAGTGGTTGCCATGCGGCCGAGTATGCCATGTGAGCTACGGTGCGCGTTGAATAACGGGCCGCGATGCACCACCAAACACGGCATGAAAGACCGCGCCAAACTGGCAGCCACGCTCAACAGCGATGGGCGCTACCCCACGATTTCCGAGCACTCGAGCGTGGGTGACTTGTGCGGTGTGCTCCAGCAAATCGACCGGAACGGTAGCCACACGGCCGAGCTTGCCGCGAAAGATGGGTATGGGCCCTACACGCTTGACGAAGCGTGGGAGCAACTGGCGAACCTACTCGAAGGGTGAACGTCGTGCGCCTTCTGTTGCTCGCGTTGGTGCTCGTGGGGTGCTCGGCCCCCCGGCCCGTGTACGTGGACGCCGATGCGCCCGAAGGGCTCGTGGAAGCCGTTGCGGGGGCCGTTGACCAGTGGAATGCAGCGGCCGGCTTCCCCGTGCTCGAAGCCCGCTCCGTGGACGTAGCCGGCGCAGCCCACCTTGTGCCCGGGTCCATCGTGGTCGTGGAAAAGGATGACCCGAAGGGCGGCCGCGACACGGACGCGCACACCTACTCGGCAATCATCGTGACTCGAGTGCAAGTGCGCACGGCGCGCACCACGGAAGACGGCTACCCCCTGCGTTGGCTCGTGGCGCATGAGCTCGGCCACGCGCTTGGGCTGCGCCACCACGAAGGCGAGTGCAACGTGATGGGTCAGTGGTGGCAGCCGTGCGACGACGCCGAAGCGCTCGGGCTGGACGAAGAGCAACTGCGCCGAGTGCGCGGCGTGGGCATGGCCGGCAACGTTCTATCGCTGTGAGCCTTCGGCCCACCAACGTTGATAGGACGCGTGGCACTTCGGGCATAGGTGCTTGCGAAACCCATTTTCCTCATCGTGGTTGACCAGCGTGGCCCACCCTTCGGGCGGGTTGTTTCGGCCGAACCTGTACACGCCATCGGCGCGCAGGTCGCAACGGTCGCACTCGTATACGTCCCGGGCCGTCATGCAAGTTCCGCCATGCAGCGCTCGCACGTGCAACCCTTCGGGTGTTTTTCTGTGCGCACGGTAAGCCCGGTGGTGGTGCCCGGCAACGGCCCTTCGTCCACTGCGCGCATGGTTGCCCATTCGATGAGCGGGCGAAGGTGCTTGTGCACGCAATCTTCGCACAGGTCGAATTCGTCGAGCCGGCCGTACCTGTGATAGCAGACGTTGGCCCAGTGCTTGTCACCGCTGGCCTTCGTCGCCTTGCAGACGTCGCAAATCGTGTTCGTGGTTCGCATGGTTCACTCGACTTCGCGCAACTTGAGTTGATTGGGGTTGACTGGTTGGGGGGTGCTCAGTGCCTTTCGCACGGACGCGCGTGAAAGGCCCACGGTCGTGGCAATGGCGCTGTAGGAAAGGCCGCTTCCATGCAGCGTGTGAATAACGCCGCGTTTGTCCGGGGTGAGAAGCGGGGGCCGGCCGCCGATGCGGCCGCGTGCTTTGGCTGCCTGTAGCCCCTCACGCGTGCGTTCGCCGATGAGCTCACGCTCACTCTCGGCAAGCACCATGAGTAGGTTGAGCATGAGCCGGCCGTGTGGGCTCGACGTGTCGAGTTGGTGGCGCAAGTCTCGGAAGTGGACGCCGAGCTCGCGAAACAAGTCGAGTGTGCGAACGAGCTCGCTCAACGCGCGGCCGAGCCTATCGAGCGCAGCCACCACGACCACGTCACCCTTTCGCAACGTGGCGCATAGCTCGGCCAGTGCGGGCCGGTCACGGGCTGCGCCCGAGACCTTTTCAGCGTACACGCGACAGCACCCGGCGCGTTTCAGTGCGTCCAGTTGTGAGTCAAGGTTCTGCTCGGGTCGCGACACGCGCGCATATCCGATGTATTGCGAGTGCCCGCCACGATGACGCGTAAGGTAGGGGGACTCGGGTACGGCCGCGCGTTTCTTCGTCATGCGTCGTCGCGACAAAGGAGCGAGACGGACGCCGTGGAAAGCGGGTCATCGCCCGGATTGAAAAGCTCGACTTGAACGGGGACGGCCGGGTGTGTGGGCTCCCCGTTTTCAAGCTCCAGTTGGCCCGGTGGGGCCGAAGCGATGTGAGAGTGCGGCCGCACAAGGTTCAAAGTGCCTTGCTGCACCGTGAGCACGCGAAAGCCATGCACGCCTTTCAGTGCAAAGGGCACGGGTCCCCCGCGCTGAAAATTGAAAGTGATGCGCACGGACGCGCCGGGCACGACTTCGATGGCGTCCGATTGGTGGTACTCGACGAATTGGGTCATGGGCCGAAAACGTACCCTAGGGGGATTGTGCCAGCTAGGGGTTTGTGCCCATATTTGTGCCAGGTCATTCCGGCCCGAAACCAAGTGCCCGGCCGAGCGGGCAAGAAACGGTCGTTTTGTGAGCGTCTCCAAGAATGATGAATTGTTGCACCTTGCTGCGGATACGTTGGAAGCGCTGTGTCCGGGCCGAGTCTTCGTGCTCCTACTGCAAGTCGACGTGGACGAAGGCGATGGCCGCACTATCGGGCTCGCGACGAATAGCGGACGTGACGTGGTGCCTATTCTGGAACGCGCGTGCCAGCAAGCGCGCACGCGGGGCACGGGTCATGACCATTGAAGCGTGGAAGCATCGGGCCGCGCGAAAGCGCCGTGAGGGGCAAAAGACATGAACGAGCAGCAGCAGGCCGTGGCCATCGTCCACGTGGTTGAGCGCGTGTCGAGCGCGTTGCGAGAGTTGCGCGACCCGGACGTGAACCCGGTTGGCGTGGGGCGCAGGGGGTGGGAATGCGAGGCGTGCGCGGCCATTCACGGCCCCGGCACGTGGGTGTTGCATCGCGAGCCTACCCCGCGCGCGCCCGTGGGCGCTGTGCACTGCAACGCGTGCGGGACCTGGACGCAATGTTTCGCGTCCGGAGAAATGCCGTGGGTGGAATGATGGCAAAGTCTCGCAAGCGCAAGCTGCAACCCCCGCGTTGGATTCCGCTGCCCGGGTTTGTGCTCGTGGCCGAGCGCGAAGATGGCGAGGGTATGTCCGTCAACGTGGTGGGCATACCAAGTAACCCCCTTTGGACGGTTGGGGCGGTTGCCGGCAACCCGAGCAACTTGCTGGACGAACACTCGCACAAAATGCTGGGAGAGTACCCGTTGCGCGAGGCGTTGGACCGCGCCGAGCAGTTCATGGCCGAATGGCTCGCGAACACGGGGCCGCTGCCCGAGCGTTGCCCTTGCGAGGAAATCCCGAACCCGGGTGACGTGTCGTGAGCGCGCGCTTTGCTCCGGATGAGCCGGATAGCGCCACGGAAGCCGAGCGTGTGGACGTGTGCAAGCGCTTGGCGGCTGCGCTCGGGCAACCCACGGCGAGCAAGGCGTACGCGTGCATAGCGTTTGGTATGTCCACGCTGGTCATGAACGGTGTGCATCCTGTTTGGCTTGCGGCCAAAATCGTGGAGCGAATGGAGCGCATCCTTTCGAGCAAGCATGACCTGCGCGGTTTCAACGAAGACGGTCGTGTCGTTTTCTTTCGGCCCGGAGACAAAACGTGAACGGACCCATTGCCTATGACCTTGCAGGCCGCGCGCTCGAAGTCGTGTTGCGCTCTATCGAGCTCGGGCGCGAAATCCTGGCCGCACGGCAGGAGCGCTTGCGCGAGAAACTTGCGAACGAACGCGCGTTGCGCGCCGAGCAGTCCGCGTTTTTCATGAGCCTGCATCGTCAGCAAATGCAGGCTACGCATGCGGCCGTTCACACGGCCCAAACGATGGCCGTGGAAGTCATGCGCGTTGGCGCCGATGCCGTGGCAAAGGCTGCAAATGGGGCCGTGGCTGCCGTGGAAGCCGACGAGAAAGCGAACGGGTGAACGAAAATGGAAACGCCTCCAAATCGCCAGGTGTGCGGCGTGCAAGGTCGTGACGTCGTGGTGGTGCTCGTTCGCCCTCGCATGAGCGTGACCGATGCGCTCGACCATGCCGCGTGGCTTGTGGCCATGGCCGAGTGCGCCGTGGAAGACCCGGACGCGTTCGATGCGCGCGCCTACTTTGACGATGCATTGAAGCTCGTCAGGAACACGTGAAGCGTGAAGCCGTGGTGGAAGAAAACGCCACATGAACTGTGGCCCCATATCTCGTGGTCGCCGGATAGCGGCGTGACACCATACCGGCCGCTTTGGATGCACGGCGTCTTCTGGGGGCTCGTGGTGGGAGCCGTCGTGTTGGGCCTGGCCGGCATGCGAGGCGATTGCCTGTGGGCAGCGTACCTGGCCGTGAGCGTCGTGGTGCTCGTTATCTTCCAAGCGTGGGAACCATCGTGACCCGGCCGTCCCGTGCGGCCGTGGCTGCCACGATGGTGAAGCTTGCGCGCGTGGGAGCCGGGCTCGGCGTCATGTGGGAGCGTTGGCGCCGTGGCCGTTGCCTCGGGTGCGGCGCGCAGCCCGCGCCGTTTTCTGCCCTGTGCGGCCCCTGCAATGCGCGGCTTGACGAAAGGCTCGGGCGATGAGCGCAAAGCGGCCGAGCGCACGCGCCAACAATCGTCGCGCCAAGCGTGAACGTGCGCGCCAGAAACGCGAGCACGAACAAAACATGAAGCTCCAGCGGGAATGCAGCTGTGTTGCGTGTCGACTCGAGCGAAAGCCGTGGGGTGAGGCGTGACCAGGGCACGCGTGCCCGTTGACGGCTTTGTGCAGGTCCACGGCGGCCGGCCGATTGGCCGCGGGCCGTGCCGAATGGGATGCGAGGCATGGCAGCGTTGCCGGCGCTCTTGCCGATGAGCACCCCGACTATATGCACGGCGAACGGCTACCGAAAGGAACGCGCTAGCGGCGAGTCGTGGCGCCGTTCCGTCTCTGCGACCCACGCATCGATGGCCACGATTTCGCCCGAAATCGCCGGGCGAAAGTCGACAAAACCCGAGCTCGGGTAGTACCCCTCCAGGCTGGGTAGTGCCCGCTGCAAGGCTTCGTTGGCCGCGATGCGCGCCCCGTTCCGGTCGCACCCGTGCGCGGAAAGGCTGCCCGAGCTCGACCGGCGCACGTGCGTTAGGTGCCAATGCGGCGTGCACCGTGGCCAGCCAATCGCGTTGGCCAGGTTCACGTCCTCACACGGCCCGAGCGGGTAGCCCCCGGCCGAGTCGAACAGGCCGAGACGCATCGCCCATGCGGCGTGCTGGCCGGGGCCGTCGTCCGATTCCACGAGCACGGGTGCGTCCAGGTTGCGCTGTACGCCGATGCGTCGTGCGCCCGTCCAGGCTGCGCCGAGTGCGAGCACGCGCAAGGTTCGCTCGGCGTGGTCGCGTGCGTAGTAATCATCGTCGTCCAGAACGATGAAAGCGTCATCCTCGCGCAACCCGAACAGGGCACGGGCATAGGCAACGGCTGCGTTGCGTGCGGCTCCCACGTCCAGCGGGCCGCCGATGCGTGGCGCGTGGTGCACGTGGAAGGTATCCGGGACGTCGCACACGCGCACGTGCGGCGCGTCGTCCAGCCACACGAGCAGGGGCACGGGCACGCTCTGGCGCGCCCACATGGCCAAGAGCTGCATGAGCTCGACGCGTCCGCACGTAACCACGATGGCAACGGCCCTCATTCGGCCGCCTGTGCGTGGTGACCCGCGGCCGCGGCCGCTTCGCTTGCGGCTTGCTTGCGCGCCTGTTCGGCTGCCCACTTGAGCACGAGCCCATACACCATGGGCCCGGCTTTCTTGAGGCCTTCGATGCTCGTTCGAATGAGCTCGGCGCGCGCCGCATCGGTTTCGGGGCCGGTCGCGTTTTCGTCCACTTGCTCGGAAAGGGCGATACTCGCCTCAAGTGCTTGCAGCTTCACTTCGCAGGAGCGAAGGCGCGCCACTTCCATGTGTAGCGCACGATTCTCTTCGTACAGCGCGCGTGTCTGCTCGTTCGCCGTCACGATTTGCGATTGGTGCGCCGTGAAATACGAACGCGCCATGACTTCCATGTGGCGCTGCATTTGCACCACCTGGCCGACTTGGGTTCCGTCGATGCCAAGCGCTTGATTGTCGTCTTCCCCATCGTCTTCGTCCGTGGCAGCGGGCCGAGCTTTCAGGGTCTTCGCCACCACGAGCCCCCGGGGCGTTTCTCCGTCGAGCCATGCGAGGCTGGCTTCCGTGCGCCGCTGGGTTGTGTTCGAGTGCTCTTGCAAGAGCTCGGACACTTCCAGCGCGACGTTTGCGTTGTTTTCGCACTGCGCGCGCAGCCACTCACCGAGTGACTGTTGCGTGGGGTGCGTGGTGACGAGGCGCAGGACCTTCCCCCGTGCGGGGGGCGCCGTCACGAACTTCCGAATCTGAGAAACCCGGCTGTTGTGGCTGCCGAGTGACATCGCGTCCATGTGATACCGCCCTTCGAGTTAGATGCGCGTGAGCGTGCGGCCCTGAATAAGCAGGTACACAACGCCCCCTGCGATGGCCACGCCCCCCACCACGAGCACCGTGGTGAGTAGCTTGTCGTGCACGACGCCCACGCCTTTCGCAAGCGCCGTGAGTTGCTGTGCGGCGAAGGCCCCTTGCGCCTGTGCGCCGTCCCCCGTTTGCTGCAACTGGTCATCGATGGCGGCCCACACCGTGGCGTCAAGGGTGCTCGGGTGAACGAGCTTCGCCTGTGTTGCGGGCGGCATGAGCACGAATGCGCGCGTGTACCATTCGGCAAAGCGCGTGACCTTCGCATGCGTGGCGATGGGCGGCATGAGCTTGCGCTCGGCACTCACCCACCACGCAAACCACGCCGTTCCCAGGTCAGTCACGGCGCGCCTACGGTCGGCTGGTTGTGCTGGCGCCAGCCAATCGATTTGCACAATGGCGTTGTTTACCCTTTCAGCCAACGAAGCCATAGCGTCCCCGCGTGAACATGTAGGTGACTCCCACGGCGCCCACGATGCAAGCAAGCACCGTGAACCATGGGAACTTGCGCACGGCCAGGCTCGCGCCGCTCACGGCGTAGCCGTCCCATCCTTCCGTGCCCGGCCGGGCCCACAGGCGGTTTTGGTTCGCCTTCGCCACGCCAATCGGGCGATAGCCTTTCACGGACGCATCGACCCACGGGGCCGCGTAATCCGTGGCTTCGGGGGGGAACTTCGTGCTTCCGTTGAGCGCGCTTGCCACGGCGCGCTGTACGCGTGGCGTGAACGTGGTGCGCGTCGAGTGCACGTCACGCCGCGCCTTCGCCTTGCGTTCGATGGCGGCCCGGCCTTCGTCCGTCGTGGCGTTGGCGATGGACTCGTTATATTTCGAGCCCCCCGGAAAGTGCTTTGGGTTGACGGGTTGCGCGTAGGCGCGCACCCAATCTGTGAGCGTGCCTTTCCCGCCCTGTGCGCGATTCCAGACGAAGCCGTTGACCAGCACGGCCGCCACTTGCTCGGGTAGCAAACCTTCGGCCTGGACGGCGCGCAGGAGCCAAAGCACGTCCACGTCACGCACTTCGTAGGGCACGGTGGCCTTGCCTCTTGCGATGAGCTGCATGGGCGTCCTTTCAGGGGGGCCAGGGATAGTTTTCGTACGCG
>Ga0315910_10002056_pt1 | contig 18028 bp, 8 predicted proteins | sample EdamamesoilMG_FD_204470 | JGI IMG/M metagenome (GOLD analysis project Ga0315910, IMG submission 204470) | Garden soil microbial communities collected in Santa Monica, California, United States - Edamame soil | ecosystem: Environmental > Terrestrial > Soil > Garden | place: USA: California... | reverse complement strand
TATCGGCCCGAAAGCCAATCGCCCTAACATGGTGAACGTGTGGTGGGGTGGCGTAACCGAAGACAACAGCTTTGGTACACACGATTTCCTGAACATGTGTGAAGCCATTGGCACAACGCCTTACCTCGCAGGTAATGTAGGAAGTGGAACCGTAAAAGAGCTAAGCGACTGGGTGAGCTACGTAAACTTCGATGGCGTTAGCCCGATGTCGACACTGCGCAAACAAAACGGCCGCGAGAAACCCTGGAACGTTACGATGTGGGGTGTGGGCAACGAAGCATGGGGCTGTGGTGGCAACATGACGGCCGAGTACTATGCCAACGTGTATCGTCAGTATGCAACCTTCATGACCGATTGGAGCAATACCAGCAAATTATTCCGGATTGCATCGGGTGCCAATGGAGGTGATTATCATTGGACTGAAGTATTGATGCGCGACATTCCGCATAACATGCTCGATGGCGTTGCCTTGCATCATTACTCCGTGATTAACTGGAACAACAAAGGACCCGCCACAGACTTTAGTGAGGAACTGTACTTTGGCACACTCAAGTCAGCATGGCACATGGAAGAACTTGTTACCCGCCATTCTACCATCATGGATAAGTATGATCCGAAGAAAAAAGTCGCTCTCATTGTGGATGAGTGGGGTGGATGGTACAATGTAGAAGCTGGAACAAACCCTGGATTTTTGTATCAACAGAACACCATGCGCGATGCCATGATTGCCGGCATGACCTTGAATATTTTTAACAACCATGCTGATCGTGTTCGCGGAGCTAACCTGGCCCAAACCGTTAATGTACTGCAAGCGGTAATTCTCACTAAGGATGCTAAGATGATTTTGACACCAACCTACCACGTTATGGAAATGTACAACGTTCACCAGGAAGCTAAGCTGATTCCGGTGTCGGTGAAATCGAATGACTATGTGTTTGGCAAAGAGAAACTTCCGGCTGTTACTGCATCGGCATCGATCGATCAGAATAATGTTACCCATATTTCATTGGTGAACATCGATCCTAAAAATCCACAGGAGATCACGCTTAATGCGATGGGCGCATCCTATAAATCCATTACAGGGCGTGTACTAACATCGGCACGTATGACGGACTACAACTCATTTGAACAACCGGATAAAATCAAGCCGGCATCTTTTTCGGGTGCACAATTAAAGGGAAGTACCATTCAGGTAAAATTGCCTCCTTGCTCGGTGGTGGTACTGGAAGTAAGGTAGCGTGAGTAATGTTTTGAATTTTTTGAAAGTATAAAAGAGAATACGATGCAATACAAAAAATTATGCATGGTAATGGTGGTGATGGCGAGTGCAATGAAGCTATCCGCTCAAACCACGCTTACTATTCAAACCGATAAACCAATAACCGAAATTCAACCCACCATGTGGGGAATTTTTTTCGAAGACATTAATTACGGTGCCGATGGTGGTTTGTATGCGGAGCTGGTGAAGAATCGTTCCTTCGAATTTTTTCAACCCATGATGGGCTGGAAACAAATCAACTATGATAAGTTTTCGAGCAACAGCACATCGGGCGATTTTCAGATTATAACGCGAGGAGTGGAGGAAGCTAACCCTCGCTTTGCCCGTCTCTTTATTAAGGGTGATAAAGGTATTGGCTTGTCGAACGAAGGTTTCTTCGGTATGGGAATCAAAAAAGATGGTTCGTATACTTTTTCGATTTGGGCAAGTCAGTTGGAGGGTAGTACGTCTATTCGCATTGAACTGGTGGATAGTAAAGGCAATGTTATCGGTCAGACTCGCATTGTTCCTTCCTCGTCCGATTGGAAAAAATACACTGTCGAATTCAAAGCAAGTGCAACGGATGCTAAAGCAAATCTTAATCTTTGGTTTGAAGGAAAAGGTACGCTCGACATCGATCAGGTTTCGTTGTTTCCGCAAGACACCTGGAAGAAACGTCCGGGAGGCTTGCGCAATGATTTGGTGCAGTTGCTTGCGGATATGAAGCCGGGCTTTGTTCGTTTCCCGGGTGGATGTATTGTGGAAGGCCGCGAACTGGCAACGCGGTATCAATGGAAAAAAACAATGGGTAAGGTTGAAGATCGTACATTAATTGTAAATCGTTGGAATACCGAATTCGAACATCGCCCTGCGCCCGATTACTTTCAGAGTTTTGGTTTGGGCTTTTTCGAATACTTTCAATTAGCAGAAGATATCGGTGCCGAACCACTCCCGATTCTCAGTTGCGGTATGGCCTGTCAGTTTAATACAGCGGAGCTAGTGCCGATGAATGAACTCGATCCCTACATTCAGGACGCACTCGACCTGATTGAGTTTGCCAATGGCGATGTTACTACCAAGTGGGGTAAATTCCGTGCAGACCTCGGTCACCCCGCTCCATTCAAGTTGAAATTCATTGGTGTAGGTAACGAGCAATGGGGACCACAATACATTGAGCGCTACAAAGTTTTTTCGAAGGCTATTAAACAAAAGTATCCGGAGGTAAAAATTGTGTCGGGCACTGGTCCCTTCCCGGATGGCGATCTGTTTGATTACGCAACCAAGGAACTAAAAGAACTTAATGCCGAGATCGTTGATGAGCATTACTATCGTAATCCGGATTGGTTTTTAAAGCAGGCGACTCGCTACGACAATTATGATCGCAGTGGTCCGAAAATTTTTGCTGGAGAGTATGCTGCGCAAAGTAAAGCAATTGCCAGTCCGGATAACAAAAACAACTGGCTTTGTGCATTGTCGGAAGCCGCCTTCATGACAGGCCTCGAACGCAATGCCGATGTAATACACCTGGCATCGTACGCTCCGCTTTTTGCACATGCCGAGGGCTGGCAGTGGACTCCCGATCTCATCTGGTTTGATAACCTGAATGCATATGGTACTCCTAATTACTACGTGCAGAAATTGTTCTCCACCAATAAAGGAACACACGTGCTTTCTGTTTTAGCGGGTACCGAAAAGGTGACCGGTAAAAATGGATTGTACGCATCTTCGGTGTGGGATAAGAATACAAAAGAGATCATTGTTAAACTGGTGAATGCTTCGGATAAAGAGCAAACCACAACCCTTCAATTCAAAGGTTCGAAGAAGCTGCAAAGCAAAGGTGTTGTTCACGTATTGAAAAGCGACAACCTGGAAGGTGTCAATTCATTCGAACAGCCAAAACAGGTTGCGCCTGTTGAACAACCGATTAACGGTAAAGGAAAGAATTTTACTGTGAAGCTTCCGGCATATTCATTCAGTGTAGTAAAGATCACCGTGCAATAGTTCAGGTATGAAGTGGAAATACATCACCTTGATTATTCTTTGCTTCACAACAGAAATTTTTTCGCAAGATATCCGAGTGCATGATCCGGTAATGATTAAACAGGGAAATACCTACTACTTGTTTTGTACAGGTGTAGGTATTTCTGTTTTTTCATCTACGGATTTTAAGAACTGGAAAGCGGAGAAGCCTGTGTTCAGTACCGCGCCCGAATGGGCGGTGAAGACAATTCCAGGTTTTAAAGGGCACATCTGGGCGCCTGATATTTCTTTTCATAACGGAGAATACTATTTGTACTATTCGGTGTCTGCTTTCGGAAAAAATACTTCGTGCATCGGCCTGGCCACCAACAAAACATTGGATGCTACTTCTCCGGATTTTAAGTGGACCGATCATGGCAATGTAATTCAATCCGTTCCCGGTCGCGATTTGTGGAATGCAATCGATCCGAATCTGGCGTTTGATGATGAGCAGAAACCTTGGTTAGTGTTTGGTTCGTTCTGGAGTGGTATGAAACTCGTCCGATTAAATGAAAATCTGAAAAAGATAGCCGAACCGCAGGAATGGCACACGATTTCAAAACGACCACGGGATTTCAAAACCGATGATCGCGATCCGGCTGAAGGTGCTGTAGAAGCTCCTTTCATTTTCAAAAAGAATACGTACTACTACCTTTTTGTGTCGTTCGATTATTGTTGTCGCGGGGTGAAGAGCACGTACAAAGTAATGGTAGGACGGTCAGAAAAAATTCAAGGACCTTATGTAGATAAAGCTGGTGTGCGAATGGATCAGGGTGGAGGCACGTTGGTGGTGCAGGGCAATGCTGCATGGTATGGCGTTGGTCATAATTCAGCCTACACCTTTGATGGAACAGATTACCTCATCTTCCATGCGTATGATGCAGCTGATGGAGGAAAGCCAAAATTGAAAATTGAAAAAATTCAGTGGGATGCAACCGGTTGGCCCACCGTTGAATTAAAGTAATTGACAACCAGATATGAACCTTCGTGTCCGTTGTGTCTTCGTGGTTTAACGTTTTTGAATCACGAAGACACAAAGAGCACGAAGTTGCTCGAAGGGTTTTCAGAACTTCACTACTTCCCAGTACGCTTTCTTAGGTTTTAGATTTTGGTCAAACAGCAATGGATAATCCTTTCGGTTACGCACCGGAAAATTATCAAGCCAACTGTGGCGGTCAGAAACATTCCAAAACGTAACACTTGAAATGGATTTTTTGTGTTTCCGGAAAAGCTCAAAACACATCTTGTAAACCTCCAGTTGCTGTTTTTCTTTTTCGGGTGAGAATGTTGTGTTGCCGTCTTCTACTTTGGCTTCGCGTGCGTTGTGTTCTTTTGGATAAACGGAAATATCAAGCTCAGTGATCTGAAGTGGAAGTCCCAGTTCTGCAAGACGTGTGAGCGTGTTGTCGAGTTGTTCGCGCGAAGGTTCGTTCACGGCCCAATGGCCTTGCAACCCGATACCATGAATGGGAACACCGACATCTTTCAGACTTTTTACAAGCTTATAGATTTTCTCACGTTTCCCCGGATCAATTTCGTTGTAGTCGTTGTAGAAGAGTAGTGCGTTTGGATCAGCTTCGTGCGCCCATTGGAAAGCTTTGGCAATGTATTCTTCGCCACAGATTTTTAACCATGGCGAATCACGCAGGTACTCATCTTTCTTGTCGGAGATGGCTTCGTTTACAACATCCCAGGCGTAAATGGTTCCTTTGTATCGGGTAACAACTGAAGTAATGTGATCTTTCAGTCGCTGAAGAAGTACGTCTTTGCTCACGGTTTTTCCTGCTGCATCAACAAACATCCAGGCGGGTGCCTGGTTGTGCCAGCATAAGGTATGCCCCCGAAGTTTTAATTTATTTCGTTGTGCGAAAGCAGCGATGGAATCAGCATACGCCCAGTTGTATTCATTTTCTTTGGGATGGATGGGGCCCATCTTCATGGCGTTTTCAGCGGTGAGGCTGTTGAAATTTTGCAGGATGAGGGTGGCTTCATCTGTTTTCAATGCGCGTGGCGTAACGGCCACACCCACGGTAAAATAATCGGTGTAGTAATCCTTTAATCCTTTTTCGGAAATTTGGCCTTGCGCACCATTTATAAAACAGAGCACAAGGAGTAGGTTGATGATATTTTTCATGATGATGCTTGTTATATAGTCAATTCTGTGATCTCTGTGCTGAATTTCTCCGTGCTCTTAGTGGTGAAAAATTGTACCACAAAGAACACAGAGCGAAGGCGCACAGAGTTACGCTGAGGTTTATTTATGAAAACTTTCTGGTGGACCGAGGTAGCTCGGTTTAAGTTCTCCGCGAGAGACTACAAGTTTCTGCAGCACTACACCGGAGTCTACCATCCAGAATTTTACGGTATGCTTTCCCGGAGTTTTAATGGTGTGCTTCGATGTTTTCAGGTTGATGTTGTTGGCTACAATTTTTCCCCAGGCCGGTGTAGATACAACCACACCTAAGTCAACAATCTGCACCGGTTCATCATCGATTGAAATTCCGTAATGCAAACCCTGAGCATTGTTGTACGTAAGCGTGGGAGCGATGTAAGCTTGAATGGAAACCTCACCTGCTTCAAATACATGAATGTCGTATGCGAGGTGTGGACTTGCATTTCCAGGCGTTTGGCTTTTGGCAGTAACCGGAAAAGTAGTTACACCGGAAAGCGTACGGCCAATTTCCGGAATTACTTTCCATTGAATATCGTTTGTGTTGACGGCACGCGTGAAGTGTTCGGCTTCCATTGAAACAACGTAATTGTTTTCAATAAACCCGGTTGCCGCTTGCTGTGCTGTGGCCGATAAATTATTGATCGCGATGGCCACCTTTACATTTTTTCCGGAAGCATCACGAACCACAATGGAGGCATCATGTTCTCCTATCGGAGCGTTCGCCCAATCAATGCTGACATAAACACGTTGTTGTTTTTCGATTGTTCCGTTTCGGTGACTCAGGGTAATCCATTCATTGCTGGGCTCAATAGTAAAGTTGAACGGTGTCTGCCCTCGGTTGAAGATTTCGATGTATTGGCTTTGTTGATTGATACAATCGTATTGAAGTACGGGATACTCCACCTTGTTCAACGGGGTTCTTTCCACAACTGCTGATTCCCAGTGTGTATAACCTTCAACAGCTACTCCCATTTCAGCCGCGGCAGGCAATGTGATGGTTTTTACTTCCGGAAGAACATCTTTGAGTGGTTGCTGCCAATAGGTGTAACTGATGTGTGTTTGATCCATCATGTGATTCCACTTTCCTCCGGCCATCTCTTTATTATAGTAGTGTGAGAGCAGAGAATCTTTTTTAAAGAGCTGCTTCGCTTCTTCGGCAAGCGAATTGGTTTCCGCTCTTCCTTGCGATGCGTACATCCGGTTCCGGGCAACCGCGTAATAAAGTGAATTAAGATTGGCGCTCGCCTTTGTCGGGTGAAGTACAAGTTGATAGTAGGCATCTTTATATTCTGCCGGCATCAAGGCATAAATTCGCTCGGCTTCGGCTGCAAGTTTTTCAAATTCGGTTGTCACGGTTTCTGCTTCACGGTAATTAATCAGGCTGTAAGTTTCTGGTGAGAGCAATTCATGTTTTCTTCGTGAATTAAAGCGGGTGTACTGAGTAAGGATGTTGGCAATGGCCGCAGCATGTTCGCTTCCAAATTGTTTTTCAGCCCACTGACGGGTGTAGTCATCGATATTCTCGGTCGTCCATTTTTTTGGATCCCACGCGTAATCGAGAAAAAATGAAATCGGAAATTCCATCGGTTTAAGGTCGCCCACATTTACAATCCAGATACGATCAACGCCATATTCATAGGCCATGTGCATTTGTTCCCACGTGCGCGAAATCTGGTTTGTATTTAACCACTTGTAGTTTCGTGGGTCGCCCACATAATCGAAATGGTAATAGATGCCATAACCACCTGGGCGAGGTTTGTCATCCAGCTTTGGAAACTTCCGATTGTTTCCCCAGTTGTCATCGCACAAGAGTAAGGTAACGTCATCGGGCACACGCATGCCTTTGTCGTAGTAATCTTGTACCTCCTTATAGAGTGCCCACAATTGAGGCACTTCATTCAACGGTTTCTTGGTTACATCGCTGATGATTTCACGCTGGTCTTTTACGATTCTTTCCAGCAATGCAATGTTTGTGTCTTCCGTCATCGCCATGTCACCGTCACCGCGCATGCCCATGGAGATGATGCTTTCATAGTTACCCATGCGCTCAATGCCTTCGCGCCAGAATTTTTTCAATGTCGCTTCGTTTGTTTCGTAATTCCAGGCCCCGGCTTTTCCTTTAAAAGCTTTCCAGTCGGCATGGGCGCGCATCATCGGTTCGTGGTGTGTTGTGCTCATCACGATGCCATACTCATCGGCAAGTTTTTGATTTAGCGGATCGTCAGTGTTGAAGCTTGCCCACCACATAGCCGGCCATAAGTAATTTCCTTTGAGGCGAAGAATTAGTTCAAAAATGGTTTCGTAACATTCGTGATTGAATCCGCCATATTTTTCAACAGCCCATCTGCCGAGTGCCGGCTCTTCATCGTTCAGAAAAATTCCGCGATACTTTACTGCGGGTTCGCCCAGTAAGTGTTGTCCGGTGGTGATAAAGAGATTGTTATTTTTTTTCGGAGGAACATCAGCCCACCAGTACCAGGGCGACACGCCAATCTGGTTGGAGAGTTCGTAGATGCCGAAGATCGTTCCGCGTTTGTCACTTCCCACAATCACCAGGGCGCGGGCAATACCTTTCATTGGCTTCTCTACTACTTGCGTGATGGAAGATTCCCATTTTTCCTGAATGCGGCTGACATCCAGTTTCTTTTTCTTGACGAGTTGATCGATCAGCGGACTCTTGCCGAGGGTACCGATAATTACTACTTCGCGTTCTTTCGTTGAATTACTAGTCGTAAGCAGAGGTTTAGTGCCTGTTACCTTTTCAATATCCGTCTGCAGGTTTTTGGCTGCACGAAGCACACCCGGAAAATCACTGTCGCTGATCAACAGGGTTGCCGATTTTTTTTCGGATGATAAACTGAAGTTATTTCCCCTGGTGGATGTCACGTAGCTTTCCTGTGCACTGACAGCGTTAAGAACGAACACCAGCAACATCATGACGATCGTATATTTCATTTGAATTTGTTTTTTAAATTTCATACTACTCCTGTTTAAGATGTTAACAATTTGCGCCTGCCAATTGTCAACTAAATTTATTTTTCTGTTGTAAATGGCGAAGCCATCAATCCTTCTTTATTTGTCAGATTGGCTCCATCCGGATTATCTGCCCAGGCGTACCGAACAAATTGTGGTATTGCAATCTGGTCGCTCCAAACAACAACTGTATTATTTTTAATTTCAGCATTAGCCCACACGAATTTTTTATCCGCTCCGGCAATGGCAAAGTAGCGCAGTGATTTACCATCCTTAGAAATCAACCCACTTCCAACATTCGTGAATGAAATAACAATTTTGTTTTCTGTACTTGTAGACGACTGGTAGATGGGGCCGGATGGAATAATCGCTTCGCCATAAGCCACGTTGCGTGCGGCTAGTGCGAGTCGCTCACCAACTGGTTTTTTATTTCCGGGATGGATGTCATTCCATTCGCCAAGATCAATCGTAACGGCCATGCCTGTGTTAGCAACGCTTAACGTTTTTAATTGTGCGTTTCGCAGGGCGGCCCAGTTACTTTCTTCGGGCGAATAATTTACGTCCATGAAGTTGGGAAGCTGCGCGTATAAAAATGGAGTAGTATTTTGTTTCCACTGATTTCTCCAGTCAGTAATTAAAGCTGGCAGCAGTTTACTGTAGTCATCGGGTTTGCCGGTATTACTTTCACCCTGATACCACACAAAACCTTTAACAGCATAGTTGATAAGGGGAGCAATCATTCCGTTGAATAAGGTTGTCGGTTGATTTTGAACAGCAATGGACGGAACGAATTCCCTGCGTTCGAAAACCTGACCTACTTTATAGTGCCAGTAACCTTTCAGGTCGATGAGTTGATTGCCGATGGAAAGATGATAGGGCTTATCGGGTACGAAGCCACCTTTACCACCATTATTGATTACGCGGATCACGAATACATTTTTTCCAGGTTTCAATATTCCTTCAGCGATTGAATACCTTCGTTGTGGGTACTGGTATGTGGTGTTGCCTACCTGCACTCCATTAATGTATAAAACATCTGCATCAACAATTCTGCCCAGGGCAACCTTTGCAGGCAGACCGGTAAGCGATTGTGGTATTTCAATTTCTCTCCGGTACCACACAACACCATCGAGGTTTTTTATCCCTTGATCTTCCCAGTAGCCTGGTATGTTGATGCTATGCCAGTCTGAAGGAATGTAAGTAGTATCATGCCAGCGCGGAGACTCCACAAGACCTTGATCAGTCGCGTTTCTTTTTTCCCATGCACGATTAACAGCCTGTGCTCTGCGATTTGTATTGTTAACGTATGCTGTGTCTTTGTTTTGCTGAATGGTAGTTATGATTTCGGGAAATGTTTTTAATCCACCTTCACTAATCCAGGCTTCAATAGGAGTACCACCCACGCTGGCGTTAATGATGCCGATGGGAACGTGATACTGCTCATTCAGTTTTTTAGCAAAGAAGTACGCCACTACCGAAAAGTCCATAACGTTTTGTGGTGTGGTTTCCTTCCAGCTTCCCTGAGTAATGTCGGTTGATGGATAAATCAGATTGGTTGTGGTGGGGATGGTAAAGTTTCTGATTTGGGGATTGGAGGCTTGTGCGATTTCGGTGGCGTAACGTTCCTGGTGCAATTTCAGGGAATGAACCATGTTGGATTGCCCCGCACAGATCCACACATCACCTACTAATATATTTTCGATCGTAATGGTGTTGTTGCCTGTAACCTGCATACGATGCGGGCCTCCGGCTTTTGTCGGATTGATAACGACCGACCATGTTCCATCGGCAAGGGTAGTGGTGGAGTACTTTTTCTTATTGAAGGTTACACTAACTTTTTCATTGGCATCTGCCCATCCCCAGATTTTTATTTTCTGATCGCGTTGCAACACCATGCCATCGCTGATCAAGCGCGGTAACGTTACGTTACAAATACCTGTTGTGCAGAGTGAGAAGAAGAAAAATACAAGTATGGTTTTTTTGAATTTCATGGTCTAAAGATTAGTCGTATTTGCAATCGTTCCAATAACGGCAAGCCCAGGCGATCCACGTGCTCCAGTTTGGTCCGGTACTATGCCCTCCGGCATGTTGTCGATACGCGAGTTCACCATCTACCAGAGGAGTACCAAGTTTGGGAAACTCCATCGTGCCGAAACCTTTCTTGCCCAGCAGCTGATATACACAGCTGGCGTGGGCTCCACCTAAAAACATTCCTTTGGCATCGATCCACTGCCCTTCCACTTGTGGCGATCCGGCACTGATGAAGGTTGGACGCGGTGCACACAGCGCTACTAGCTCGTGCGCGTCTGCCGGTAAGTCATCGGGTTTTAATTTGCTTGCATACTTTATGAAATTTCCGGCAAACCAGTGATAGGCGCCTGATGATGCCAGGTTCTCAACTTGCTCACCAAATACTCTACGCAATATTTTTACACCACCCGCACCCGATGACCCGACAAAAGCCAGTGAGAAACGGGGTTCAAATGCCATTGCGACAACGGCAGCCTTACCGTAACGTGAAAGACCTTCGATGGCGAGACGTTTTGTATCAACATCTTTATCGGTTTCTAAATAGTCGATGGCGCGACTCGCACCCCATGCCCACGCGCGAAGCGCTCCCCATTCATCGGGCTTGCGAGATTTTCCGCTATTCGTCAATCCAATAATTCCTTGGGTGAGGCCTGCACCATTGTCGGCCTGAATGCTGGTGGGAACAATAATGGCGTAACCCCATCCGCGCGAAATCAATTGTTCTTTCCACGTGGGTTCTCCTGCTGAAATTAAACCAATGGGTTTAACGGGTTCACGATTCCAGGGGGAAACAATAAAACCAAACTCCATCACCAGTGGAACAGGGATCGTTGCATTTTTCGGTGTGGCTACCAGCAATTCTATTTCAACGCTGATCGAAGGATGTGCAGCATTATTCACTACTCCTTTTAGAGTTTTTTCTTTGATGGGATAGTTGCCGATAGTGGTGTCAACAACTGATACTACTTGCCATTTTACCGCTGGAATATTTTTTGGAAGACGACCGTAGATTTCATTTTCCAGGTCTTTCACGATTTCGGGTCTGCGCACATTCCACCAGGTTTTTGCATCCGTTACTTTCTTTCCGTTTTTTAAAACCAAGGGATCGGGAAGTGTGTACGAATTTACCTTATCTTCAAAACGATTGGCTGCGTTAGGTGCAGAAGGATTGCCCGATGGCCCCGGTCGGAGTTCAGTTTTTTGAATACCAAGTTGATTCAACATATTTTCATAGTCAGCTTGCGTAACACGGTTGATCGAATCGCGCTGGGCCTGCGATATTTGTTGCGCGGTTGCTGAAAGGGAGAGCAGTGTTAATCCCGCTAGTAGTAATCGATTCATACTGTTGACTTAGGTTCTGAGTTACTTTTTACAATTGATTTCTACTTCAGCAGTTTTCAATCCTTCGCTGCTTGCTTTCACTACTATTTTTCCGATGGCACCTTTCTTTGCTTTGATTATGGCCAGCACCTTACCGTTGAAAGCATTTCGTGACGAAGATGAAAAGAAAGTCATGTTAGTAGCATCGCCATTATCAGTGGCAATAATTTCTCCTGAGCCCTCCAATTGAAAGTTCACAAGATTGTTGGCTATGGGTACTTCATTTCCATTTTCATCGTGAATGGAAATCGTAACAAACGAGAGATCATAACCATCAGATGAAATTGTTGTTCGGTCTGCTGTTGCAGATAATTTGGTTGGCTCTCCTGCTGTTACTACATGGTCTTCTGCCCAGACTTTTTCATTTTTATATGCGACTACTTTCAATTCACCTGGTTCATAAACAACATCATCCCAGCGAAGACGGTATTGGTACTTTTCTTTTTTCTTTTTGCCAAGTGATTTTCCATTCAGAAAAAGTTCAGCTTCATCGCCTGACGTAAAGACATGAACAGGTGTTACTTCACCAACGCGATCGGGCCAGTTCCAGTGTGGCAGGATATGCGCCATCGCAAAGTCCGGACGCCAGTGTGATTGGTAAAGATAAAAACGATCTTTCTTGAAACCAGCTAGATCAATGATGCCGCAATATGCACTGCGCGCATCGTAGTACGGTGTAGGTTCACCAAGATGATCCCAACCTGTCCACACAAACTCACCAGCTACAAACGGATTCTTTTCAATAGAAGCAAAAACTTTTTCAGCCGATGATCCAAAGTCCACGGCATGAAGTTCATACGCGCTTACCTGATGATTTTTTGAATCACCGCCTCGTCCATCGCGAACAGGCGCGCTGATTTCTTTTGACACCGGAAAGAGATAAACGCCACGACTGCTAAACGCAGAAGCTGTTTCGCTGCTCAGAATTACTTTGGTTGGAAATTGTTTGTGAAAGGCATAGTACTGTGGCGGTGTGCGTATACGATCGGTGCCTTCAAACTCAGGCGCCTGCCGAATACCTTCGCCCTGATAATTAAGGCTGATAAGATCTAAAACTTTTGGCAACGCCATGTCGGGTTTAGCAAAATTCATAGCAGCCGTTGTTGGCCGTGTCGGATCTTCTTCTTTTACGATGTTGTGTAAACGTTGTGCCACGGCCGCACCTTCTGCTCCGGTGTACTGTTCACCTACTTCATTTCCAAAACTCCAGATAATAACCGAAGGATGATTTCGATCTCTGCGAATAAAGGCGCGTGCATCGGGTTCTGACCAATCGGGAAATATCAAATGGAAGTCGTGTGGTGTTTTCTTTCGTTCCCACGAATCGAAGATTTCATCGACTACCAGAAAGCCCATGCGATCGGTTAGTTCGAGCAACTCCGGAGCCGGTGGATTGTGTGACATGCGGATGGCATTACATCCCATGTCGCGAAGCATTTCCAGTTGACGCTCGGCTGCACGAACATTGAACGCAGCACCAAGTCCTCCGAGGTCATGATGTTGATTGACACCTTTAACTTGAATGCGTTCGCCATTCACCAGAATACCTTGATCAGGATTAAATTGAACATCGCGAATACCAAATGGAGTTTCGTACGTATCAATTGCTTTATTGTTTTGTAAAAGCGTAGTGACCGCTATATAGAGGTTTGGCTGCTGGGTTGGGGGCGGTCCCCACAATTTTGGATGTTGAATTACGGCAGTGCTTTGTGTGATGAGCCTGCTTTCTGACGTAACAGAGGTTGAAGATTTGAGTGTGGCAACGGCTTCACCGGTTTTGTTACCCTTATGATCAAGCTCGTAAATGTGTGTGAGGGTGGTGATGGATGATGAAGTTTTACTGTTGTTGGTGATGGATATTTTAAGATCAAGCGTTGCTGAATTTTTTGAAATAGCTTTTGAAGTGATGAATGTTCCCCACTGGCTAACATGAACCGCATTTGTTTTTGTTAGCCAAACATTTCGATAGATGCCCGCACCAGGATACCAGCGAGCGGAATGATTAGGATTATCAAGACGAATAGCGAGTTGATTATCATGACCTTCTTTTATGTATGGAGTCAGATCAATTCGAAATGAATTATAGCCATAAGGCCATCCACCGGCAAGATTTCCATTGATCCATACCATAGCATACGACATGGCACCATCCATGTCGAGATAGATTTTTTTATCAAGATCAGTTTTACCAACGCTGATTTTTTTTCGATACCAGGCCACGCCATTGCTGGGTAGCCTGCCCATGCCGCCACCAACTTCCGGATTAGGTCCAGTCATAAACGGACCGGTGATGGCCCAGTCGTGGGGTAAATCAAGAAACTGCCACGCAGCGTCATTGAATGTCGATTGAACAATTGGAAAATCTTTTCCGGGTGAACCATCGGGTCGTATGTGATGCTTAGTCGGATCGTTTATAAATTCATTAGCGGTTGGCAGAATGTAAACCTTTAGTGAGCCGGTTGAGGAACCAGCACTTACGGCTTCCGTGGGTTTTGTATCGGCCGCTTTGTTGTCGTTTCGATCTGTAATTTCCGGACGCACATCGTAGATAAGATGATCAGGCGCATTGCTGTATTTCATAAAGCGCCAGCCTTCGTTCAGGTTTATTCTTTCGCGGGTGAGAACGTCTTTGTTTTTTGAAATAGTTTGCGATGAAGCACACTGATTCAGCAACAAAGCCGATGTAAGCAGCGCGAATACCAATGAGTAAGTAATTTTCATAGTACATGAGTTAAAAACAATTTGACAACGGGTCAAGTGTTTTTAGATAAACACGCAGATAAGTTACGTGGCTAATTTTTCAATCAGCTTTCAGACCTTCATTAAAAGAATCAACCGGGCGCGGGCCCGGTTGATTACGCTAACACTAAACACTAACTAATTAACCCAAGAAATTAGTATTAGTAGCCAGGATTTTGATATGCAGCTTTTTCTTCGGCCGTCATTTCCATACCATCAAGCTGACCTTGAGGGATAGGGCGCAGATAAGCTGTTAACGGAATTGTGCGATTGTACACCACAGGTGTGGGATCACCTTTCGCTGTTCCGCAAATGGTGTAAGAAGCTGCACGTGTGTGCCAGGTTTGGGTGCGTGCTAGATCAAACCAGCGGAATCCTTCACCGTAATATTCACGTGAGCGTTCATCAAGAATATAGTTGATATCAATCACAGCAGGTGTTGCGGCAATCATAGCAGCGCTGTTATCCTGTATTTTTTCAACATTATCGTTGTTGTCCCAGCGCCACCTTCCAGCACGCGCACGAAGTACATTAACCAATTCTCTGGCATCTTGTCCTCCTAGTGTTGTGGCTCCTTTAACAGCTGCTTCGGCAGCAATCAAGTATAATTCTGAAAACTTAATGATGGGGAATGGTCGTGTGTACCGAGCATTTGCTTGCCCGAGCGAAGTTCCATTATCCGTTCTATATGGGCCAAGTTTCCACAGTCCAGGGAATACAATTCTGCTAAATCGGGGAGGTGCGATGACCCAATCTGATCTTCCGGGTAATGTACCGGCTCCTACATTACTACTGCCGGCACCACTAGGGTAGGTAATGGATCCGGGATCTGAGTCAAGGAGTGTTAAAATGGGTTGGCCCATGGTAACAGCCATACCGTTGGAATTGAATACTTGTGTTAGTGGTCCGTATGTATTTCCACCTGCACGTTGCCAGTTTCCTCGGTATACGGTTGCAAACGTGCCATCGTACCGCGAGTCGTTGTCTTTGTCAGCAAAGACATTCTGTACCAGTTCATGAGTGGGTGCCACGCCTGTCCATGGACGTCCGTGGGGTTGCGTGGCTTCGCGCTGAACAGAGTTTGCGGAGAACCCACCACCTAATGTAAATTCACTTCTTACTTCGGTATAGTTCCAAGTAGCAATCCATGGTGCAAAGTTTCCAGGAGGGGAACCGGGTCCGAATTCATTTACATCATGGCCATTATAGATATTACTTGCCTGGGTGTGGTCAGCATACAGTAACATCTCTATGTTGCGATCATTCGAACCCCGGTTAACATCATAGTAGTTGGTGAGGAGTCCAATGGAAGTGGGGTGATTATTAATTGCTGTGGTAGCAACATCATACGCCAGTTGAAAGTAATCATCCGCATCAAGGCCGTCAGGATCGGTTCTTGGTGCATCTGGATAGGTAGGTATGCCTGCGGGATTTTCGAGCCACCATGCATATGTTAAATACGCTTTTGCCAATATGAGACGCGCTACAGTTTTATTTACAGTTCCGGTGAACCGTGATGTTTCCGGTAAGTCTGTTACAGCCTGTAGGAGATCAGGAAAGATGGCCCTGGTGTAAACTTCAGGAACTGTATTGCGAACGGATGTACGTACAGCCAGGGTGTTAAACTTAAGTTCGCCTGAGCCGAGGTCTAATGGAACTCCACCAAATGTTTGGACCAGTAGAAAATAATCAAAGGCACGGAAGAATCTGGCTTCAGCAATCAGCGCTGGCGAAACGCCAACGGCTACACCATTTTCAATAATACCACTTGCCGTGTTGATACTAGGGAACAAGCCCCAGATGGCTCCATATGGGTTGTTTAATGATGATAGATTTCCTACTCCGCTAAAATCGGCATTTCGTGCATCTGCATTTACGTTTTGCCCCCATGTGCTTTCGTCTGTACCGGACTGCATACCAGCATAGTAATAGCCGTTGCCATAGATAAAACGCATTTGTTCATACAAGGCCGAGATACCTCCCGTTACACCTTTTTCTGTTTTGAAGTATTCGGGAGTATAAATACTGCGAGGTACTTCATCAAGGATGTCTGAACAGCCGAGCACCATGAAGAGGCTCAGTAAAAATGTTCCTGTTGTTTTAATATTGAATCGTTTCATAGTAATCATTTTTAGAAAGTCAGGTTAAGACCAAAAATCACGTTGCGTGTTGACGGTGTGTTTGTACCAATTGTTAACAGACGTCTCACATTGTTGCTGTAACCTACTGCTGCGTTTTCGTTAGCATACGAATTTGTTTCAGGATCCATACCTGATTCTTTATGATAAGGCGAGAACATTACGAATGGGTTTTGTACCGTAGCGTAGGCCCGTAACCTCGAAATGCCTTTCACCTGAAACCAGTCGGCCTGATCAAAGTTGTATCCAAGCGTAATGGTTCGAACTTTCAGGAATGACGCATCAAAGTAAGAGAGTGAATTGAGATACTTTGGCTGATCTCCTCCAATTGCTCCTGGGCGTGGATAGCGGGCATCGGTGTTTTCGGGTGTCCAGTAATCTACATCGATGTTTCCTCTTCGTCCGGTGAGGATGTTCAGGTAGCCGTTAGAGCCGTACGGAGTTGCTATTAGTAATCCACCACGCTTGAAGATTCCAATCATGCTGAGATCAAATCCTTTGTAGGCAACGCGTGTATTGAAGCCGCCCATAAAATCAGGTTGCATACTCATGATTTGCCTGTCGGCAGGTCCGATAATTCTGGTTGGGGAGCCATCCGGATTATAATCACCGTTATATTTTACCTTGATCATACCCAGCGTACCACCTACACCGGTAGCTGCACCTGGCTCGTAGTTAGAACGAAATTCATCTTCTTCCTGCCAAATCCCTACGTATTGATAATCATAAATAACATCAATGGGATGGCCAACAAACCACCAGTTGTTTTCATCTCTCAGTTGCCCTGAAGCAAGTGATGTTAATTCATTACGGTTGGCATACAAGTTAAATCCAACTTCCCAGGTAAAGCCATCGGGTTTATCCAGGATTACTCCGTTGAGCGAAAGTTCAAATCCTTTGTTCTCGGATGAACCAATATTAGACATGATATTATTAACACCGGATGTTGGTGGCAAACCTACCCTGAATAGCAAGTCTTCAGTTTTTGTGTGATAGTATTCGAATGTACCACTCAATCGGTTATTCAGAAGAGCGAACTCTAATGCATAGTTCATAGTAGCAGAAAATTCCCATCCTAACTCTGGGTTCGGTAATTCTGTAACAAGGAAACCTGTTGTGAATGTGGAACCAAAGTTATAAGGGCGTGATTGGAGTAAGCCAAGTGTGGAGTAGGGATCTACAGCCTGGTTAGAGGTAATACCATAGCCCACGCGGAGTTTCAACCGGTTGATGACATTGACATCTTGCATGAATGATTCTCTGTCAATGTTCCATCCGGCTGATATGGCAGGGTATGAAATCCACTTATGCCCTTCA